>Ga0182013_10007332_pt1 | contig 12202 bp, 7 predicted proteins | sample 612S2MmetaG_FD_120487 | JGI IMG/M metagenome (GOLD analysis project Ga0182013, IMG submission 120487) | Permafrost microbial communities from Stordalen Mire, Sweden - 612S2M metaG | ecosystem: Environmental > Terrestrial > Soil > Wetlands > Permafrost | place: Sweden: Stordalen | collected...
CGCCCGTAGAATCCAAGAACTTCTTCTGACCGGTAAGACTCCGGAAGCGGCTGCTCGAACTTCAGCACGGCTACTTCAACTGGAGGTTGATGACAACCGCGGGATGACTGTCGAAAGAACTCAGGGTCCGGGTATCGCTCGACTTCCCGTTCCACTTCGCGGTGAACTTGTAGTCCACGTCCGTGGCGAGTTCCTGGAAATAATACTCGCCCTTTTCTTTCGTGATAAAGGAGCGCACCTGGAGTGTCTTGGTGTTCTCGAGTTGCACAATTGCCCCGGGAATCGGCTCGCCATTTTCGTTGGTGACCACGCCGCTCACCGATCGCACCGTGGGTTCTTTTTTCTTCTGGCCGAATGCAAACGTAGCCAGAGCCAGCACAACAAATATCGCAGCCAGTCGTCGAGTCATAAATTCAATTCTCCCCTATTAACGACGTCGCTTCTTAGCTTTCTTCGGAGTCGCGGTGTGAGCGGGTGCGGGCTCGTCTGAGGTGGCCAGGTCCGTTCCCATTTTGCTCAGGATCCGGTCCTTCACCCAGTGCGGATCCCACCACTCCACTGGATTCACCTGCACGCCGTCGATCAGCATCGTGAAATGCAAATGGTCGCCTCCCGCAAGCCCGGTCGATCCGGTCTTCGCGATCGTCTGGCCCTTCTTCACCATGTCGCCTTTCTTGACGAGGAACTCACTCAGATGCCCGTAGATCGATTGCAGGCCGTAACCATGATCGATAACGATGCAGTTACCGTAAATCCCCAGATCCTCCGCCCAAATGACCTTCCCGTCATTCGATGCGGGGACAGGGGAATGCGCCAGTTTGGCCAAATCGAAGCCCAGATGGGTCTGCTCATCGACCTTCTTGCCTTTCCATGTATAGGTCCGATCGTCGGCGAACCGCGATTCCACGGTCGAATCGATCATAGGCAGGAATGCGCCGGTCCAAAGAAACTTCGGCTCTGTCTGGAGTCGCAAATCGGCCAGGGTCTTGTTGTTCACTTTGCGCATCTGGCTGTTGATATAGACGAAGCGCTCGACATTGTCGCCTTTGATCTTGTTCTGCGTATCGATCTGATTCACGATTCGGTCGATGTTCATCGTCTCCAGCGGAATGGTGCTGGCGCGGAATTTCTTGGGAAAAACCTTGTACCAGAAAGTCGTCTTCGCTACAGCGCCCGACGGGTTACTCGCATAGACATAGACGGGCGTATCGACCGGGAGTTGCCAGGAGAATGCGAACAGACTAAAGTACTGGCCGGGATGACCGGGAAGCGGAAAACTGCGGAAGGTGTAGTCGTTTCCGACCTTGACGCCTGCTTCGGTCCAGGCGCCGGTGGGCGTGAAGACAGCCATTTCCGAGCCGCCCTGATTGATGTAATGTTGCACGCCGTCGGCGACTATATGAGGAGCGGCGGTCATCACATCCACATCGAACGCCTTCGAGGTGGTAACGCCCCGGAAGTCGTTGGAAACGGCCGTCACTAGAATCTGCGCTTTGCCATCGTGCAGCGCGGGCGTGGCCTGCTTACCCACATTCACCGTCAAGTCGCGCGGAGCAACTTTTCCACGGCTGAATGTAAAGTGCTTCGCGGGCTGCACTTCAGTGCTCAGGTTATACGTCTTCCCGTCCTGCTGAAGATCTACCTTTATGGTTCGTTCGCCATGCGTATTATCCAGGTGAATCTTGACGGGCGTCTGGAACCCGATAACCTTCACCGGCGGATCAACCGAGATAACCGTCCATGTAGACCATGAAAACATGCTCACGGGAATCGCGACCGCGACCATGATCAAAACGGCTATCAGTACAATCTTCACTTTTTCACCGTCCAGTTATTGATCCAGTCGAGAACGGTTTTGTACCACTCCGCGCTGTTCCCCGGCTTCAAAACCCAGTGCCCTTCATCCGGAAATACCAGCAACTGCGATGGGACTTTGCGCATCTGCAGCGCGGTATAAAGCTCCAGGCCCTGCGAATAGGGAATGCGGAAATCCTGCTCGCTATGGATCACAAGCGTAGGCGTCTGGAATTCGGTTATGAAGTGGCTGGGGCTCCACCGGTCGTAGACTTCCGGATTCTCCCATGGCATCCCGCCGAATTCCCAGGTGGGGAACCAGAGCTCTTCGGTGCTGAGGGCTTCTTCGCGCAAATCGAACACGCCGTCATGGGAAACGAGGCACTTGAACCGCGTGGTATGGCCGAGGATCCAGTTGATCATGTAGCCGCCGTAGGAGGCTCCGGCGGCCGCAATACGGTCCGGGTCCACGTAGGGCAATTTAGCGGTGTAATCCGTCACGGCCATAATGTCATCGTACGGTTTGCCGCCCCAATCAAGCTTAATGTCTTCAGTGAACTTCTGTCCGTAACCGATTGATCCATGAGGGTTTGGCATTACGACGACGTACCCGGCCCCGGCGAATGCCTGGTAGTTCCAGCGATAGCTCCAGCTTTCGCCCCACTCGCCTTCCGGACCTCCGTGGATCAGCATAATGACCGGATATTTCTTCGTTGGATCGAAGTTCGGCGGCTTGGCGACGAAGCTCTGGATCTGCGCATTGTCCGCGCCGGTCACCCAGAAATCTTCGAGCGGCGTGAGTTGATACTGACTGAGCAGCGCGTCATTAAGATGTGTCAACGGGACCGCGGAACCGCCGCTTGAAGCCGCGCGGCAAATCTCGATCGGACTGTCGCCGCTCTGACGGGTGAAGACGATCGTTTTACCGTCCGAGGTGAACTGCATGTCGTCGAGGGTGTTGTTCCCGGAAACGGCGATGCGGGCACCGCCGCCATCCACGTTCACAAACTGAATGGCCTGGCGGCCGCGGTCGGTGACAGTAAAGAAAAGGCGTTTGGAGTCGGGTCCCCAGGTGAAGCTGTTGACCGCACGATCGATGGCATCAGTGGGGATGGTAAGTTTTCCGCTGGCGCGCTCGATCACCACCAGACGCCACTTGTCGCTCTCATATCCGCCGCGTGCCTGCGACCGGTAGGCGAGATAGTTCCCGTCCGGCGAATAAAGCGGCGAGTTGTCAGCGCCTGGATTGCTGGTGATTTTGTGAGACTGGCCGCCTTCGATCCCTACGACGAAGAGGTCATTATTAGTGCTCGTGGCGGGGTTGTCGTCCGCATTCATCGAATAGCAGACTTCCTTGCTGTCGGGCGAGATCGCGTAATCGTCGGGCCCGCCCAGGGAAAACGGCGGTACATCGTGAGGGCCCGGCGAAAGGTCCACGGCCTTGCCGTTTTCCAGCGAGATGGAGAGCAAATGGCTGCGGGTCTTGCCTTGCCATTGAGTCCAATGCCGATAGAGCAGGCCTGTGATCAGCCGGCCCTTGACCTTGTTTTGACTCTCGGCATCGACCAGTTTCTTGTTGCAGGCATCGTCGGCTCCGCATTCGGGAAAGACGTTACTTGTCACAATCAGGTATTTGCCGTCGGGGGAAACTATCTCGCCGTCGGCTTCGGTGGACAGGTTTGTCGCCTGCGTGGGCGCGGAAGATCCGTCCGGATTCATCTTCCAGATCTGACCGGAGGCCACGTAATAAATCACCTTGCCATCGGGCGACCACCGAGGCCGGTCGGCGTTGTCTGTCAGTTTGCGTGGAGGACCCCCGACGAGCGGAACCGTCCAAATGCTATGGAGGCTTTTGTTCGCAGCGACGTCGGGAATGACGACGGAGAATGCGACGGTTTTCCCGTCCGGAGAAATCTGCGGATCGCCGATCCGCTGAATTTTCAGCAGGGCGTTTGGATCGAACGGAAGTTTCTGGGCGAAAAGAACGCCTGGAAGAAGAGCGAGGACTAGCCACGCCGGACTGCGCATACTCAGAATTATCTCTTAGTCCTGCGCATCTGATCGAGAAGCCGCTGGGCTTCGGGATCTGGCTTGATCTTTATGGCGGCCTGGAGTTGGTCCAGCGCCTCGGCTTGGCGGCCTGGCAGACGGGTTAGTGCAAGCCCTAGAAAATAGTGGGCTTCGAACAAATTGGGTTCAATTTGTACGGCGGCTTCGAACTGCTTGACGGCCTCCGGCAGGCGCCCAGGGATGTCTTCGATGGCGCTGCCGAGGTTCATTCGTGTCTCGACGGAATTGGGTTCGTTCTGTACCGCGGCCTCAAGATGGGGAATGGCTTCGTTTATGCGCCCGCTCTGGGCCAGCGCGATTCCGAGGTTGTTGTGGGCTTTGCCATAGTTGGGGTTAAGCTTCAGCGCGGTTTTGTATTCCGCGATGGCGTCGTCCATTCGGCCCTGCATTTTGGAGAGGGCAATTCCCAGGTTGGTGTGCGCCTCGGCGGAATCGGGTTTGATCTTTAACGAAGTTTGCAGGTGATCAATGGCTTCGGGCAGGCGTCCCTCGGCGGTTAGCGCAGCTCCATAATTGCTGTGTGCTTCGGCGGAATAGGGATCGAGGCGCAGCGCGGTTTCATATTGCGAAAGGGCTTCGGCAGCTCCACCCGGTGTCTGAGCGAGGGCTACGGCGAGGTTGTCGTGCGCCTCGGCGAGGTTGGGATTCAGCTGAAGGGCCAACTGGTATTCGGGCAGGGCGTCGGCTGAGCGTCCGGGAATATTCGCCAGTGCGGATCCCAGGTTATTGTGCGCTTCGGCATAGTCCGGCTTCAGCTCAATTGCCTTTTGCAGGTGTTCGATTGCTTCGGTGCTGCGGCCGGGGATCTTCGCCAGAATACTTCCGAGGTTGTTCTCGGCCTGCGGGAATTTTGGCCGGTACTTAAGAGCAATTTCGAACTCGGCGATAGCGTCGGCCTGGCGGCCTGGGAGTCTTGAATATGCGTTGCCGATATTGTTATGCGGCTCGGCGGAATCCGGATTGAGCTTTAGCGCGATTTGAAAATGCTGGATGGCTTCGGGTATTCGCGACGGCTGTTCCAACATGACGTTCCCGAGGTTGTTGTGGGAAATCCACGATGACGGATTCCTCGCCAGCGTTTCTGTATAGAGCGTTTCAACATCCTTGTACATGCGGGCCTGGCGCCAGGTCAATGTACCCAACAGCGCGATGGCGATTGCCGCGATGGGGAGGCGCTTCGATGCCAGCACCGCCACCGGGATGACAATGCCGAGACTGGCGAGGTATTGAAAGTGGTCGGCGACGTAGGAATAAACAAACGGGTAAACGTTGAAGAAGCCAAGAACCGGGAACAGCGTACCGACGAAGAAAAGAAATGCGGCCAGCGGACCACGATTTGTTTTCGCCAGCCAGACCAGACCGCCCGCGACCGCCAGCACACCAGCCAGAAACAGATACTGCCACCACTGGCTGGCATCGATGGTCCAGTGCGGATAGAAGAACGTCAGGTCGTTCGGCAGGATCAGCTTGTAGAAATAGAACCAGATGACGCGGCCGGCGAGCAGCAGGCGATCGAGGAGTGTGAGCGAATAAGCGGTTCCCTGCGCTCCGATATAGTTGCGCTCCACCCAGGCAGTGAACAGCCCTGCGGCCGCGCCGATGGCGAGCCACGGCGCGAGGGGAAGTACATCCCGCCTGGCATCGAGACGCCCGCGCTGCCACCAGAACACCAACAGGAGTGCCGCTGGCAGGGTCGCAGTAACGGACTTACTCAGCAGAGCGCATATAAACAACACCAGTGCCAGCGCATATTGCGATCGTTTGCGCGTCCGGTCGAATTCCAGATAGACGAGCGCTGAACCGAGATAAAATACCGTGGAAAGCGTGCTCTTCTGTTCGGAGATCCAAGCCACCGCTTCCACGTAAACCGGATGAAGCGCGAACAGAAATCCCGCCAGCCACGCGGCCGTTTCACTAAAACCCAACTTCCGCACGATGGCGACCACCAGAAGAGCCGCGATCGCGTGCAGGGTGATATTCGTGAGATGGTAGCCGAGCACGGCATCGCCCCAAAGGCCATGCTCCACCCAAAAAGCGCTATGCAGCAGCGGATAGTATTGCTGGGTGGCGCCGAGATCGAACCAGATCCGCCACAAGCCGTGCAGCGAGCGCAGAGCAGGTTTGGTGACGTGCCCGTCGTCATCCCAGAGAAAACTTCCGCGCAGGGCGGGGAAGTATGCGATCAGGGTGACGCAGAAAAGTGCGGCGGCTAATAAGCCTAACTTAAACCTACTGGCTGATCGAGCAGGCTCCGGATCTTTTTGAGCAGTGCGGTTGCGGAGAACGGCTTTTGAATCAGATTTACGGTCATGTCTTCGCGAAACCATAGATGTTCGTTATAGCCCGACATATATATGACGGGGATGCCCGGGCGCATGCGGGCAAAATATTCGGCCAGTTCCACGCCGCCCATATCACGCATGACGACATCGGTCAGCAGCAGGTGTACAGGTCCCTGATAGCGATTCATTATTTGTATCGCATCGTTACCGTCGGTGGCTTCAAGGACTGTATAGCCGTTGCGCTGCAGGATCTGATGGACGTACCTGCGAACGCCATTCTCGTCTTCCGCCACCAGGACAACTTCATTTCCCGTGAGCGGCCCTTCGGCGTGGCCGGTCTGCGATTCACCGTCGTCCTCGGGATCCGGAACGGCAGGGAAGAGAACCTTGAATGCGGAGCCGCTGCCGGGTTCACTATAGACCCAGATTGTGCCGCCGCTTTGTTTCACGATCCCGTACGCGGTCGACAGGCCAAGTCCTGTGCCCTTGCCTTTTTCCTTCGTTGTGAAGAAGGGCTCAAAGATCCGGGCTCTTACCTCGGACGTCATGCCCACGCCCGTATCGCTGATCGACAGCATGACGTTTTCGCCGGGAGTTGAATCCAGATGCATGTGGGAGAACTCTTCGTCCACAAAGAGGCGGGAGGTCTCGATCAGCAGTTTCCCGCCCTTGGGCATGGCGTCACGTGCATTGATGACGAGGTTCATGATCACCTGCTCGATGTGCCCGGGATCGGCGCGGAGGAAGCCGCAGTCTTCTTCGAGAATCACGCTGAGCTCGATTTCTTCTCCGATGAGGCGGCGGAGCATTTTCTCGATGTTTCGGATCAGATCATTCAGGTTCAGGACCTTCGGCTCACTGATCTGGCGGCGGCTGAAGGCCAGCAGTTGACGGGTCAGCCCACTGGCTCGCAACGCTGCTGCATGGATTTCCTGGATCGGTTCGCGCAGGCTGTCATGGAACGGCATGTCGGCCAGAATGAGTTCTCCGTAGCCGATGATGACGGTCAGCAGGTTATTGAAGTCGTGCGCAACGCCTCCGGCAAGCTGGCCGACGCTGTCCAGCTTCTGGGCTTGCCTGAGTTGTTCTTCAAGGCGCTTACGCTCCGTAATGTCGCGCATCACAGCGGCGAAACATACGAGTTGCCCCGTATCGGGATCAATCACGGGAAAGACGTTCATGAGAACGTCAATGGGCTGTCTGGTTACGACGTGGAGGAGCTGCGCTTCTCCGACCCAGTTCTTTTTGATTTCGAGAATCGAGGGAAAAATTTCATCCCTCAACTGCAGCCACCAATGCTCCGGGTGGAGTTCACTGACAGGGGTACCGATGGCTTTGTCCGCCGTGAGGCCAACCAGGGCTTGCCCGGCGCGATTCATGTAAGTGATTTTGGTGTCGAGGTCGGCCATGGCGACAAAGTCGTCGGTCTGCTCCACGAGCGAAACGAATTTGCGGCGCTCTTCTTCCGACTCTTTGCGAGCGCTGATGTCCCAGCTAACGCCAGTCATACGGACGGCATTGCCCTTTTGATCGCGATAGACTTTGCCGCGGGCTGTCAGTGTGCGAACAGCGCCATCGGGCCGGACGATGCGGAACTCCATGTCGTAGGCATCGTTTTGCGTATCGGTTTGCGTATGGGCAATACCGGCTCCCAGGGCATTCCCGACAGTTCGCTGAATCAGCATGCGGTCATTCGGATGAATCAGCTCCAGCAATTCCAGGTACTTGCCCGAAAACGCTCCGGGCCGTAACCCGAAGAGCGGGTACATGAAGTCGTCCCAGGAAATGACGCCGTCGCTGCCGCTCCACGTGCCGATGCTGGCGGACCGCAGGGCAAGGTTCAAGCGCTCATGCGCAATCTCCAGCGCGGCGTCGCGGGCCTGGATCTCGGAAAGCATCTCGTTGAAAGCGTCGACCAGCACAGCCACTTCGTCCTGGCCTCTGGTGGGCGTCGCGCGCAAAGAATATTCTTTTTGCCGCGAAACTTTGCGGGCTACTTCGGCGAGTTGCACGATGGGCCGGGCCAGCGCCCGCTGGAAAGGTGTCGAAAGTACAAAAGCGCCCAGGAGGGAAAGGACGAATACCGCGCCGAAAATTCCGTAGTAGCGCAACAGCTGATCGCGAAGCTGGCGCAGATCGGAGCGAATGTAGATTGTCCCCACGAACTTTCCCTGGAAAATAATCTGCCGCTCCAGAGCGAGGTAATCGTTGGTAAACGAGTATGTTTCTGTCTGGCTCTGCGGGAGAGCGGGAAGCGCCGGTGCGGCAACATCGGAGTCGCGACGATACGAGGCGAAGGACCGGCCGGCCGGAGTATAGATTCCCGCGAAGACGATGTTCGGCGATGCACTCAGGGCGGACAGTGTCTTGGTCGCCGACTGCGCGTCGTCAAAGAGCAAAGCGGACGCGCTGTTGGATCCGGCGATTTGCGCCTGAACGGAGAGGTTGCCCACCATGTTCTGGCGGAACGCGGACGATTCGAAAGCAAGGAGGGTTCCCGAAGCAACGAGAAGCGCAAAGCCGGTGACCAGCATATTCATGCGGATCAGCCGCCGGTTTATGGAGTTGCTTCGGAGCTTGTCTTGAATCATGGAGCCCTCCGAACGGCGGTAGCGAGTTTGATCAGCTCAGAACTCAGAGCAAGCTTTGCCCGCTGCGCGGCGGCGAGGTTGACCTCAAAGCGAACCCGGTTGTCCTCGAACACGAACTGAATCATGCCGCCGCGCCGGGTGAACTGCGGGTCGTCGCTTACGGTGAGGATGTTCGCATTTCCGAGGTCCGTAATTACCGATTTGAGTTGTTTTGACTCCGAAGCCGCGATGAAAAGGATGCGGCAGCCGGCGGAATCCTGCACCTTCGAGATTCTTTTAGAGACCATGGGGGAGCGGTTGATGGTCTCGCCAGCCAGCGCGCGATCGAGGGCGGGACCAAAGGGATCGGCGCCGAGGATGCAAATGGTGAACGGTTCGGCCGGCTCTCCGCTTCCCTGTGCATCGCTGGCTTGCGGCCATTTGACAAACCGGCCGAAATTGGACAGATAAGCAGCTTTGACTTCGTATTCCGTTGGCCTGGCAGGCTGGGCCTGACCATGCGCCGCCGGGACGCAGCTGAACGTCAGGATCACGCCAGCAAGAATGGCGCGGAAGAAGCCACGGTCGCGGTGGCCGATGGAGACTAGCAGCGTCATTTTCGCCAGGTGATCGCGGCGTATACGCTGCGTTTGATGCCTATCAGGACTCCGGGATCGCCACCGTATTCCACGTGTCGGGGCTGGAATAAGTTTTGTCCGGTTACGGAGAATTCAACATGCGGCACTACCTGCCAGGCGAGACGGGCATCGGCGGTCTCATAGCTGCCGACCAGTTCGGCCGGCAGCGCGCTGACGAAGCGGAAGTCCTGACTGAATTCGATTCTGTGGGGCAGGTCGAGCCAGGACTTAAATGCAACTTCGTGCCGCGGACTGGAGCCTTCCTCGGAGGTGACGCTGGTAATGTCGGCGCTGCCCGGCCGCGTGCGGAGAACAAAATTCAGATATGCCCATGATGCTTCCAGACGCCACCAGGAAAACGGCTTCCAGTTGGGAACGACTTCAAAACCCGATGTAGTTCCCTTCACGCCGTTGCCGTTGATGAAGGGATAAATGATGGTCAGCGGCTGGAGAGAAACGGAAGTGTAGGGAATCCCCGGTTCCAGGCTCTGGAGGTGGTTGTAGTTGTTGTAGAACGTTGCGATGTCGACGGAAACCTTCGGCGCAATAAGACTGCGGTACCCGATCTCATAGCCAAGCATGGTTTCCGAAGTGAACTTTCCGTCTCCCGTAGTGACATTGAAAGCCAGCGGATTGACCGAGGCCAGCGTCGTGGAGGTGAGGGTGTCCTCGATGTCCGAGGGCGTTCGTACGGCTCGTGTAACAGCGCCCCAGACACTTTGGCGGGTGGACGGCGTCCAGAGAAGGCGGGCGGATGGCTCCGCATCGAAGCCGGTGAAGGAGCTGTGCAGAAGCTTGGATCCCAGGGTAAGGGAGACCTTATCCGTCAAAATCGGGATTTCGTCCTGCACGAAGCCGGTATAGAGCTGATCGGTTCGCTGGCTGGGTGAGAAGACATAGGTGGGAATCACTTCGGGCAGGTCGGCCAGGCTGATACGAGCGCCCAGGCCCCAGGTGACTTCCTGATCGTGCGCGGCTTTAATCCGGTGGATGAGATCGAAGTCGAAAGTATTGCGGTATTCGGATTGATTTGCCTGCAGGCGGCTCGTGCGGTCGTAGTAGGTCTGAATCTGGAGATCGGATTTGTCGTTGAACTTTCGTGTCCAGCGTCCCAGGATATTGCCGCCGCCGAGCTGGGCATTCTTGTTTACGATCAGGCTGTAGGGCGGTGAAAGCAGGGTGTTTCTGACGCTCTCGCCATCAATGTCGGTGTAGATGTCACCCTGCACGGTGAGGGAGTCGGTCGGATTAATCTGCCAGTCTGTCCGGAAGCCTGCCTGCGCGCGGCGCCAGTCGTCGAATTGCTGGCCCGTGGGATGCGATTCCGGCGACTCCGTGCTCCCCTTGGCATAGATGCGATAGTCGAAGCCTTTGCCGTTGCTCCCTCCGTAGCGCGCGTCCATGAATCCCTGATTCACGGTGCCTCCCCCGGCTGAGACGAGCCCTCCTTTTGTGTCTTTGGAATTGCGGGTAATGATGTTGATGACGCCATCGACGGCGTTGGCCCCCCAGATAGTGCCGCCGGGGCCGCGAATCACTTCGATGCGTTCGATGTCTTCGAGCAGAGTGTCCTGCACTTCCCAGTAGACGCCGTGGAACGACGGATCGTAGACAGTGCGGCCATCGATGAGGACGAGAATTTCGCGGGAAAGGCGGCTTTCGAAACCGCGAATCCCGATTGCCCATTTGACGGAATCGATGCGGGCGACTTCAACGCCTGGAGCGAGGCGGAGGGTTTCGGGGATGCTGGTCGCGCCGGAGCGGCGGATGTCTTCCCGGGTGATGACGTAGACGGCGGCGGGAGTCCGGTTGACGGTGACGGGCTGGCGCGTGGCGGTAGTTACTTCGATATTGCCAAGTTGTTCGAGGCTAAGGCCTTTGAGGCCGCTGCCGGGGTCGGGCGGCGCCTGAGCGCCAAGCGAAACAGCGAACAGAAGAACACAAAGAGAGGCCCCGGGAAGTGAAACTCCGGGCCGCAGTCGTCCGAGGCTGGCTGGAAGGCCCTTCGACATGTAAGAGCCATTATAAGAAGGTCTTTGTAGTGGAACGTACTCCTGGATCAAATTGCCGTACCGGATGTACTACGGCCGGCCTACTCCTGAGTGGTTGTAACAGAGATTTCACTGAGCTATCGAAACCCAAATCCCGAGCTGGCTGCTGACGCCGTTAATCTGCATAACTACACCTGACGATGCCGGAAAGGCGAAACCCGGGTTGCCGGAGGGAAAGAGAGCGGCCGGAGTCGGGATATATACAGTGATCTGGTACACGTTGCCGGGGAGCCCGCTCACGGGTCGCATGACCGCGAGCATTCCGTCGCAATAGAATCCGTCGATAAAGACATTGACGGAGTATTGCGCCACTGCGCAGCAATCCGTGAAGGACACGGGACCGACACCGGTCGCGAAGATGGTGACGGGATCTCCGGGTGCGGCCGGATTGGGCGTTGTGTTCAGGGTGCCGTCTTTATTGAGGATGTAGCCCTGTCCATAGCCCGTCCCGTTGAGGGCAAAAAGTCCGGGCGACGTGGCAGCCGTCGGCATCAGCACCTGATTGGAGCTGACCCCGCCTGATTGCACCTGCACTTCGGCGGCTACAGAGGGGACATTCGCGGGTACAGTCGCCGTGATCGCGGTCGGAGTAATAGTGAGCGGGGCCACGACCGCGCCTCCAATCGACAACTGCGAATCGGCTCCGAATCCGGCGCCGTTCACGACGATGGTTTCGCCTCCCGAAAGCGGAACATCAAGAAGGCTGGCGGCGTTCTGCGCGGAGTCGATCCGCAACGAAGGGGGCGGTGTTAGGGAGAGGCTGTTCAGCCAGAAGTTGCCCGGCGAAAAATACGTTC
>Ga0182013_10007335_pt1 | contig 12199 bp, 13 predicted proteins | sample 612S2MmetaG_FD_120487 | JGI IMG/M metagenome (GOLD analysis project Ga0182013, IMG submission 120487) | Permafrost microbial communities from Stordalen Mire, Sweden - 612S2M metaG | ecosystem: Environmental > Terrestrial > Soil > Wetlands > Permafrost | place: Sweden: Stordalen | collected...
CAGGGGCAGCGCGTCGCGCTGCTCGGCGCCAACGGCTCGGGCAAATCGACTTTGCTGCAATTGCTGGACGGGCTTCATTTCGCCGACCGCGGAACGGTCTCGGCCTTCGGCGAGGCGCTGTCGCAAGAGCGGCTGCAAGACGACGCGGCCGCCTTCGCCTTTCGTCGCCGCGTCGGCCTGGTGTTTCAGAACCCCGACGTGCAGCTCTTCTGTCCGACGGTGTTCGACGAGCTCGCGTTCGGGCCGTTGCAGCTCGGCTGGTCGAAGGACGAGATCCTCGCGCGCGTCGACGCCACGCTGGCGGAATTCTCGATCGCCCATCTCAAGCATCGTCCGCCGCATCGCCTGTCCGGCGGCGAGAAGAAGCGGGTGGCGCTGGCGTCGGTGCTGATTCTCGATCCGCAAGTCCTGCTGCTGGACGAGCCGACGGCAGGGCTCGACCCGCAGAGCGCCAGCGAGCTGATCGACTACCTGGTCAAATGCCAGGGCTCGGGCCGCACGGTGATCGCGGCGACCCACGATCTCGACATCGTCGAGGACATCGCCGATCGTTGTTTCGTGCTGCAATCGGGGCGGCTGGCGGCGTCGGGCGCGGCGAGCGAAATCCTCGACGACGCGGCGCTGTGCAGAAGCGCGCACATCGCCCACGCCCATTATCATCGCCATGGCGACTCGGTCGATCACCGCCATCATCATCGCCATACCGGCGAGGCGGCGCCAGCCGCCGGCAAGGCGTCGCGCGGTTCGGAGTGACAGGCGAGGCGAGCGGGACGCGGAAGCTTGCTCCTCGCGGCGACGTTTGAGCAGACCGTCGAAACGTCGTAGCGTCGACCATCGCCGAATTGGAAGGGCCGAGGGCATGGAGCGGGTCACCATCAGCATGTCCGACGAGTTCGCCGCGGAGCTTGCCGCCTTCATGGACGATTACCACTACGACAATCGATCCGAGGCGCTGCGCGACCTGGCGCGCCTCGGTCTCGAGAAGGCGCGCATCGACCACAGCACGAAGGGACAATGCGTCGCGACGCTGTCCTACGTCTTCAATCATCACACGCGCGAACTGGCGAAGCGGCTGACCGACGCCCATCACGACCATCACGATCTCCAGGTCGCGACGATGCATGTGCATCTCGACCACGACAATTGTCTCGAAGTGGCGGTGCTGCGCGGCGCCGCCGCAGCGGTCCGGGAATTCTCCAAGGCGGTGATCGCCGAGCGCAACGTCAAATACGGTCAGGTGAGTTTCGTCCCGGTCGAGATGGAGAACGAGGCGCACGCCCATGCGCACGACGGCGCGCCGCACGCGCATTCCCACGCGCATCTGCACGCGCATCCGAAAGACTGAGGCGCGTCACGCCGACGCGCCGGAGTGGCCATCAGACTGAGGAATTCCGCAGGAGAGCGCAGTCAGGACGCCGCCGCGAGTTCGTTGCGCTGGGCGCGGTGGACCATGCCGAGGAGATCGCGCGGCTCGTCGGGGTCGGCGAGCAGGTCGAGATCCTCGTGGAAGTCGCCGCCCGCCAGTTTCGAATGGACGTAACGCAGGGCGGAGAAGTCCTCGATGGCGAAGCCGACCGAGTCGAACAGGGTGACCTGATCGCGCGAGCGCCTACCGGGGTCCTCGCCGGCGATCACCCGCCACAGCTCGGTGACGGGATGATCGGCGGCGAGCTGCTGAATCTCGCCTTCGATGCGCGTCTGCGGCTTGTATTCGACGAAAATCGCCGAGCGCAGCAGGATGTCGCGATGGAGCTCGGTCTTGCCGGGGCAATCGCCGCCGACGGCGTTGATGTGCTGGCCGGCGCCGACCAGATTGTCGGTCAGCACCGTCGCGTTGTGCTTGTCGGCGGTCACGGTGGTGACGATGTCGACGCCCTCGACGGCGTCCTCGGCGCTGGCGCAGATCGTCAGATCGAAGCCGTAGCAGGCGAGATTGGCGGCGCACTTCTCGCTCGCCCAGCGGTCGATGTCGTAGAGGCGCAGGCGATCGATTCCGATGAGCGCCTTGAAGCCGAGCGCCTGGAACTCCGATTGGGCGCCGGCGCCGACGATCGCCATCGAGCGGGACCCGGGCCGGGCGAGATGCTTCGCCGCGACGGCTGAGGTCGCTGCGGTTCTCAGCGCCGTCAGAATGGTCATCTCGCTGAGAAGCTCGGGATAGCCGGTGCCGACATCGGCCAGCAGGCCGAAAGCGGCGACGGTCTGGCGTCCCTCGCGCCGGTTCTTGGGATGGCCGTTGACGTATTTGAAGCCGTAGGTGACGCCGTCGCTGGTCGGCATCAGCTCGATCACGCCGTCGGCCGAATGGGACGCCATGCGCGAGATCTTGTCGAAGGCGGGCCAGCGGCGAAAATCCTCCTCGACGAAGCCGGCGAGATCGGTCAAGAACCGCTCGACGCCGATCGCGTTGACCAGCCGCATCATGTTGGCGACGCTGACGAACGGCACGAGGTTCAACGCGCGGCGCGTCATGACCACCTCCGGGTCGGCCGATCGAGGATGCGCCGGCCCATCAGGCTGGCGACGAGATCGACGAGCAGAATGGCGGTGCGGCCGCGCTCGTCGAGGAACGGGTTGAGCTCGACAACGTCGAGGCTGCGGACGAGGCCGGCGTCGTGCAGCATCTCCATGACGAGATGGGCCTCGCGGAAGGTGGCGCCGCCCGGCACGGTGGTGCCGACCCCCGGCGCGATCTCCGGATCGAGGAAGTCGATGTCGAAGCTGACGTGGAGGATTCCGCCGCGCGACGCGACCTGGTCGAGAAAGGCGCCGACCAGCGCGCCGACGCCGTGCTCGTCGATGGCGCGCATGTCGTGGACGGTGATGGCGCTGCGGGCGAGCGCCTCGCGCTCGGCCGGATCGACGCTGCGCAGGCCGACCATGCAGACGTTCTCCGGCTTCACCGGCGCGACCAGCGGCGGATACCAGTCGGCAAAACTCTCGCGGCCGGTGACGTAGGCCATCGGCACGCCGTGGAGATTGCCGCTGGTCGAACTGTCGAGGGTGTGGAAGTCGGGATGGGCGTCGAGCCACAGCACGAACAGCTCCTCGCCCCGTTGGCGGGCGCGCCGCGAGACCCCGGCGATCGAGCCGGCCGACAGGCTGTGGTCGCCGCCGAGGAAGATGGGAAAGCCCTGCGCCGCCGCTTCGTAGGCGGCCTGCTCGATCGCCGCGGTCCAGGCGGCGATCTCGCCGAGATCGCCAATGGCGCGATTGGGATGGCTTCTGGGTTCGACCGCGCCGACGGCGACCGGCGGCCGTTCGACCACCTCGCAGCCGAGGTCGCGCAGCGCCTCGGCGAGGCCGGCGGCGCGGAAGGCGCGCGCGCCCATGTCGGCGCCGCGCCGGCCGGCGCCGGCTTCGACGGGGGCCGGGACGAGAATGCAGGTCCTAGGCCGGGTCATGCGTCGCCTCCTCGCGTCAACCGGCGGTGAGGATAGCCGCAAAGTGTGGCGGAACGAACGAGCCATATTGGCAAAACAGTCGAAGAGGCTTATCGAATTGGTCTAGACAGATGCCATTTCGGTAGAGCCATGGACGCCGTCGACCAACGCCTGATCTCGATCCTGCGCCATGATGGCCGCCGGAGCATTTCCGATCTGGCGCTCGAATTGGGCGTCAGCCGCGGCACGGTGCGGGCCCGGCTCGCCAAGCTCGAGGCGGGCGGCGCGGTCATCGGCTACACCGTGGTGCTGCGCGCCGACGCGGTGTCGCCGCCGGTGCGCGGCCTGACCATGATCGAGGTGGAAGGCCGCATGCTCGATCGGGTCATCGACGCCCTCGTCGGCTTTCCCGAGGTCGGCGCGGTCCACACCACCAACGGCCGCTGGGATCTGGTGGTCGAGCTTTCGGCCCAGAGCCTCGCCGATCTCGACGACGTGCTGCGCCGGCTGCGGCAGGCGCCGGGCGTCGCCGCGTCGGAGACGATGCTGCTGCTGGCCACGCCGCGCAGCGCCAGGGCGCGGCTGTAAGCCCAGCCGAAAAATCCGCTGCGGGCCCTTGACAACGATATATCGTTTCCGACATATTGCCCGTACGATATATCGCTCAATAGATATGTCGACTTCTGACGAGGTTCCGATGTCTTCCGCTTCGCCTTCCTTCGACCGCGCCGGCGATTTCGCCCCCGACGGCGACCGCGCCGGTCCCTGGCGCCATCGCCGCGACGGGTTTGGGCCGCCGCTGCCGATCAAGCTGCTCGCCGTGGCGGGCGCTTTCTGGGTCGCGCCGCCGCTCGGCTTCGCCGCGCTCGGCTTCTGGGCCTGGCGCGCCTGGCAGCACAATGGCGGCCCCGGTCGCTGCGGCGGCCATGCCGATCATTGGCGCGACTTCGCCGAGCGCGCGCGTTCGCGTTGCGACTGGCCGCGCCGCTCGACTGGAAATACGGTTCTCGACGAGCGTCGGCGCGAGACGCTGCGCGCGATCCAGGAAGAGGCCGAGGCCTATTCCGATTTCGAGCGCCGGCAGCGCGAGTCGCGCGACCACGAGGCGTTCGACCGCTTCATGGCCGACCGCAAAACGGCGGAAGCCGCCAAGCGCGACGAACCCAAGGCGCCCGACGCGGTTTGAACGCACGCCCATTTCCGCCGCGCCGCGCTTTCTCCCGCGCGGCGCGGCGCGCTATCGTGCCGGCGACGCGCCGAAGACCGGCGATTCGCCGCTGACGGAATGACGAAAAGACATCCTCCCTTCGGCCCGGGCGAGGCCGGCGGCGACAGCGCCGACTTCGGCCACGCCGCGCATTGGCGCGGCCTGTTCGGCCGCCATCGCGGCGGGCCGTTCGCGCGCTGGCGCGGGCCGCGCATGTTCGATTCCGGCGCTTTGCGGCTGCTGGTGCTCGGCCTGATCGCCGAGGCGCCGCGGCACGGCTACGACATCATCCGCGACCTGCACGACCGCTTCCAGGGCGCCTATCGGCCGAGCCCCGGCTCGATCTATCCGATCCTGCAGACGCTGGCCGAGGCTGGCCTGGTCACCTCGGAGATGCACGGGCGCCAACGCCTGTTCGCGGTCAGCGACGAGGGGCGCGCCTATCTCGCCGAGCAGCGCGCCGAACTGGCGGCGATCAACGCCCAGCTCGCCGAAGCGTCGGGCCCGATCGGCGAATCGGCGATCGGCGAAGCGATCCAGGACTTGCGCGCGGCGCTGTACGAGAAGCTGCGCAAGAGCGCGCTCACCGCGCCTCAGGCGGCCAAGCTGCGCGAAACGCTCGAGCGGGCGCGGCGCGAGATCGAAGAGATCTGAGCGCGGCGGCATAGATTGTCTTTGGATCAACGCGATGACGAGGAGGCGCCAGATCGCGAGGGTCATGGACGGCTCCTTGGGCGGCAAAAGGGCCGCGACGGTAACGATCGCCGGCGACGAGCGATAGGCGCGCCAATGTCGCGCCGGGCGTCGCCTTGACCGCGCCGACCCCGCGGCGTCTAAAGCCCGCGCCATGGCGAACGACGAACCCGATTGGCTGACCTGGGCGCGCGAGCTGCAGGCGATCGCCCAGACCGGCCTGACCTTCTCGCGCGATCCTTACGATCGCGAGCGCTACGAGGCTTTGCGCGCGCTCGCCGCCAAGATGTTCGCGGCGCGAACCGACGCGCCGGTCGAGCGCATCGCGGCGCTGTTCGCCGGCGAGAGCGGCTACGCGACGCCGAAGATCGACGTCCGCGCCGCCGTGTTCGATCGGGCCGAACGGCTGCTGATGGTGCGCGAGACCTCCGACGGCGGGCGCTGGACCCTGCCGGGCGGCTGGGCCGACGTGAACCGCAGCGCGGCCGAAAACGCGGTCAAGGAAGCGCTGGAGGAGAGCGGCTACACGGTGCGCTTGCTGAAGCTCGCCGCATTGTGGGACCGCACCCGCCAGCGCCACCCCGCCGGATTGTTCTCCTGCGCCAAGGTCTTCTTCGTCTGCGAGCCGACCGGCGGCGCGGCGACGACCAGCCTCGAAACTTCGGCGGTCGGCTGGTTCGCCGAAGCCGACCTGCCGCAGGATCTGTCGCTGGCGCGGGTGCTGCCGCGGCAGCTCGCCCGCATGTTCGCCCACCGGCGCGATCCCGCCCTGCCGACCGAGTTCGATTGACGGCCAAGCGCCGCCGACGATGGACGCGGCGAGGCGGCGATGCGATCGTGCGCCGCCGCAGTCCCTAGTCGAAAAGAGGGCGCCCGCCGATGAATGTTCGCCTGCTGGCCGCCACCTTGGCGCTCGCTCTCGTCGCGCCGGCGCTCGCCGACGAAGCGGCCGACCATCCAAGCTATTGGGGTTCGCCCTCGGTCGACGGCGGCAAATGCTGCGCCAGCCTCGCCGACGTGCGCGCCAACATCGATCGCATCGATAAGGCGATCGTCGCGCTGATGGCCGAGCGCGGCCAATACGTCGCCGAGGCCGGGCGCTTCAAGGCCGATCCGGCGGCGGTCAGCGCGCCGGCGCGGGTCGAAGCGATCATCGCCAAGGTCAAGGCGCTGGCGCGCGAGGACGGGCTCGCCGAAGGCGTCGCCGAACGCAGCTATCGCGCGATGATCGCCGCGTTCGAGGATTACGAACGCGAGGAATGGACGCGCCGCAACGCCGGCGCGGCGACGCCGGCGAAGTAAGGGAGTAGGGCGGTCAGCCGGCGGCGCGCCGGCGCTCTGAGGCGGTCGGCGGGGCCTTTGATCTCGGCGCTCCGTCGGCGCAAGGACATAGCTAGCGCCGCCGAGTTAGGCCGACGTTAACGCGCCGTTACATCAGCTCAGGCCCGAGCGCCAGGCCTGGGCGGCGCCGTCGATGGCGAACTGCACCGCCAGCGCCGCCAGCACCACGCCGAGCATGCGCGTCGCGACGATGTTGCCGGTCGTGCCGAGCAGGCCGGAGAGCCGCTCCGCGGCGAGAAAGGCGAGATAGCCCACCGCCATCGCCGCCGCGATGATCGCCAGCAGCCCGGCGAGCGTCAGCCAGTCGCCGTTCGCGCGGTCGGCGAGCAGCATCGTCGCGGTGATCGACCCCGGCCCGGCCATCAGCGGGATCGCCAGCGGAAACGCGGCGACGTTGCGGATGTGGTCGATCGCCATCGCGTCGGTGACGATCTCGGCGCGACGCTCCGCCTTGAGCGCGAACACCATGTCGAAGGCGATGTAGAACAGCAGCAGCCCGCCGGCGATGCGGAAGGCGGGGATCGTCACGCCGAGCGCCCCGAGCACGAACCGGCCGCCGAGCGCGAAGGCGGCGAGAATGACGAAGGCGATGACGCTGGCGCGCAGCGCGACTTCGCGTTTGGCGGCCCTCGTCATGCCGAGCGTCAGGCCGATGAACAGCGGCGCCAGGCCGGGCGGGTCGAGCGTCACCAGCAGCGTGACGAGCGCCGTCTTGAGAAAGTCGAGCGCCATCGTCAATCCCTCCCGGAAGGCGCGAGAGACGGCATCGCGCAGCGCCCGTCAAGGCCGCCCGCCTCGCGGCGTCCCGGCTGGACCGTAACAATCTGACCTTAAATAGGAATTTTCCCCCGTCGGAGGGCCCCGCGAAGGTGGCGGCGGGCGGCGGAATCAGCTACAAGCGGGCGACAAGATTCGCGTCAGGATTCCCCGCATTGAGCGACCCCAACGAACAGCGGCCAGCCCCCGGCCGGCCAGCCGACATCAAGCCCGTCTCGATCCTCGACGAAATGAAGCGCAGCTATCTCGATTACGCAATGAGCGTGATCGTCAGCCGCGCGCTGCCGGACGTCCGCGACGGGCTGAAGCCGGTGCACCGGCGCATCCTGTTTTCGATGCGCGAGCAGAACTTCACCCCCGACCGCCCCTACAACAAGTCGGCGCGCACCGTCGGCGACGTGATCGGCAAATACCATCCGCACGGCGACCTCGCGGTCTACGAAGCGATGGTGCGCATGGCGCAGGATTTCTCGATGCGCGCGCTGCTGGTCGACGGCCAGGGCAATTTCGGCTCGGTCGACGGCGACCCGCCCGCCGCGCAGCGCTACACCGAAGCGCGGCTGGCCAAGGCGGCGATGGCGCTGCTCGACGATCTCGACAAGGACACCGTCGATTTCCGTCCCAACTACGACGAGAAGGAGGACGAGCCGGTCGTTCTGCCGGCGGGCTTCCCCAATCTGCTGGTCAACGGCGCCGGCGGCATCGCCGTCGGCATGGCGACCAACATCCCGCCGCACAATCTCGGCGAGACGATCGACGGCCTGCTCGCCCTGATGGACAAGCCCGACATCGGCCTCGAAGAACTGATGGAGCTCATTCCCGGCCCGGATTTCCCCACCGGCGGCGCCATTCTCGGTCGCGCCGGCATCCGCTCCGCCTACGCCACCGGGCGCGGATCGATCATCATGCGGGCGAAAGTCGCGGTCGAGGAACTGCGCAAGGACCGCGAGGCGCTGATCGTCACCGAGATCCCCTATCAGGTCAACAAGGCGGCGCTGATCGAGCGCATCGCCGACCTGGTGCGCGAGAAGCGCGTCGAGGGCATCGCCGATCTGCGCGACGAATCCGATCGCGACGGCATGCGCATCGTCATCGAGATCAAGCGCGACGCGGTCGCCGACGTGGTGCTCAACCAGTTGTGGCGCTTCACCGCGCTGCAGGCGAGCTTCGGCGCCAACATGATCGCGCTGAACGGCGGTCGGCCGGAGATGCTGACGCTGAAGGACATGTTGGTCGCCTTCCTCGACTTCCGCGATGAGGTGGTGACGCGGCGCACCAAGCATCTGCTGACCAAGGCGCGCGACGGCGCGCACATCCAGGTCGGCCTGGCGATCGCGGTCGCCAACATCGACGAAGTCATCCGCCTCATCCGCACTTCGCCCGATCAGGCGGCGGCGCGCGAGGCGTTGATGACGCGCGCCTGGCCGGCCCGCGACATGGCGCCGCTGATCGCGCTGATCGCCGATCCTCGCCACGCTTTGGCCGAAGACGGGACGATGCGTCTCTCCGAGGCCCAGGCGCGCGCGATTCTCGAATTGCGCCTGGCGCGCCTCACCGCGCTCGGCCGCGACGAGATCGCCGATGCGCTGAACAAGCTTGCCGTCGAGATCGCCGACTATCTCGACATCCTCGGCTCGCGCGTGCGGCTGATGGGCATCATCCGCGACGAGCTGACGGCGATCCGCGCCGCCTTCGCCGATCCGCGCCGCACCGAGATCCTCGACAGCGAAGCCGACATGGAGGACGAGGACCTCATCCAGCGCGAGGACATGGTCGTGCTGGTGAGCCACGGCGGCTACATCAAGCGCGTGCCGCTGTCGACCTATCGCGCGCAACGGCGCGGCGGCAAGGGCCGCGCCGGCATGTCGACGCGCGAGGAGGATTTCGTCGCCCGCCTGTTCGTCGCCTCGACCCACCAGCCGGTGCTCTATTTCTCCTCGAAGGGCCAAGTCTACAAGGAAAAGGTGTGGCGGCTGCCGCTGTCGGCGCCGCAGTCGCGCGGCAAGGCGCTGGTCAATCTGCTGCCGATCGAGCCGGGCGAGCGCATCACCACCATCATGCCGCTGCCCGAGGACGAGGCGAGCTGGGAATCGCTCGACGTGATGTTCGCCACCACGCGCGGCACGGTCCGGCGCAACAAGCTTTCGGACTTCGCCCAGGTCAATCGCGCCGGCAAGATCGCGATGAAGCTCGACGAGGGCGAGAACATCGTCGACGTGCAGATCTGCTCGGACAAGCACGACGTGCTGTTGACGACGGCGAAGGGCCAGTGCATCCGCTTCGCCGTCGACGACGTGCGCGTGTTCAAGGGTCGCGACTCGATGGGCGTGCGGGGCGTCAGTCTCGCCGACGGCGACAGCGTGATCTCGCTGGCGATTCTCAGGCCGTTCGACGCGGCGAGCGAAGAGCGCGTCGCCTATCTGAAGATGCGCCGCGCCATGGCGGGCGAGACCGGCGAGGAGCCGAACGGCGGCGAGGCCGACGGCGAGGGCGAAGCCGAGACCAACGGCGACGCCGCGCTGTCGCCCGAGCGCTACGCGCAGATGTCGGCGGCCGAGCAGACGATCCTCACCGTCTCCGAAAACGGCTACGGCAAGCGCACCTCGTCGTTCGAGTACCGGTCGACCGGACGCGGCGGCAAGGGCATCGTCGCGATGGCGGTCAACCAACGCAACGGCAGCCTGGTCGCCTCGTTCCCGGTCGAGGATGGCGACGAGATCATGCTGGTGACCGACGGCGGCCAGCTCATCCGCGTGCCGGTCGACGGCATCCGCGTCGCCGGCCGCGCCACCCAGGGCGTGATCGTCTTCGACACCGCCGAGCAGGAGCGCGTCGTCTCGGTCGAGCGCATCACCGAGCCCGACGGCGAAGACGAAGAGCCGAGCGAGGCGGGCGACTGAGCGGCCTTACCGGATCGGGAGGCGGTCAGGGCGACGTCTTGGCGGAGGCCGGCGTGAGTTCGAACGTCGCGTTGAGGTTCGCGTTGACGAAGCGCTGCGCGGCGCCGAAGTCGTTGTTCATCATCATCCCGGCGCGGCGATCGTTGACGTTCGCGCCCATATTGAGCTGGCCGACCCGGCACTCGCTCTTGAACGCGGCCGCCAACGCGTCGCATTCGCGGTTGGCGAGTTCGCCGAGCGCCTGGTTGGCCTGGGCGAGGGCCTTGGTGATTTCGCTCGTCGGCGCCGACGGATCGATGACGATGCGCGCCTGAAAATTGGCGTTGACGACGATCGGTTTGGCGCTCGCCTCGGCCGGTTGGGCCGCCTCGTCCGCCCATGCCGGCGCGGCCGCCCCGACGGCGAGGCCCAAGCTCAGAAAGACGGCAGTCCGGAGTTTCATGATTTTCTCCCCATCGGTCGTCGAGGATGTCGCTGCGATGAAAGATACGCCCGTCGCGGAGCGGCGTCGCCGACGCTCGCCGATCGTAATGAACCAACCTTTGCGCGGGTTGCGGAAAATTGGCGCTCGCGTGCGTCGGCGCCGGGCCGGCGCGCCGAGGCGGGAGGAGGGCGCCCGCGCTCTTGCCGCGGCCGGGGCGGCGGGCTAACGCTTGCCCCATGGCGCGCTCCGCTTTCTATTCCGGTTCGTTCGATCCGATCACCAACGGCCACCTCGACGTCATCGTCGGCGCCGCGGCCTTTTGCGACCGGCTGACGGTCGGCGTCGGCACCAACCCCAATAAGGCGGCGCTGTTCTCAGCCGAGGAGCGGCTGTCGCTGATCCTCGACGCCGCCCGCCCGGCGCTCGCCGGCACGAGCTGCGCGCTCGACGTCGTCGCCTTCTCCGGCCTGGCGATCGCGGCGGCGCGCGCGGCGGGCGCAACGATCATCGTGCGGGGCTTACGCGACTCGACCGACTTCGATTTCGAGATGCAGATGGCGGGGATGAATGGAGCGATGGCGCCGGAAATCCGCACCGTTTTTCTGCCAGCCTCTTCGCCGGTGAGGCCGATCACGGCGACCCTGGTGCGCCAGATCGCCGAGATGGGCGGCGACGTCGCCGCCTTCGCGCCGCCCAACGTCGTGGCGGCGTTGAAGGCGAAGTTCCAGTCGCTAAAGTAAGCGGCTCAGGCGTCGGCGAAAGCCTGGCAGGCGCCGCCGCCGCAGCAGGCCTCCATCGGCGCGCCGCAGGCGGCGAGCGCCGGCGCGCTGTCGCCGCTCTTGGCCGGCGCGGCGATCAGCGACAATTGCCGCTCGAGGTCCTCGCTCTCGCAGGCCTTGCAGACCGGCGTCTCGCCGGACATCACCAGCGTCTGGAATTGCTCGCCGCAGGCGCGGCAACGATAGGCGAAAATCGGCATCTTCGTTCCGCTTGGTCGGACTTGACGCTTCGCCTCTCGACCAATTCGGCGCAAAACGCAAGCGCCGGGGCTTGACCACAGCCGCCGCGTGTGGTCCGCCCTCGGCGATGGACGCGTCGCTTCCGCCTCTACTCGCCGCCGGTTTCCTGCTTGGCTGGTCGGTCGCCTGGCCGCCGGGGCCGATCAACGCCGAGAGCGCGCGCCGGTGCCTGGCCGGCGGCTTCTGGGCGGGGTTCTCGCTGCTGCTCGGCGCCTGCTCCGGCGACGCTTTGTGGGCGGTGCTGGCGTCGCTTGGAATCGGCGTGTTGTTCGTCGCGCCGCTGGCGCGCTCGATCATGGGATTCGTCAGCGTCGCGCTGCTCATCGCGCTGAGCTTTGTCTTTCTGCGCGGCGCCTGGCGCGCGCTCACGAGCGCACAGGCGGCGCCGGCGGCGCCCTCGCGTTTCGACTCGCGGCGCGCGAGCTTCTTTCTCGGCGCCGCGATGGCGCTGACGA
>Ga0182013_10007341_pt1 | contig 12191 bp, 16 predicted proteins | sample 612S2MmetaG_FD_120487 | JGI IMG/M metagenome (GOLD analysis project Ga0182013, IMG submission 120487) | Permafrost microbial communities from Stordalen Mire, Sweden - 612S2M metaG | ecosystem: Environmental > Terrestrial > Soil > Wetlands > Permafrost | place: Sweden: Stordalen | collected...
CCCGATGAACGGCGACGGCGACGGCGAGTCGTCATACCAACGCACCCCCGCACCCGCGCGTGCAGCCGCGTCATCCAGTGCAGGCTTCGAAGAAGACGCAGCCCTAGAAGACGAAATCCCGTTTTAGGGCGGTCACACTATTTCGCCTAAAATTTCACTAACAATGGTGAAATGATTCGCAATGGTGCAATGGTTCGAACGACAATTGCTAAAAGTCCTCTAACGTTCGAAAAGCCCAGCAATTGCTGGGCTTTTTTCGTATTTGTTTGGATTACATTCATCACGGATTCAGTTCCAAGTGGGAGATATTCACCATCTTAGGCTGGTGATGAAACGCAAAGGAGCTCGGACGTCTCCGAGCTCCTCTTTGTCTTGACGTCCGATCGTTACGCGATCAGCTTCTCGTCTGCGGGAATGGCGGGGAAGAACGTGTCATTTAGATAGTTCATTTGATAGCCTGTAGTGATCTCGCGCTCGACGGTCAGGCGAAGGTTCACGTAGATGACTTTGCAGAGCGACTCGTTGATCCAAGCCGTGCACCGCAGCCGATGCTCCACCATGGCTCCAACCGCTGTTCACTGATCTCGTCAATAAATTTGGCTCAGATCCAAACGGTGCTGGCGGACTCGTGGCGCTCAATCCGATCGATAAAATCCGCGTCACGGGTCAGGGTGCCGACGGCAACTACTATGAATATACGGACATCGCGGCCTCGATGTATCGGTTTGCTCAAGCGTATGCCGGGGCGATTGCCCTCGGCGTAGCTTGAAGCGTGATCAACCAGAATCCGAGACGGCGGTTTACCATGGCCGCTGCAAGAAAGGGCAAGCCATGATCGCAACGATCCTTAGAATCCTCCTCATCGTTTGCCTTGTTCACCTGTGCTTCCCGACGCCGTCGCTCGCCTATAGCTCGCGACCGCTACTGGCGCTCGAGCAGTTCGGTATTACAGGCATCTGGGCGGTGGATTGTTCGATTGCACCGTCCGAGTTTTCACGAAACCTTGTCTCGATTATTGCTGAAGACAAGCAGGGACGAGCCATTGGTGGCACTTACATCTTCGTTGGCCGCAACTGGATAAACGAACTCACGATCATTGATGCGCATATCTTAAATGCTAGGACGATCGAGTTGCGCAGTGGAGTCGCGACAAACCCAATGTACTGGTCGATTGTGAATAAGCGACGAGATGGGAGAACGCGTTTGCAGGAAGCCGGAAAAATCGATGGCAAGACATGCGTCCACGAAGGCATAAATGTCGTCACGCACCAGGAGACCCCCCCTATCGAAAAGTGTCGGCATGGTGACGCCGCAAGCAATGTCATGGAGCCCCTCGCACGATCAGCCGGGCTATTATTCTAGAGCTCCTCGAGTGCGAGCAAATTGACAAGCCCGCACACCGCTAGGTGCAAAGTTATACCGCGGCGGCGTGGCTGGCGATAGCGCAGGAGGTTCGGGTTTTCCGGCTGGAAGCGGCACTGACCCGATGCTATCGAGATGACGGACGCGAGCGTGCGGCCCGCGGCCCGGCGTTGCCAACCTCGTCGCTCGAAGGAGTCGCGACCACGGCGATGGCGCGACCGGATGACGCGGCGACGTACACGGCAGTGCGCACCTTCTGCCCGCGACCTCGGAGCGGAAGGTGCTCTTGCGCCGGGATATGTGCAGGCACTTTGGATCGCCGGTCATGTCCGATCCGGCACGACGCACGATCAGGTCAGTGCTGCACTGGCCGGCCACGGCTTCGCCGGTAAGCTCGGTCATGCACCTGGCGACGAGAGGTAAGTCGGCTTCACCGGATGCCTTCGAACGAAGCGATGAGCGCGGCGCGGGCGGCGTGACCCGAGATGATTCGGAGCGGTGAGGAACGGGAGAAGATCGTGCAGTTCCTTGATCGTCCCGAACGCTTGGCTCCGCTCGATTTGGGACGGCGAAGCTTCCTCGAGGAACCATCGGTCGGCCACGGTTCCCATACGCAGTTCGATCGAGCAGTTCGATCGAGCTCTCGCCATCGTCGACGAGGCCAATTCGAACATACGTCGCCGTCAGGACCACGCGGCGGCCTTGCCGAGCCGCTTTCCGCGAGCGCTCCCCGGGCGATCGGTATCGGGCCGGCAACCGGAATAACCCCACGCGGCCGACGCCGTTAGCAGATTCGTCCGCGGTGCCAGGCACCTGGCACACGAGCAATCTACCGTTGAAGTTTGCGGCAGTTCCCTCGGGAACGCCCAAGCGTTTTCACGGCTTTTCACGGAGGTCGCGGTCATACTGAAGTCTCGTAAGAACGTCTGCCGAAATTGCGCGAAGGAATGGCATTACAAATGCGTCGACGAGCATTGCTTGTGCGTCTGTCATCCTCATCGACTGGGCGGTCCCGACCCCGTCGGGCCTCCGCCGCGGAGATGCGCAAACCGACAGTGCGGGCACGTCGAAGGCGATCATTCCCCCTCGAGCCGAAACCCGTCGCAGCTCATCTGTCGCGCGCTGATCTCGTCGACGCGGTCGCTCGGCGATTCCGGCTGTCCGTGCGTGAATTTCGTCGCAGAGGCGTTCGTTCTCACGAAACGTTGAGGGTCGGAAACACAAAGGGCCCGTCGTAGACGGACCCTTCGGCGTCGCGTCGCGGGTTGCCCCGTGACCGGGTGTGGGCGACGATAAAGTATCGCCAGCGGCGATAACCCACCGTCCAATCATCCTCGATGATTTGACCCATCGTCAAGCTTCGCATCTGGCAGGGTGCCAAACTCGTGCACGGTGCGCACTCATTCTTAACCGATGAGGTTTCCCAGGTCGCACCCGGAGCACCGCCACGACCAGGCAATCCGCTATCCGATCTATCATGACCATCGAGGACTTCGCGGTGCGATGCGGTGGACACCGGAGGACCGCGCCGCCTTCGTCGGGCGCTTTCCACGGCTACATCGCTGCCCAGATGCCCGCGAGGGGACCTACTTCACTACGTGCGGACGCGGCTGGATAGTTCTGCGTCGTCGTACGATGTCTTCGCCGACGTCATGGATGGCTTGGTTCGAAAGCGCTATGCCGAGCGGGGCAAAGCAATAGACGAAGCGACGTTCAAGCCTCGCTTGAAGAAGATCGTAGACCGGGCCTATTTCATGCGCAGCACGTACATGAGTCAAGCCAAACACGGAACGGCGGTAGACCTGGGTGCCAGCGTCGATCTCGACGACGACGGTAAAGCTATTTTGATTTCGCACCAGATCGACGATCCGAACCGACTTGCCTTTCACTTCATCATGAACGCAATGCCGCCGCTCTTGCTCTTCCGAGACTACGTTTGCCCCGGCGCCTGCGAGGAAGGCCTGACCGCTTTGGGGACGTCGTTTCAGGCCCTGCGCCAGGAACTCAACATCACCGACGATGGTCCCGAGATTTAATGGACGCACAGGGCCAAGTCGAAACGGTCGACGCGCTGCTTCGCGGCAACCAATCCTTCGCGGCATATCAAAGTCACGTGTTCGCACCAATCGTTGACGTTCGGCTCGACGGGCAACGGATCGGTGATCTTCCACCGACGCTCGGCTTCACGCGAGACGTAGATAAGTCGGTCGGCGAGGTCGTCTCCGTGGCCAACGTCTTACTGCTCGAAGATTACGGCGACGTTGCCCTTATGAAGGGCGAGAGTCCCGATTTCGTCGCCGAGACCTCGAAGGGCCGGCTGCTCATCGAACATACGCGAGCACTGACCGGTTATCAGGAGGGCTCGCAAGGGTATCTCAGTCGCGGGATGGTGGCATACCGCGAAACGGCCCCCTACGCGACCGCCGTCGGAAACCTCTCGATTTTGCTGACCATGGAACGATCCGCGGAAGATGTGACACCCATAGAGGCGCTCGAAGACCCTCGGCCCCGCGGATATATCAGCAAATCCGATGCGCAGAAAATGATGACGGAAATTCGCGAACTCGCTGCAGCCGGCTACTTCGCGGCCCATGCTGACGGCGAGCAGCACACCGTCGCCGATGCCGACGCGAAGACGCTCGCCAAATATCGAGCCACCGTTCAGGCCAGCGAAGCGCTGCCCCCGGGATCACCCGGCATCCAACTTGCCTTTCGCATGTGGAAACCAGGCAAGATGAGCCTTCTGGACGGCTGCGTCTTCGCGCTCGAGGAGAAGTTCGAAACCGTCGAGGGTTACGCAGAGAAGCCGGATTGGCTCGTGATTCAGGTGATGGACAACGGCGGCGAGTGGGCATACGACCTGACCGCGGGACTGCCCGAGTCGCTCGGACCGTTTCGAAAAGTGCTCGTACTCTACTGGCACCTTTGGGAACCCTACGTCGCCACATGGACCGTCGAAGGCGATACGATTGTTGCTGAAGTCCCCGAGCTGGCTCCGATCCCGGACGATACCGATCATCGGCTTCATGAGTGGGCGAGAGCCGTGGACGACGCGATTCGGGAACGGCGGATGACGGCCATACTGGCCGCGAGCTGCGACGCAGACGTCCCGAAGAGATCCAGCACTCCAAAACAAGTCGACTGGCACCGGCGGTGGCGAGGACGGTACCCGTGGGTGACGTGCATGAGCAACCGCGACAGCATCCGAATGCGGTTCTGGATGGCTGATGATTGGGATGGCGGCGAGATCGTTGATATGGACCCCGCGGCCATCGGAGAAGCGGCCGACCGAATCTGGACGTTTGTTTGTCCGCGTGAAGAATGATTTCAGGTGGCGCGTTTCTGTTGAGGGTGCTCTATGATTTCGCCTGACGCAGAGTCAAAAAATGTTGCGGCTCCCACCGAAGAGCCGGTCCCCAATCCACAACATCCGTTAGCGCGCTACTGGGACGAGTTTCGAGGGAAAGTCATCGTCGCCCCGATTCCGGATGGAAAGAAGAAAGTCGATGCGATTGCGGACCTTGACGTGGATCTCAAGGTCGCGTCGGCTGCCGTCGCGCGCTTCGTTCTCGCCGAAGTCAAAGACCAAGCCGAGAAGAAACGCGCCGCTCACCGCACCATCGAGACGAAGGCGACGAGCGTCATCGGATTCGCGACGGCGGTCATCGTGTTCGCGACCGGCTTCAACGCAAGCGTGCTTTTGGCTTGGAAATGGGGCATGTTTCCGGCGATAGTGCCGACGCTCGTCTTCGAGTTCATCGCCATCATCTCTGGTATTTTGGCTCTACAGGTGCAATCATATCGATTGCCAGATGCGGCGTTATACAACTATCCTGATGCTCTCGAAGAACCGCTGAATGAGGCACGTATCGCCATGGCTCTCAGTCAGACGTGGCGGGCATACGAGGCAAATCTGGATGCTGGAAACAGAATTCGATCCCGGCGCCTTTGGGTAGCGCTTCTATCTTTCGTTTTCGGTGTGCTTTACACGGTGGCAATTACGATTGGATACCTTGCGATTTCACCAGAGCCGCTGCACTTCGTGCTCGTCAAAGCTACTGGGGCAGGTGCGCCCGGAATTACCTCCAAAGCGACATTAAAAATAGTCTAGGCCGGGCTAATCGAGGAAAACAGCGTGAGTGCGAGCGACAAAAATTCTCCGAATGCTCAGAGTCCGGCTGCGCCGGCGGCAAACGCGCAGCCAAAAGTCAGCGACAAAGAAATACGTGATGTCAGGCCGGCTCCACAAGGTTACGACATGATGGAGATGCGGCTACCAGCGGAGCCGAAGCCGCGGCCTAAGCCGCAAACGCAGCAAAAATCAGATGACGACGAATACGGTGGACAACGATGAGCGACGAAAAGGGTGGCAGAGATCCTAAGGGGACCGGAACCGGCGACCCGCTACGAGAGGGTGCAAAACCCGCCCCCCAACCGCAGCCAAAAAAATGACAGGCGACTCGGATGGATCGGCCGTTCGAGATAGACCGACTGTCACACGACGGTGTCGAGGACGGCACCAGCGGGTGTCGCGCACGAGCAACTAGCAACACCAGGCCAGCCGCACAACGGCCGGCTTTTTGCTCTGGCGAGAAGCGCGTTGGGCGATCTAGAACGGGTGTGGGCTTCCATCGATTATTGACGGGAAATACTATGTACGTGCAGGTTCGATTTCTTCAAAGAATTCCGTGTTCCGGGTGTCAACGAGCCTTGATCCGTGACGGCCCTGTCGTCGAGCCAATAGCGAACAGGGATGGTTCGGCATTTGAATACGACGAGGGTAACCCACCGAGGAGCATCGTGCTCGGATTGCATTGCACGCATTGCGGCGCGGAGACGACATTTATTCGAAACGGAGCGAACACCGAAACTTATCCCCAACCCAATCCTCCCACGACGATCACGAAGTGGTCGCCCTACGTTGTTGAAGTAGGCTATTCATAATCGCCACACTGACAATTTGGGATGAAGCCAAGCAGCGTCGACTAACCGCGTTTACAGACGAGGATTTCTCGACTTGGAACATGCGGCCGTACGACACCAACGGTGTTCACGTCAAGCAGTTCCTCAATGACCCGACGGGCGAAGCTTGGGTCGCTAAATCGGGCGCCTTGAATGAAGTCTCTCTGCCGACGCATACGCTGGCAGTCGAGAGAGGCCGACGTGCGGCGTTTCCGTTGAACGAAGCCCTCGCTTCGCTCATCTATTCGCAGGCCGGCATCAGGACCAATGAAGTCGGTTTGGGTTTCAGAACGATGTTTGTTCGCCCGACCGGCATCTGGGAGCCGCTGCTGACTTCATTTCATCGGATGGAGCACGGAAGATTGCGCGACCAGCTGGGCACGTTCTTGCGCTCTGAGGACTACATCGTCGACGTATTTTGCATGGCAATCGTCGACGTCATCATCGGCCAACGGGACCATAAGTGGCACAACTTCATGGTCACCCCGGATGGCCGGCTGTTCCTGTTCGACAACAGCGACTGCCTACATGAAGATCAACTCCGGGAGCCACCGGACTTCAATCAATTCGAGGAAGCTCGGATGTTCGAACCTGAGCGCCCGCCTTGGACCGATTCCATTAGAGCGGCGGTTATCGCACGGGTTTCGGCGATCACGCCCGAGTTTATCTCCAGTGCCTTCGCCGCCATTCCGGACGAGTTCCGTCGTGCTCACGACGCGTGCCTCGATGGCAGGCCCTATGTTGCGGCCTCGATGTTCCATAAGCAAGAATGGATGAAGGCGAACCTCGGAACGTTCAGGCGCTGGGCATCAACCATGACCAGATAATGCGGGAACTATGCAAGCAAAGAGCGAGTTTTTCATGGTAAAAATGAATCAATGTGAAAGTCGAGGCGGGTGACCGATTCACTGTGAAAGTTCCCATTCACTGTGAGACAACGCCGTTCTGACGGCTGTCTCACTATTGAGACCGAATTTCACCTCGAAATGGTGAAATGCACGCGGGCATCTTCGCGGAGACGTAGAGCACAGCAAAAAGCCCAATATTTATTGGGCTTTTTCGCTTTGCTCCCGGAACAGCCGCAAAACCTGATGCACATCCAAGTGCTCGACTTTCACCATGCCCAAGTTGTCAGGGAATACGAAAGAGCCCGGATTTCTCCGGACTCTTTGATTTGGTTCCCACGCTTCCGGCAACAGAGTGGGGCTTTTGCGACGTTGACACATACGTGCCCGTCGACGACACGAACAAAGTTCAAAACAATATCGCGTGTCATCACTCGATGCTAACCTATATGTTTTTGCTAGATCCCGCGGTTTGGAAACCTACGGGCTGTGAACTGACCGGCGTGGCTCCGGCTTAGTTGACCGTGGATCACGCCTTGCCGAACTAACCGCTGGCGTGATCCGCCCCACCTACCTGCTTGATGAAATCGAGCAGGAGTGTGCTGAGCCCAACCGGCTGCTCCTGTTGGATCCAATGACCGGCGCCGTCGATCAGTTCGATGTCACTCATCCTCGTTGCCGCCTTCGTCCTCATAAGATCGACCGCGCCCGGCGCCGAATAGGTACCCCAATCGCTCTTTCCGCCGATGAAGAGCGATGGAACATCGATCGTCTTGCCCGAAAACAGGCACAGCTCAGCGTTTAGGTCAGGATCGGAATAGACGCGATAAGCCTGCAGGGCGCCCTGAAACCCAGTGCGGCCATACTCCTCAGTGTACACTGAGAGTTCCGGCTCGGTGAGCCATTTGCTGGCTAGAACCTCGGCGGCGGAAGGTTGGTATGGAGCGACGGTCTGAGGCATCGTCTCGCCAAGATTCATGACGTAATAGGTGGGCATTTGTGCAAGTTCTATGGCGGTCCGCGCCTGCAACGGATGCGGCTTGTTCCCCGGCCAGTCAGCGCTCTTGACGTAGAAAAATGCACGAAGAAACGCATGTAAGCCTTGAGCGGGGCGCCACATGTCATCGTTGGCCTGCCGTCTGCTCAAGTATTGTTGATAATACTCTCTGGGCGGATCGAGCGCCGCCAGAGCGGCCGCTAACTTCTGATTAGCAGAATTCGGTTGAACCGCCGGCACCTCGCTATCCGCGGTGTTAAACGGAAGCGCCGGCGGACCGGGGAACGGGGCGCTCATCAGTACCACCGAGGGAAAGACGTCCGGTCGAGCTAGCGCACAATAGGCCGCGATGGGCGAGCCGAGGTCGTGCCCGACGAACATCGTCGTATGCCTATAACCCAAAGCCAAAACCAATGCGAGGGCGTCGCGCGTCATATTCAACACGCTGAAGGGCTCTAGAGGAGCGTCATAGCCGTTCACCCAACCGGTGGTGCGGCCAAAACCCCGCTGGTCGGGCGCCACGACATGGTATCCGGCGTCAGCCAGAATTGGGATGAGTAGTCGCCAGCCGTAAGCCAAATCGGGAAAGCCGTGCAGAAGCAGCGCGAGCGGACGGCCGGGGCTTTCGTAACCGGCCTCGAGAATATGGACGTCGAGGCTGTTGACCCCATGGATCATGCGCGAGCGGACCCCCTTGGGAAGCGTTCCCCCGCCATATGATGATGTGGTCAAATCAGCTCCTAGCCAAGAAGGTTCGTTCAGTGATGCACTACGTACCCAAATGGCTGCACGAATACCTAGAGACGAAGCACGCGGGTCGTTCCCTTAGTCGAGCATGTTTCCGGAATGGTGAAATTCGCGCGATTTCCGACGAAATGGTGAAATTCAGCGAAACAGTGAGACAGCGCCGTTTTAGGGCGGTCACACTATTTCGTCTGAAATTTCACCGATTTGGTGAAATTAAGCGCTATGGTGTAATGATTCGAGTGGCAATTCGGAAAAATCCTCCAACGTCCAAAAAGCCCAGCATTTGCTGGGCTTTTTCCATATTTTCCATGACGCATATCCGGCCAGAAGTCATCTTCAAGTGGGAGATTTTCACCATTCGATCCGTATCTTTGAAGAGTGCGGTTGAATCTCAATATCTTCAGCTTTGCGAAAAAACGGTGAAATCGTGAGACAGCGCCGTTCTTTCGAGGCGAATTCGAACGCCGCGTCGCACCGCTCGAGCGTTAAACGATGAAGAAGTGGCCCCGGCGATCGCTGGGGTCACCAACTGGGAGCCTCGCTTTTTCTGGGTCCTACAGGTGAGTTGGGTACTCTAACGTGCGGCCATACAGGTCGCAAGCCGCGGCTCGGAGGTTGGCGCGCACGATTGGTCCGTTGTCAGTGAACTCAATGTATGTGCGGCGTTGCGGATCGAAGGCGGGCCATTGCGGGAGTCCGGGACCGTTTGGGTTACCTGTTTTTGCGAAGTTGGTCCAGTACTGTTCCATTGTCGCCGAGACGCGGGTGTCGACGTCGTTCGATAAACCGCCGAGCGATGCATATGTGCCAAAAACGTAGGGCAACTCGCTTGCGTGCACGGCCCCGTTGGCTTCCTTTCCCGGCGGCACGCGATCGAACTCAAACTCGAATGATTGGTTGCCGGCCTGTGTGTGCCATCGCAGTTCGGCGACGGTACCGCAACGGAACTGCGTGTCGGTCGCAAATTGCGCGAGCATCGGACCGAGCCGCGGGTCGGGCGGGGGTTCTGCAGCCGCACCGACAGCGTAAACCGCTCGCGCTTGCGACGCAAGCGGACCATACATCTCGTCGATCGCGCCGGCCAGACCGTTTGGCATCGGGAAGAATGGCCTTTGCAGTTCGCGCGCGTTGTTACCCATCAGCAGCGGGACCGGGTTTTCCTTACCATTTTGGAACACGACGAAGGGCGATTGCGGAAAGACGTATCCGTCGACGAGTACGCCGAGGTTGGGACCGACCCACGCCAGTGCCGTTCCATTGAGTTTCCAGATTTCAGCTGTCGACAGCGCGCGCATTTTCGCCAGTGCATCGGGTCCGTCCGCGATGCCGACTTTCGCCATTGTCTCGACGCCTTTGCGTTCGCCCTCTCCTAGCGCCGGTAGATTGATAACAGGACCGCTTTCAGTGATCTGACGTTTGAATAGTCCGCGTTCGAGGGGCGAGGTCAGCAGGACGTTCAGATCGAGCGACGTCGACGATTCACCCCAGACGGTGACATTGTCGGGATCACCGCCGAAACGCGCGATGTTGTCGCGCACCCAGTGCATCGCGGCGATCATGTCGAGTAAGCCGTAGTTACCGCTCGTATGATGTGGCGATTCGGCCGATAGCGAGGGATGGGCGAGAAACCCGAAGATGCTGAGGCGATATGCGGCACTGACGAGAATGACGCCGTGTTGCGGTATCGATAAGCTCTGATACTTGGCTTCCGATGTTGCGCCCGTGAAGTTGCCACCGCTCGGAAACCACACCATGACCGGAAGGCGGGCCCGCGCCGGCCACTGCGGAACCCAGACGTTTAGGTAGAGGCAATCCTCGCTACCCTCGGTCGCGCATGAATTCCCGAACGCCACCGTCTGCAATACGCCGCTCCACGGCTTGACGGGTTGCGGATCGCGCCAGCGCAGTGCGCCTACCGGCGGTTGCGCAAACGGTATGCCTTTGAAGGCTGCGCCGCCGTCGATTGCGACGCCCGCGATATTGCCCGCAGGCAGAGCGATTGTGGGCTGGACTCCGGCCGCCGTCGCCGGGGTCGTGAAACACGCGACGATCGCAACAAGAGCGGCGCGCCCGAGAACTGCGCGTAGATCGATCATGGAACATATCCTTTCGCGCCGTTGGGGCGTCGTGCCGGAGACGTTGACGTTGCTCTTTGCTTGGCTTATACTCGCGATCATTCCGAAATTGCTCAAATTGGAGCCGCAATCGCATAACGTCTGAGGATCTATGGAAGACGAAGCACAAACGAAGATTCTACAACTCCTCGACGTCTCCGAAAGTCCAACAAGAAAAGGAGCCGCAGTGACCTCTAATCGACGAGGAAAGGCGGTCATCGAATTTCCGAATGACCTCGCGATTGTCATCACTCGTGAGTTCGACGCTCCGCTTGAACTCGTCTTCGACGTGATGACGAAGCCGGAGCATGTGAGAAAAACGCTCGCTCCCTTTGGGGAGACGGTGACGGTATGCTCGATCGACCTTCGGGTCGGCGGAAACTACCATTTCGTGTTCGTGACCAACGACGGAGCCGAGTGCTCGTTTCGAGGAACCTACTCGCACGTCGAGCCGCCGACCGGGACCGTCGCGACGTGGCTGTTCGAAGGGTGGCCGAATGCGGAGGCCGTCGAGTCGATGGATTTGCGCGAAGCTCATGGAGTGACGACGTTGACGTGGACGATGGCGTTCCGCGACAAGATTGGTCGTGACCATATGACCACGTATGATGGCATCGAGGCCAACCTCGACAACATGGAAGATCTCTTGACGTCGCTGTTAGATCATGGGTCGTCGGCGGCGAGGTGAGTTGGTCTGGCGGGAAACTCAGTGCGCCGCGAAACCGGCGTCTTTTAATCCGCTGAGTATCACTTCGATGGCGAGCGTTGCCTGCAGCGCAGCGAAGACCCAGCCCACGATCTCAAGAGTCGTCATGCGCACGAAGCGCACGATGTAACCGGCGAGCAGCATGCAGACGAAGTTCAGGCCGAGCATGATCGTCAGCATTACGTCGACCTTGAGCTGGAGCGCGTGATTACTTTCTGTGAGCGCTAGGAAAAGAACGATCGTCACGACGCCGGTCGGGGAGATGATCGTCGGAGCGGCGAGGGGTGAGAACGCCAGTGCTGCGGGGCTCACGGGAGCGCCTTCCTCGCCGTCCGTCCGATCGCCGCCGCCTTTGGCGCCCAGCGTCGAGAGCGTGTTGAGCGTCGAGCGAATGAGCAGCACGCCGATGGCGATCTTGAGCGCAGCGAACGAAACGTGCCAGCTCTGGATCGTACTGA
>Ga0182013_10007343_pt1 | contig 12190 bp, 4 predicted proteins | sample 612S2MmetaG_FD_120487 | JGI IMG/M metagenome (GOLD analysis project Ga0182013, IMG submission 120487) | Permafrost microbial communities from Stordalen Mire, Sweden - 612S2M metaG | ecosystem: Environmental > Terrestrial > Soil > Wetlands > Permafrost | place: Sweden: Stordalen | collected...
GAAAAGAAATACATGTTATCACAAAGCACGCAAAGTTAAATACAAAGAGCACCAAAAATATACTCTTTTGTGGCCTTTGTATTGGCATTTTCCTTTGTGTTCTTTGTGTTAAATTGCATTTTACTTTAATTTTTAATAGCCTCTAAGGTTTGATTTCATAAACCGGGTAATCGGTATACCCGTTTTCTGTGGCTGTATAAAACATATCCTGACGGAGTTCAGTTGAGAGCGGCCAGTTCATTTTAAACCTTTCAACCAGGTCAGGATTACTGATAAATGACCGGGCAAAAGCTACCAGGTTGCACAGGCCACTGTCAATATCCTGCTCAGCTTTTTCCTTATCATAGCCCCCACAGAGGATGATAATATTTTTAAAGTTTTTCCTTATAAGCTTTTTAATCTCCGGAGGAACTATTGGTGCCCCCATGGAAGAATGGTCAACCAGATGAATATAGGCTATTTCAAGTTGATCGAGTTGTTTTGAAAGATAATCGTAGGTGGCTTCAATTTCAGGATAATGCGGCATATCGCTTGCAACACCATAAGGCGATAACCGGATACCGGTTCTTCCTTTTCCTATAGCCTCTGCTACGGCTGTTGCCACCTCAATGGCAAACCGGCAACGGTTTTCAATGCTTCCCCCATAGTTGTCTGTACGAATATTACTAATGGGCGACAGGAACTGTTCCAGTAAATAACCGTTGGCTCCATGTAATTCTACTCCATCAAATCCTGCCTCACGCGCATTTTTAGCGGCTGAAACATATTCTGCCCTGGTATTCACAATGTCTTCCGGAGTCATGGCTTCGGGAACAATAAAATCCTGCAACATTTTCTGATCGGTCCACATTTGTCCGGCCGCTTTTATTGCCGAAGGGGCAATTACCCTGGCACCTTCGGGCATATTCAGCGGATGACTGATTCTGCCGGTGTGCATCAGTTGAACAAATATTTTCCCGCCTTCTATATGCACTTTATCGGTTATAATTTCCCAACCCTCCACCTGCTGCTTGCTGAAAATGCCCGGTATACGGGCATAGCCCAATCCATTGGGAGATGGCGATGTGCCTTCGGTTATAATCAAACCGGCATCGGCACGTTGTGCGTAATATTCCGCCATAAGCTTATTGGGTATATTTCCAATTGCCCTGCATCTTGTCATAGGCGCCATAACAATACGGTTCTCTACTTCTAATGCTCCAACTTTTATGGGCGTTAATAATTTATATTCCTTCAACATTTTTTATCTTTTTGTTTTAAACCTTACGTGAACCATAGCGGCCAATGGAGAAACTTTTATTCTCCCCTGTCTTCATCCAGATCATTATGGTCGTCTCCGCCTAAACTATAGTAATCATTCTCCTCATCTTCATTCCCGTTGGTATTCTCCCTCTCATCCAATTCCGAACCCGGCACATCCAGGTCATCGCCGGATACATCATCTTCAAAATCCTTCTCATTTCTTTTTCCAACCCTCTTTTTCCGAACGGGTTCTTTGGTTGGGATACCTGCATCAAAGTCATCCGGGTCCGCATTAACGGTTTTTTCGGTTTCATCAGGGCGCTTTGTTTTTGTAATATCTTCCGGATCAACATCCTGCTCTTCAACCGATTTTCTGTATATGTCCTCACTGGCAGGATTTACAGGATATGCCGGGATTTTACCACTTACTTTTGTATCACTCTTTTTATTATGAGTGTTTGTTTTTTTGATTTCCTTTTTCATAAATTTTATCCCCCTTTTAAGTATTGATTTGTATCGTATTCATTTTGCGTTGCCAGCGCATTTGCATCACAATACAAAGATTAAATCCTTTAGACTAATGGCTATTACATAATTCGGGTTAAGAGTTACATTATTCACACATTTTAAACCGGCCGTAGATGAATTAATGTTGTTCATAAAACCAACCGTTAATTTTTAAATGGAGTCCGGAAAGGCCGGACATATTCGCTTGCTGAACTTTTACGGGGATTTCCCGCGATTGGTTCTGGTATGGCCTTTACCCATTATCAAGGCCAGGGGCAGGCTCCTGGTAAGTAATTTCACCGCCGCTTTTGAGGCGCCCCAAATATAATTTGCCGGGCACCGGTAAAACGGCTCATGACGGATGCGTTTATTATATGGTCCGGCCTGTTGACAAAAAAAAGCAGGCCCAATTGGGCCTGCTTTCAAATGAATACCGCTTTGCTGACTATTGTATTTTTACAATTTTCCTGGTAACAGTTTCGTTATCCGAAGTTATTTCAAGGATGTAAGTTCCGGCAGCCTGCTCTTTCAAATCCAGGTTTTTGGCATAGCTGCCGTCGAACGGTGTTATTACATCATCAAATATCCATTGTCCGGTAACGCTGGTGAGTTTAACATGCAGCGAAGGTGCTGCACTGTTTTGATATGTAACGGTAATATGGTCGGTTGCCGGCACCGGCAATACTGTAAACAGATAATCGCGCCCGCTGTTCTGTATGCCAACAGTATGGTTTACAGTTACATTAAAGCTGCAGGTATCCGTTGCCCCGGTACCATCAGTAACCACAAATTTTTGCGTGGTAACACCAATCGGGAAGGCAGAGCCACTCGCCAACCCCGCAACAAGCTGCACGGTGGAATTAGTACAATTAGCAGCCTGTGTTGGCGCCGTGTAATGGATTACGGCAGTCGTAGTTGCCCCCGATATAGTAGTGCTTATATCTGAAGGGCAGTTTACTATAGGCGCAACGGTATCGCCGGTTTGGAAAATCATGTAATAAACCGTGGTATTACCCGATGAATCGCGTGCGGTTATTCCAATTGGCGTTATCGCGGACGTTGCAAACATACCTGCTGCCGGGTTCTGGGTTAAGCTTACGCCAGAACAACTATCGCTTGCGGTAAACAAGCCAAGCAGATTAGGTATTTTTGACGAACAGTTATTTAATTCTGTATCAATAACAAATCCGCTTGATGGCACTGTTACAAAGTAAGGCTTAATAGTATCGCTTACGGTAACTTTCTGTGAACAGGTTCTGGTGTTATGCGAGTTATCTGTAGCCGTCCATGTAACATGTGTTATACCCACAGTATAAGATGCCGGAGCATTGTTTGTTACAGATGCCAGGCCACAGTTATCAAACGCCGTAGCTGAACCCAGGTTTAATGCGGTAACAGAGCAGCTGCCAAACGGTGCGAATAACAGAGTATCCTTAGGACAACTAATGGTTGGCCTTGTGGTATCAGGGCCGGTAGTAACCACCACCGGCGGTGATTGGTACTTACAACCGTAAGTGCTGGTTACAGTAACGGTATAGCTTCCCGGCAAAACCTGCGCTGATTGCGTAGTATCACCATTGCTCCATTTATAAGCCGTGAATGAGCTGTCAGCAAATATTGCAACACTGTCTGAAGGGCAGGCATACGCCGAAGTTGCTGTAACAATTTGTGCAGGGGCCGGTTGCAGGTTAACGTGCAGGGTATCATATCCTGAGCAACCGGCAGTATCGCGCAAAAATACGCGGTAGGCGCCGGTATCGTAAAACCACCGTTGATTACTGGTGCTGCCATTAGACCACATTATTGAATCATATCTGGCACCCAGGTTAACATACAAAGAATCATGCGTGGTACAGATATACTGGGTGGTATAAACATCTAGCTGGCCACCGTCTAAATCAAGCATGCGCATGTTTGTATCCACGCACCCGAAATTGTTATTGGTTATTACAGCGTAGAATATCGGGCCCCGGTATGGCACACTATCCGGGTAAAAAATATCGTTATTGAAACCAACACCTGTGTACCTCTTTCCACCTGTAGTATCAAAGGCCTCCGGTGGGCCTGAAGCGCAATAAGAGAAGAATGTATAAGGCAGGTTGTAAGCTTTGCTGTTAACCGTAATAACCGCAGTATCACGGCTGGTACAAGCACGTTGCGTTACAGTGTAAACGATAGTATCAGATCCGGGACCCGAAGTATGCGAATCCAGTTTTGCATTACCTAAGCTATCAACAATAAGATATGTTCCTGCCCACTCCCCGCCCACCGGTGTAGCGCTTATCGGGTATGGTGCAGTGGCCTGGCAAACCGTGGAAGGTGCAGTAATAGTTGCATTAGGTATAACAGTATTTATCCTCACATTTTCAGTTCTTACAGACGAGCAGCCATTTACAGTAACAGTGCGTGTTAAAGTATGGTATCCGCCGCCTGCTGTGCCGGGGCTAAAGGTGGTTCCGCTGATACCGGCACCTGAGTATACGCTGTTAGCAGATGGTAATTGAATAAGGGTTTGATTGATGCAATAAACAGAATCAGCAAACAGGCTATCGGTTGGCGGATTGCTTACCAGCACCGATACCGTACTTATTCCCGTGCAACCGCCAACACTATCGGCATATGAATAGGAAATAACATGCAGGCCATTACCAGCCTTTTTCGGATTAAATGCATTTCCGGTAATTCCTGGTCCTGTAAGTATTCCGCCGGCGGGACTGTAGGTAATCGGGTAATTGGAACTATCGCTTACACAATAACCTGTATTTAATCCGCTGATCGTTACGGCCGGTCCAGCCGTTACGCGAAGCACAAATTCGTTACCTGTTAAGTTTGCACCGCACCGGTCGAACACCCTGAGGTGATATTGATTCGCATTAGCCGGCTGTATCGAGGCAAAATACAAAGTGCTATCAGTGGTTACAGGAATAATATTGCCTACCGAGTCGTAAGTATACCAGGTATAAGTTAAACCCTGCGCGTAACCGGCTAAATCAGGTGTTATATTAACGGTTTGATTTTGACAATAAGTAACGGCAGGGAAAGGGTTAGTGATTTGGAAATTATCAATTACATCTACATAAATGCTACAGCTTGCCTGGTTGCCAAAATAGTCATAAGCTGTATAAGCAATAGTGTGGAACCCGGAAGTGAACGTGTACACAGCGCTTGTATCCGATACGCCATCAATAGTATGGGTAATTGTTACTGTTCCCCCGTTATCGGTTGCTGTTACTACAGGGATTGTAAAAGCTGCAGTGCATACTCCTGAGTCAGGAGCTATGGTATAAATTTGCTGATTACCACAGTTAATTACCGGCGGGGTTAATTCAGTAACTATTACATTGGTGCTGCAATCTACCGTATCGCCGGTTCCCTTAACGATGAACTGATAACTTTCAACATGCGGGCCGGGAGAGAAAAATGCCCCGCTTCCCTCGCCTGACACCAGCTTAATACTGATACCCGGGCACATGAAAAGCTGACCGGTATATTGATTAACAGTTCCGGGAATAGGATAATAAACAATCTGTCCCTGGCCTGTTGGGTCGGGTTGCAGATAATTATCTACGCAATTAGATTGTAATGGACGAACAGGATTTACAATTACATTGAACGAAACAGTATCTGTGTTACCGGCCGAATCTCTTGCAACATAAATTTCTTGTGTGGTGCCAAGCGGAAACTGAGAACCCGGCGGCAAGCCGGCAACCAGGGTAGTTGAAACACACGAGCTATTATCAGTACCAACCGGTGCAGTAAAATTCTCTACTGCCCCACACATACTGTTGGTGCTGTCAATTACATTGGCAACGGAGGCAATTACCGGCTTGATGGTATCCTGTACTGTAACTGTAAACTTAGCCGTGTCTGTGTTGCCCACCAGATCGCTAACTACATATATTTCGAGCGTAGAGCCGATAGGAAATTCTGACCCCGGGGGAAGGCCAGCCATTAGGAATGTATTAACACCATTAGCACAGGTATCCGTTCCAACAGGGGCTGTAAAGTTTATCACGTTACCGCAACTGCCGGGATTAACCTGTTGCACGATATTTGGTATAGTAACAATGTGTGGTTTCTCAGTATTTACAACGGTCACATTCCAGCTGCAACTTCCGGTATGCCCATTGGCATAAACCGAATAATTGACTTGGGTGGTGCCTATAGGGAAAGTAGGCAGGTTTGGTGCAAAAGGTGCCGTCAAAGTAGCCGTCATACATGATTGACTATAGAAAGGCGTAACAACCGGCCTGCCGTAGTTTGGTATGTATGCCGAGCATTGTCCCGGGTCATTATTTAAGGTAAGGTCAAAAGGGCATGTTACGGTAAGGTTATTGTTGTCAACCACAGTTACGGTATAAGTACAGCTACTGTAATTGCCGAAGTTATCTATTATGCGGTATTGTTGAACAGTGGTTCCCAGGGTGAAAAACTGGGTACTGTTTCCGCTCCAAATGCCAATACTTGGTGCAACGCAATCATAGCTTAACCCGGTAAGTACCGGTGGCGATAACTGTGCGCCGCAAACGTTAGGCCTGATATTTAAAGTAGTGTCGTTAGGGCAAGGACTTGTAAGCCATGGAGCTTTTGTGTCATTTACCGTAACGTTGAATGTGCACCATCCGCGGTTATTTTCTATGTCAAGGGCTGTGTAAATAACCGTTGTTGTTCCGAAAGGGAAAGCAGCACCACTATCGAGGCCGGAATATAAAATGGGATCGTAAGAATGCCCATCAACATCAGTGGCAGGCAAAATGATATAGTCAATTTTTGCCGTGCATAGACCTGAATCGTTCAGTGTGGTAATATCTTGCGGACAAGTCAGGATAGGAGGCTGATTACTCGCTACGGTGATATGAACCGCGCAGGTTCCAACATTTCCATATATATCTGTGCCATTCCATACCGCAGTATAGAGGCCTATGCTTGCAGTATCGCCACTTGCTTTGCCCGAAAGTAAAGAGATGGTTACCGGTGCGCCGAGATTATCAATTGCAGTAGGGGTTGCATAGGTAAGTGTAGTATAATCAACTCCGACATTCGCTAAAGCATAAAGTGTGGAACAGGTAAGTACGGGAGCTATGGTATCTTTTACAGCAATGGTAAAATTGCAATAGCCTATATTACCCGAAGCGTCTGTGCTGGAAAAATACTGAGTTGTTGTGCTAATGTTGTGCCATCCAAACTGCTGAAATCCGGAGGTCAGAGTCACAGTCATACCACCACCGCTGGTGTCACAGTTATCTGTTACCGTTGGCATATTGTACTCAACATAAACAGCAGTATCGCCGGGCCCAATATAATGCACCTGGTTTGCCGGGCAGGTTAATACCGGTGGCTGGTTATCAATTACCTGAACGAACGTTTGGGCATAAGTGTAATTATTACTGGAGTCTTTATAGGTATAATTGACATATGTTGTTCCAACCCCCCAAAGCGAATCGCCGTATTCGACTCCTCCGATGGCGTAATGAGTAGGTAAAATTAATCCTGAACAGTTATCCATAGCGGTACTAACCGGTAGGGTATAAGCCGCTACGCATTGGCCAGGGCGTGCGGTAAAAACACCGCCCAGGGGGTAAGCATTAATAACAGGTGGAGTTACATCCTGCACATCAATAGTGATTGCTACATCCAGGCTATCAAAGAAATCATTTTTAATGCGGTAGACAACAGTTGATCTGCCAAGAGGAAATCCTGACCCTGGCGGCGGGCCGGAAATACGCGTTGAAAAGCAATATCCGCCGCAATAGTCAATACCTGCGGGCTCCTGGTAATTTACATATGCCATGCAGTTATAACCGGCAGTTTCATGGTAATAACCGGTAAAAGGTTGCTGCAGGTAAGGCCCTACTGAATCATGATAGATGGTTATTTTGCCTCTGCTCAGGCCAATGCAGCCTTCATAGCTTACCGGCGCAGCATAAATAACAACTGAATCTACTGTAGAATAACCAAACCCAAAATAAGGCTCATAACTGAGGCCCCCATAAGCCTGCGAACCGCCGGCTAAAAGAGCGTTTCCGGTTGCTGAATAGTAGTAGTTAAACGAGTTGATACCCGGGTAAGTCGGATAAATCAAAACAGGCATTTGCGCACATGCGGGGTAGATAGTAAGGTCTGCCGGTGGGCCCACAGGCAACTGAAATATGTTTTCTACAACATAACTTGACGACTTGGAAACACAGCCTTCCGAGGAGAGATAAGTAGCATAATAAGTGCCGTTTTGGCTAATGTAAGTCTGGTCCGTGTTGGTGGCACCGGTAGTCCAGGTAACACCCGGGTAAGTGTTGTTAGCTCCCTGCGGGGCCCCGGTTAACGTAAGTCGGGTTGAGTCCTGGCCAGCACAATAAGGCGGAATTATCCCGCTTGCCGATACAGTCATGGTCAAAGTCTGCTCTATACTAAAATAATGTGTAAGGGGAACGCTCCAGCCGCAACATGCGCTATACTCCTGCAGGCTTATACTAAAAAGGGCAAATGAGCCTGAATTGGGGGGAATGAACTTCCATGATTTTGCGCTGGATTGCGTTAGTAAAGTCCCGTTTTCGTAAACCTTCCATGAATATGCGCTCTGTGAAGTATCCGATGGTATCAGCGAAACCGTGTCATTAGCACAAATTACGGAGGGTAAAGGGAAATAAGGAAGAGGCCCCTGATTAGTAGCAGTGAAGTTTATGAATTGATAACTGTTTAAATAAAGATTGTTTTCCTCCTCAATAGTATATTGTCCCTGGTTGCCAATTGCAAACTCCATATATGTTGGAGTGTTTAAAACCGGGTTCAGGCCGACGCCGGTATTGCCATTATCCTGATAAACACTCACATTGTCATCGGCGCCTTTAATGATACCTAAAATTGAGTTTGCACAAACATGTGAAGTATCAACTCCTAAAACCAACAGGTTATAATACCCATCCAGTCCAAAGGTTTGAACCTGTACACCATCGGCGCCATCCTGGCCATTACCGCCATTACCGCCATTACCACCGTTGCCGCCAGAGGCGCCCTGGTAACTTGGAAATACAAGAGAGCCAGCAGGGGGGCCAGGATATCCATAAGCACCAGAACCGCCCTGTCCGCCATATCCTCCTTGTCCGCCCGTACCGGCCTGGCCTAAATTATAAGTAATATTCCCTGCAGCAATATTGAGACTTTGCAAGGCATATATTCCATAAACAGCGCCGCCACCACCACCGCCGCCGCCGCCATCACCGCCTTCGCCGCCGCCGCCGCCTGGCCCGCCCGGGCTGGAAAGGTTAAACACCAAAGCACCGCAAATGCTGCTCCCTAAGGCATTAGAAAAATATTCTATAGTTGCTAAAGTTTGTTTCATTGCTGTAATAGGCTCGCCGGCTAAACCTGCACCAGGCGGGGGGCTCGGAATTTCTACCGTTGTAATTCCACCAGCGCCACCGCCGCCGCCACCAGCGCCACCGCTTCCGGGCTGGCCTGCGCCGCCGCCGCCGGGAACAAAGAATGCAAAGCCCTGAATGGGCCTGGGCAGCCCCGAAGCACTTTCCCCGTCTGCACCATAAGGTCCGTCGGAGCCACTAGTTCCAGGGGTACCATATTGGCTGATTGGGGTAGGTGACGGAAGGGTGCCACTCATTATATCCGTAAGCGTATTTGGGTCGGTCATTTCGTTTTCATACTCGTTAATGTAGCAATTAAAATCACAGGCCTGGCCGGGGGTTCCCCCGTTGCCGCCGCCGGCCTGATATCCATTGCCCCCATTCCCCCCGTAATATGGAGCTGATAACTGACATCCGTTTGAAAGACAGCCCGAACCGGTGCACGCTACATAACCCTGCACAGCACCTCCAAATCCACCGCTCCCACCAACGGTTTGATAGGTTGCGGTGGGATCTAACATGTATACTGGCTGATTGCCATTGGTGGTATGCGCAACGTCAATCTGTTGCCCCCCGCCCTGTGTATAATTGGCGTATTCTCCATCCCGCCCATAGCCACCAAATCCGCCGTTTTCAGCATCGCCGGTGCTTATACCTAAATTGAGCAATGTAATGTTGGTATCGGAGCTCGCATATATGGCGTAAATAGAATATCCGTCCCGGGTATTTGAATAAGCGTAATTCTCGCTTCCGTTATAAACGCCTAAGTTAAAGTCTTGCAGATAGACATTTCGAACATTATTGAGCTGTATGCCTATTATTCCCACCACCTGAAAGGTATCGCCATAGTCATCAATAGTATCATACACGAAGGGTGGATTGTTAAGGGTTATATTGGTAATAACCGTTGGGCTTTTGGTCCAAACACCATTATTATCGTTAAAGGAACCCTGAACTGTAATGCCCGAAGGAAATTGCAGAGTGGTATTATAAAAAGTATAATCTCCCCCAGCCATTAATATGGGAGTACGTGTATTGTTAGCCTCATACATGGCAATTGCACTTGTAAGGTTGGTAGGGCTGCTAGCCGAACCCGAGCCGGTGCCTGTTGGAGTAACATAAACTGCGCTGGCGCTGGTGCACTGGCCAAAAGTGACATTTACCAAAGCGATAGTTACAAATGCGATGGTAAAAAGGGCTTTAAGCGTAATTGCTTTTTTCATAAGGGGGGATTTTATGAGTGCAAAACTAAAAGATGTAAAAAATTATCAAGTCTAATTTTTGGCGAAAAATTGGATTGCCAGTTTTGTTATGGCCATTTGTTTATCCGCTTTTTTTAAAAAATAAACTTTAATAGTATTAGCAGGTTATTTACCTGAAATTGTAATGTAAGCTTTTTTGGGGAACAAAATTATTTTTATCCAAGAAACGCCGTAATTATTATCACAAGCCCTTTTTTATCATATCTTTTACCCACTCATCAAATTGCAACAGCCGGGTTATGGTTTCCATTTTACCTGCCTCTATATCCTTTAATAAAGCGCCCCATGCGCCCTGTTTATCTGCAGGCGCCTTTGCAATAAGGCCCATATGTTTTAAAAATAAATTCACTTCCGCGTGGCCACTAACCTTTTTTTTCATCCAAAACCTGGCTGATTTGATTAAATGGGCCATAATAGCATAGTTACCTAAAGCCATTTGGGCCATAACGTGCAACAGCCTTATAAAAGGCTGCATATCTGACCGAACATCTGATTTAATTCTCAGCAGTTCATCAGTTTTTTCTGCAGCTAAGGCCGCTTTGCGGTTATGTAAAAGTAGCAGTGCATATTCAAATCCTATGGAAAGTTTTTGATAATCCGACATGTGGTGTTTCTGGCCGTACAATTTTTCGGCTAAAGATAAAGATTCTTTAAACCGGTGTAAATGCCTCAGGTTCCAAATGATCAGCATGTTGGCTGTCCACATAATAGAATCCCGCCGTTGGTTGCTTATTTTTATTTCAGGGTCAGATAATTCTTTTTGTAAATCGCGCACCAACTGCAGGCTCACTTCAAAATTATTTTCGCCGTTGGCAAGTCGCGCAAGGTTGGTAAGGTAAACTATGGGATTGATAATCTTTATCCCGGGATGTTTAAGATATAACTGCCTCTCTTGTCGGGCGAGAACCAGTAGTGCCGGCATGTTTATTACCATACTATGGTAATGGGCCAGTGTTTCATATCTAAGGCTTTTAGCCCGCAAACTTTTTAACTTGTTTATGTTCCCCTTTATAAGTGGATGAGCAAGTATTTTTTCAAAATGAGCGCCTTCTGCCGCCTTTATTTCCAGATTTCTTGCCTGGCTGCGCAAATCCATCAGTTCAATTATTTCATGCAAACTGGCGGCGGCGCTTTCATATTTTCCGAGCATTTTATCATCTGATGGCGCTCCCGTATTCAGTAAACAGGAGCTGCGCATTATCAGCATAGGGCCTATCAGCTCAAAAGCTTCTAATTCCCAGGCCCTGGCCAGGCCTTTTTCAAGTATATCGTTTGCAAAACTAAACATGCGCCGGTTTATAAGCCCTTGCGCGTTCTCTTTACTGTTTCGTAAAATATTTAGTTCCGTAGAATCCTGTTCGTAATTGCGCAGGCTTTGCAGCAGTGTTTGGGTAAGGTAATGTTTATCATCGGCCAGTTGCCAGGGTTCCAGGACCAGTTCGCTGCATAGTTCTGTGCCATCATACGTTTTTTTATTTTCCAGTGCATCAAAAAGTTTCAGGTACCGCTTCCCGCCGGGTTGCAATCCGCTGAATATTTTAAAGTATCGCTTCTCGTTAGGCTCTAAAGCAGCTATTAATCCTACAAGGTAATCCTGTTTTCGCATTAGGCCCTCTTAATTGTTGCTATAAAATACATAAAGCAATTTAACCGAAAAAAAGTGTTACAACAAATAATGCCCGGTAAGTCTGTAAACTAAAGCCCAATGTCATTGACTTAACAAAAAGTAAGGTCACTTTACCTGCGCCCAAGTGCGACCCCGGATGGGGTCGTATATTTATAGGCCGTATATTGCTATAAAGCTTCGACCCCATCCGGGGTCGC
>Ga0182013_10007344_pt1 | contig 12189 bp, 7 predicted proteins | sample 612S2MmetaG_FD_120487 | JGI IMG/M metagenome (GOLD analysis project Ga0182013, IMG submission 120487) | Permafrost microbial communities from Stordalen Mire, Sweden - 612S2M metaG | ecosystem: Environmental > Terrestrial > Soil > Wetlands > Permafrost | place: Sweden: Stordalen | collected...
CCGTTTATTAGAGAAGCTACCACCGGAAATTTTTACCCATATGGCAAATTATTTATATGGCGACATACTAAAGCTTAAGCAAGTAAGTACGGCAACAAAAATATTGACGCAGATCGCATTCACAAAACTTGATAGTCGACATTTTGTGACTCAATGGGGGAGATATCGAAATTTCAACAAGGCACTTAAAGAATGTGCCAGTGGGGATTTACTTGAAATCGATATTTGTGAGCCTTCTCATTATTTTTATTCAAAAGACAATGAGCAAAACCCATTAGATCTCAGCCTACTAGAGAAATGCACAAATCTGCAAAAATTATCAATAACTGCATACGGCCTCACACAGATACCCCAGCAAATAAGCTCTTTAACTCATTTGAAGCGGTTAAATCTTAGAGGAAACTCATTGCACAACCAGTATCATCTAGAGTCTATTTCTCAAAAATTAGAAGATCTATCTTTACCGGGATGCGACTTAACACAATTGCCAGAATGGTTACGTTCTTTAAATAATTTAAAAAATCTTTGGATCGTTCATAATGATTTCTCATCTCCTGATGTTCATTGGGAATATATTCCAACATCGGTTCAAGATTTAGGATTGAATGATTGCAATATGAGAAAACTCCCAGAAGAGCTACGCAATTTTAAAAAACTGAGAAAGTTGCATCTTGTTCAAAATAGCGCTATCAAAATGAAAGCAGATTGGACGATTCTCAGTCAATTGCCAGATTTAGAATTAGTTGATCTGCGCGGTAGAAAGATGACTACTCGTCCAGCAGAAATACCAGACAAAGTAAAAGTTTTACTAACTTGGCAAGATGAAGAATAAGGTATTTTAGTATGGCAAAACTGCAAATCATTAAGCTCTTATTACTCGCAAGCATATCGCTGCATGCTCAAGAATTTCCGATAAACATCACGTGCGATTCAGAGGCACAAATCCGTTTTGCTGATAGATGGCAAGCACTAGAGCCAGCCCTCGCACTGCAATTACTTCCATTATCAAAAAAAATTACCCTCGCTCAAGCAGGTGCCTCATTACAGGGGACTATAATTAAAAATCCCAAAAAAAAGGGATTTATCATCAAGTTAAAAACTGAAAATAATTATCTTGATTTTAAAGCAAGTTTTTTACGTACCAAAAAAGATACAGCCTTTTTTATAAATAGCATAGATGTCCATGCAGACTATCGAAATAAGGGCATCGGACGTGCTTGTATCGAAGTTTTTGATAATACAGCTATTGCCCATCTTTTAGGGTATAATTCGATGTCTCTTGAAAGCTTGCCCTCTGCAAGAGGATTTTATAATAAGCTTGGCTTTACCTATATCGGTGGAAAGATGGCTACTTATGAAAATGAAGATGACGATGATAATCTGTATCTTTTTGCAAAACAGATCCACAGCGCTTAAACCTAATACTTTCGGCATCAAATATGTACAGGTAGCAAAAAATTTCGTAATCTCTCAGTTAACTACTTTAAAATCGGCCCTGAAAATCTCTAAAAATTAGACTCCTGTTAAGAGCTTGCCAGCTTCCCAACAGCCGCCGCCGCTACACGTTTTTCAAATAATTCATCAAGTTTACTCATGCTTTCTGGCATCTGTGGAATTTTCCCAAATCTTTTTTCAAAGGCAACAATATAATCCTGTTTTTTCTTTGTGCTGTCCGCAGGGCTTAATTGCATAATACTGCCATCTTTATATATCACAATATATTCACGATTATCTGGTGACCTTACCATCCCAGTAACAGCTTCTTTAGTGAAAGCTACATTATACAATGTTACTTTTCCCAATAAATAATTTGCGCGAGTTGGATCAACAGCTACATTTTTTGCACCGGGAAAAATCTCTCTTAACTGTTGCTCAGCGACGCCCGGGTATGGAACTGATGCCCAATCATTAATAACCAATAAATCGCAGAATATACCCAATTTTCCAGAATCCAGTTGCTTCCATTTATAGGAAAGTTGTGTCGGATATTCAATTTCCAAAGAAAAAAAGCGAATAACTTTATTTTCAAAAAAAGAAGATACAAAGTCCACTGATGGTTTAAACTTATAGTACCAGTTTCCAAAAAATTCTTTCGCTAATTTAATAGGAAAGGAGATCACTGGAGAATAGAGTACTACATTTTTAATAGTGCGTTTTATTATTAACGGTTCTTTACGCGTAGCAGCCATAACATTACTGATAATGAGGGCGTCCTGAATCTTTGAAGAAAGCGCATAAACAGGTAAAAAGTATTCGGTATTTTTATAACGAATTTGGGGCACTGGATTTTCACTATGTGATTGTACGATAGTTTTATTTAAAATTGTATAATAATCTGGGTTTGACGTAGCATTTATTTTTTTAATAAATTCACTATATGCGCCCTTTTCACATGCATGCTTCTCAAAATATGTGTATTCATCTCCCATAGCCGAAAAAATAATATCAAAAGGATACGCTTGCTGTATCGTATTATCTAAATTTTCAGAAGTAAATACATCTTGTGCGATATTTTTGCCGATACTACAAGACTGGATAAAAACAACTTTTATAGAGAGCGATCTCTTAAAAAAATCCATCATTTTCTTAAATTCTGTCAATGAAAAATCAGCTATAACCGACCAAAATGAGGTCCGGTCTATGCCTATTCCTCCACCATGGCCCGCTGCCATGATCACCCATTCGGCTTCCTCTTTATGAATTTCTTTATGCGATCCTTTTGGGTATATATCAGTATGGACGACAAATATTTTGGATAAAACATCGTTGAATCTGGGATGATGTCCTCTTATCTTAGAAAAAAGAATATCGCCTTTAATAGAGCCTGTTATAGTATCAACAACACGGGAGACAATTTTAGAACTGTTTGTTTCATTTGATACAAAAATTTGATGATCAAGCGTTTCGAGGTGATTGATTTTTAGCCCCAATTTTTTTTCTAAATCAGTAAGTTCATGAGAAGGCAAGCCAGGTATTAAATCGATTGACTCGTCGGCCTCAATCTGTTCAAATGGAACCAGGAGAACATAGTTATCACATTTTTTAATGAACCATTTATTTTTTTTAAAAATATCCGGGTTACTATCAACTACGCGTATTAAAAGATTTTTTTTAGTAATAATAGGGAAATTCTGCGTTCTTAAGAAACATTCAAGACGTGACTGCATGCTCTCTTTTGGATACGCTTCCAAGTTTTCATTAAGAATAATGAATAGAGCCTTTTGATTTTTTTCAATTAGATATTTCTCTTGTAATTGCTGCATCGGACTTACTATACGCTGTTTCGAAAGACCAACTTGTGCAGCATGCATTTGCGTAACTGCTAATAAAATTATCAAGATTATTTTTTTCATATATGTCCCACCTTTCCCACAATTTATAATTTATTTCCCTGCCTTTGCTAGTGCACCAACTGCTGTAGCTTTTGATATATCGCGCGTTTTTAATACATTCTCAAGTTTACTGATACTTTCTGGCGAAAGTCCTTCAGTTTTTTCAGTTGCTCGTCTGCTCGATTTCTTCGCATATCGTTGGGCTTGACTCTTTATGAAATCAAATACTTGCTTATTATAAATTTTAAGGAATAAATCGCTTTCTTGCGCAGTACTTACCGCTTTTTGATCAGGCCTTTTGAAAAAAATATCAGCACCTTGCGTATAATAAACATTATTATTCGGCGCGATAATGATATCTTTATATTCTGTCGGTTGTCCCTGATCATTTAATGCAGTAATACGGGAAATGTATATTTTTTTCATCAATTCAATACCCGCAGATAGTTCTATACGCTGGAATGTATTAAGAATTTGATTGATGTCATACACTGAAGAAGTTATCGCTTCTATATAAGTATTAGTCTCCCCAGCCACTACTGATATTATGTATTCTAAATGAGGCACATTAATAATGATCTCAAAGGGTATATAAGTGGTTTCTAAAAGCAATGCTCTGGGATTTTCCGCTTTAAACCATTTATGAATATCTAATGGCTTACTGCGTGTTTTAGCCATAATAGTTCCTATACCGACCACATCATTTTTTCCGGCAACAACGGAAAACCATTCTATTCCAGGCAATTTGATTTGTGCGATATTACCTTTATAAAATGGATCAGGAGCTATATGAAACACTGTCTTTATTACTTTTTCATAATCAATATCGTTATCATGACCATATTTGGTAAAAGTGCTAAAGTCTCGTGGTCGCTCTCTTTTGACACCATAACTGAGAACTAATTGAGCGACACTAGCATCAGTGATCGCTTGTGTAACAATAGTAAATGGATATGCTCTTTGCATATTGGTTTTTTCATCATTATATACAAGCTCGGTATTTAACCCAGCACCATAACATGTTTGATACACGAGTAATCGCATAGTTAAATGATCAGTGATAAATGTAAGCACTTTTTTAAAGTCTTCAATGGGCATCCCGACTATGTATTGACTAACAAATCCATGACCCATCATGTACCACGTCCATAAAGGCCGCGATATATAACTTTCTTGATAAGCTGCACGCTCGCAGAATAAATTGCCACCTGTCAATGCTCGAACAAAATAAGACCTATCTGATGGTATAATCTGAGCAGTGCTTATTTCTCGTATATCTACATTACGCATATGATTTACTTTAAGTCCTAATGTTAATTCAGTCGGGGTTATAGAGGACGCATTTTCTTTTTGCACATCAGCAAGAGCAACTTTAACCATGTCAAGATATGTATAGGGCAACATGCAATAAAGCTCTTTTGATACCTCTTTTATAATCCACTCACTACTATCAAAGTTTTTGGATATAAGTATCTCACAAGAGTTGAAAGCTTTTTCTGATTTACTCTCTTTTGAAAAGAAAGATTTAACGTAAGAAACTGTTTTCCCATACATTGTTCTTTCTGACGGTGGTAAGTAATCTTTCAAAACACTTCGCAATATATTAGCCGATACTATTATTGGCCCTGCTTTTTGAATAATTGCTTCTGTCAAATCAAGGCTGACTGCTTCTTTTTTGAGGCAATACTCCCGAGGCTCATCCAAAAATATAAGTAATCCGCGTGGCGCATACTCAATATCTGGCTGGCCAGCCTCTTGCTCTAATGTATATGCACTCGCTTTAACCGGTGCATTGCGGTATTGCTCTTGCAACTGCTCCATAGGCGTTGTTATACGCTGCTGCGAAAGCCCGACCTGTGCAGCACGCATCTGCCCAGATACGAGCACAATAATTAATAAAATCTTCTTCATGACTTCCCCCGTTTTTTTAATTGAGCAATTTTTGCTCTGCATATTTGTTCTTTCGCTTCTTTAGGCCTTTAACCAGAGAGCCATCCCAATAGGCCGGACCAAATACCCCTCCTGTAAATGGCTCAGTCATACGTTTCGCGCTTACATGCTGATCATTTTTGAAAAAAATATTTGAATCATGCTTAAAATAGGCGCCCCCCGAAGATGCAATGAAAACATCGGTATATTCAGTTAATTTCCTCTCTTGATTCGGGGCAACAATATGCTCTATATAAAACATCTTGTCCAGCGACAGGCTGCTATCAGTAAGTGGAATGCGCTGAAACCAACCCAATATCGTATCTATAGGATATTTATCGGAACGAATCCCTTGCAGATACGTGGCACCACTTCCTGGGACAAGTGAGATGATAAAATCCAACTGCACATCGATAATCAGATCAAATAAAATGTAGGGCGCGGCAAGAAGAAGCGCTTTCAATGCCGTTGCCTTAAAATATTTTTGAACATTTAAAGGATTTTTTCTTGTACGAGCCAAGACGTTGCCAATAGTCACAATATGATTTTTATCAGCGACCACAGAAAACCATCCTGTACCCGGCAATTTAATTTGTGCAATATTGCCCCTATAGCTTATGTCTGGCTCCGTATGAAACACTAACGCGATCGCTTTTTTATAATCCAGATCTTGCTCATGCACCAATGCCATAAAGCCTTGGTAGTCATCCGGCCGCGGCACTTTTTTACCAAACACAACGTGACTTTGAATGGTAGGTGCATCAGTAATGGCTTGGGTAGCGATGGCAAAGGGATACGTCTTATTGGTGGCTGCCGCCTGGTCGTAATAAATAAGCTCAGCATTAAGCCCCGCGCCATAGCAGGATTGATACATAAGTAATCTTACATTGATTTTATCTGAAGCGAAGATAAGCATCTTCTTAAAATCATCAAGACTCATTCCAGCCATAGTTTCTTCAAATTCACCATGCCCGGAAAAATAGAGCGTCCAAAGGGGTTGAGGCACTTCGCTCCCTTGATAGTTCCTACGCTCGCAAAAGAGCATATTCTCCCGCAGTGCCTTTATAAACCCGTCGCCTAAGGCCTCGAAGCGCCCCTTATTCACCTGTTCGATCGATACAGTGCGCATATGGTTGACCTTAAGGCCGAGCTTGAGCTCCGTTGTCGTTAATGACGCCGCATTATCAAGGCTCAGTTCAGCAGGGTCGATAGTTACCCACAAAAGGTATGCTTGCGGAATAAGAAGATAAAGATCTTGCGTTATTTCTTTGATTACCCATTCATCACTGTTAAATTTCAAAATAAGTCTCGTACACGGATTATTTTCGTTATTTAAATCAATTTCGGACCAAGAATAATTCCCTTTTTGAGCGGGTGGCAGATACTTGGCTAAGACACTGTGCACCAGATTTTTTGATGCGATGATGGGTCCGGCCTTTTGAACGAGCGCCTCGGTTAAATTCAAGCTAATTGCCTCAGTAATGCAAGATTTGCTCAGCTGATGATTCAAAAAAATAAGTAATCCACGTGGAGCATATTCAACAGCAGAAAAGTCCGACTCCACCTCCGGAGGATACAAGGTACCCGTAGCAGTATTTTGGTGTTTCGTCTGCAATTGCTCCACTGGCGTCGCTAATTTTCGCGCAGACGCAAGCCCCGGCTGCAGAGCATAAAGGTGTCCGCTTATGAGCAAAGCAAGTAACAAAATCTTCTTCATATCGTCCCCTCATTTTTTAATTTACCAACCGCTACAGCTTTTTGTTTGATTGCATCTTCAAGCTTGCTCATGTTTTCTGGTGATAATCCTTCAGTCTTTTCAGTGGCACGCGCATTAGATCTTTGTGCATATTTCAGACTCCGTTCCTTTATATCTTTAATGAAAGATGGCCCATATACCCTAGCCCACATATCGTTAGGCACCTGCGCACTATTTACGGCAAATTTATCCAGCTCCTTGAAAAAGATATCTGAACCATGTTTGAAATAGACGCCTCCAGATGGCATAATTACAATATCCGTATATTCTGTTGATTGACCCTTTTTATCCTGTACAACAATATGCTCTATGTATATTGTTTTATAAAAAAGCTCATCGTCAGTCAGGCTGATACCCTGAAACCATTTAAGTATCTGGTTTATATCATGTTTCTCAGAACGGATTCCCCGCAAATATGTCGACATGTTACCCGGAGCAACAGAAATAATGTATTCCATATGCGGCGCGTTAATAATCAATTCAAAAGGAATATAAGTCGATTCTAAAAGTATCGCTTTCGGATCTTTTGTCCTAAAAAATTTTTGTATATCTAATGGCTCTTTTCTCGTCCGTGCCATGATTTTTCCTATAGTCACCACATCATTTTTACCTGCCATAACTGAAAACCACTCAGTTCCCGGCAATTTAATTTGAGCAATATTACCCGCGTAATAGAGGTCTGGGTTTATATGAAACAAACTGGCGATTGCCCTCTCATAATCAAGGTCCTGCTCAAGCACCAATGCTACAAAAGCACGAAAATTATCAGGGCGCGCAATTTTATCACCCAAAGCTGGGATAAAAAAAGTATGTGTAGTAGGTGCATCAGAAATCGCCTGCGTGGCAATAATAAAGGGGTATGTCTTTTGCAAGGTTGTTTCTTCATCATGGTAAATAAGTTCGGTATTTGCTCCAGCGCCATAGCATGTCTGATACATAAGCAACCGCATGTTAATTTTAGTTGAAACGAATGCAAGTACCTTCTTAAAGTCCTCCAATAGAATTCCTGCGATAATATTTTTAAATATTCCATGACCCGACAAGTACCATGTCCATAATGGTTGTGGAACTTCGCTATTTTGATAATTATTCCGCTCACAAAATAATTTTCCCTCTTGTAATGCACGCACAAAATAATTATTCTCGAGCGGCAAAAGACTTGCGGTATTTATCTTTTCGATCGGCAACGAGCGCATATGATTAACCTTAAGCCCCAGCTTCAACTCAACCGCTGTTAAAGAATTTGCATTTTCTTGATGAAGCTCAGCAACTTCAATATTAACCATTTTAAGATACGTATGGGGAATGAGGAGATAAAGATCTTCTGTCGCCTCTTTAATAACCCATTCATTACTGTCAAATTGTGTCAAAAGCCTTCTACAAGGGTTATAGTTTTTGTCTATTTCATTCATCGATGGGGGCAAATGATAACTCAAGACACTTCGCAAAAGACTTGTTGATACTATGATTGGACCAGCTTTTTGAATAAGTGCTTCAGTTAAATTTAAGCTAGTCGATTCAAGAATACAAAAATTATTGGGCTCATGCAGAAAAATAAGCACGGCCCGCGGCGCATATTCCGGAACATCAATCTCTTCAGTTTGAATTGGCTGAGCAGTACTTCGAGATTTTGCCTGCAATTGTTCCATTGGTGTAGCAAATTTTCGCGCAGACGCAAGCCCCGGCTGAAGGGCACATACCTGCCCAGATAGAAGCAAGATAAGTAAAATAATTTTTTTCATACGATTTCCCCCTTCAAAAAATTTCAATCTTCATTCAGAAGCAGCCAACTTCCCAACGGCAGCCGCAGCACTACGTTTTTTAAATAATTCCTCAAGCTTACTGATATTTTCTGGTGAAAGTCCTTCAGTTTGTTCCGTAGTTCCTACATCCAACTTTTTTGAATAGTTATATGCTTCGCTTTTTATTGCATCAAAAGTTTCTTCACTATAATGATCACGTAAACAACTCACTACTTCACGCCCCTCCTCAGAATTTTCGTCTATCGCTTTTTCATCTACCATACGTTTATAGTAAATGTTCGATCCCTGCTTAAAATAGGTGTAACCATTAGGAAATACTACGACATCTCTATATTCGGTCAATTGATCCTTATCATTTAAAGCGGTAATACGCGATATATAAAATCTTTTGTTGAGCCACTTAGTATCGTAACCATTAATACGTTGGATTAAATCCAATATTTTATTAATATCATGTACTGAAGATTTTAAAGCAGCGATATAAATACTCGCCATACCAGGCATAGGGACCATGGATATAATATATTCCAAGCTAGAGCCATTAATGATGATTTCAAATGGTATATATGTTGTTTCTAAAAGCAGCGCTTTAGGATCTACTCTTGCAGGATTTGCTTTTGCTGACTTTTTAGTAAAAAATCTCTGAATATTCAATGGCGCTGTTCTTGTGCGAGACATGACAGAACCTATACTTACCACATCTTGCTTGCCTGCGACCGTCGAAAACCATTCTATTCCCGGTAATTTAATTTGTGCGATATTACCTGGAAAATTTTTCTTCGGAATTATATTAAATAAACATCCTAGGATTTCTTCATAATCGATATCTCTTTTTTCTGACAATTTTATAAAAGTATCAAAATCATAGGGCCGTTCTGTATATTCCTCCATTACTTCACGCGATGAAGACGCTTCTTTATGTATATACCCCCAAGTTTGAGAATCAGTTATCGCCTGCGTTACGATCGCAAAAGGATATGTTTTCTGTATGCCAGTTTTTTCATCATTATATAAAAGTTCCGTATTTATACCCGCGCCATAACAGGTCAAATAGGCAAGCAAGCGCATAGTTATTCGAGTTGATGCAAAATCAAGAAGCTTTTTAAAATCATTTATAGGTATATCAACAATCGTTTCTCCCGTATATCCGTGCCCCACCATAAACCATGTCCAAAGAGGTTGCGCTATCAAACTTTTTTGATAATCCGCACGGGTACAAAAAAGATCCCCTTTATATAAAGCATCTACAAAATAGGCAGCGTTTTCATGTTTGCGTGTGAGAGGTTTTTCGATCATATCGTCCACTTGAATCGTGCGCATATGATTCACTTTAAATCCCAAGATCAATTCGATTTGATTAACTTCAGGTTTTTCCCAATAATTCACTTGCGCAGAGCTTATGTTTAATCTTTCAAGATAACTATGCGGTAAAAGCAGATAAAGATCACTGCTTATTTCTTTTATAATCCATTTTTGTATGTCAAAGTCAGAAGAAACAAGTACTGTACAGGGATTAGTATCATCAAAAGAAACTTTTTCTCCCTCGAATCGAGAAATGGCACCGACCAAATCCATTTTTCGATCGCTTGCAAACACACTGCGTACCAAATTTGCTGACACTATGATAGGCCCCGGCTGTTGAAGAAGAGCGTAAGTGAATGCCTGCCCCACCGCCTCTGCAGTACACTCTTTTTCAAGATCATTTAAAAATATAAGTAACCCCCTTGGAGCATAGGGAAATTCGCTCGTTTTTTTTAAATCCAGATTGGCACGCTTTGCTTGCAATCGCTCCCTTGGCGTGGCTAAATTTCGTTTTTGGTTAAGCCCGACTTGCAAAGCAGATATTTGCCCAGATATAAGCAAGATAAGTAAAATAATTTTTTTCATACAATTTCTCTTTTTATTTATTAGAGCTCTTTCGCAACTTTGTTTTGCCGTCGTACCCGTTCGATTTCGCTACGCTTCACTTCCAGCCGTCGCACAGTGTGCTATGGCGGACACAGCAGGGCGCCTGTCGGGCGTAGCTCAAAAGAGCGAAGACTGAAGCGGCTATTCATCCTAAGAATATCTATTGTTAATTTGGTAATCGCCTAAAGCCCATCCCATAGCTATATGCTCCCGCCTGTGCGTATCCATAACTATGCGGCGGCTCGCCACCCATCACCCCGTAATATCCTTGAACCTGCCAAGAGGGGTTACCACGCCATGACTGGGTTGTATCACACGGAGCATAGCGATGGCATTTCTGTGCGCACTGACCAGGCTGCCGTTCAAGACGTTCGTCTGTAGTAAGAGCATTTCCCGCTGCGCGTTTAATATAGGCTATCAATTGCTGTTCGGTTGGTGTGCCGGATAGATAGTCATAATTTGCTATATAGCCATTAAGAAAAACTATAAAAGAATCTGACCCCGTTATTGATAAAAACTGCTTAACATTCTTTATGCGATTACGTGAGGTATCGATAGCCATAAAATGCACATTCGCTGCACATAGCTCACTGTCTCTACTTACATTCCATAATGTTCTTTTATTCTGATGATATGATGGCTTGCGACTACTGCAATATTCAGATGACTGGTGGTGGCAGCCGTCATACACGTAGGCGACGGTTATAGGGTAATCTGATGCGGTATCAAGAAAGCGGCCTTCTGTCTTTATAGTCTCTGCATGCAAAGCGCCATACGTGATAACTAACACGCTTACTAAAACGATGAGTAGTATATGTACAAGATATTTCATGAAACCTCCTTATGAACGAATGGATCGTCAATATCTTCAACAATCTTTGATTCCGTTTTATTTTTCAGTTCACCGTCAAGAAATTTTTTGATAAATGAACGCACTTTATGAGTATATTTTTCAGGATTGTAAAAGAATGAATCAAAGTGTAACCGCCCGTTGGTGAGCCACAGCCGTTTGTACCCAGGCTTGTTAGCATAGATAGCACGCGCGGCATCAACCGGCGCTTTATCATCATTTTTACAGGTGATAAAAAAGCAGGGTACGGTAACTTTTTTTATCTCATTAACGGTATCAGATGGAATAATGCATAACTGTATATCATGCGTTCCGATATGGGCAACTGCTCTGAGCGCATATTTGATCATCGCTTGAACTGAGTGGTTATACGCATATTTTTTCAAAAGATTGCGCCCGGGAAGCCCGTAGGTATAGCCGCCCACGGTGAATGTGAGCCGCTCTATAAGGCGATGAATTACCATTTCAGTGGAATCGAACGGGCAATCGAGAACGAGGGCCGAGAACATGTCTGGATGCTGTGCTTGCGCAAGAATAGCCGTGACGGCACCCATTGAAAAGCCGTAGCCTATTAACGGTAGTGCTGCCAGCCCAGGCTTGCTTTTTATAAAGGCAACGGCACCTTCCAGATCGAGCACTTCATTAAAGCCA
>Ga0182013_10007347_pt1 | contig 12187 bp, 7 predicted proteins | sample 612S2MmetaG_FD_120487 | JGI IMG/M metagenome (GOLD analysis project Ga0182013, IMG submission 120487) | Permafrost microbial communities from Stordalen Mire, Sweden - 612S2M metaG | ecosystem: Environmental > Terrestrial > Soil > Wetlands > Permafrost | place: Sweden: Stordalen | collected...
ACCGCTGGCTTCCTCCTGTGCGCGTATATCATCCTTTTCCCCTGCGCCGCATGGGCGTCATTACCTGAGGTAGGAGCCGGATGCGGGAAATCCGCTCGTCCGGATCCGCGGAGGGGGTTGTGAGCAATCATGATCCCTACTCCGACTCTGATTCTGAAGACTTGGGCGCGGGCCGCTGAGCGAGCCGCGCCCGTCCGCTCTAATACCGCTCGAACTCGCCATCGAGATCGTCGTGCTTGTCGTTGAGCCGCAGATTGACGCCGCCCCTGGCTTGCGGCCGGGCTGCGGCGGAGACGCCGTGGCCATTGGGCTTGGCAGTTCTGGAAGGCACGGCTGGCGCAGGCTTGCCGGGCTTTACACTTGCCGGTCTGCGTTGCCGGTCCCCCTCTTCGTCGCCCGTGTGGAAGAAGGCCAGGGCGCTGACCAGCTGATCGGATTGGCCAGTCAACTCTTCAGTCGTCGAAGCCATCTCTTCCGAAGCGGATGCATTCTGCTGAATCACCTGCTCCAGCTGCTGCAGAGCCTTGTTGATCTGCTCGGCGCCGGTATCCTGCTCCTTGCTGGCAGCTGTGATCTCCTGCACCAGCTCCGCCGTGCGCTGGATATCGGGCACCAGTTTGTCCAGCATCTCTCCCGATTTTTCAGAAACCTTCAACGTATTCGCGGAAAGCTGGTTGATCTCACCGGCCGCCTTCTGGCTGCGTTCGGCAAGTTTGCGAACCTCGGCGGCAACCACCGCGAAACCTTTGCCATGTTCGCCCGCGCGTGCCGCTTCAATGGCTGCGTTCAAAGCCAGCAGGTTGGTCTGCCGGGCAATCTCCTCGATGATGGAGATCTTGTTGGCAATCTCCTTCATAGCGGCCACTGCTTCGAGAACCGATTTTCCGCTTTCCTGCGCGTCCTTGGCCGACTTGTTGGCGATCTTGTCGGTCTGCTGGGCGTTGTCGGCGTTTTGCTTGATGTTGGAAACCATCTCCTCCATCGAAGATGACGCCTCTTCCGCCGCCGCCGCCTGTGCGCTGGCGCCCTTCGATACCTGGATCGAAGCTGTCGAAATCGATTGACTCGCAGCCGACACTTCGCCGGCAATGGCGCGGATGTCTGAGACGGTCTGCGTCAGTCCGGATACCATTGAACCGAGCGCCTGCATCAGCTTGTCTTGAGGGGAACGCTCCCGAATCGTGACGGTGAGGTTGCCGTTGGAAATCTCTTCGGCTGCCGATGTGATGTCGTTCATGGCGACAATCAGCGTGTTGAGGTTGTTCTTGATCAGGTTGAAATCGCCGTGATAGATGTCGGTAATCTGCGCTGGAATTTCTCCCTTGCTGATCTGGTCCACATATTTCGCGGAAACATTCAAGGGGCCGATTACCGCGTCCAGAATCGCATTCACCCCGCGGACAATATCTGCATACGCGCCCTTCACCAGATCCGGATGTCCACGCTCAGCCAGCTTTCCTTCGGTCGCGGAATCCGTCAGTCGCGTCATCATCTTCTGCAGGGTCAGCAGGACTTCGGCAACGTTGTTGATCGCCTGCTTCATCTTTTCGTGGTCGCCTTTGTAGGTCTGGGTAATCAGTTCGTCGATCTTGCCGTTCGAAATTTGGGCAAGGATGCGGTTGCCTTCGCCGATGGGTATGAGAATGGCGTCCAGCATGGTGTTGACTCCGCGAACAATCTCCGCGTACGCACCCTTGAACTGCTCCGGCTTGCCGCGGTCGGACAGCTGTCCCTCTCTGGATGCGTCGATCAGACGTGCCAGTTCCTTCTGCAGACCTTGCAAGACCTGGGCTACGCTGTTGATCGCCTGTTTCATCTTTTCGTGATCTCCCTTGTACGTCTGGGAAATCAGTTCGTCGATCTTGCCGTTGGAAACCTGGACGAGGATGCGGTTGCCTTCTCCGATGGGTAGCAGAATCGCATCCAGCATCGTATTGACGCCGCGCACAATCTCAGCGTAGGCTCCCTGGAATTGCTCCGGCTTGCCGCGATCCGAAAGCTGGCCTTCTCTGGAAGCGTCGGTCAGCCGCACAAGCTCCTTTTGCAGGCCCTGGAGCACTTGAGCCACGGTGTTGATCGCCTGCTTCATTTTTTCGTGGTCGCCCTTGTAGGTCTGCGCAATCAGCTCGTCGATCTTGCCGTTGGAGACCTGGGCAAGAATGCGATTCCCTTCGCCGATAGGGAGCAAAATTGCGTCGAGCATGGTATTCACGCCGCGCACAATCTCTGCATACGCGCCTTGAAACTGCTCCGGCTTGCCCCGTTCGGAGAGTTGTCCCTCTTTGGACGCCTCGGTTAGCCGCGCCATTTCCTTCTGCAGGCCCTGCGTCACGATGGCAACATTGTTCACCGCGACCTTCATCTTTTCGTGGTCGCCCTTGTAGGTCTGTGTGATCAACTCGTCGACCTTCCCGCTTGAGATTTGAGCAAGGATGCGATTGCCTTCGCCGATAGGCAGAAGAATCGCGTCGAGCATCAAATTGACGCCGCGCACAATCTCGGCATACGCGCCTTGAAACTGCTCCGGCTTGCCGCGGTCGGAGAGCTGACCTTCCCTGGACGCCTCGGTTAGCCGCGCCATTTCCTTCTGCAGTCCTTGCGTCACAATGGCAACATTGTTGACCGCAACCTTCATCTTTTCGTGATCGCCCTTGTAGGTCTGCGCGATCAGCTCATCTATCTTGCCGCTGGAGATTTGGGCAAGAATGCGATTGCCTTCTCCGATAGGCAATAGAATTGCATCGAGCATCTCATTGATACCCTGAATCATCTCGCGGTGCGGGCCATTGAACAGGGTCGCTTTTCCGCGCTCGGATAGTTGTCCTTCCTTCGATGCATCCACCAGCCGCATGATCTCGTCGAGAACAAGCTGCGAATCGTCCTGCTGCACTTGCGGTTTCCGGTTCGCCTTCTCAGAGTTGTCATGACCGCTTACCCCGTGCCCATTGCCGGTGCCATTGCGCTTCCGGCCTTCACTCACCAATGTCGTCGACATGAAATCCGTCCCTCCTTCTCGCTTGAATTCGCTCTCTCCAAGACCGGCGCACCCAAGGCCTGTTTGAGATGCTCGCCTGTGGGCCGGACCGCGAGGAGCGCGCGATTCAGCTGGTTTACTTGTTATGGACAGGCGCTGGGGTTATCGCCCAGCTCCGTGGACCACCTCATGGACAATCCCGTGGGTGAGGTTCGGCCGCAGGTCAAAAGCGTTCGAATTCTCCGTCAATATCCTCATTTCCTTCTTTGAGATGGAGATTCACACCCGCTCTTGCCCCTGCGTTGTGATGGGTTGTGGCAGCGTGGCTGTTGGCTTTTGCGGTGTTGACCAACGCTCGCGGTGGGTAATCGACTTGCCCTGCACCGGCGGAGGAATTGAGCGGAGCCCTGGAGTCGTCTGAGGTCCGGAAGAAGGCCAGGGCGCTCACCAATTGCTCGGACTGGCCGGTCAACTCCTCGGTTGTGGCGGCCATCTCTTCGGATGCGGACGCGTTCTGCTGAATCACCTTCTCCAGTTGCTGCAGCGCCTTGTTGATCTGTTCTCCGCCCGCATCCTGTTCCCGGCTGGCGGCCGAAATCTCCTGCACCAGCTCCGCTGTCCTCTGAATGTTGGGCACCAGCTTCTCGAGCATTTCGCCGGACAGCACCGAGACCTTGAGGGTTGAGCCCGACAACTGGTTGATTTCGCCGGCGGCTTTCTGGCTGCGCTCGGCGAGTTTGCGGACCTCGGCAGCCACCACCGCAAAGCCCTTGCCATGCTCACCCGCGCGTGCCGCTTCGATGGCCGCGTTCAGGGCCAGCAGGTTGGTCTGCCGTGCGATTTCCTCAATGATCGAAATCTTGTTGGCAATCTCCTTCATCGCGGCCACAGCTTCGAGCACGCTTTTTCCGCTCTGCTGCGCGTCCGAGGCCGATTTGGTCGCAATCTTGTCGGTCTGCTGCGCGTTGTCCGCATTCTGCTTGATGTTGGACGCCATCTCCTCCATCGAAGCCGAGGCTTCCTCCGCCGCGGCCGCCTGGGCGCTGGCGCCCTTGGACAATTCAATCGAGGCTGAACTGATCGACTGGCTGGCCGACGAAACTTCGCCGGCAATGCCGCGAATCTCCTGGATGGTGCGCTTCAGGCTGGCGCTTACCGTCCCCAGGCTTCGCTCCATTTGACCAATTTCGTCTTCGGACTCGGCTTCGATCCTCTGGCTCAGGTCGCCCGCTGCCAGCGCCTCAAGAATGCTCACCACTCGAGTGAGAGGTTTCGAAATCGTGCCGGTCAGCACCCAGCCGAAGCCAAGGGCCGCCGCAAGACCTGCTACTGTAGCGACGATCATCAGTGTCGAAGCCCTGGCGGCAAGGCTGGAACTGTCGCGCATTCTCTCTTCCGCCGAGGCCATCGCCTGGTCGCGCATCTTGTTGAATGAGTTCTGCACCGCGGTGGCCGCTTCGAGAGCGTCGCCCTGGTACATAATCTCGGCCGCGTCTTTCTCTTTTCCCGCTACCGAGAGAGAGACCATGCGGTCGAGGTACACTTCGTACCTCTTTCGATCCGCGACGAATTCGTCATAATCCCTGCGAGCATCGGCGGAGTCTATGGTCTTCTCAAACTCCTCCGATTGCCGGGTGAGATCGTCCTTGAGACTGCCGGCCTTGGCCGCATACTTCTGCTTGTCCGGGTTGAGAATCACGTCCCGCGAAGCGAGCCGCAGGCCCTGCAGCGATGCCGTCATCCCAATCAGCTCACCCTCGGGAACAGTCGACTTCTCATATAACTGAACATTGGCGCCGGCCAGCGAGCGTTGACACAGAATCCCCGTAACTCCTATCACCGCCGAAATCAGCGCCAGCACGCCAAATCCACCGATCAGCTTGGCACCGATTTTCAAGTTCTTCAACATTTGTTACTCCTTGGGTGTCACTCAACGGGAAACTTTGTGTCGCGCACCCGGGCCAAACCCGAACGGCTCCCTGGGGGCGCGCCTGGCGTTCGTGCGCCGAGCGTCTGGCTGCGCAGTGCATCCTGCACCAGCCTCTCAGGATCGAGAATCAGCGCGACGCGGCCATCGCCCAGAATGGTTGCGCCGGAGACCGCCTGCACATGGCGGTAAACGCGGCCGAGGCTCTTGATCACCGTCTGGCAATCGCCCAGGACCTGATCGACGACAAAGCCAAACGGGCCTTCGCCGGTTTCGACCACCATGATCTGTTCCAGGTCCGGTCTCATGCTGTTCGTGTTGAAGTGTTCGCGCAGGCGGATGTAGGGAACAATCGCTCCACGCACGTTGGCCACATGTTTTCCGTTGGCGCGCTCAATATCCGCCGAGGTCAATTCGATGCATTCGAGCGTGCTCGCCAGGGGAAGAACAAAACATGCATCCGCTACACTCACCAGCAGCCCGTCGATAATTGCCAGTGTCAATGGCAGCCGCAAGGTGACGCTGGTGCCCGAGCCTGGTTTGCTGGCTACATCGATGGTGCCGCGCAGGCTTTCCACGCGCTGACGAACCACGTCCATGCCGACGCCGCGGCCGGAGACGTCCGTAACCTGCTTCGCTGTCGAGAATCCCGGCTGAAACAAGAGCGCGAAGGTCTCAGTCTCGGTCAGTTGTGCATCGCAGGGCACCAGCCCTCGCTCAATCGCGCGATTGCGCACTGCATCGGCGTCGATGCCGCCGCCGTCGTCCGAGACGGCGATCAGCACACTCGCTCCCGAATGACGCGCCGAAAGATGAATGGTCGCCGTCGCACGCTTGCCCCGCTCCAGGCGCAACTCCCTCGACTCCACGCCGTGGTCCATGCTGTTGCGGATCAGGTGCATGAGCGGATCGCCCAACTGATCGATGACGGTCTTGTCCAGCTCCGTGTCCGCGCCATCCATGGTGAGTTCGACATCTTTTCCCAGGTCGCGCGCCAGGTCGTGAACCAGGCGGCGGAATTTCTCGAACGTCCCCCGGATGGGCAGCATGCGGATGTTCATCGAGTTCTCGCGCAACGCCGAAGTCAGGCGCTCGATCTCTTCCGATACCTCGGCAATTTCAGGATCGTCTCGCCGCGCGGAGAGCTCTGCCAGCCGCGCCTGTGTTGTGACCAATTCACCCACCAGGTCGACGAACTGGTCGAGCTTGGCGGCGGGAACACGAATACTGCTGGCGTTGTCCGGCTTGTCGTAGGTGCGGCGTCCACCGCTTGGGGCGCGGCTTTCTTCAAGTCCCCGGGCCACCGCGTCGCGTGATTGCCCATCCTCGACCTCGCTGCCCGAGGCCGGCTCAATCGCAAGCTGGCAACTGTCTTCGACAAAAATGAAAACATCGCGGATCGCTTCCCGCCCCGCAGTGGTTGCCAGCACCATCTCCCAGGAGACATAGCAGCGCTCCGGATCGAGTTCCGCCAATGGCGGAATCATCTCCATCGAAGCCTTGACCGAAAGGCCTCCCAACTCCCGCAACTCGGCGAACAGCAGAAGGGGATTGGCGCCGTTGAGCAGCAGGTCAGGCCCCGGCGCGAAGTGGATGATCCATTGTCTGGCCCGGCCGCCAACGGAAGCTGCCAGTGTTTTTGGGACCTTCGATGCTGCCGGGCGGTGCTCGGCAACTCCGGTCAGCTTGCGGACCTTGGCAAGAATCTCCGCACAGGCCTCGCCCTCCGCGGCGCCTTCGCGTTCTTCGAGCATGGCCCGAATCTGATCGAGCGCCGACAGCGTGAGATCGATCAACTCCGAGCCCACCTGAAGGCGTCCGTTGCGAACCTCGTCGAAGGCGTTCTCCAGGTTGTGCGTAAACGTGGCCAGGTCTTCGAAGCCAAACATCGAGCCGGAGCCCTTGATGGTATGGAGGGCGCGGAACACCCGGCCCACAAGCTCCTGGTCGCCGCGGTTCTCGTTCAGTTCCAGCAAGGCGGACTCCAGGTCCACGAGAATCTCTCGCGCTTCTTCCCTGAAGCTTTGCTTGAACTCGTCCGCGTTCCCTGCGATTGTCACCCTTGCACCCCGCATACCTATTCCACGCTCAATGAAGCAGCAAGCGATGGAAAGCCCGCCTCGGTGAGAAGGGTAGAAACAAGCTCCGGCAAAGGACCGGAGATCTGAAACACCACACCGGACCGTCGCGCCTGTAACTCGGCCGCCCAAAGCAGCTGGGCAGCAGTCACATCCATGTACGCAACCTCGCCGAGCATGACGCGTATTTCTCCGCCGGAGCCGAGCGCCCGCAGCAAGACCGCCTTCAGCTCCGCCGCGCAGCCAATATCGATGGTCCCCTCAAGCGCTAGCAGGTTCCCCACGTCGCTTTCCTTTATTGAAATCCCCATGACGAACTCCGTAACCAGAAAGAGCCAGCTCGTAGCGCGATAGTCCTTGCCCGGTGAGCTTGCCGGAAACACACCAAGCCTATTCGCGCTTCAATTGGTTCATCGGCTGGAATGGAGCAATTCCTGAGTAGGGTTCTGATGATATTGGGTTAGATTTTCCTCATGGATTATCCGGAAAAATCCGCAGGAAATCCGGTGCCAAGGGCATCACTCTTGATCCGCCAGATCCTGAGGTCACTTGTGCTTGGAGTGTCCGGTCGCCGCGCTCTTGGTGAACCGAAGATCGCTGGCCAATGGACAATCAGCGCAATCCGGCGTTCTCCCGCAATGAGCTTTGCCGACGGCGACGGTCAGCGCATGCACCTCATTGAACAGCCGGGAGCGATCGGCGGCAGGATCGGAAGCGAATGCTTTTCGCGTAAGTTCGATGAGAGAATCGTAACCTTTGCGCCCGGCCGCAGGCGTCGAAAGGCCATGGCGAAGCGCAATGCGCCGAAGATACTCGTCCGCCACCGGGACTGGATGATTAAGAGCATAGAGCAGGATAGCGTCCGCGGTTTCAGGACCTACGCCGGGAAGAGCAAGCAGCCGGAGCCTAAGCGTTGCGGTCGGTGCAGCTGCGAGCAGATCGAGCGAGCCCGCAAATTCATTGTCGACCATGGCGACAAATGCTTTCAACGCAGGCCCCTTCCGGCTATGAAAACCGCTAGGACGAATAAGCGTCTGTAACTCTTCAACGTCGATGGATCTGACCCCATCGAGACTAAGCGCGCCAGCGGCTCGAAGGTTAGCCAGAGAGCGCTCAACGGATTTCCATGAAGTGTTCTGCGTGAGAAACGCGCCCAGAATGACTTCGAAGGGAGTTTCAGCCGGCCACCAATGCTGCGGGCCGTATGCCTCGACAAGCAAATCATGCATGCGGCGCAGGCGCCGGGCAGGCGTAGGCATTGCTTTCACGGCAGGGAATCCTGGCCCGGCGGCGATTGGAGTTGGAGCTTCCACTCCAGGATGCGAGCTCGTGCAGCCGCAGCTTCAGCTTGCGGTATGTGGCCCGCGTGTTGCAAGGCGATGGAAAGAGCCGTGTGGGCCAGTGGATCGTTCGGAGTGAGTATCGTAAGCGCCATCGCCGCGGCAACCGATTGGTTGAGTTGACCCGCATCGCGGAGCGCGCGAATCAGCCCGTGATGCGCCTCCACATGAGATGGGTCGGCGGCAATGGCGGCCCTGAATGCCTGCGCCGATTCCGCAGGCAAACCAGCGGCCAGCAGGTCGAGTCCGCGCTGAGCAAGAGAGTCGGCAGTATGCGTATCTGTCACGGCTGGTTCTAGGATATAGCTGGCTCTAACATATGGATAGTCCCGAGCGCTCTGTTGAGGATTGGTGCCGGGAAAGGAGGACAAAATTGCAAAGTGGTGGAATGAAGAGTCATACGGAGTACATGGTTTTTGAAACCCGGAAGCGTCGTGAGATGGTGCATATTACCGATGAGGTAGAGAAAATTGTGCGACGGAGCGGCGTCAAGGAGGGCCTGTGCTTTGTGTCGCCGATGCACATTACCGCGGCCGTTTACGTAAACGACCTGGAGAGCGGACTGATTGAGGATATCGGCGAGTGGCTGGAAGAGTTGGCGCCGGCCCGGCCTGACTACAAGCATCATCAGACCGGCGAAGACAACGGGGATGCGCATTTGAAGTCATTGCTGCTGCACCACGAAACCACGCTGCCGGTCACAAATGGGAAGCTGGACCTGGGCACCTGGCAGCGAGTTTTCTACGCGGAGTTCGATGGCCAGCGAAGAAAGCGCGTGATCGTGAAGGTGCTGGGAATCGAGTAGCGAAACAAGATTATCGATGTCCGGTTTCATCGACATTGTAGAGTTGGAATTCGCGGATGGCCGCGGCGTCTGTGCTGGAGAGGATGTTGAGGCGGATGCGCGCCGCGGTTACAGCAGGGAAGCTGTCGATCTTCTTGTGGCCGATGGCTTCGGCAGACGCGACAGCCTTCCATGCGTTGCCGGTCCAAATGTCAATAGAGTAGTTCTGAATGCGCTGGCCGTCGTTAAGCCATTCCATGGTCAGCGCGCGGTTAAACGTGATAGGCGACGGGAAGCTAACTTCGAACATCGAATGATGCGATCCCGCAGGAGCACTCCAGAAAGTGTCCGGGCTGCCGTCCAACGCCGCCGCGACTTCAGGCGACACAGCTGCATGCCCAAGTGCAAGATTGTGGCCGTAGCGCTCGCGCAATGCCGCTCCGAATTCCTCAAGACGCGCAACATCGCTGTCAGGCAACAGCCCGCGACGGTCGGGAGCCACGCCCAGCATCAACTGCGCGCCATGACCCACCGTTTCATCGTAAGTTGTGAGCAATTCGTCAAGGCTTTTCAGCGATGCTTCGTCATTGGGATGCCAAAACCAATGTAAATTCCGCAGTGGAGTATCGGCTTCGACCGGACGCCAGCGCAGATACCCGTGCCTGTCGATCACGTTCCAGTTCTCGTAAGGAACGCGGCCGCTTTCCGTACCCACCCAGCGCGCATCTCCATATTCAAAAAGCCCGGTGTCGGCGAAGACGATTGTGTTGGGTTGATACGTGCGCAGGGTTTCAATTATCTTCGGGAAGTTATAGACGTGCCCGCCGCTGCCCGCACCGTCGAGCCAGAATTCGACCAGGTCGCCATAACTCGACGCTAACTCGGTTAACTCGGCCTGATAGTAATCGTCGTATGCGGCGGATTCTTTGTATCTGGGTTCATGGCGATCCCACGGAGAAAGATACACCCCGAACTTCAGTCCATACTTGCGTGCGGCCCGCGCCACGTCGCCAACCACATCGCCCTTGCCATTCCTCCAAGGGCTCGATTTGATGCTGTATGCCGTCTGCTCCGTAGGCCACAGGCAGAAGCCGTCATGGTGTTTGGCAACGAGCACAACGTATTTTGCGCCGGAGTCGCGAATGGCCTTCATCCATTGGTCGGGATCGAATGCGGTTGGATTGAACACGGCAGGGTCGGCAGTGCCGTCGCCCCACTCGCGGTCAAGGAAAGTGTTCGTAGAAAAATGAAGAATGACGCCGAATTCAAGATCCTGCCATGCGGTTTGTTGCGCCGAAGGCTTGACGTCGGAGAAGCTTTGTGCGCAGGCGAACGAGGCCAGCATAAGCAGTCCCAGCCCGACAACGATGGATTTGTTTCGCAACAATTTCATCGATAATTCCCTAGCGTCCCGAGTCCAAGGTTCATCAAGAGTAGACCTGTCATCCTGAGCAGCACGACTTGCGTAAGCAAATTGTGTCGAGGGTAATAAACTCTGCACCCCAAGGGCCCCGTATTTACGATTTTGTCCTATAGCAACAGCATGCAGCCTCAACCCTCGACCAGCCCATTCATCGCAGATGCAACGATCAGAGCGGTCAAAGAAACCAGCTGACTCGCTAACTCGCTATTTCCGCGAAGCGGAAGCTAACTTGCTAAGCGCTTCGAAATCCCAGCTTCCCCCGATTCCAAGTTCATTAGCAGCGACCTGACTCGCCGCGTCGAGTTACGCGCAAGCGATGAACCCGCACGGGTCGGGCCAAAACTGCTCCGTGCCCCGTTCTTGCGACTTTTTTCTGTCGCAAGGGCGGGAAACCTCAACCCTCCACCAGCCTTGTTCATGAGGAGCGAAGCGTACTTCAGCGGAGTCGAAAGCCTGCCCTGAGTGTAGTCGAAGGGGACCTGCTTTTTCCGAGCCTATGACCCGAGCACCAATGCCGAACTAAATGCGAAGAACCTCAGAGACAGGACACTAGCATCGTACGTCTTATGAAAATTGTCATGGATGCCGCGGCAGGAACTTCCAGATTTCGGGGTCTTCTTCACCGAGAACCCAGGAGCAGAATCCCTGCAATCCATTCTTCTGCACTAACTCGTATCGATCCTTGAAGGTGTGCAGATCCGTGAAAAAGATCCACTCGCGCATCTGGTCGCGGTAGAACCAGAAGTAAGCGCTGTGGTCGGCTTCATCCCATTGAATCTTGCCGTCGTAAGCCGTAGCGAGTTGCAGCGCGTTGAGGGTGCCGATGTAGTCGGCTGTGGGGTTTGGCTTGTCCTCACCGGTAGCCGCATCCTTTGTTGGCGCGCCGGCATACCAGTGATACCCATACACGGGAATGCCAAGCGAGAGCTTTTCTTTCGGCACTGTTTTCAGCGCATAGTTGAGATTTTCGACAGTCCACTCCCATCCCGCAACGGGTCCGGGCATGGTCCACCGTGTGTTCTGGTCGTAGGTCATCAGACAAACCAGATCGACGTATTTGGCAATCTCGCCAATGTCATAGGCGCCGCGCCAGTCGGTATAAATCCACTTGGCGAATCCGCCTTGGCCCGGATAGCCGGGAGCATTAGGCACTGTGGCGATTGAGAGTTGCAACCCGGCCGTGTGCAAGGCCTCCGCTGACACTTTGACCAGCGCAGTAAGCCGGTCGCGGTCAAGCCAGTCAACGTTCTCCAGGTCAAATTGAAACCCAGTGTAGCCGTGCGCCTTGCACTCGCGGATCATTGCCTCGTTCATCAGCGCCTGGGCAGCGGAATTCATCGACAGATTGTGAAATCCCTTCTTGTTGAACATGGCGAGGATGGGCATCACGGGCACTTTATCTTCATTGGCCCGCTTGAGCACAGTTGGATCGGGAGCGCCGCTAACCAGGCCATTTTCATCCACCTGGTACCAGGTCGGCACCAACAGATCGATCTGTGTGGAGTGGGCGAGGAATGAGCGGATAGAGTCAGGTCCACTAGTCAGGTAAAACAAGGCAACCGGCGTCGCGGCCAGGCATGGAGAAGCCGCAAGAATCAGCAGAAGCGGGAGAAGAAAGCGTTTCATGTTGCTCCAATCATTGATATATGCACAACTTGTTC
>Ga0182013_10007348_pt1 | contig 12187 bp, 5 predicted proteins | sample 612S2MmetaG_FD_120487 | JGI IMG/M metagenome (GOLD analysis project Ga0182013, IMG submission 120487) | Permafrost microbial communities from Stordalen Mire, Sweden - 612S2M metaG | ecosystem: Environmental > Terrestrial > Soil > Wetlands > Permafrost | place: Sweden: Stordalen | collected...
AGGGCGATCTCGCGCTTCCGACCCCCAATGCCGATTATTGCTATTACGCCTAGTGAATCGACAGCTCGTCAACTCCGAAGTTCGTGGGGCGTCCAAGAGGTGTTCATTTCACCCTCAACCGACATTGACGTCTTGTGTGACTTTGCGATTGCCCAGATTAAGAGCGAAGGCATTGCACAATCAGGAGACCCAGTCGTCATCATGGCGGGATCGTCCTCGGGAGGCAAGGCTGTTACGGACACTGTCCGAATGGTGATCGTACCTTAAAGAAATAGTGTGGATTACGACCGAACCGGTCGCTGGCGGGTACCTGTGGAGCAAGAATTTCCGTTGCTTTCGAGATTCTGTCTCGACCGAGGCGCTGAACTTCAAGAGGACGTCCAAGATACATTTACAGGCTGAATGGGTTAAATGAGGATATCTATGTTCTGATTATGACGACAAATGTCTGGATATTGCTCCTACATTGGCCCGCGATTCCGCTAGCATACTTTCTCTCGAATTGAGATCGTGCTGATACCGTGTTCGATATGTTGAAACCAAAAGAGAACATTTCTTGGGCGTCTAACGTAGGTCACCTCGGCGGACATCGTCGTCTTGTATTAGTTGGCATCATCTTTGTGTTTCTTTCGGTAATGATCGTTACCCAGATTCCATTAGGCCATGGAGCCATGGCCGGGGCTGACACATTGCTGGAGTCATCTGACAATGGCCAAACAGGTTGGTATTCCAATGAACCAGCACTCTCGCCGTCGGCGGTTTCGAGTGGTGACTTTGGAGCACTATTCGACACGCAGTTGTCGGGGGCGATATATGCACAGCCGCTCGTTAGCCAGTCCACCGTACTTGTTGTCACTGGAAACGATGATGCGTACGGGCTCAACGCTGCATCAGGCTCCATAGTTTGGCAACAATCGTATGGAACACCGGCGGAACCACTAGTCCAGGAGAATTGTGGAGATCTTGGTGCTGCGGTGGGAATCACCGGAACTCCAGTGATCGATCCATCGACCCATATTGCCTATTTTGTGAGCGCAACGGACGGCGGATCGGGCGGCGCGACGGAGTACTTCATGAATGCGGTCAATGTCGCAACTGGCGTAGCACCAACAAATTGGCCGTCCGGCGGTGTTCCGATTCAGGGTTCTGCCGATGACGATGCTGGCACCGTCTTTAATGGTCAGTTGCAATTTCAGCGACCCGGCCTGGTCCTCGTCAATGGTGTGGTCTACGCGGGGTTTGGATCGCAGTGTGACGTTCCAAATTGGCAGGGATGGCTCGTGGGCGTGTCAACTTCGACGCACAGTATTACGACAATGTGGTCGAGCGAAACGGGTCTTGAAGGAACCAGCGCTTATGGGGGAGCGGGTATTTGGCAGTCGGGATCGGCACCGGTAGTGGATAGTCAAGGGAACATCTACGTAGCCACCGGCAACGGAAGTCTCCCTGCACCAGGCTCAGGAACAGAGAGTCCTGAACCAACCAATTACGGCGAGGCGGTCATAAAACTCAGCACAACCGGGGGGCACCTCCATGTTGTCGATTGGTTCATTCCGTCGAATTCGGCCTATTTCAATAGTGTGGACGGCGACCTCGGATCAGGCGGTCCTGTCGCACTTCCTGCGAGTATGGGTACGCCTGAGGAACCCAATGTGATGGTCGAAATAGGTAAGGAAGGCACTCTCTACAGTCTCAACATGAACGCTCTTGGCGGTTACGACCACGGCCCTAATGGTAGCGACGCCATACCCTCGGAGACGTTCGCTAATGGGGGAGTGTGGTCGAAACCAACGGTCTGGCCGGGTAACGGGGGATACATTTACTTTCCTACTGCAGGTCCACCAAATTCGCCGGGAAGTCAAGGATCGCTCGTCGCACTGCAAAGAGAAGTCAGCGCGTCTGGGGCGGTCTACTTCCAACCCGTGGCATCGACGATTAATGGCGGCGACGCGTTTCCTTTTGGTTCAGGAAAGCCCATCATCACATCGAACGGCACTGAGTCCGGCTCGGCGGTCCTGTGGATCACCAAGGACAATGGCTCAAATTCGAAACTCGAGGCCTACAATCCAATTCCTCAGAACCCCGGACCTCAGGGAGTCCTTCAGCGGCTCTGGCAGGATCCAATAGGCACCGCAACGCATTTCTCTGAACCGGTCGCGGACAACGGCACGATCTATGTCGGGACCGGCAACGGCACATTGCTCGGATTTGGCTTGCTCCCTTCATCAGTGCCGGCGTTGACTGGGAATGATGTGGTGTTTGCGCCAACACCGGTTTCTGGCCAAGTCACCGCCACCGCCGCGTTCACCGCGACGGAGGCCACGACTATTACGTTTCCTCCGGTCTTGACCGGCAATTCGTTCAGTCTGGGTTCGCCGAGCGTGCCCCTTCCCGCCGTGCTTTCTCAGGGTCAGGTGATTTCGTGGCCAATCACGTTTACTCCAACCGCAGTGGGAAATCTATCGGGCACCCTGACGGCTACTGATACCAGCGGCACCGTCACACTCAATCTCGATGGCAATGGACTCGCCGCCACTTCGCCCCTCGGCGCGTCACCAAGTGAAATTGACTTCGGTACCCAGCTCATTGGCGGTCCACTGGTTAGTGCTCCGGTGACTCTGACGAATACGACCGGAAGCGCCATCAACATAACGGGAACTAGTGATCCGGCCCTTCCATTTACTGTGACGAACCCACCGGCTGACGGACCTGTCAATCCGGGCGCTTCGGTCAGTTTTACCGTCAATTTCGATCCACCTTCATCGTCGGGTAACTACGAACACGTCTTCGGTGGTCTCGTAACCATCAATACGAGCGCGGGTCCCGTGGGTGTGCCGATTTCGGGATCGGCAAATCCCCCAGCTCAACTCAACATCACGCCCACGACGCTTGAATATGGAAATGTACCGGTGGGTTCGGAACAGTCTCTTTCATTTGACTTAACGAACCAGGGAAGCCTTCCGTTGACAATCCTCGAGTCCAACCCGCCTTCGTCCAACGGCTTTGAAGCCTCCACCACGCTGAGTTCTTCGACCGTAATCAGCGCCAATACGACCGTCTTAGAACAAGTGTTGTTTGCGCCCACGAGTGTTGGATCAGCTACGGCATCGTGGACGATTCAAGGCAACGATGGGGGTAGCGCCATAACCGTGACGCTAACCGGAACTGGTACGTCTCAAAATCAAGGCGGAGGCGGAGGCGGAGGCGGCGGCGGAGGCGGCGGCGGCGGCGGAAGCCCCACGCCCACTCCGGCACCTCCTCCGACGAGTTCTGAAATTCCATCGTCAACATTTGGGGTACCAGCAACCGTTACCACTTCGTCAACCGCGTCGACGCTGGCTTCCAGTGTGAATGGCGTCAGTGAGACAGTGTCAATACCTGCGGATGCCTTTCCCGTTGGAACGTCAGTAAGTATCTATCCAGTCGTCGACCCCACTCCATTGGAAGCCCTCTTGTCGACAACACAATCGCTAGTTCTTTCGTTTGCCGTCACTTGGCAAGAAGGAGACGGGACGTCGCCACCGTCCGCATCGCCACTCACTGCGTCGATCGAGGACCCGTCGATCAAAGCAGGTGACTCTATCTATGAAGTGACGTCAACTGGCCTGAAACTCGTTGGAACGGCAACCGTGAATGGTACGGTGACAATAACTTTTACCACTGACCCGATTTATCTCATTGCCCATCAGAATCTGTTGCTTCAAGCTCCGCTAAAGATTTCGAGTGGACCTGGTCAAGTCGGTTTGCCATTGGGTTTGACTACGAACGGAGGATCGGGGAGCGGGTCTGTCAGTTACTCGGTTGTCAATGGTTCGGGCAAGGGATGTCAGGTTACCGGTCACGCATTGACCGCCCTCAGCCCGGGTACCTGTATTGTCACCGCGACGAAAGCGGGAGACTCGAAGTATTCTCCAGCCACGTCCCTAGCAACTTCGATCCCTATGGTTGTGCGGACTGCTCTTGGTTACGTCCTCGTGCAGTTTCTAACTGGAGGTTCATCACTGAACTCGAAGGCCGAAGCTGCCTTGGGGGTTTTGGCGCGGAAACTTAAAGTCGGTGCCGTAATTGCTTGTACAGGTTACGCAGCGAACAATCCTGTCCTGGCACTTCGGCGTGCCGCTGTTGTGGCGGACTTCTTAAGTAAACGGGTACTCGTTCGTGTGACCCTACGCAGCGTGACAAACGGACTTGACGGTTGGACAACGGTCACCTCGTAAAGCTCGGATTGCGAGCGCTGGGAGACAGCGGGTCTTCGTTCCAAGGGAAATAGCGTTGACGTTGCGCAGCATTGGTGTTGCGCGCGGCTTTGGTTCTTCGAAGACCCAATCTTGACAATAAATGACGGTCTTCAGACGGGTGATTACTGGGATTGCCTCGTAGAATGCACTTTCTGATTCCCAATCGTCTTGTAGAAAGTAAGAGATGACGGACAGCGTTTCTTGTGAATTCATGACAAACTTCGTATTCACTAGAAGCAGAGATTGTTGCGACAATTGAAACGTCGACTTACATCGTGGATCCTAGCCATCCGGTCATTGGGAACTGCTTTCCGTTTTCTAGGGGCGGCGACGGTGGAGCACCTTAAGGGTTTCATTCCCACTAGGATTCGGACGCTTTCTCCATTCGAATCAAGACGCCGCTTTCGTCCGCGTGACTCGGAATTCTACGAATCGTTCAAACACGTAGTTTTGATTGGCCTGGCGATACGACTTGTCCTTGCGCCGTTTACGTCAGTGTCGGGCGACGTTGCCGTATGGTGGCAGGTTGCGGTGAATTCGATTCATGGTCTGGGGCTCTATTCACTCCCTGGATTTTCGTATCCACCGCTCTTTGGATATTGGGCGATGGCCGTGGGCGGAATTTCTCACTTGCTCGGTGTTCCGATTCATGCTCTAGGCGGTAGCGACTTCAATTTAGCGGCGCTCGCCCAGTCCGGCTTTGCCTCGAGCTCGGTGGTCACCACACCCTTAGGGACGTTGTTCTTCAAGTTACCCATGATTTTGGCGGACGTCGTAACTGGTTGGTGCGTCTGGCGGTTAAGTCTCGCGCTCGGCGCCTCTCGTCTGCAAGCACGAAGCGCATTCAATTGGTGGTTCTTCAATCCTCTGGTCATCTTCGTAAGTTCCGTTCACGGACAAATTGATTCGCTGGTCGCACTGACAATCGCGATGGCCGTGCTGGCGGCCCTCGAAGGTTCCTGGACCCTCGCTGGGATGGCGATAGCGGCTGGCGTTTCGCTGAAGATAACTCCGGTGTTTCTGATCTTCCCACTGGTTGGCTTCATTCTGACTGGAGAAGTCACCCGGAGACTTCGCAACTTCACAAAATTTGCAGTGGGTGGAATCGCCACCGGCATCGTTCTACTTGCGCCGGTTTATGGCAGTTCATTTATTCAAGACGTATTTACTCGTGAAGGAGCGGGAAGTAGTTTTGGCGGTCTTAGCCTCTTTGGGTTGCTGGCGATCCCTCGATACGCCGCGTTGAATTCGTGGGTCGCACGTAATGTTGCAGCGGTAAACCAAGGTACTCAGATAATTGAAATTGTTGTCGCAGTTCTGCTTGCGGTATGGGTTTTCAGAACGAAAAGTTCGTGGAACCTCGTTCGGGCATCAGCCATCACGGTCGCTGTCGTGCTTCTTATCAACCCCCTCTCAAACCCCCAATATCTGGTTTGGATTATGCCCTTTGCCGCCGTGTTCGCGAGTGGTGTCATTGGACGCACAAGACTTTCACGCAGTGCCATCGTCCTACTTGCACTTGGCGGCATCCTTGACGAAGTGGGACTCATTGGCTGGGCATTTCTCCTGGCACCTTCCTCGTACGTTTTTGGCTGGCCTAGAGCATCGACAATCACCTCAGGGATCAGCGAGCTCTACAGGACTTCCGGTCCAAGTTGGCTGCCCCACTCATTAAGCGAACAGATTCGGCTGGCCAGTTGCGTTCTGGTGCTGGTTGCGCTCTATTTGCTCTTTTCTACTATCTACCGAGGCGAACAATTCACTGACGTTGGTCTCAAAATAACTTCATCAAAGGATTCGCGTGCATGGCTTTTGGTGTGTATTGGATCGGTCGTACTTGTTGAACTCTTTGGATTGATTGCGCCAGACATCGGAAGTTCCCCGTCACTTCGTATTCAAGCCTCTGGTACGCGCTTGACGGAAGTCACGATTCATGTCAATGGTGACTTGGGCTCACGTTTGGCACTCACCACATTTCGAGTTCCCAGATCGAAGAAGGTCAGAAATGTGCTCTTCTTTCGGTCCCCAAGCTTGGCGGATTCGAATTCCGAGGATGCCTCGGTTCTCGGGACCTTCCAGGACCTTTCTTCTCTATTGAGTCTGAATTCGTCAACGGTAAACATGAGGATGGTCAACGCGCAGCAACTCGCACATTCGCTTAACTCTCTGAGCCAGGCGTCATCAACAATTGTGGTGGACGTTTCAGGAACATTGCCTAGCGTTGTTTGGCCATCAAAACACTCGGGACCGCTTTTGCCATGGATTGAGCAAGGAGGAATTCTGGCTTTTGCGGGGGACGTCCCGGGCTATTACTCGGTGAGGAGCGGGAATTCGCTGATCGCTCCAGATGGCTACGGGCTCGCCCCAGGGGTACAGGTGGTGAGCGGCGGCCTTCTGCCTTCACAGTTGGACGTGACACCTGATTGGAATCGAGCACCTACCACGGACCAAAGCTTCTTAAGTACGGCACTAGGTCTCCAATACGACCGAGATCAAATCACTTTGAACGTAAGGGCAGTTGAAGAGTCTGGAGGCACTTCCTTGGGACTCGTCCGAGATGGACTCACAAGTGAAGCCTTCTTCCCGTTGGGCAGGGGAGGCGTCTTGGATTTTGCTGGCGACGATTTTGGAGACCAAGGGCTTGCGATTGCGAACGACTTAACTCACCTTATTGCATCCAATTGGTTCTACGCTGACGGCATCGTTCACTCGAGATTGTTGAGCTCAACGACCTCGCAAGTGTCAACTTCTGGCTTGCCGAAATCTGACAACCTAAATGTCTTTGTAGTTGATCCTCAGCGTCCGCAGTGGTATTGGGAGAAGTCGATTCGCACAGGCCTTGCCTCGGTTTCCTCTTAGCGGACCGCGAGAGAATGTCTCTGAAAATTCGTGGTACGCCCTGCGACTTACCCGGTTTGATATTCAATTCAATGGCGCGCGGCGCGAGCGATTCGTCATCTTGTTGTCGGAACCGGATTCATAGATTTCGCAAGTTTCGCAAGTACTGACGCGCTTGCTGCTAAAAGGGGACAACGAAAGTGACTCGCCATAGTTTGAATGTCTCATTATAAAGACAGACCTAACTTCGCCCCGATATTTCCTTCTCCTGATCAAAGTAACCACGTCGAAATTCTTTTGGCTCGTAGTTCACTGGATAGTATTGTTGACCTGTTGGGCGTTGCATGTTCGCAGTTGTGTTCCAAGGGTCTCAAACTATAAGTACCAGTTCTAAGGACGTGGGCTCGGTTGGAAAAGAAAGACAAAGCGCTCGTAAGTGTCGGAGTCATGGCGCATAATGAGGCTGGTTTGATCACGTCCGCGCTCTTAAGCATCACGAGTCAAAGTCAAGAATTACTGACGATTAGTGAGATAATTGTTGTAATTTCCGGATCTGACGACGGGACCGAATGTTTGGTCGAGAAAGTCGCAGCGCAGGACAACAGAATTCGAATCGTCGTGGAATGTGAAAAGAAGGGCAAGATTCATTCGGTGATTAATTTTCTGGAGTTGGCATCGAACGATATCTGCGTGATCGCATCGGCAGACGTGATCGCCGACTTCCAATGTTTTGACAAGCTCTACGAACCATTTCTTGCGGACCAAGCTGTTGGTATGACGGGACCGAGAGTGCTTCCGCGTGCTCAAAGTGGAGATTCTTCGCTTGCCCTGAGACTTCACCGCGAGTTGTGGGAAGTGCATCATCGGGTCGCTCTTCGCCACCCCAAGCTTGGCGAAATCGTGATGGTAAAGAAGGAATTCGTCGCTAACCCTCCCTACGTTGCCGGGTGTGATGAGGTAATGCTTGAAACTGCCGTGCACATTAATGGTGGGAAATTGTCTTACGCACCCGAAGCTGTCGTCCATAATTTTGGGCCCACCGAGATCTCGGACTACTTTCAACACCGCCGGAGAATTCATACACAACATTTGGTGACTCGTGAGGCACTTGGCTACGAGGCGGCGACGTTCTCCCCACTGCACATTCTGGCTCCTCTGCTGCAACTCGTAGTGACTCGACCTCGAAAACTTGGACTCATTTTGATACTGATTGCCATTGAAACAAGGGCACGGTCTTTTGCGCGAAAGGATAATCAACGGGGCAATGTGCCAGTCTCGTGGCTCCCACTGAAGTCTGCCCGAGCGAACTTGGCGATTTCCGAGGAGCGGTAGGCATCTCTCGCACTTTCATAGTGATTAGTTCTGAAAGAATATGGAGTCACGTGTGGCACGTCGCCGATCGGTCATGGCGAATAGATGGTGAAGGACCCAGAGACTCGATTTTAAGTTGTGAGGCAACTCGCTAGTTATTCACAAGGAGGGTTGGTACCGACCCAAGGTAATTTCGAAGGAAACAATTTCTGCCCTTGCTCGTTTCAGTCGGACCAGGGCCCCTAGGTTTGTGCGGGACCCACGTAGTTGGCAGTTGGCTGCGAGTGCCGTTCGCAAGAAGGTGACGTCGCATTATTGCAAGCAAGTCGGCCTTCAATACCTTCGACGACGTGCTATAGATGCAAAACTAAGAGATTGTTCCTGGGGAAGGATTAATTCAATGGGACCGTACAATTCGTGACGCTCTCAAAATGGAGACCGCCCATTGGCTCAATAAGAAGTGTCAACAAGAGTTCGCTGATCTTCTTTGTTGGTTCCGTTATCTCCTATGGAACGAATTTCCTCTTCCAGTCATTGATGAGTAGGATGCTTGGCCCCAGTACTTATGGGGCGTTAGGTTCGTTGTTAGGACTAATTACGGTCGTAACGCTCGTCGCGTCAGCTTTACAAGCTGCCATCACTCACGCCGTTGCTTCGGGCGACCATACCAGTAATGACCCAATCGTGGGTTTGGCGTTGAGGAAGCCCTTTCTCCGGTTATCACTTGGATCATTCGTCTTAATCGGCTCTGTCATTGCAGCTTCAAAGTTAATCGAGAACTATCTCCATCTCTCGTCAGAATTACCCGTCATTTACTTTGCACTTTTTCTGGGCATTAATGTACTTTGCATCATCCCTCAAGGGGTGCTCCTCGGAGATCTCAGTTTCACCGTGGTGGCCGTCGGATTGGTAGCGAATGCGCTGGTACGACTAGTCCTGGGTGTCGTATTGGTGCACTTCCACGAGGGTCTTAACGGAGCGATGGTTGCTGCGGTGGCGGGTGCGGCAATTCAGCTAATGATCTTGATTGAACCGATTCGAAAGCAACTATTAGCTGCTGGCAATAGAGCGTCAAGGCTCGTAAATCTCCGCTATGCGACACTTGCGGCAGTTTCACTCGGAGGGGTCTCTTCTCTCATCGGCCTCGACTCAGTACTCGCCCGGCACTACCTCGAGAGAGCTGAGTCGGGCTATTACGTAGCGGCGGCAACTGGTGCAAGAATTGCGCTGTTCTTGTCGGGCGCCATTACGAGTATGGCATTTCCGGCTATTTCAAGGGCTGTCGGAGACCAAGTCAGAATCAGTAGGTTGCTACGAAACAGCGCCATAACAGTCTTCGGGCTTGGATTTGCGGCATCGCTGGGAGTCGTCTCGTTTCCGCATCTTGTGATTTCAGTTCTATTTGGATCGAGATTCCAACATGCGGCTACGGTAATTCAAATTCTTTCAATTTCCTCAGCTGAAATGGGGTTGATTTCTCTACTTACCTATTATTCGCTCGCTCATCGATCGATGACAGCAGCATTGAGCTGGCTTGGCGTAGTGGCGGCAGCATTCTTCATCGCCCTCATGCACAAAGATCCTATTGAAATAGCCTGGATCATGGTGGTGACCACCTCGGCATTGCTCATCGTTCAAGCGATATCGATTCGAATGTTGAACCGTTAACGGTGCTCTCGATGTACCAATGTAAATACTGTTTCCGCGCAAAGACTCGAGCCGACAACTTTGTTATGGCGAATCGCATGTTGGTGATCGAAGTCCGCAGTTTCCAGTGTCCGATTCACGAAGCAAGCGAGAAAAGTGGACTCAGTCAAGAACTTGTCGATCTTGACTTTCCCACTTCTTTGTCGCCCAATCGACGTCGGTGCGGAGCCCTTTGAAATACGCCTTACGCGCACTCTTCGAATTGCAGCGGGCAATCTGTCGTGGAGCCACAACGTATTGGCCAAATTGACCAAGGAGTCGCCGGATGCCTCGCTCATTCAACCTAACTAATATTCTTGGATTCCTGGCGTGGAAGTACGCCTCGTTAGCGTTGAACTTCTTTCCTTCCTTAATGTGCGCAATAAGTGGCTCGTCGAGCAAGTAGCACTTGAAGCCTTCGGCGTCGCCCCGCGAGGACAAATCTGCTTCGTCGTAATACATGAACAGTCTCTCGTCAAAGCCGCCAAGCTGCAGGAAGGTAGAAAGACGAATAAGCGCGCAACAGCCGTTGAAAAAGTCGGTGGCGACGATTCCCCTTGAAGTGTCCCGCCAACGACTTCCAATATGCTTTGCGCGGGTCTGCCAAAGTGGTCGAAGGATCCTTCCTCCCCTGAACCACACTTCTGAAGTATCAGGCCACATCACTATCCCTGGACACACAAAACCGCAATCGTTCCTCTGCGCGAAAACCAGCATGAGTCGTTCAATCAAATCAGCCGAGAGAATCTTGATGTCGAGATTTAGCAGAAGTAGGTAATCGCAACCATCGGCCGCTGCTTGGGCTGCGGCCATGTTGACACCCCCACAGAATCCAAGGTTTTGTCCTGCAGAAATGACAACCGTGGACGGTTGACTAACAAGTAATTTACGATCCGGCTCATTGACCAGTAAGTACACTTTCGAGTTTGGCCAACTGAGCGCGTTGATCTGGTCGAGAATTGAGTCGATTTCGAAGTCAGTCTGCCGATGGATTACTAGGATTACAGCGACCGAAGAATGTGCGTTGTCAGAATTTGACGTTGAGGTTTTAGGGATCACTTCGACTCCATTGTATGAGTATTTCATGAAGGACCGAAGGAGAGGTCCGAATGTGAATACTTATTCGCCTACTCAGGTGTCTTGAGAATTTTGAAAGGGAATGTTCTGTCTGCAGGTGTGCGTTTCGCGCAGTCCAAAGTTCGTGAGTTCACACAGAGAACTCACGTTCTTCGCTGGACCGCCTCACTCATTCCCAGGCCAGGTGTGGCGGCCGCAGTTTGGGGTGCGATTCTCGGTTTCGCTGTTTGCTTTCCACTCTTTCATCAGGGAACCCTATTTCTGCTCGATTGGAGTATCGGGCGTCACGTCGGTATAGTCACCACGCCCTCCCTCGGACTTACTGGACTGACAATTAGTACGCCGGTCGCGATGTTCGAAGCGGTCCTCGTTCACCTTTTGGGTGGTTTTGGTACGTGGTTGCCATTGGTGCTGTTCTTTCCGCTGGCGGCCTATTCGATTGCCAAATTGGCGGGTGGATCGATTTGGAGTCAGTTGGGCGCCGCAACCCTTTATTGTTTGAATCCCTTCGTATTCAACCGAATCTACGTTGGCCACCTTCCATTGCTCATTGGTTATGCGCTCTTGCCCCTTGCGACAATGTCAGTGATTCGGGCACGAGATTCCAGGAAAGTAAATATCATCGCACCGGCCTTTTGGTGGGCAGTGCTCACTGCACTCAGCGTTCATTTTCTGTGGATTTTCGCAATCGTTATGGTCGCCGTTGTGCTCAGTTCCAAGCACAAGATATTGCAATCTCTCAAAATGATCGCGATTAACATGGTTGTCTTTGCGGTCACTTGCGCGTATTTGATATTGCCGCACCTGGTGACGACCCTACCCGTGGCAATTGGGCAGGCGAGTCTGGATGCTTTTCGTACTTCGGGGGACCCTCGGTTCGGATTGTTCCTGAATGTGATTGGTCTCTATGGATTTTGGCGCCTGGGACCCGGACCGCTGCTCCCGAAGTCCTATTTCCCAGGTTGGCCGCTCGTGCTACTTGCCATACTTCTCGTATGCGGGGCGGGAATCGTCTCAATGATGCGTAGTTCGAAAAA
>Ga0182013_10007352_pt1 | contig 12182 bp, 10 predicted proteins | sample 612S2MmetaG_FD_120487 | JGI IMG/M metagenome (GOLD analysis project Ga0182013, IMG submission 120487) | Permafrost microbial communities from Stordalen Mire, Sweden - 612S2M metaG | ecosystem: Environmental > Terrestrial > Soil > Wetlands > Permafrost | place: Sweden: Stordalen | collected...
GGCTGCTTTCAATGGCGCGCTCAATGAAGCGCATTCCGCGGACACCTGCTTCAATTCCAGGAAGCGTGGCCGGCAACGGATTCGCATTACCCGCCTTGAATGCGCACAACCCATCTGCGAACTCGCGATAGAGCACAGCGAAAGCTTCAATGTAGCCTTCCGGATGTCCACTGGGAAGCCTCGTAACAGTCAGGGCATCGCTGCTCAAGTACGATCCCGCTGCATGGCGGATCTCCTCTGGCCGGTCAAGCCACTTCACACTTAGCTGGTTTGGATCCTCCTGGCGCCAATCGATTGAACCCTCTTCCCCGTACACCCGGAGCCTGATGCCGTTGCGCTCACCCGCCGCCACCTGAGACGCCATCAGCACTCCGCTCGCACCGTTGTTGAGGCGAAGCAGTGCGTTGCAATCATCGTCAAGCCGGCGCCCTGGGACTACACTGCGGAGCGCAGCATTCAGACTCGTCACCTTGAGGCCGGTTACGTATTCGGTCAAGTGAAATGCATGGGTTCCAATGTCTCCAATGCATCCGCCGGGCCCATTCAATGCTGGATCAGAACGCCACGCAGCCTGCTTCTGTCCTGCGCTTTCAATGGGCCGGCTCAGCCATCCTTGCAAATATTCGACGGCGACTTTCCGGATTAAACCAAGATTTCCGCTCGCGCATAGCGCACGCGCCTCCCGCACCAGCGAATATCCCGCATAAGTATGCGTCAATCCATAGGGCAAGCCTGCCTTTGCAACTACTGCCTTGAGTCTCAACACTTCGTCAAAGGTGGCTGTTGCAGGCTTGTCGCTCATCACCGCGATTCCTGCGGCCAGGGCAGCTTCCGCCACGGGAAGGTGCAAATTGTTGGGCGTTGCAATGACCACAAAGTCGATGCCGTCCTCGCGCTTGCTCTCGGCTTCGAACATTTCCGCATAGCTCGCATACGCCCGCGCTGGATCGATCCCAAAGCTCGCTCCCGCTGCGCGCGACCGCTCCGGCGACTGAGAAAACGCCCCGGCTACTAACTGGATTTTGCCGTCGAGTTCCGCGGCCATCTTGTGTACCGGACCAATAAAGGCTCCTGGCCCACCGCCAACCATTCCCATTCTTAGCTTCTTACTCATCGTTACTCTCCTTGATGGCCCGCATCCTGCGTTGGCTTACCAGTCCGTAAGTGTCCCGTCTAACTTTCGATTAATCGGAAGATAGGCTCTCTGATACTCATACTTAGAGGCTAGCTTCTCATCCAGATCAACGCCGAGCCCAGGGGCATCGCCCGGATACATAAGCCCGTCTTTGAAGAAATACTGATGCGGGAACACCGCGTCCGTTTCTTCTGTGTGTGGCATCAACTCCTGAATCCCGAAGTTATGGATGGCCGTATCGAAGTGCAATGCTGCGGCCATTGTTATAGGCGATAAGTCCGTCGCACCATGAAAGCCCGTTCGTACATGATAAAGCGCGGCAAAATCAGCCGCTTTCTTGAGCGCTGTAAATCCTCCGCCATGCACCAGCGTCATGCGCAGATAGTCGATCCATTGATTGCGAATCAGATCGTGCGCGTCCCATATGGAATTAAAGACTTCGCCCACGGCAATCGGCGTTGTAGTGTGCTCACGAATGACCTTGAAACCCTCCTGCAACTCTGCCGCCGTCGGGTCTTCCATCCAGAAAAGATGAAACGGTTCCAGTTCTTTGCCAAGACGGCCAGCCTCTATTGGCGTAAGCCGGTGATGGCAGTCGTGCAGAAGATGCAACCCCTCGCCAAACGCCTCGCGGACCCGCGCAAACAGTGTGGGAACATGCCGCAGGTACAATTCGCTCGACCACTCGTATTCTGGAGGCAGCCCGCGCTCTGCCGGCTCATAGCGGCCTGGTCCCTTGCTGATTCCGTAGGTTGCCGACAGGCCTGGAACCCCGCCCTGCACCCGGACGGCCTTGAAGCCCTGCTCGGTGTGCTGCGCTACGTCTTCGAGTGCGGCATTTGTATCTTTCCCGTTGGCGTGGCCATATACGAGCACACCCTCGCGGGTCTTGCCGCCCAGCAGGTTATAGACCGGTGTATTCAGAGCCTTGCCCTTGATATCCCAAAGCGCCACATCCACCGCTGCAATTGCCGACATGGTTACTGGGCCGCGCCGCCAGTAGGCGCCGCGATAGAGATACTGCCAGATATCTTCCGTTTGAAATGGATTGCGGCCGATGATACATGGGATCACATGATCGGTGAGGTAACTCGCTACGGCTAACTCGCGGCCATTCAGCGTTCCGTCTCCCAGGCCATAGATTCCTTCATCCGTCTCCACCTTGAGGGTTACAAAATTCCGCCCCGGCGAAGTAATGTTCACATACGCGTTTGTAATTTTCATCGCGATAACGCTCCATAACTCCAGTAACTTAAAGTCTCGCTTTTGGCTCACACATTCAAGCTTCTAGCTGTCAGCTTTCAGCTATCAGCTGCACTATTGATTTACTCCGCTTGCCAGGAATCCACCATCGACAGCGATCACCTGGCCGGTTACAAACGACGACGCCTCCGAAGCCAGAAACACCGCTGCTCCTGCCATTTCTTCAGCCCTGCCGAATCTCCCCATCGGGGTACGCATCAGCAGTTCTTCCCCGCGCGGCGTTCCCTGCACCAGCTTTGCATTCAGCGGCGTTGAAACAATCCCGGGCGCTATTGCATTCACATTCACCCCTTTCCGCGCCAGTTCAACCGCCAAGCTGCGTGTGAGCGACCCCACGGCCGCCTTGCTCGCCGAGTAGGCAGCCACTTCGTGGAAACCCACGAAAGTCGATAGCGAAGCAATGTTCACAATCCGCCCATACCCCGCCGCCACCATGGCCGCTCCAAAGATCTGGCAAGCCCGTAGCGTTCCTGTGAGATTGGTGTCGATGACCCGCCGCCAGTCCGCTTCCTTAAGGTCAATTGCCGGACTTTTGAAGGTAATTCCGGCAGCGTTCACCAGGATATCTACCCTGCCAAATTCTTTCATCACCGCATCGTGCAGAGCTTGAAGCGACGGTCTATCCACCACATCGCTAGTGATGCGCAGGGCTCGCCTGCCCAAACGCTCAATCTCGGCGGCGGTGCGGTCTACATGCTCCTGCCGACGGGAACTGGCCACCACGTCGGCGCCGGCCTTTGCCAGGCCCAGCGTAATCGCATACCCGAGGCCGGTGGTGCCGCCGGTGACCACTGCAATCCGCCCGTGCAGATCGAAAAGCTTATAAGTCATCAGCCGAATTCTCTCCCATTTTTCTCGCAGCCCTATTCGTGCTGTTCTGCTGCGAGGGAAAAGGCGCCCGTATTCCTCGAACACAACGCCCAACCAAAAACACTATCACGTAAGGCGATTTACCCGCGCCCTACAGCCATTCACAGCCAGCCCCCTGATGAATACGATAGAGTGTCATTGGAAAGCTGATCTCACGCCATGAACCCGCTCCTGATTCCCGACTCTCCCCGCCGCTGGGACTGCCTCTCGCTCGGCGAAGTGATGCTGCGCCTCGATCCCGGCGAAAATCGTATCCATACTACGCGCCATTTTCAAGTTTGGGAGGGCGGCGGCGAGTACAACGTAGCTCGCGGTCTGCGCCGCTGCTTTGGGCTGCGGACGGCCATTGCCACCGCACTCGCCGACAACCCTGTTGGCCGCCTGGTAGAGGATCTCATGCTCCAAGGCGGCGTCGACACTTCGCTTCTCAGGTGGGTTCCGTACGACGGTGTCGGACGGCAGGTGCGCAATGGCCTCAACTTTACGGAGCGTGGCTTTGGCGTACGCGCTGCGGTTGGGTGCTCTGACCGCGGGCTTACTGCCGTGAGCCAACTGAACCCAGGCGACTACGATTGGCCGGCGATTTTCGGAAGCGAGAATGGAACGAAGTGGTTCCACACGGGGGGTATTTTCGCAGCGCTTTCTGCGTCAACGGCACAAGTGGCCGCCGAGGCTATGGACGCGGCTCATTCCCATCAAACTCCGGTCTCTTACGATTTGAATTTTCGGGACTCACTCTGGAAATCCATCGGCGGCAAACCCAAGGCGCAGGAAGTTAACCGTGACCTGGTCCGCAAAGTTGATTTACTGCTCGGGAACGAGGAGGATTTTTCCGCGATGCTCGGGGTTAAGCTCAAAGGGGTTTCGGAAGATTTCGATGAACTCCCGATTGGCGCATATGAGGAAATGCTGCGCGAGGTCGCAGCTCTTTATCCGAACTTGAAGCTCGTCGCCAGCACGCTTCGCACCGCCTCGACCGCAAGCCGCAACGCCTGGGGCGCAATTGCACTGTACGAAGACAACATTGTGCACGTCCCGCAACGCGAGATCGATATTCTAGACCGGGTAGGCGGCGGAGACAGCTTTGCATCCGGCCTGATTTACGGGCTGCTCGCCGGCAAGCCAATTGAGTGGGCGCTTAAATGCGGGGTAGCTCACGGCGCGCTCGCCATGACGACACCCGGCGACACCAGCACAGCAACGCTGGCTGAAGTGGAACGGCTGATTAAAGGCGGGTCTGCACGAATTGCGCGATAGCCGCTTCGCACCTAAGAGGAAACCATGCACGAAACTACAGCACAAACTTTGGAACGTGTCGGACTTATTCCGGTTCTCCGCGCGCGCAACGTTGGACAGGCGCATGCGGTGGTTCAGGCCATGCTGGCGGGCGGCGTTACCGTCGTTGAAGTCACCATGACGGTTCCGGGCGCGGTTGAATTACTCGCCGAACTGAAGCGTGAATACGAGGGCCGGCTCTTGCTTGGCTCAGGGACTGTGACTACGGCCAACCAGGCCGAGGCTACCATCGAGGCCGGCGCTGAGTTTGTGGTCAGCCCAAGCTTTCATCCGGCGGTCATCGCTGTGACCAAGGCTCATAAGAAGCTTTCGATTCCCGGTGCGCTCACTCCGACTGAGGTTGTTACCGCTTGGGAAGCGGGCGCCGACTATATCAAGATTTTTCCTTGCTCGGCGTTGGGCGGGGCCAGTTATTTGAAGTCGCTGCTGGCGCCGTTTCCGCACCTCAAGCTCATCCCCACGGGCGGAGTGACGTTACAGAATGCCGAGAGCTTCCTTCAGGCTGGTGCGCGTGCAGTGGGTGTTGGTGGAGACCTGGTGAACCTGGCCGCAATCGACCAGGGAAAGCCGGAAAAAATCACTGAGGCTGCACGGGCTTATCTCAAAGTTATTGAGACGTACCGCAATTCAGCGGGCAAACACTCATGACAGACCAAACTCAGCCTTTCCGTCTCGACAATCGACATGCGCTGGTGACCGGAGGTGCAAGCGGCATTGGCGAAGCCACCGTGAAGGAACTCGCAAGAGCCGGGGCCTTTGTCTGGATCGCGGACATCAATCTCCCTGCCGCTGAAGCGCTTGCCGCTTCGCTCCCAGCCGCGCAGGCGTTGGCGCTCGACGTGACCAGCTCCAGTTCCATTGCGGCAGCCGCAGCACGCCTCTCGCGGCTGGACATTCTGGTCAACAATGCCGGTGTCGGGCATGTGGGCTCCATTGAAACCACTGAGCCTGAGGATTTCGACCGGCTGATCAACGTCAATGTTCGCGGTGTGTATCTGGTTACGCGCGCCTTGATTCCGTTGCTTCTGGCAAGTCATCTTGCCTCGGAAAACGAGGGGCATTCGGGCACTATCGTCAATATCGCTTCAGTCTCAGGCCTGGTTGGCATCAAGCAGCGATTCGCCTACTGCACAAGCAAGGGCGCAGTTATCGCCATGACCCGTCAACTAGCGGTCGAATATCCCAAATCTCTGCGCGTCAATGCGATCTGTCCTGGAACCGTGGAAACCCCCTTCGTCGAGGGATACCTGGAGAAATTCCACTCCCACAACAAGGAAGAAACCCGCGCCGAATTACGCGCGCGACAGCCTGTGGGGCGACTGGGACAACCGCATGAGATCGCGTCTATGGTCAGGTATTTGGCCTCGGACGAAGCCGCATTTATCTCCGGATCGCTGTTCACCATCGACGGGGGATGGACGGCCGCGTAACCCACTCAAGCACCTTCTTGCATCTATTCAAGGAACGGAGTCTGAATGAAACTTGTATCGTTTTCACTTGCCGACGGCAGAATTCGCCCTGGGTCGCTGCTCGATGACACGAACCTCGTGGTCGATCTCAGCGTCGTGGGCTATGGCGACACGCTCGCCGTCATTGCGGCGGGCATTACCGCACCTGAAGGCGGCAACACATTTCCCTCTTACCCGCTGAACGAAGTGCGGCTCCATGCGCCGTTGCTCAATCCGCCGCGGATTTTCGCCATTGGTCTCAACTACCGCGATCATGCCAAAGAGTCGGGGATGGCCATTCCAACCACGCCGGTTGTCTTCTTCAAGCTGCCGACGGCCATTGTCGGACCCGGCGATCCTATCGTTCTCCCGGTCAATTCGAGTGAACCGGACTACGAGGCTGAGTTTGCGTTCGTCATTGGCCATGGAGGCTATCGCATCGGTGCCGACGAATGGCGGAAGCACGTCTACGGATACACCATCGTCAACGACGTCAGTGCACGCGATGTCCAATTCGCTTCAACGCAGTGGTCGCTTTCGAAATGCTTTCCTACGTTCTGCCCGCTCGGCCCTGCGATTGTAACCGCCGATGAAATTGCCGATCCGCATGAGCTTCAGATCGGGCTATCGATTGACGGCGAGCAACTGCAGAACTCGAATACACATGAGCTGATCTTTAAAATTCCCGAGCTGATTGAGTATCTTTCTTCGATAACTCCATTGCTTCCCGGGGACATTGTTTCTACGGGGACGCCTCCAGGAGTGGGACTGGGACGGACGCCGAAGCGGTGGCTCAAGCCGGGTGAAACGATCACTGTGACCGTGGAAGGGCTGGGGTCGCTGACTAACCCTGTAGTGGCGGAATAACTGAGTTATCACGACAAGTGCAGCGAGTTAGCGAAAAGGCCCCAATTGGGGCCTTTTGTCAGCGAGTCAGCAAGTCAGCGGGTGATGCGGACTAACCTGATTCTTGACTTTGGATGTTTGCGCTCTTGCTAACTGCTCGATTCTGCTGGCGTATGTTCGCCGCCAAACCAGGCATAGAGCGCCACACAGGCGAAGCAGACGACTGGAACCATATAGGCTGCCTGCAACCCGCCGCTTGAATCCGCTAGCATTCCCATTACCTTGGTCAGGGCGGCGCCTCCGAGAATCGCCATCACCAGCAGCGATCCGGCGGTTTTGGTCTTGTCGCCCATGCCTTTCAGTCCGAGCGCGAAAATCGTCGGGAACATGATGGACATGAAGAGGCTGGTGGTCAGAAGGCACATTGCGCCGACCCATCCAGGCCGCGCCACGGCGACAAGGCCAAGGACAACGTTCACAACCGAATAGACGCCCAGCATGGTGCGCGCATGGAAGTGCTTCATCAACCACGCCGAGCTGAACCTTCCGATTGCGAACGCAGCCAGTGTACCTGTCAGCATGTAGCCAGCTGCCTTGTCTCCCAGTCCTGTTGCGGACCTGACGTAGAGGATGAAGTAACTCCAGGTACCTACTTGCGCGCCCACATACAGGAATTGCGCCAGCACCGCCAGGACAAAATGGCGCTGAAACAACCGCACATGTTTCGGAGGTCCCGCATCTTCTCGCGATACATCCTCCTTGGCAAGGTCGGGGAATTTGGTCATCAGAACCATGAGAGCCCATAGCAACGCTACGGTTCCCAGGACAAGATACGTCGGAACTACGCGCATCGTTTCCGAATGCAGATAGGCCTGCATTGTCCCGGCGGCTCGTTTGGCCGCGGTTTCCGCGCCGCTGAACTCGACGCCGGAAAAGATGAATACGGTACCCACAAGTCCCGCGGTAATTGAGCCCAGAGGGTTGAATGCCTGGGAGAAATTCAAGCGCCGCTCGCTGGAAGCCGTGGGTCCGAGCTGGGCGATGAAGGAATTGGCGCCGGTCTCAAGAAACGACAGACCACACCCGATGACAAACTGCGCAGCGACGAAGAACGAGTACACATCCAGATGCGCTGCGGGGTAGAACAGCCAGCAACCGGTGCCCATGAGGATCAGGCCGGTGACCAGTCCCACTTTGTAGCCGAAATAGCGCATAAGCTGGCCGGCGGGAATGGCCATCAGGAAATATCCGACGAAGATACCGATTTGCAGTTGAGCGGCGCCCGAGCGGTTAATCTCGAAGGACTTCATGAACTGGCGGATCAGAAAGTCGGTGAGGTTGTTCGGAATGGCCCACAGAAAAAACAACGGCGTGACGACAATAAACGGGATCATGCGCCCATACGGAATCAGCGGAGCTTCCAACTCCGCATCGTGCGTTTTCCTGCTCCCCTGCCCCATTGAACCAGCGGAAATTCCCAATCGATCCACACCCTTTCTCACGGCCGTTTACTACTGTCTGGACACGCTGCACGGGCCGCGCCGAAAACGATTTCATTTTCCGGCGCAATTAAATGTGCCTGCAAACGTCCCACCCTTTCTACCCAATCCCCTGCCTCAATGGCAACTCGGCGCAAGGATCGCAGCGAATAATTAGCCCGAAAAGTGGTATTCATAGCTGGTGGGCCATCCATGACGGTCACCATTGAAGCCGCCCGGCGCTTTTATGCGGAGGAATTGCGGTTCCTCACGCACATGGGCTCTAGTGCGCTGTTCGAAGCCTTCGCAACTGTGCCGCGTGAGCGCTTTGTCGGGCCTGGACCGTGGCGAACACTGGGTCTCAAGGGATATTGGACGACTGAGGATGCCGATCCGAGAAATGTTTATCACAACGCGCTGATCTCGCTCGACGAAGCCAAAGGCATCAACAATGGCCAACCCAGCCTCTGGGCTCTCAGCTTCGACCAGCTGGGCGTCGAGGCCGGCGATCACGTGCTGCACCTCGGCTGCGGCACGGGTTACTACACTGCGATTCTGGCCGAACTTGTAGGACCCGATGGAAGAATCGTTGCGGTCGAGATCGACGCGGGCATGGCGAAAAGAGCTCGGGAAGCGCTTGCACCGTGGCCGCATGTTTTCGTTGTCCACGGCGATGGCACGCACGGCCCGTTCGAACCCGCGAATGTGATTGTCGCGAGCGCCGGTGCGACTCATCCGATGCCGGTCTGGCTCGCCGCCCTGAAGCCCGGTGGAACGCTCTTGTTCCCGTTGACTCCGGACAAGGGATCGGGAGCAATGGCGTATGTGACCCGAAAAAGCGACGACATATTCGACGCTCAGCTTGTGTATGGGGCGTTGTTCATTCCCTTCAGCGGGGCGCGCGACACAGAGGTGAGCGAACGGCTGGCCGACGCGCTGAACCGGGATAAGGGCATAGGAGTGAAGTCGTTGCGGTGCGACACGCATAAGGAAGAGGAGACCTGCTGGCTGCATGGCACCGGGTGGTGCTTTTCGACTCGCGAGGCGGTTGGGAGTGGTTCTGGCACTTCACAATAACACAGAACGCGCTTTTCCCACTGGATTCCAAGCTGTGGTAGACTAGACTTGGTCAAGTCAAGGAGATCGTTTATGTCAACGTCAACCATGAGTTCCGCACCGAAAACGGTCAACATTTACGAGGCGAAAACCCAACTCTCCAAACTCGTCGATCTGGCCTCAACGGGTACGGACGTGGTCATCGCCCGCGCGGGAAAACCTGTCGCACGGCTCACCACACTCGAGGAGGAAAAGCGGCCACTCGTCTATGGCCTTCTCGAAGGAGAAGGGTGGATTGCGGACGACTTCAACGATCCATTGCCAGAGGAAATTCAGAAGTATTTTGAAGGCCGCGAATGAGGCTCCTTGCCGATACACAGATCGTCTACTGGTTCTACCTTGATCCGAAGAAATTGCCTCCAGCAGCCCGCCAGTACCTCGACGCCGCCAGTGCGGTGTATGTGTCTGCAGCTTCCGTCTGGGAGATCGCCATCAAAGTTAAACTTGGCAAGTTGAAAGCTGACCCACAGCGGCTTGTGCAACGAATAGAAGCGTCTGGCATGCGCGAGCTTCCAGTGTTCTCGCGGCACACGGTGTTGGTCTCCGATTTACCCCTCTATCACGCCGACCCATTCGATCGGCTGCTGATTGCGCAGGCCATGAGTGAGCCGTTGCATTTGCTCACTACCGACTCGCGAATGAAGCAATATAGTGAATTAGTGATACAGGTGTAACCCGCGTTCACGACAGGCTGGATCGCCGATGACTTCGACGCGCCGCTCCCGGACGATCTTCTAGCGCAGTTTGAAGGCCGCGACAGACCGCAATCAGGACAATCGGCTACAGCACCCGCCCCAGCCACTTTCCCGTATGCGACAGCAGGTTCCCGGCAACCTCTTCCGGTGTGCCTTCAGCCACAACGCGCCCCCCGCCTTCGCCGCCTTCGGGCCCCAGGTCGATCACCCAATCTGCGCTCTTGATCACGTCCAGATTGTGCTCGATCACGATCAGCGAACCGCCGCCATCGATCAGCTTTCTGAAAGCCGTTAACAGCTTCGAGACATCGTCAAAATGCAAGCCCGTTGTGGGCTCGTCGAGGATGTAGAGCACGCGGCTGGCCTGAGAAGGCTTGGCGTTGGCGTTAGCAGCGCGGACTTGCGCCAGGTGCGCCGCAAGCTTTACGCGCTGCGCCTCACCGCCGGAAAGGGTAGTCGCGCTTTGACCGAGGCGCAGGTAGCCGAGGCCAATCTCGTCGAGGACGGCGAGCTTCTCAAGCAGTTTGGTCTGCCCGGCGAAAAAGCGCAGCGCCTCTTTCACTGTCAACTGCAAAACGTCGTGGATATTCTTGCCCTTGTATTCGACTTGCAACACTTTGGACTGATAGCGGGTGCCGTTGCAGTCTTCGCAAGGCAGCTCGACATCGGCCAGGAACTGCATCTCCACGGTTACGGTGCCATCGCCTTCGCAGGTGTTGCAGCGACCGCCCGGCACGTTGAACGAGAAGTGACCCGGCGTGAGGGACAGCCGCTTTGCTTCCGGCTGCGCGGCAAACAGCTCTCGCACCAGGTCGAAGCCCTTGATGTAAGTAATTGGGTTGGAACGAGGAGTGCGGCCGATGGGCGTCTGATCAACCAGTACCACATCGTTGAGCCTCTCAACCCCTGTGAGGCTCTTGAAGACTCCGGATGGATCGGAGCCGTCGCTTTGGCCAAGCGCGCGCGCCACAGCCCGATAGAGCACCTGGTGAACGAGCGTTGATTTGCCCGAGCCGGAGACGCCGGTAATCGCCACAAGAAGTCCGAGCGGGATCTCCACATTGAGCCCGTGGAGATTGTTGGCCTCGGCACCGCGCAGCACCAGCTTCTCTCGGCCCGGTTCACGACGCCGCGTAGGGACGGGAATCGAAATCTGTCCAGAAAGATAGCGGCCAGTGAGCGAGTTTGGATTGGCTTCAATCTCAGCCAGTACGCCCTCGGCGAGAAGCTTGCCGCCGAACTCACCTGCGCCGGGGCCCAGGTCCAGCAAGTGGTCCGCGGCGCGCAGGACATCGGCGTCGTGTTCGACGACAAGGATGGTGTTCCCCAAGTCGCGCAGCTCCTCAAGAATGTGGATCAGGCGAGCCGTATCGCGGGTGTGCAAGCCGATGGAAGGCTCGTCCAGAACATAGAGCGCTCCCACGAGGCGCGAGCCAAGCGATGTGGCCAACTGAATCCGCTGCGCTTCTCCGCCGGACAGGGTTGACGCCAGGCGGTCCAGAGTCAGGTATTCAAGCCCGACAGCATCCAGAAAACTCAGGCGCGCTCGCACTTCCTCAAGAATCGGCCCGGCAATCTCTTCCTGCATGGCCGACAGTTGCAGCCCGCCAAAGAACTCTTTCGCGTCGGCAATCGTCAGTGCAGTCGCCTGGCAAATATTCCTGTTGTTGATGCGGACGCTCCGCGCTTCGGCCCGCAGGCGCTGGCCGCGGCAATCGGGGCACTCCGCGTAGCCGCGATACTTGCTCAGCATCACCCTCACATGGAGCTTGTATTTCTTACGTTCCATCTGCGCAAAGAATCCGAAGACGCCTTCAAAGCTTCCCTTGCCGCGCAGCACGATTTCGCGCGCGGGCTCAGGCAGTTCGCGCCAGGGCACGTTCAGAGGAACACCAAGGGCCGGCGCCAGCTTCTTCAGCTCAGTAAACCATGTGCGGTACTTGGGCCGGTTCCACGGATCGATCGCGCCGTCTTCCAGCGAAAGCCCCTTGTCCGGAATCACCAGGTTCATGTCGAAGTCGACGGTGTTTCCGAA
>Ga0182013_10007353_pt1 | contig 12181 bp, 12 predicted proteins | sample 612S2MmetaG_FD_120487 | JGI IMG/M metagenome (GOLD analysis project Ga0182013, IMG submission 120487) | Permafrost microbial communities from Stordalen Mire, Sweden - 612S2M metaG | ecosystem: Environmental > Terrestrial > Soil > Wetlands > Permafrost | place: Sweden: Stordalen | collected...
CTTCAGAAAGACGGGCGTCGTGTTTTTCAATCGAGCGAGTTGAGCCGAGTTCATCGGGACCGGCTTCTGAAGCACGGATTTCTGCAGGCTGTCATGAAAGGCTGGCTGATCTCAGCCAGCCCTGGTGCACAGACTGGGGACAGCACGCCCTGGTTCGCTTCCTTCTGGGAATTTTGCGCCCGATATTGCAACGAACGATTCGGAGAAGAGTGGCATCTTTCACCGGAACAGTCGCTTCTGCTCCACGCCGAAAACACCATCATTCCATCTCAGGCAATCATCTACAGTCCCCGAGGTCACAACAACACGATTGAACTGCTCTTTAGTACGTCGCTCTATGACCTCAAGGAGCCGCAACCGCCGGCGCGCAATGACCTGGTTGTCCGCGATGGTTTGCGACTCTTTTCTCCCGCCGCAGCACTGATTCGTGTTCCGGAATCATTTTTCACTCGCAACCCGATTGAAACCCAGGTGCTGCTCGGGGCTGTCCGAGATGCTTCTGAGCTCCTGAGGCCACTCTTGGATGGTGGACATTCGGCTGTTGCCGGCCGTCTCGCAGGTGCTCTGCGCCACGTTGGGCGCTTCGAACTAGCTGTCGAAATTCTCTCGACGATGAAGGCGGCAGGCTACGACGTTCGCGAGACCAATCCGTTCGATGCTGCACAGCGCGTTTTTTCAATTGTCGAGCCCACGGATGCGCCCATCGTGGGCAGGCTTCAAGCCATTTGGGCCGCGTCGCGGAATGCCGTCCTTGAGAGTTTCCCAAAGCCGAAAGGGCTGCCCAAAGACGGCACAGAATACCTTAAATTCGTTGACGGCATTTACCAGAGCGATGCGTACCATTCGCTGTCTATCGAGGGCTACCGCGTAAGTCCCGAGTTGATTGAAAGAGTGATGTCTGGAGCATGGGATCCTGCGCACCACGAAGCCGACCGGCAAAGCAGGGATGCGTTGGCCGCGCGCGGATATTGGCAGGCTTTTCAAAAAGTGAAGGGAGCCGTGTCCAAAGTGCTTGCAGGCGAGAATCCTGGAACGGTGGCCAGAGCGGAACATAGGGAGTGGTACAGAGAGCTTTTCGAGCCGTGCGTGGCTTCTGGCTTAATTCCAGCTTCGGTGCTTGCCGGCTATCGCAATGACGCCGTCTACCTGCGAAACTCCCGGTACGTGCCTCCCCGTTGGGAAACCGTTCGAGATGCCATGCCCGCGCTTTTCGACTTGATAGAAGCTGAATCGGAGGCGTCGTGCCGCGCCGTGCTCGGTCATTGGCTCTTCGGCTATATTCATCCGTATCCCGATGGTAATGGCCGCATGGCTCGCTTTCTGATGAATGTGCTGCTGGCTTCTGGCGGGTACCCGTGGACCGTCGTGCGGGTCGAAGATCGCGCGGAGTACCTGAGCGCATTGGATCGAGCAAGCATTGATTTAGATGCGAGGCCGTTTGCTGCATTTATCGCGGCGCGAGTCACCTGGTCGGTCAAGAATACGAATCAACCGGTTGGGAAATAAAAGCCGGTCAGCCTTTTCTTCTGGCGCGACTTGTTGACAATCACACTTAATTAGATTACTTTGCATTGTAAAGTGAATTGCGAATGAACGATCTGAACAAAGCGCTTGGAGACATCAGCAGCATCCGCCGGCAGGTGGCGCGCAGTACGGAGTTTCGCGGCTACGGCCCTGCAACTCTGGCTGCAACGGGCGGGATTGCCGTGTTGGCGGCAGGGGTACAGGCGGTTTGGCTGTCCAACCCGGCGAATCGCATTCCTGTATACCTTGCAATCTGGGTCTCAACCGCCATCCTTTCGGCTGCTCTGATCGCTGTCCAAACGGTTACGCGCTCCCACCGCATGCATTCGGGGATGGCCGACGAAATGATCCACATGGCCGTCGAACAATTTTTGCCGGCAGCAGGTGCGGGAGCGCTATTGACGATTGTCCTTGTCGGCTCTGTTCCGTCGGCTCTTTGGATGCTTCCAGGACTTTGGCAGATCACATTTAGTCTCGGGGTGTTTTCGTCGTGCCGGTTTCTTCCCCGTCCGATGGCCGCAGCGGGCGCATGGTATCTGCTGACGGGATTGACATGTATCGCACTGGCAAACGGTCGTGCTCTTTCTCCCTGGACAATGGGTGTTTCGTACGGAGTTGGACAGTTGCTCGTCGCTGGCATTCTGCTCTTCACCGCGCAGGAGGGCACCGATGAAGGCTAAAACTTCCGGCACTGCCGAACTGGCCACTGAAGGCCGTTTCGCATACGAAGGCTTGGATCGCGTGATTCACGAGCGCGCCCGCCTCAGTGTGTTGACTTCTCTGCTGACGAATCCGAAAGGGCTGACCTTTGGCGATCTCAAGCAACTTTGCGCCCTAACGGATGGCAATCTGAGCCGGCATCTGAGCGTGCTGGAGAAAGCAAGAATGGTGGAGATCCTGAAGGGGCATGATCGCAATCGTCCTCAGACGATCTGTCGCATCACCGCCAACGGGCGCAGACGCTATCTTGAATACCTGTCGACGCTCGAACAGGTGGTCAAGGATGCAGCAAAAGGAACGAAAGAAGAAGCGAACTCCACCTCGATACGCGGCCTGACACCACGAGAGGCCTGACCCTTTTTTTGTGCATTTACTTTGCATTGCAAAGTTATTTGGAAACCAGGAGAGAGACTAATGAACGATACTCCAATGTTGCTATCGAGCTTGCAATCCAGATTGAAGACCCGATCCATGGGTATGAAACTCATCGTTGTCTGTGGATTGGCGCTGGCGATGACCATCCCTGCGCTCTTTGTTGAGGGCTGGTTGAAGAAAGAACTCAACGAGCCGTCGATGTCACCAGAGAGATCGCTAATCATGTAGGCGGGCAGCAAACCTTCCTGGGGCCCACTCTAGCCATTCCCTACACAGTGCCCGCACAGACCACGGGAAGTGCACCCGAGCACGGTACTTATTTGATCTTTCCTGTGCAGGGCGCTGCCACAGTCAAGACTCGCACTGAAGAGCGACGCCGTTCGCTTTTCAAGGTCCCTGTCTTCGAAGCTGACTTACGATTCGACGCTGCGTTCGACCTGACAGGCGTACCATTGGCTGCGCCATTGGGCGCCGTGCTCGACTGGAGCCAGGCTGAGCTTGTCGTAGGGGTCTCGGATGCTCGCGGGGCATTGGCCGATGGCACAATCACTGCCAACGGAAAGACAGACTCATTCGTTCCGACAGACGGCATCGACGGTCTATCGCTCGATTCGAACGGAAACCAGAATCAACGTATACCGCTCACCCTCTTTGGAGTCATGGTATCTAAACTCGCTCAGCCCAATGCAAAGTTTCAGGTGAGCGCCGCATTGCGTTTTTCAGGAGCGCAAAGGATAGCCATTCTTGCCTACGGTAAGACCACACACCTCAACATCGAAGGCGATTGGCCAAATCCCAGCTTCGATGGCGGATTCCTTCCCGTCAGGCGCACCGTGTCCACGCAAGGATTCTCTGGAGAATGGTTGGTTCCCTGGATCGCCCGCGGAACCCCAGCCGAGGGCCGCAGTTCTTCAGTCGCAGGACTTGACTCAACAGCACTCGGCGTCTCATTTGTTGAGTTGGCAGACCCATATCAGTCCGTAAACCGCTCGCTTAAATACGTGCTGCTCTTCCTTGGTCTGTTGTTCCTGTCCTACTTCATCTTTGAGGTGACAACCGGCAAACGCGTCCATCCCGCCCAGTACATCCTGGTTGGCATCGCGCAAATCATCTTCTATCTTCTGCTGCTCTCGTTCGCTGAAAGAATCGGCTTTGATTTCGGCTTCCTGCTTGCTGGTAGTGCAACGGTCATTCTTCTATCTGCAAACGCTGGATGGATATTCAAGAGTCGGATTCAAGGCCTCCGCGCTCTTCTTTGTTTTGGGCTCCTTTACGCCCTCATCTATATGCTGCTGCGTCTTGAAGATAACGCCCTCCTGGTAGGCGCGATTGCCAGCTTTCTCGCGGTTGCCGCTGCAATGTACTTCACTCGCGGGATTGACTGGTATAGCCAACTCGCTGGGCTGGGACCTCAGGAACAACAGGCCTCGCTCCTCGCGCCGAAGGACCCAGCATGATGCAAAGTGAAAAATCACAAGGGCTGCACGTAGCGATCATCATGGACGGCAATGGCCGCTGGGCGATGCGGCGCGGACTGCCTCGTATCGCGGGTCATCGTGCCGGAGTGGCCGCCCTGCGCCGTGTCGTGGAGCGGGCACCGGATGTTGGAATCAGCTGCCTCACGGTTTACGCCTTCTCATCAGACAATTGGCGTCGCCCAACTTCCGAGGTGCAGGGTATTTTCTGGCTTTTGCGCGCCTTCCTGCGCCTGGAGACTGAGCGGCTTCGCCAGCGCGGCGCGCGGCTGCAGGTCATTGGCCGACGCGATCGCCTTGCGAAATCGGTTCTCCGCGAGATAGATAAGACAGAATGCGCAACCGCTACAGGACGCCGCCTCCATCTGCGCGTCGCTATTGATTACTCCTCCCGTGATGCCATCACGCGTGCAGCCGCCATCGCAACCGCTGGGGGCTTGAACAACGGATTGCCTTCGCCGGATTCGCTCGGACCCTTGTTAGCGCAGGCATTGATTGCGGGAAGCGGGGACGTCGATCTGTTGATTCGTACTGGCGGGGAAAAACGCCTTTCGGACTTTTTACTGTGGGAGTCCGCCTACGCTGAACTCATCTTTGCCGACACGATGTGGCCCGACTTTGACGAGCGTGACCTTGAGAGCGCGCTCGATGAATTTAGTTGCAGGGAGCGCCGTTTTGGCGGGATACCTGCAATTCCGTTGAGCTCAGCATCGGAATTCATGGGCAGCATCCCGTGACTGCTCCAGCTGAAAGCACCGCATTCTGCGCAGTCAGCTCGACGTTCTGTTCCCAAAGTGACTACTCTGTTGATAACAATGACGCAATCCCACCATCTCCAACGCATTCGGTTCTGGCTCGCCGTCTTCATCATTGGTCTGGCCCTCAGTGGCATCACGGCTTTTCCTCTCGAAACTGAGCTGAACTGGCTCGTATCCACCCTTCACGCAGGTTGGTTGCGGCCGATCTCCGAATTCACTGGACTACTTCCGTGGATTGAACGCGTCAACAACGCTCTCAGCGAAACAAACGCGCACTATCCGTTCCTTGCTTACGGCACCGACTGGCTCGCATTCGCCCATTTAGTGATCGCAGTCGCATTTATTGGTCCTTACATCGACCCAGTCCGTAACAAGTGGGTGATCACCTTCGGGTTGATCGCCTGTGCTGGAGTCATCCCGCTTGCGCTAATCGCCGGCGCCATCCGTGGCGTTCCGCTTCCGTGGCGTCTCATCGATTGCAGCTTCGGAATCTTTGGAAGCATGCCGCTCTTGCTCTGCAGGCAATCAATCCGTGCGCTTGAGCGAGAGCAAGTTTAATGAAACCCATTCCCAATCCAGCAAGTACAAAGCGCGTCCAACGTTCCCGGCCTTTTGCACTCTCGTTTGTACTTATCTTCGCCACCATGATTGCCGGCGTAGCGATTCGATTCACCCGATTTGGCATGCCACCCGTCATCGTCAAGTACGGCGGCTCAATGCTTTGGGCTTTAATGATTTACTGGATCGTCTCGACTCTACTGCATACGTTCCGATTGCTCGCGGTTGCATTCTTTACTGCATCCCTCACAACAGCCGTCGAGTTCCTCAAACTGCACCATTCGCCCTCTCTGGATGCCTTTCGCCTGACGCTCCCGGGAATTCTTCTGCTCGGTCGGTTCTTTTCTGTTTGGGACATCCTCGCTTACTGGCTCGCCATCTCCATTGGAGTTCTAATCGATAAGCAAATTCGTTCCGCCGCAGACCTGGCGTCGTTTCCGGATGACGGCCGCATCTGATTTTGACCTAGGCGGAACTTTCGTTATTGATGAAGATTCCAGTGATCCGCAAAGATTTTGGCAATGGTATAAATGCTTTGCATTGGATTAGCACCCACGGACGTGGGGAATATGCTCCCGTCCACCACGAAGAGTCCTTCGGTTCCCCAGACATGAAAATCCTGCCCCACGACGCTGTCCATCGGGCTGGCACCCATCTTGTCAGTTGCTTGCATGTGGGCTGAAGTGACCATGGATTCGTTTGCAATGAACTTCAGATTTTTCTCTACCAGGGCGGCCTGATCCGGAGAAGTCAAAACTTGAGGCTGCATACCAGTCCCTGGTTGGCTCTCCCGTCCAACGTGTCCCAGAATATCCTCTGTAGTTGGCAGATACACCTCTTTGGCTCCAGCCTTGAACATCACATGAATCGCCTCTGCGATTCCCTCCGCGAACCGCTTCTTGTCAGGCTCGGAAAGGGTGTAGTCGATCTCGGCCCCGCCGTTCTCGTCGAGCACAACACGATTGTTCGCTTGCGGTGTATCGATCAACATCACTCCAAAACCGGCCAGGTCACGGAAAGCCTCAATCATCTCCAGGGAATGCAGCGCAGGTCCCGGGCTCATCAGCGCAGCATAAAGCGGCTGATCTGCCATCGACTCCAGCGCATACCCCCGATCTACCAGCCGGTCATCGACGTAGACCGAAGCTTCCGTTCCGGTCAGTGCGTCTATTTGGTGGTCGAAGCGCCCCATGATCGGCATCGACGGATGGAGGACGACTCCGCGGCCAATCCGATCGTTCTTGACTCCGCTCCGCAGCAGAACGGTCGGCGATCCAAGAGCCCCGGCGGATAGGATCACGGTCTTCGCATGCACCGTAAAAGTCTCTCCCGCATGTATCTTCAGGCCGTTTGGGTCCGCGATCACACCATTTGCCGAAATCGCGGGTCTGGCTTGTACTTCTACTCCCACTGCGCGTTGGTCGCTTCCATCCTGTTGGAAAAGCACACGCCGCACATCTGCATCGGAAATCATTCCTAGCGGGTTTCCTTCATCTTCCAGCGCGGCGATCAGAAGCTGGCTTTCAGCCGAGCGCTTGTCGGTAACCGGAGACGGAGAAGAGTTGGGAGCGTATGTATTCAAGCTGTAGAGCTTTGGATGCAACCCCGACAGTTTCGCTCCATCCCACAGGGCGCGGTTGTTCAGATTGATCTCTTGTTCCGACAGCGTCCTGGTCCCAATCTCGCGCTTCACCCATTCATATTCACGCGCCAGCTCTGCCTGCGTGAATTCATCCGGCGCAATCTGGCCCGCCTTGCGCCACCTTTCAATCTTCGTTCGGATAGCGTCTGTAGTCGGTGCGAAGCAGAGGTCTACGTTCACCTGCGACCCACCGCCCACGGCCATGCCGTTTCGTATACGTATGGTTCCATCCATAGAGGTCCGCGTATCAATCAGATCGTCGATCAGCCGCGTCTCCATGGACCCTGGGATGACAAACGATCCGCGTTCCAACAGCAGCACGCGCTTTCCGCCTTTCCGCAACTCATGCGCCAAAACCGAACCAGCCGGGCCGCTCCCGACGATCAGCACGTCGATCGTGTGTCCATCCTTCTCGCTAACTTCCTTCTTTTCGCTGTTGTAGATGAGGCGCGTGGGAGCCAGGTTTGGTGTATGCGCCTTCAAATACTCTTCGGGTGCATACAAATTCACCGTCACGCCAGTTAGCTGTTCCTGGACTGCTCCGTAGCCTCTCACGATATAGAAGTTGCGCGCTGTCGCCGCCAGCCGGCGCGGCGCATTCTCCTCGCAATGCTGCATTAACGAAAGCACCCGCTGTCGGTGGGCACTATCGAGTGCATCAAACGACGTTCCACCAGCACCCTCGATGGCCTGCCCAATCCCACATGTGTTTCCGAAGCCTCGCAAGTCTTCAAAAGGCTGCAACAGTTGCCGAAATCCAGCCGAGTTCCTAGCTCCTTGCCAGATCCCTTCACGCGCCGCCATCAGCAGCTGCGCCGTTTTAGGATCGTTTGGAAGATCATTGACAGGCAGAAACGAAGCAAAAAGGGCATCGTGAACCGCATGTAGCGCGGCCTCTGTCGAATCACCCTGTCCCGCCTCCGCCCAGCCGGCGGGCACCCCCAGGCCGCTGCATCCCATGCTCACGAAAAGCAGAGTTGCAACCAAAATCCGATAAAACAGAATACGAATGCCTTGCATGTTGGAAAGTATATCTCCACGCTTTAAGATTCTTGCTTTAGGATGAGAGCCATGACCCGAAGCTTTGCCAAAATTCAGAAATGCGCTTTCGGCTTCGCCTTGCTCTTTCTTTTTGTCTATTCGCTGGACTATGTGCCCGGCATCATGGACTCGAACGGTAAGATGTTCGGTCTATTTTCCATGACAACATTTGTCGACATAGGGCACCTCGGCCTGGGACTCCTGGCCCTCATCAGCGGATTTGTGGGCCCTCGGACCTCACGCGTTTACTTCTGGTTTCTCGGATTCTTTTACGCGGCTGACGTCATCATCTACGCCGTTCGGCATGCGCATCTCATCTCTCCCGTCACCAACTTACTGGTGAACATGCCGCATATGGTGGTTTCCATCGCGGCGTTTCTCGTCGCAATCAATGTAGGTAGACAAAGTGCGAACGCAGCTGTCGCGCGCACGTAAATACTTTCGTCGCGCCGTGCGCCTACTGGCGTGCGCCGGCGTGCTGGCCCTCGCAGCGGCTATTGCTTTCACCGTCCACTGCCGTCCAACGAAACTTCTCTTCAGCCCCACTCCCGAGACTCTTCGTCATCCAGCGCAGGCCGCGGGCGTTGCTAATTACGCGCGCCCCGAGGTGGACACCTTCTATACTTACCCCGAGTGGTACATCGTATGGAGCTACCAGTCCAAGGCAGACTTCCAGAGGAATCATCTTCCTTCCGACTACTCGTACTTCGGCGACATCCACCAATTCTGGCAAGCGTATTGCTGTGTTTACGCGGCTACTCGCGCTACCTTTCCATTCCCAACCGGCGATCACGTAATGCTGGCCGTCATCGGCTCCTCATTCACCGTTGAGTATGCCCTCAAGGGTCTGTACGAAGAGACAATAGGTCGGCTCAGTGAATGGACGAGTCATCACCAGGCAGTGGCAGAGGATGCTTACGCGGCCCAGGTGGCAGAGAGCTATGCCGTCTTCGTCCACGTCCGCCCGTTTTATGAGTTCTCGTTCGCCCATGCACTCCGCGGCTTGTGGAGCAACACGCCGTTCCGTTCCACTCATCTTGTTCGAACCGTCGAACGGCGAGCGTGGTTAACTCTCGATTACTCGGTTGAATCCGTCTACTGCGAACTGATTGAGCTTGGAACGCACGCCACCTACGGTTTCGAAGACACAACTACCGCTGCGTGGATCGAGCTTCCGCCCTCTGCCATTTCGCTTACAACTTCCTCGCCAACGTCCGTCAAGGTTCTCCGCGATCTTGGAGACCACCAGGCCATCGTGGAGATTCCTCGCTACCAGGAATTCACGACGAAAGCACTGGGTCTCATCCATGGTGGCGTCCGCTTCCGACAGATCGCGGGCAACGAACTCATTGTCATCTCCACGATCTCTCCAGCGTCCTGGACAAACACCATGCCCAACGTCCAGGGGCTTTTGGTACAACCCTTGCTTAGCGAATCGGGAAAGGCGCGCAATGTTCTAATCTGCCGCGTCGCTGAGCTCCACAATGTACTACCCGCACTTGAGCACCAGGGCCACAAGATAGAGCACCTTTACGACTATTAGTTCGGCATCCGATAATGCAATTTGAGGGCTATCAGAGGAAGTCGCCCCTTTGATCTGACTGCAAATGCGCCGGCAGATTGCCATCAACCGCGGTCGAGCAGCGAAGAAATTGGGCCCCTCAGATCGGCATTGCCGTTGCTCTTGCGCACCATCCCTGAAAATGAAATTCCCGGAATGGCTGAATATAAGCCGAGGCTCTGAGGCCGGTGTCAAGGCTCTATGACCGCGGAACGCGGCGCGCAGCGCGGCCTTGACACCGGCCGGGCCTCGGCTAGTCTCTGGCTATCCGGGAATGTCATCTACCTGCCCGCGAAGCTTTTTCGGCGCGCTGCTTGGCACGCTTCTCAAGTAGCTCCTGCGCTTTCGCTGCCTTCGTTCCCTGCACCTGGCGGAAGAGAATGGTGATCTGATCTTGGACCATTTTCTCGCCGCGTAGGAGCGGTTCGAGCGTCCCCATCAAGAGCATCTGGATGCCTACGAGTTCGGTAAATATGTGCATCTCCATCTCGGTATGACTGCCGACCACATCACTGCGTAGCAACATCTCACGCGCCCACTCGCTTGGCGTCTTGCCTGCTCGCGATGCCGCATCTTCGATGGCTTTAGCTTCGACGGCGGTAAGCTTGGTGCTCAGGTTGAGTGAGCGGCGATCACGTCCGCGCAGCTTCTCTGAGCCTCGGTGTTCGATTGTGTGAACTTCTGCCATTTGGAACCTCCGATGCTTGTTTACGCCGGTATCTGGCCAGATACCGTGTTTTGTAGAAACCCTGTGTTTTCTGCGGTATCTGTCGAGATACCAAAGTATCTGGGCAGTTCCCTTTCAGGGGTGGAGTGTCGAAATACACCCGGTGCGAAGCACCGAATCACAGCTCCCCATAGGCAAGCAGCCCGGAACGCCCTGCTCTCTACTTCACCGTTCTCGGCGAATCCGCCATCAAGATGCTGCGTTACCAGCAACAGTACTCATTTTTCGATCCGGCCAAGCTACCGGAGTCAATCCGCTTTATCAACCTGAGCCAGGTTGTCTTAACGAAGGACCTGGGAGCGGTTTTGGAGGAGATTACCAAGGAAGTTGAAAGGGCCAACCCCGCTGTCGTGGTTGTGGATTGCTTTCGCACGATGGTGCGGAAACCCGAAAGTGACATGGACCTGCAATCCTTCATTCAACGGTTAGCTCTGTTTTTGGCCAGTTGGCAAGCGACAACTTTCCTGATCGGGGAATACGCAGAGGACGAGTTACGCGACCACCCCATCTTTACCGTTGCAGATGGGCTACTCTGGCTTCGCCAAACGGCGGAGCGGAATTCAATAGTACGGAAGCTACAGATCATAAAACTGCGCGGTCAGGATTCCGTGCCGGGTTTACACACCTTTCGTATAACCGATGCCAGTGTACAAGCCTTTTCGCGCACTTTTGGATTGACCGCGCGTAGGAGAAATCCGCCAAGCAATCGGCGCCTTTACTTCGGCATTCCGGAGTTGGACAAGATGCTGGATGGTGGCGTGCGCGAAGGCGATAGCGTACTCATAGCCGGGTCTTCCGGAACCGGGAAATCCGTTCTGGCAACGCAGTTCATTGCGGAAGGGATAAGCCATGGGGAACCGGGAATCGTAGCAGTTTTTGAAGAACGCCCAGAAGCGTACGCGGAGCGGGCCACCAGTTTAGGTTTGGATCTGGAAACGCCGCAGAAAGACGGGAAACTCACAATCCTCTATCTCCGCCCCCTCGATCTGTCGGTGGATGAAACCATGCAGTCGATTCTCGACGCTGTACAGAAGATCGGCGCCAAACGCCTGGTGATCGATTCCGTGGCCGGCTTTGAGATGGCTCTGTCGCCCGGCTTCCGCGCCGACTTTCGCGAATCGCTCTACCGGATGATCTTCGCTCTGACGGGAATCGGCGTGACGATTCTGAGCACGGTCGAGGTAGATGAGTCCTTCACTGAATTTCCGTTTAGTACTTACTCAATTTCTTTCCTCACCGATGACATCATCCGGCTCCGCTACGTATCCATCGATGGCCAACTTCGCAAGATTATGGTGGTGATCAAGATGCGCGGTGGCAATCATGCCAAGGATATTCGCGAGTATGAAATCACGTCCAAGGGAGTGGTTATACTTGGCAAACGCCTCACAAACTTTCAGGGACTTATCAGCGGAGTTCCCGTCCATTCGGGTCGGCCCGACCTGAAGGAAGAACCCGCACAGGAGTCTGAAATCGGAAGTAAAAGCTGAGGAAGCACACCGTGCCGCTTTGCTCTGCCGTTTCTCAGAGAAAGGCCGAGAGTGGTGTCCTATCAACTCAAACAGCGCCGAAAACTCTGAATGAGTTTGAACTCGGCCCCAAACGGCGACTCACTTTTCAGCTTGGGGAGTTGAAACCGTCCTCGAAACGTCGCCCGACATGAAGTTCTCGAAATCCCATATCCGTTCAGCAGGTTGGCATTCACATGCTGCGGGCCTTCGGCTGCATCTTTCTCCTCGGAACAATCACCTGCATCTCGACAACCTGCGGCCCATGAACGAGCCGGTAGGCTTCGTCAAC
>Ga0182013_10007355_pt1 | contig 12179 bp, 7 predicted proteins | sample 612S2MmetaG_FD_120487 | JGI IMG/M metagenome (GOLD analysis project Ga0182013, IMG submission 120487) | Permafrost microbial communities from Stordalen Mire, Sweden - 612S2M metaG | ecosystem: Environmental > Terrestrial > Soil > Wetlands > Permafrost | place: Sweden: Stordalen | collected...
AGGAGCGTCGGCGGCGGGGGTGACCTTGGCATCGATGTCGTAGCCCGTGGCGCCGATCCAGTCTGGACCTCCGACGATGGAGTCCCACTTGACGTTGTAGGCGTCCATGATGAGGTACTTCAAAGTGCCATTTCCGACGTGGTAGCCGTCGGGCGTGTCCTGTGTAAACATGCGCGTGGTGGTAACGCCGTTGCTGGTGGTGGTAGTCATTCCAGGTTTGGTTGGGTGGATGGAGATGACGTCAAAGGCCAATGGCGCGGCAGCGGGCGTGGCATTCGGCGGGGTGGTCGCGGCGGGCGAGGCGGGTGGCTGAGCGAACAGGGCCGAAGGGGCGATGGCGATGGCTTTTGCTGGACCTTCGAGCACTTGCTGTCCAAATGCATTTGAAGCGGCGAGCAGGATCGTGGCGGCGAAGGATAGCAGCCAAACAATGTCGTGCCAGGCGTGAGGTTTCATGTCGATCACCATAGTACGATCTTTGTCGTATGTCAACGACGATTCTCGTATATCGCTATGGGCGAGGCCTAAAGAACGTCGAGAGTTTGTCTGTGAAGTACACAGAGCGGCCTAGTTTGCCGAGGGCATCTCGGCGTGGTCGATGACGAGGTTGTCGACCGGGCCCTTGGAGGGCTGGAGCTTGAGGCCAAGCTGCTCTTCGACGGCGGTGAAGATGGAGATCACATTGCTGCCGCCCGCTTCGGCGGCGACGTCGTCGGACCACTTGAGGGTGATGTCGGCGCCGCCGGTGAGTCCGGTCTTGTCATTCACCTGGCGATGGACTTCATCGGAGAGGGCCTGCGCGAGGTCGGCCATCGAGGCGCTCTTGGCGGTGAGGATCTTGCTGGTGTCCGATGCGTTGACGTTCCAATTGCTGTCGGTCCGCTCAGCCTGGTCGAGCTTGATCCTGGGGCCGCCCTTGGCGACGACGAGGTCGTAGGTGGGCATCACTTTGGGCTCAAGGTGAGCCTTCAGGTGGAAGCGGTCGGCGAGCAGGAGGATGAGCATGGCCTGGATCTGACCGTCGGTCAGCTTAGGCATCGGGCCCCCATCCGGCGGGACGACTTTGGCTTCGATGTCGAAGTGCGCGGAGTTGACCGGGCCGGAGAGGCCGGAGATCATGTCGGCTTTGACGTCGTAGGCAAACTCGATGAGCATGTCCAGCGGGACGTTGGACGCGGTTAATACGGTGTCGTGGATCGACATGCTGAAGGACTGGGAGTTGGGCAAGTCGTTCGCGGTATTGTGGGGTTTGATGGAGACGACGTCGAAGGGAGCCACCGTCGCGGCACGCGCGATCGCCTTTGCGGGCCCTCCGTGTTCGAGCTGGGCGGGCGCGCATTTGGCGGAGAGAAGGACCGCTGCGGCGAGCAGCAGCCAGCCTGATGGGAGCGAAGAAAGCTTCTTCAATTGGGTCATGATCGTCCAGACCGCTGCACTCCATGCAGACAGTGCAGGAAGTATACGACGGGCTGGGGTCTGGATGCACGGCTGCGGAAGAAAGTGGTGGGTCGTTTGTGCGATGATTCCAACGCTGGCAGGCATACGGCGGCGATGGCCGCAAAGAATGAGGGAGTTTATGCGCATACGGAAGATTTGGAGTGCAGGGTTGATGGCGGTGCTCGCGCTGGGGGTGGTGGCGCGCGCGCAGGATGGCGGGGAGCGTCGGGGTCCGACGGCCGGGGCAAAGGCCGGCAGCGGCGACCTGCGGGTCTACTTCGTGGATGTGGAGGGCGGGCAGTCGACGCTGTTCGTCGCGCCCACGGGCGAGAGCCTGCTGGTGGATACCGGCTCGCCGGACGCGAGAAACCCGAATGCGCCGCGCGATGCGAGCCGGATCGCGGCGGTGTGCAAGCTGGCCGGGGTGACCAAGATCGACAACCTGCTGGTGACGCACTACCACTCCGACCACGTGGGCGGGCTGCCGCAGTTGGTGGCGCTGGTGCCGGTGGGGCGGTTCATCGACCATGGCGTGAATCGCGAGACTGCCGACGTGCAGGGAGGCGCATCGACGATTGCCGGCTACAACGCGTACCAGAAGGTGCTGACAGACAGCCACGCAGAGCATCTGACGGTGAAGCCGGGCGACGTGCTGCCGATTAAGGCGTTCCATGTCGAAGTGGTGAGCGGCGATGGCGAGGTGATTGCGCAGCCTCTGAAGAGCGCGCTGGCGGCCACCGGCGAGCCGAATCCGGCGTGCGCGTCTTCGCCGTTGAAGGATGCGGAGAACACCGAGAACGACCGCTCCCTGGGCATGGTAATTACCTTCGCCAAGACGCGGATTCTGGACCAGGGCGACCTGACCTGGAACAAGGAGCGCGGGCTGGTGTGTCCGGTGAACAAGCTGGGCAAATTCGATGTGTACGTCGTGTCGCATCATGGCCTGATCAACAGCGGCAGCCCGGCGCTGGTGAACGCGATTGCGCCACGCGTGGCGATTGAGGACAACGGCCCGCGCAAGGGTGGCGCGCCCGCGACCTTCGACACCATCGAGGGCACGTCGCGACTGAAGGACTTGTGGCAGTTGCATACCGCCGAGGCGCCCGATGCGAAGAATGTGGCCGAGTCGCACATTGCCAACCTGCCCGCCACGGCATCAAGTCCGGACGCGGGGAACTACCTGAAGCTGACGGTCCACCCGGACGGAACATTGGCGGTGACGAACGGGCGTACCGGCGCAACGGTGGAGTATCCCGCAAAATAAGGTACTTCGTACCGTTCTGAACGCTGCGCGTGAAGACCTCCTGCTGCGTGTGGTACTTCGTACCGTGCTCGACGCTGCGCGGCACTTCGTGCGGTCTTGGACGCTTCGCGTGAAGGCATAAAGATGTTTTTCGTGGTCGAGCCCATCTGCATCTCACTGAATTGAGCTGCGTGCGATTTGCGGCGGGCTGAACGGGAGAGCGAAGATGAGCGACGGCAGTTGGGTGCGGTTGGCGATTGGGTCAGGCAGCGGGAGACGGAACGAAGTTAACGGCGGGCAGCGGTGGTCGAGATGGTCGAGGACCTTGCTGGGACTTGGCCTGGGCGCGGCCATGGTGTGGGGCGTAGCAGGTTGCCACAAGGCGGCGGCGTCCGACACTATGGTGGACCAGAACGGCACCGACCCTGCCGATGCGAACATGGCGCCGGTGAGCGGCGACGGATCCGCCCCCGCACAGCCGGCGCAGGTGCTGGCCCAGAATGTGCAGTACCAGCCCCAGCAGCAGGGCGTGGACTACTCGCAGCAGCAGGCTGCGCCGATTGAGCGCGTGGCGCCCGGCTCCGGCGACCCGAGTTATAGCGATAACAGCCAGCCCAGCGACCAGTCGGCCGATCCGTACGCCGGCGACCTGACCGACGAACAGGCCAGCGATCCGCCGCCTCCGCTGCCGGAGTACGACCAGCCGCCCGCTCCCGACCCCGATTATCTGTGGACTCCGGGCTACTGGGCGTGGGGCCCTGGAGGCTACTACTGGGTCCCCGGCGCATGGGTCGCGGCACCGTACACGGACGCGCTGTGGACGCCCGGCTATTGGGGATTTGTGGGCGGGTACTATCGCTTCCACCACGGCTTCTGGGGATTGCACATCGGCTACTACGGGGGCATCGACTATGGCTACGGGTACGTCGGCCATGGCTACTACGGCGGCTACTGGAACGGCGGCCACTTCTTCTATAACAGCGCGGTCACGCGAGTAAACGCCAATGTGATCCACAACGTTTATGTCCATAACGTGGTCATCGACAACCGGACAGCCAATGGCGGGAGCACCAATCGGGTGAGCTTTAACGGCGGAAGGGGCGGGGTGCAGGCACGGCCGGTTGCCGCGGAGGTTGCGGTGCTGCATGAGCAGCGCAACGCGCCGATGGCGTCGCAGGTGCAGGCGCAGCATGAGGCGGCGCAGAATAAACAGCAGTTCTATAGCGCGAACCAGGGACGCCCGGCGGTTGCCGTAGCGGCGCGACCGATCGCTGCCGACCGAACGGTGCCGGCGGCGTTGCCGCGCGCTCCACAGCCTGGCGCGGGTGGGGAGGTGAGGCCCGTCCAGGCGCCGGCACAGGCAGCTCGTCCTCAGCCTCAGCCTCAGCGTGGCCAGCCAGCCCGGAGTGCGCCGGAGGCCCCGCGGCCAGCTGCGGAGGCAAGACAGATGCCGGTGCCGCAGAATCGGCCTGAACAGAATCAACCGGCGCAGGTGCGTCCGAATGAGCCTCAATCGAGGCCTGCGCAACCCCAGCCACAGGCAAGGTCACCTCAGCTACAGCCCCAGGTACCGCCAGCTCAGCCACAGCCCCAGGTACGGCCAACTCAGCCTCAGCCACAGGCAAGGCCAGCTCAGCCACAGCCGCAGGCGAGACCGGTGCAACCGCAGCCACAGGCAAGGCCAGCGCAACCCCAGCCTCAGCCTCAGCCCCAGGCAAGGCCAGCGCAGCCCCAGCCCCAGCCGCAGGCAAGACCGGCGCAGCCTCAGCCCCAGCCCCAGCCGCAGGCAAGACCGGCGCAGCCGCAGCCTCAGGCAAGGCCAGCGCAATCGCAAGCGAGGCCCGAGGCGCAGCCCCGCCCGCAGCCACAGGCTGCTCCGAGGCCCCAGCCCGCGCCGCATGAAGAGGAGAAGCCACGCGGGTAGAGGTTGCGGCGGCTTCTAGAAGCCGAAGGCGAGCTGGCCCAGCAGGATGGCGTTCAGCGCGATGATCACGGTGACCGTGAGCCATCCGGCAATGCGGGTGCGCCGTGCGCTGGCGAAGGTCTGCATCACATCCTTGCGGCTGGTGAGCATCAGCAGCGGGATCAAGGCGAAGGGCAGCGCGAAGCTGAGTACCACCTGTGAGAGCACCAGAATCTTGAACGGAGCCAGACCGGTGGCGATGATGATGATGGCCGGGATGACGGTGATGGCGCGGCGCAGGAAGATGGGGAATTTGATGTCGAGGAAGCCCTCGATAATCACCTGACCGGCCATCACGCCCACGGTGGAGGAGGACAGGCCGGAGCAGAGCAGCGCGACCGCGAAGACCACCGCGGCGGAGCGTCCGAAGAGCGGGCCCAGGGTGTGGTACGCCTCCTGAATGGTGGGCTGCAGGTTGCTGGTGTGGACGAAGGCCACGGCGGCCATCAGGATCATCGCGGAGTTGATGAGCCATGCGCCGTTCATCGCGACAAACACATCGATCAGCTCGAACTTCAGGAAGCGGCTGAGGATGGAGCGGCGAGGATACGCGATCGGCTGATTGCGGGACGCGAGCCCCTGGAGCGTCTCGGACGCCGGCAGAGTTGAGCCGGTGAGTTCTTTAAGGCGGGGCTGCACCAGCGCCGAATGGAGATAGACGACGTGCGGCATCACGGTTGCGCCCAGCATGGCGACCGCGGCATAGATGCTGTCATGGAAGTTCTGCGCGGAGGAGTGGTCCAGCGTGGGCAGCAGGGTGTAGATGGTCGCGAGCTTCCAGTCGGGATGGACGAGAAAAACCTCGAAGGCATAGGAGACGCCGATGATGGCGACGAAGGCCATGATGCCGCGCTCCAGCCAGCGATAGCCGGCCAGGTCGAGGGCAAGGATGGCGAAGACCAGGACGGTGGAGACCAGCGCCGCCGCCAGCAGCGACTCCCTGGCGCTGAAGCCGTGCGCCCAGAGCAGCGGTCCGTAGAGCAGGTCGAGGCCGATGGCAGCGCCCAGGAACTCGGCGAGATCGGTGGCCACTGCGGCGACCTCTGCAGCCACCCAGAGGCTGAGCGTTACCGGCCGCGAGAAGTGCTTGCGGCAGTTCTGGGGCAGAGTGAGCCCGGTGACGATGCCCAGCTTCGCCGAGAGGTACTGGATGAGCATCGCCATGAGGTTCGACCACAGCAGCACCCAGAGCAGCCGATAGCCGAACTGGGTGCCACCCAGGATGTTGGTGGCGAAGTTGCCGGGATCGATATAAGCGACGGAGGCGACAAACGCCGGACCGAAGTAGGTCCACATCTGGTTGCGATGGAAGTTGGGCAGAAGGCCACGTGGCGGAGTTGGGCTGGCGCCGGTCGTCGAGGCCGCGAACGCCGCCGCATCGGTTTGAACCGGGGCGCTCCGTTCCACTTGTGTTGACGAACGATCGGCCATTCCGCTCCTGGTGCGATGTTTGCGAACAGCTTGCATCCGCCGGCGGACACCTGGGATTAAAGATGTCCGCGCCAGCTTATTTAGGTTTACCTACTATTTAGGTATACCTAATTTGAGGAAATGGGTCAAACTGTAGAAGCAGGGCCGGAGATCCAAGGCATGTCGGCACGACAGCGGGCACATCGCAACAGCGAATCGGTGGATAACTACCTGAAGGCCATCCTCTCGCTGGGAGGGCCCGCAGAGGCCCGCGTGACCATCAAGGCGCTGGCCGGACGGCTGGGCGTTGCGCCTGCTTCCGTGACCAACATGCTGCAGAAGCTGGCTGCCGCGCCGGCGCCGCTGGTGGAGTATGAGCGCCATCGCGGGGTGCAGTTGTCGAATGCGGGAAAGCGCCGCGCGCTAGAGGTGGTCCGCCATCACCGGCTGATCGAGACGTTCCTCTACCAGGTGCTCGACTACCCGATTGAAGAGGTGCATGAGGAGGCGGAGCGGCTGGAGCACTTTATCTCGGAGCGCTTCGAGGAGCGTATCGCCGCCAAGCTGGGCAACCCCGAGATCGATCCGCACGGGCACTCGATCCCGACCATGGAAGGGAAGATGCCGGAGCGAAGCGCGCCGGGGCGCGAGTCGATGCTGCTGGCCGATGTGGAGCAGGCTGGGACCTTCGTGATTGACAGCGTCTCCGACCGCGATTCCAGCAATCTGAGGTTGATCGAGGCCTACGGCATCACTCCGGGCGCGCGGCTGCGGGTGCGGAAGGCGGCCCCGGCGCAGGGCTACTCCGTGAGCGTCGGTCGCTCCTCCAAGGCCTTCGACCTCTCCCGCGAGGTGGCGCAGGATGTGCGCATTGTTCGCCTCGCCGAATGATCGCGGACATTTCGTTCTTGCGTCAGAAGGCGGCGGCGCACGCAATGGGTTCGTGGAATAATCGTGCGGAGGCTGGATGCCGCTGTTCCTTTTCACTTCCCTTATCTTTCTTGGTTCGTTCGTGGCGGGCTTGCTGGGCGCGCTGACCGGCCTTGGCGGCGGCGTGGTGCTGATTCCCCTGCTCACGCTGGCGTTCCACGTGGACATGCGCTATGCGATCGGCGCATCGCTGATCTCCGTCATCGCCACCTCGTCGGGCGCGGCCGCGGCCTATGTTCGCGAGGGCTATTCCAACGTGCGGATCGGGATGTTCCTGGAGGTCGCGACGACGTTTGGAGCGGTGTTGGGGGCCTACCTGGCGACGCGTGCACCCACCCGCGCACTGGCCGTGATCTTTGGCGTGGTGCTGCTCGATTCGGCGTGGCTGTCGCGCAGCCAGGGGCCGCACCCGGATGAGAAGGCGAACGTCAATCCCTGGTCGGACAGGCTGGGGATGTCGGGGTCGTATCCGGACCCTGCGCAGGGCCGGGAGATCGCCTACAAGGCGGACCGGATCCCGGCGGGCTTCGCGGCCATGTTCGGGGCGGGAACGCTGTCGGGGCTGCTCGGCATCGGGTCGGGCGCGGTGAAGGTGCTGGCCATGGACAAGCTGATGCGCATCCCGTTCAAGGTGTCCACCACCACCAGCAACTTCATGATCGGCGTGACCGCGGCGGCCAGCGCGGGCATCTACCTTGCCCGCGGCTACGTCGATCCAGTACTGGCGTTTCCGGTGATGCTGGGCGTGCTGGCCGGGTCCCTGCTGGGCGCGAAGGCACTCGTGCATAGCCGGGTGTCGCTGCTGCGCAGCATTTTTGCGTTCGTGATTGCGGCGCTGGGCATTGAGATGATTGTCAACGGCTGGCTGGGGAAGGTGTGACGATGGAACAAAATCGGCCAACTCATTCGGGAGACAATCCGCCTTCCCCAGACCGTCCGCAAGCTGCCACGACCGGCTTCCATTTCGACGACGCACGCATGGAACTGATCATGGGCCGGCTGCTACAGGCGGGCGTGCTGCTGGCCGCGTCTGTGGTGCTGCTGGGTGGCGCGATGGTCCTGTTCGCGCATGGCGGCGAACGCACCAACTACCGCGTCTTCGTTGCCAAGCCGCTGGAGCTGCGCCATCCTGCTGCGCTGCTCGGCGGATTGGCGCATGGCGATCCCGCGGCGATCATCGAACTGGGCATCCTGCTGCTGGTGGCCACGCCCATCTGCCGGGTGATCTTTGCCGTGGCCGGCTTTGCCATCGAGCGCGACCGGCTCTATGTGGCGATCAGCCTGACCGTGCTGGCGGTGCTGCTGTTTGGCATGCTGCGTGGCAGCTGACAGGACGCGGCTCGAACGGAAGCTACGGAAAACCGCAGTGGCCCACAAAGAGAATGGCGCCCATGCAGATGATGTGCATGGGCGCCATCGGTGGATTCAGGCTTGAGCGATCCGGTGTTGCCGGACCGGTTGGAGGGGTGCCGGACTAGAAGCGGAAGCGCCCGGAGAACTGCCAGTCGCGGGGCGGGACGCTCTGATTCTGGCCGTTGACCTCGCCGAAGTCTCCGCCGTTCCAATCGCCGCCGGCCAGGTTGAAGAAGGTGGAGTTGGTGATGTTGGTCACGTCCGCCCTGAGTTGGAAGGTCAGGTGGAGGGTGGCCGTTTCACGAACGTTGAAGGTGCGCACGAGGCCCAGGTCGATGTCCCACCATCCCGGTCCATGGAGGCCATACGGAGCGGTGCGAGCAACATTGCCGATCTTGAAGGTGGTCCAGGGTTCGGTGGTCGTGCCGAGGGAGTAAGTCGTGTTGTTGATGCTGGAGTCCGGACCCATGAAGGCCAATGGGTTGATGTAATGGATTTGGTTGTAGTTGATGGAATTGGAACCAGGACCGCGTCCCCATCTGCCGTTGGTGCGAATGGCCCGCTTGTCGAAGCCGGGCGTGTAATCCGGCTGGCAAGTGCCTTGCAGGGCCAGAGCGTTCGCCATGCAGTTGTTGCCGGAGAGGCTGATCTGGATGGGATATCCGTCGCGATACTTATAGATACCCGAGAACTGCCAGCCGCCGCCGATCATGCCCATGATGCGGTTGGTGGCAAAGAATGCCTGGCCACGGCCGATGGGGAAGGTGTAGACCCAGGTCAGGTTGAATGCGTTGGTCTGGCTGGACGTTCCCAGGCTGCGGTCAATCTGGTTGGCGCCGATGGTGTGGGTGAAGTTTCCATCCTGCGGGCCTACCGGGTATTGGGTCCGGTGGCTGCCGGTGTCGTCGATCTCCTTGCTGCGGGTGTAGTTCATCAGGCCGGAGAGGTTGTGCCACGGGCGCTGGACGACCGAGATCTGCAGCGAGTTGTAGACGGCGTTTCCAGTATCGCCCCAGATATCGGTGAAGCCACCGAACTGCGGGAAGGCCCGGAGCGCCTGCGCCAGGGTCGCGCTGGGACCACCGAAGGTGATCGGGTTGGTGGCGCCGTTGATCTTGGCAGGGAAGGGCTGCAGGGTCGAGAGGAAGGGCGTGGTGAGGGAGCTGAGGTTGCCCTTATACTCCATGGAGTAGTCGGGGGAGATTGAGTTGGTGGCGGGGCCGCGGCCGGAGCCTCCAGGCAGGAAGTGGGTCTCCGAGCCGGAGTAGGCGACCAGCAGAACGGCCTTCTTGTTGATCAACCTCTGGACTGACACGTTGTAGCTGATGAACTGCGGTCCACGACCACCGTAGTAGGCGTCGGCGTAGTTGACTCCCTGAGTGGTGCAGTAGCTGCCGGAGGCAGCGCAGCTAAACTGGTTCTGTGCGTTGGGGGCGTATGCGGTGTAGTTATAGCCGCCGGTGGTGCTGAGCGGGTTGATATTGGTTCCTGGCTGGGTCCAGGGGGGGATGGACGAGAATGGACTGCAGGGGATTGCCAAAGACAGGCAGGCGATCGGGGCCCCGACGCCAGTCGCGCCCGTTGGTACCGGGTGCTGTGAACCCTGCAGCGGAGGGCCGATGACGGAATCGGGGGTGGTGCCTGGTGGAAGATAATTGGGATTGAGGTAGAAGGACGGAACGCCGGTGCTGCCGTTTTGGGCATAGCCGTTGCTGGTGTTAGCGAACTCGTTATTGTTTCCCGTGGCTGCCGTTGACTTGCTGCCGCCGCCTACGCCGCCCGCGTGGGTCAGGTTGATGCTGAAGGCCGCGCTAATGATCGTGGTTGGCGTATAGGCGTAGGCGAAGCCCAGACGGGGCTCCCAGTTGTTGTTGTAGGGATGGACCGGGGTATGGCAGTGGCAGATGTAGGGCGCGTAGTTGTTGTATTCCTGCTGCGCGGTTTGCGCCGGGACCTGGCCGGGAGGGGTATCGCTGAAATTATTGATGTTGGGGTAGCCCGCGAACATCAGCACTCCGGGCGTGCCCGTGATCGGGTTGATGATGGAGGAGTTGAGGAATGCGATGCGGTTCTGGACCTCATGGTAGGGCTGCAGATAGTCGTAGCGCAGGCCGATGTTCAAGGTCAGCTTGGGACTCACCTGCCAGTTGTCCTGGATATAGGGCGTCATCGGCCGGTAGCGCGCTCCGACGTCCTGAATGACCTGGTTGCCGACGCTGCTCTGGTAGATGGCGCCGATCAGGAAGGGGGCGTAGGCGTCGCCGTTCCCACCCTGCGCTCCACCCGCGGTATCTTCGGCGTGGGTGGTCAGGTTGAGGGTGCTGCTGGGTCCGCCGTAGCTGCCCGAGTTGGTCTCCAGCCACTGCGCCTGGACGCCGAACTTGATGTTGTGGCGGCCCTTGATCCAGGTCAGTTCATCCAGCAGGCTGAAGGTATTGGTGGCTGTGGGGCCGGTGGTGGAAGTGGAAGACCAGTTGGCGGGAGCGGTGGGGCCGCTGTCCGCGTTGAAGCTGACCGAAGGCATGTCGTTGGAGGCGTTGCCCGCAGGCAGGTTGTTGATGCCCGCGGCGCAGGCGTTTTCATTGCCCTTGGGGCAGGCCGTTACGTTCTGCGGGGCCGGCAGCAGCGGGGACGTCTTGCCCGCGGTCAGCGAGAACCCCTGGCCCCAGCTGCGGGTGAAGGAGTACTTCAATGAATTGATGACGGTCTGGCTGGCGATGAAGGTGTAGGACAGGATGCCCGACGCGGTCTTCTTGTTGGTGTAGGTGCCGCTGGCATAGGGTACCGGCAGCTGGGTGTAGCTGCCGTAGGCGGGTTGACCCCCGTATCCCTGGTTCCCGGCCAGCGACACCAGCGAGAACTTATGACGCGAGTTCAGAGTGTAGTCGATACGGGCGTCGACGCTGTAGTCCTGGTTGGCCAGCGGGAGGCTGGCGAGGTAGTTGTTGAACGTGGCTGCATTGGTGGGGGCCGGGAGCGCACTTTGCAGATACGCCGAGATGTTGGAGATCTCGTTGACGAGGTTCCCGTTTTGTCCGTTGGGAATCACGTTGTACGTCGGGATGCCGTTCTTAATCCCCTGCCAGGCGGGACGCGAACCGGACGGGTTGGCGGTCGGGTCGGAGATCTGCACCGTCACCGAACCCAGCGCATCGGTAAAGTCGCCGGTGCGATTCAGCATGGTCGGGACGGTGATGTACGAGGGGGTGTTGCTGATCTTGGTGTAATGGAAGCCTTCATAGCTGCCGAAGAAGAAGAGCTTGTCCTTCAGGATGGGGCCGCCCAGCGAGCCGCCGTAGGAGTCCTGGTGCTCGCCCGGCTTCTCCTCGGTTCCGGTGGCTGAAGATGGAACTTTCGTGTAGCCCCAGCTATCGAACATGGTGTTGCGGAGAATTTCGAAGACGGTTCCGTGGAACTGGTTGCCACCCGACTTGATGGTGTAGTTGGTGCTGCCCGCGCCGCCGAACGAGGTGGAAGCGCCGCTGGTCTGCACCGAGAACTGGTCGACCGCGTCCACCGAGACCGCGTTCGCGACCTGGGTGCCGCTGCCCTGGGAGTTGTCGCCGGCGCTGTTGACCGGCATGCCTTCGACGTAGTTCTGGTTCAGGTTGTTCTGGCCGGTGCCTCCGTAGATACCCGACGAGCCGGCGGTACTGCCCTGGTTGGTGTTGTTGGCCGGGTTCTCCTGCACGCCGGGCATCAAATACTGGAAGGCGGTGGGATCGCGCGGGCCGTTGTTCATGGTGAGCGGCAGATTGGCGTAGAGCTCGTTCTCGATGGTCCCGCCAAGGGTTGCGTCGGTGGTATTGAGGTTCGGGGGCGCATCGGTGACGGTGACGGTGG
>Ga0182013_10007356_pt1 | contig 12178 bp, 11 predicted proteins | sample 612S2MmetaG_FD_120487 | JGI IMG/M metagenome (GOLD analysis project Ga0182013, IMG submission 120487) | Permafrost microbial communities from Stordalen Mire, Sweden - 612S2M metaG | ecosystem: Environmental > Terrestrial > Soil > Wetlands > Permafrost | place: Sweden: Stordalen | collected...
CAGTTGACACTGCTCGGCACCATCAGTGGACTGCTCGCCGGTTCGATTGGCGCAGGCATGCTGAAGGGAATCGGCGCACCGAGCGTGTTGATTGCCGCGTCCTTCGTCTTCATCGGCGCGACGATCGCGAGTCTGCGTTTGCAGAAACCACCCAAGGAGGTGCGTGACGAAGTGGCCGGTCTCACGCAGGCGGAGCGGGACCGGAACGCGCTCAACCCCTTGGGTGACATTGAAGTCGCCTGGGGATTGACGGCCGCTGCGCTCATGCGCTTCACCGTCGGCTTCGCCACGTTCCTGCTGGCCTTTGGACTTCGACGTGAGAACGCCGGCCTCGGCTACTTCGCCTTCGCTCTCGCGATGAGCGCCTTCGGTTCCCTCGTCGGCCTGGGCATTGTCACCAGGGTGCGCAACAAGGTGCCCGAGTCGACGTTGCTGGCCCTGTCGCTGCTCGCCACGGGTGTCGGTGCGGGCGTTGCCGCGTCGCATCCCACCCTCAACGCGCAAGTGGTGTTGGCCGGTTGGCTCGGACTGTGCGCCGCGGTCGCGCAACCGACCTTCGACGCCATCACGCAACGCAACGTCGCCCCCGGAGCACAGGGACGGACCTTCGCGCGCTTCGCCGTTCGACAACAGTTGTTGTGGGTTGTGGGCGCACTCATACCGGTCGCCATCACGCTGCGATTCTCCGTCGGTGACACCCTGCTCTCCGTGTTGATGATTGGCGCGGGACTCGTCTACGGCTTGGGGCGACGTTTCGCCCATCACTGACCGGCGTCGGGGCGACCACACTTATGATGAAGTCGACATGGCCATTTCCCCCCGGACCGAGGCGCACGGCGACCTTGCCACGATGGCCCACGTCGTCATTATCGGTGGTGGGTTCGCGGGTATTGCGACCGCCAAAGGCCTGAGTGATCAGGATGTTCGTGTCACGATCATCGACCAACACAACTTCCACACCTTTCAGCCACTCTTGTACCAAGTAGCGACCGCGGGCCTCGAACCGGCTGACGTCGCCTACCCGATTCGCACGATCTTCGGCTCCGCTCGAAACGTGCGCTTTCGTCACGGTCGCGTACGAGCCGTTGACCACTCTCGTGGCGTCGTCATCCTCGACGATGGCGCGGAGATCACCTTCGACCACCTCGTCGTGGCGACCGGCGCGATCGCGGCGTACTTCGCGGTGCCCGGCGCCGAGCAGTTCGCACTGCCGCTCTACTCGTTGGCCGACGCCCGCCGACTTCGCAATCGACTCCTGTCGACACTCGAGCGGGCCGACGTCGCGGCCGACCGCGAACGCGTGGGTGTGACGTTCGTCGTCGTGGGCGGCGGTCCGACCGGAGTCGAAACTTCGGGTGCGCTCTCGGAGCTGATCAATATCGTGATTCGACGTGACGGTCTTCGTCTCGATACCTCCAAGGTTCGAATCGTGCTCGTGGACGTCGCAGCTCGACTGCTCACCCAATTCCCCGATGCGGCTAGCGACTACGCCCGCACGCACCTCGAGTCGATGGGCGTTGAAGTCGACGTTGGCCGTTCGGTCGTGGAGATTGACGCGACGTCGATCCGATTCAGCGACGGCGAGCGACTCGAGGCCGCGGCCGTCATCTGGGCGGCCGGCGTCAGCGCGGGTGACGCATTGCCGATCGGCCTCGCCGCCACGCCGGGCGCGGCGGGACGCGCGCAGGTCGCACCCGATCTGCGCTTGGTGGGCAGCGACAACGTGTGGGCCGTCGGCGACGCGGCGGCGATTCCTCAAAGCGATGGGTCCACTGCTCCGATGCTGGCGCCCGTCGCGATTCAATCGGGACATCACTGCGCGCAGCAGATCCTGCACGTCGTGCACGGTGAGGGTACGACTCCGTTTCGCTATCACAACAAGGGCATCATGGCGACGATTGGTCGCAACGCTGCGGTCGCCAAACTCCCGTTCGGACGGGTCATCACTGGTCGTCTGGGCTGGCTCGCGTGGTTGGGGCTGCACCTCTGGTACCTCATCGGATTCCGCAACAAGTTGCGCGTTCTGATCAATTGGACCTGGCGCTACTTCGACTGGAAGTCGGGCCCGCGACTCATCGTGGCCGACGCCGAGACCGACGACGTCTAGAGATCGGGCAGCTGGAAGTCGAGGGTGGCGACGTCGGTGCCGCCGTCGACCTCGAGCACGGTGCCGGTGACGTAGCCGCCCGCCGGTGACGCGAGGTAGACCACTGCGGCCGAGATGTCCTCGACGTCACCAATGCGCGCGAGCAACGTCTTGGACTCCATCATTTCCTTCAGTTCGGGCGTCGTCGTCACGATTTCGAGGGCGGAGGTCGCGATGGAACCGGCCGCGATGGCGTTCACGCGAATCCTTGGGCCGAGGTCGCGCGAACTCAGTCGCGTGTAGTGCGCCATTGCGGCCTTCGCCGAGCCGTACGCGGCGTAACCGCGACCGGTCACCCGTCCCATGACCGACGAGATGTTGACAATGGCGCCGCCACCCGTCTCGAGCATCACCGGTACCGCGGCGAGATTGAGCGCGTGTGCGGTGGCGACGTTGAAGTGGAAGGCCTCCTCCATGTACTCAGGGGTCGTGAGGAGGAAGGGGAGGGGGATGGCGCCGCCCACGTTGTTCACCACGACGTCGATTCGACCGAACGACTGGTGTGCGACATTCGCGAGTTCGGCGATGGCGCCTAAGTCGGCGAGGTCGCAGGCAACGGCGACACAGCGACGACCGAGCGTCTCGACCTGACGTTTGACGTCGTCGAGGTCCGACTGCGTGCGTGACGCAATGACGACATCGGCCCCGACCTCGGCCAAGGCAAGGGCGCTCGCCGCGCCGATGCCGCGGCCCGATCCAGTGACGATCGCCACCTGTCCGTCCATGCGAAAGCGGTCCAGTATCACGGGTTTCTCCTCAAGGGTACGCGGACTGTTCGTTCAGGGTTCTAGCACGTCCGGTCCGCGCCCTAGGTTTGTGATCCGACTAGGACGAGCGCAGTCGCGCCTCGAGGGCGTCGACTTCGTGGTGGAGCTTGGCAGGGAGGTGCTCGGCGAACTCGGCAAAGTGCTCTCGAATCCGGGGAACCTCATGACGCCATTCGTCGGCGTGGACCGTGAGGAGTTCGGTCATGTCGGCCGGGGTGACGTTGAGTCCGTCGACATTGAGTGCCGTGGCGCTCGGCACGAAGCCGATCGGTGTCTCGACGGCCTCGCCGCGCCCCGCGCTACGTTCGAAGACCCACTCGAGCACGCGCGAGTTCTCGCCGTACCCGGGCCAGAGCCAACGTCCGTCGACGCTCTTGCGGAACCAGTTGACGTAGAAGATCTTGGGTAGCTTCTCTTCGTCGAAACGGTCCGAGAACGTCAGCCAGTGCGCGAAGTAGTCGGCCATGTTGTAGCCGCAGAACGGCAACATCGCGAAGGGGTCGCGTCGCAGGTTCCCGACGACGCCGGTCGCCGCGGCCGTTGTCTCCGAGGAGAGGATCGAACCGAGGAAGACACCGTGCTCCCAGTTTCGTGACTGGAAGACCAGCGGGATCACGCTGGCGCGACGACCGCCGAAGAGGATGGCGTCGATCGGTACGCCGGCCGGGTCCTCCCATTCGTCGGCGATGGCCGGGTCTTGACTGGCCGGGGACGTGAAGCGCGAGTTGGGGTGTGCCGCGGGTGTGCCCAACTCTTTGCTCCACAACTGACCTTTCCAGTCGATGAGACCTTCTGGCGGTTCGCCCATGCCCTCCCACCAGATGTCGCCATCGGGGGTGAGTGCGGTATTGGTGAAAATCGTGTTGGCCACAATGGTGTGCATCGCGTTGGGGTTGGTCTGCATGTTCGTACCGGGCGCGACGCCGAAGAAACCGGACTCGGGATTGATGGCGCGGAGGCGACCGTCCGGTCCCGGCTTCATCCAGCAGATGTCGTCGCCGATGGTCTCGACCTTCCAGCCCGGCAGGGTGGGCACGAGCATCGCGAGGTTGGTCTTGCCACAGGCACTCGGGAAGGCACCGGTCACGAAGCGCGACTCGCCGGCGGGATTGGTCAGTTTGAGCACCAGCATGTGCTCGGCCAGCCAGCCGTCGTCACGCGCGATGACCGACGCGATGCGTAGCGCGAAACACTTCTTGCCGAGCAACGCATTGCCGCCGTAACCCGAGCCGAAGGAGATGATCTCGCGGGTCTCGGGGAAGTGGACAATGTACTTGTCGTCGTTGTTGCAGGGCCAGCGCACGTCGGCCTGACCCGCCTCGAGAGGCATGCCGACCGAGTGCAGGCAGGGCACGAAGTCGCCATCTTCGCCGAGCACCTCGAGCGCGCCGGTGCCCATGCGCGTCATGATCTTCATGTTGACCGCCACGTACGCGGAGTCGGTCAACTCGACACCGATGTGGCTGATGTCCGATCCGAGCGGTCCCATCGAGAACGGCACGACGTACATGGTGCGACCCTTCATCGAACCCTCGAACAGTTCGTTCAAGACCTCGCGCATCTCGACGGGGTCGCGCCAGTTGTTCGTGGGACCGGCGTCCTTCTCATCCTTGGAACAGATGAACGTGCGGTCCTCGACGCGCGCGACGTCATTTGGGTCCGAGGTTGCGTAGTAACTGTTGGGACGCTTGACCGGCGACAGACGCGTGAACGTTCCTTGGTCGACGAGCAGTTGACAGAGATCGTCGTACTCCTGGTCGGACCCGTCGCACCAGTGGATACGATCGGGTGTTGTGAGCTGCGCTATCTCTTCCACCCAGGCAATGAGTTTCTTGTGTGGGGTCGGGTACGACACGTTGGGTTCCTCCGCTCTTACTTCTTCGCTTCGTTGCGACACTCTCCTGGCGAACCAGGTTCATGCCCGCGCCAGTTGACCCAACGTTTCCCCAAGGGGATTACCCCCAGCGCGAGGATGACGTCATTGAGCGTATCGCCCAAATTGTCGGTCAAAGCAACATCCCCAAGGGCGAACGTCACATCGGAGACGACGCCGCGGTCCTCGCGCCCTTCGTGGGACAGGCGGTCATCAGTACCGACGTGGCCGTGCTCGGCGTCCACCTCGACGTTGAACTTTTTCCACTCGAAGATTTAGGCTTTAAGGCCGTCGCGGCGGCCGTGTCGGACTTGGCGGCCATGGGCGCGCGTGTTCGCGGAGCGGTCGTCGCGGTCACCGCACCGCCCGGTACGGACTTAGAGGAACTTCACCGCGGCATGGCCGACGCGTCGATCGTTACCAACTGTCCAATCGTGGGGGGCGATCTCGCCCAGGGTCGTGACGTCTCTGTGGCCGTCACCGTGGTGGGGGAGTGCCCCGGTCGTGGAGCGGTCTACCGCAGCGGCGCGAAGGTGGGCGACGAGATCCTCGTCACCGGTCCGCTCGGCCGCTCGGCCGCCGGACTGCGACGTCGCCGTGAAGGTGCGTCGCTCAGTGATGAACTCGTGGTGGCCCATCGGCGACCGTGGCCCCGACTCAGTGAAGGCATGGCGGCGCGCGGCGCCGGGGCGCACGCGATGATGGACCTGAGCGACGGCCTCGGACTCGACCTACACCGACTCTGCGACGCCTCGAACGTCGGCTTTGCGCTGTTCGACGTGCCGGTCGCCAACGGCGCCACGTTCGAGGAGGCGACCGCGGGCGGAGAGGACTACGAGTTGTTGATCACGACCGACGACGCCGCGCGCCTGCGTCTCGTCTTCTTGGACCGTGGACTACGCGAGCCCATCACCATTGGCACGGTCGTCGCGGACCGTTCGTCGCGGACGCTGCGCGGTGAGTTCTTCGAACGAAGGGGCTGGCAACACCAGCTGTGACTAGGCGCTGACGTTGCGACGAGCGGGCTTGGTGACCTTGCCCGATCGGATGCAGCCGGTGCAGACGTTCATGCGCTTGGGCGTACCGCCCACGAGCGCGCGCACGCGCTGGATGTTCGGGTTCCAACGTCGCTTGGTGCGGCGGTGCGAGTGAGAGACGTTCATGCCGAACGACGGCTTCTTGCCGCAGATTTCGCAGACGGATGCCATGATGAACAATCTCCTTTGACCGGGTCCGCGCCCGAAGCGCCACCGGTATAAACCGAAGGTCCATTGTAGCATCGCTAGCAATGACCTCTCCGCTCACGCTGTCAGCGCGCGAACTGCGTACCACGATTGGTACGTACGCAGAACTGCTGCGTTCCCACAAGGATGTGATCAATCGCCTCAATGTCTATCCGGTCCCCGACGGTGACACCGGGACAAATATGACCCTCACCATCGAATCGGTCGCCGCCGAACTCGGGCCCCTCGACGAGGACGCCGACATGGCTGACGTCTGCAAGGCCATCGCGCATGGCTCGTTGATGGGCGCTCGAGGCAACTCCGGGGTCATCCTCTCCCAGATGCTGCGCGGCCTCGTGGCCAAGTTCCCCGGGCATGGCGACGTCTCAGCGGACCTGTTGGCGGAGTCCCTCGAGAACGCCGACGTCCTCGCGCGCCAAGCCGTGGTGCGCATCGTGGAGGGCACGATGCTCTCCATCGCGCGCGCCGCGGCCGAAGGGGCACGGGCCCACTGTGAGACCTTGACCGCCCTCGTGCGATCAGCCCGGGACCGCGCCAGGGACGCGTTGGCCTTCACGCCCGAGCAGCTCCCGGTCCTGAAACAGGCCGGCGTCGTCGACTCGGGTGGTACGGGACTCCTTCTGCTCTTCGACGCGCTCTGTTACACGGTGGCGAACGATCCGCTACCCATCGCACCGTCCGCCGACTCCATTGAGGTGCACGTGCACGAGGAGACCGAAGTACGCGAGCCCGGCAACATCGCCGACCTGCGCTACGAGGTCATGTACTTCCTCGACGCCGACGACACGAAGATGCACGCCTTTCGCGAGGTCTGGTCGGGCATCGGTGATTCGATCGTCATCGTCGGAGGCGACGGGCTCTATAACTGTCACATCCACACCGACGACATCGGCGCCGCCGTCGAAGCGGCGCTCGACGCGGGACGGCCCCGTGAGATTCGCGTGACCGACCTCTCCGAACAGGTCATCGAGGAGCGTTGGGTGCGCGAGGGCAGCGCCGAACAGGGGGACGTGGACGAGGAGCCGGCGCCGCCGACCGCGGTCGTGGCCGTGGTGGTCGGCGAAGGCGTGGGTCGAATCTTTCGTTCGCTCGGCGTGCGGGTCCTCGTGAAGGGGGGACAGTCCATGAATCCCTCGACCGCCGATCTCGTCGCGGCCGTGGTCGCGACGGGCAGCCAGCAGGTCGTGCTGTTACCGAACAACAAGAACATCCGACCGGTCGCCGAACAGGTCGACGCGCTCGTCGACCAGGTGGTGACGGTGGTACCGACCAACTCCATCGTCGAAGGCTTCGCGGCACTCCTCGACTACGACCCCGACGCTTCCGCCGAGGACAACGTGAAGTCAATGAGCCTTTCCGCGTGCAACGTCGTCGCGGCCGAGGTCACCCAAGCCGTGCGCGACACGACGACCGACGTCGGTCACGTGCACGTGGGCGACTGGATTGGACTCTCGGCCGAGGGCGTTCGATCGATTGACGATTCGATCGCGGGCGCGAGTAACCACCTCCTGGCCCAACTCATCACGCCGAGCCACGAACTCTTGACGATCATCGAGGGCGAGGGAAGTTCCCCGGCCAATACCCGCCGGATTACGGAGTTCATCTCCGACGAGTACCCCGGCGTCGCCGTTGAAGTGCATCACGGGGGTCAGCCGCTCTACCCCTACTATTTCGGCATCGAGTGAGTGAGACGCAACCGCGCGGACTGCGCCGCTTAGGCGACGTTCCGGTCAGTCAGCTGCGCCACGTCGGTGAGAAACGTGTCGCCGCTTTGGCAACCCTCGGCATCGAGAACGTCTTCGACCTGCTCACCGTCTACCCGCGTCGCTACATCGACCGCACCAAGCGCGTGGATCTCTCGGACCTCACGGTCGGTGAGGAGGCCGCCGTCTTTGGCGAGGTGACCAAAGTCAGTGGGCGGCGCACCAAGAACGGCAAGGTGATGGTCGAGGTCACGGTGAGTGACGACAGCGGCTCGTTCAAGGTGGTCTTCTTCAACCAAGCCTGGCGTGAACGTCAACTGAGCGTTGGCGTCGCGGCGTTGTTTTTCGCCAAGGTCACTGACTACAAGGGACAGCGTCAGATGACCAATCCCGTCGTCGACGTCATCATCGGCGCGAGTGGCGACGAACGTGACGCGTCGAGGATCGGACGCGTCGTGGCGATCTACCCGGCGTCGGGCAAGGCCGGCCTGACCAGTTGGGAGATGGGTGGGTTCATCGAAGAGTCCTTGCGTCGTGCCGGCCCGATGCTCGACCCCGTGCCGGCGTCGGTGCGTTTGGAGATGGAGCTCGTTGATCGCACGACGTCGTTCTGGGGAATCCACCTACCCGAGAACTACGCCGATATCGCGCCGGCCCGACGGCGACTCGTGTTCGATGAGTTCCTACGACTCCAGCTCCTCCTGGCCCTTCGCCGCCGCCGACTCGAGGAGTCGTCGGCGGGCATCCCTCATCCCATCAGCGACGATGACCTCGATGTCGGGCCGGGCGCGTTGAGTGATCCCTCGTCGTCGCTGGTACGGCGATTTCTCGTCGGTCACCACTTCGCGTTGACGTCGTCGCAGCGAAAGGTCCTGGGCGAGATCGCGAGGGACCTCTCGTCGCCCCTCCCCATGCATCGCCTCCTCCAGGGCGACGTCGGGTCGGGCAAGACCGTCGTGGCGTTGACCGCGTTGCTCGCGTCGCTCGATGGTGGCCGCCAGGGCGCCCTCATGGCGCCGACCGAAGTGTTGGCCGAACAGCACCTCGCTTCGCTGCGCAAGGATTTAGAGGGTCTCACCAAGAGTGACTCGGCGGTGCTCGGGGGCGAGCGTCCACTGTCCATCCAGCTCCTCACCGGTCGGGTGCGCGCGAAGGACCGCGCGTCGGTGTTGGCGGGACTACGCGACGGTTCGGTCGACATCGTCGTGGGCACCCACGCCCTGTTGAGCGACGACGTGCGCTTCAAGGCCCTCGGGGTGATCATCATCGACGAACAGCACCGTTTTGGGGTCGAGCAACGTGCGGCGCTACGTGACAAGGGTCGCGAACGTAGCGACGAGGCGGCCGACCCGGACCTGCTGGTCATGACCGCCACGCCGATTCCCCGCACCGCGGCGATGGTGGTCTTTGGTGACCTCGATCGATCCGTGCTCGACGAGATGCCGGTCGGGCGCCTGCCGATCAGGACGTACTGGGCCCAGCAGGAGCTCGACGTGACGAACTGCTGGCAGCGCGTGCGCGACGAAGTCGCCCAGGGTCGTCGGGCTTACGTCATCTGTCCTCTGGTGGAGGGATCGGAGCGCGTCGAGGCGACGAGCGCGGTGCAGGAGCGAACCCGCCTCGCGCTCGAAGAGTTGCGAGGACTCTCGGTTGGTCTCCTGCACGGTCAGATGAAGGGGCCGGAGAAGGAGGAGGTGATGGCGCAGTTCCGCGCAGGGGAGCTCGACGTACTGGTCGCGACGGTCGTCATCGAAGTCGGAGTCGACGTCCCCGAGGCGAGCGTCATCGTCATCGAGGATGCGTGGCGATTTGGCCTCGCCCAGTTGCACCAGTTGCGTGGTCGAGTCGGACGAAGTGACGTGCAGAGCTACTGCTACTTGCTCGGCACGCCCCCCACACCAGAGGGCGCCATCCGCCTTCAGGCGTTGGTCGACTCCAACGACGGCTTCGCGCTCGCCGAGATCGACCTTGATCTGCGTGGCGAAGGGACCCTGCTCGGGACGCGTCAACGGGGCCGCAGTGACCTGCGACTCGCGTCGTTGCGGCGCGATGAGGAACTCCTGCTCGCCGCGCAGAAAGTGGCCGCGGCCATGGTCCAGCGCGACGGGCTCAGTGGCGAGCCCGAAATGGTGGACGAACTACGGCTCTTCATTGACGACGAAGAAGCCGATTACTTGTTCAAGTCTTGAGGGCATCGCGACGTACCCTTGAGGGATGCGAGTCATTGGTGGGACGGCCCGGGGACGCCCGCTGAAGGCGAAACTGCCCGCGAGTGTGCGACCGACGACCGACTACGCGCGCGAGGCGATCTTCTCGATGCTCGAGAGTCGCGGCGGACTCATCGAGCTCGTCGTCGCCGACCTCTACTGCGGCTCGGGGGCGATGGGCATCGAGGCGATGTCGCGCGGCGCGTCCAAGGTCTATTTCATCGACGCGGACCCCGCGTGCCTCGCGGCGGTCAAGTTGAACTTGGAACCACTCAAGTTCGACGCCGAGGCGGTGTTCGTCCGCGCCATGTTGCCAGTGTGGTCACCACCGCACGACCTCGACCTCGTCCTCGCCGATCCCCCCTACGGCCCGCTCGACCTCGCGAGTGTCTTGAACGGCGTCGTGGCCGAGCGCGTCATGGTTGAAAACGACCGTCACATGGACGCGCCCGAGGGTTGGGTCGTGACCAAAACCAAGCGTTACGGCACTACGCTCGTTACGATGCTGGAACCGGACGAAGGGCACGACGCATGACGGTTGGCCTGATTCCCGGTTCTTTCGACCCTTTTCACAACGGCCACCTCGAAGTCGTCGAGCGCGCGTCGCACATCTTTGACGAGATCGTGGTCGCCGCAATCCGCAATCCGCAGAAGTCCGAGGCCCTCTTCGACCTGGACGAGCGCCGCGACATGATCGCCGAATCGCTGGTCCACCTGAAGAACGTCCGCATCGTCTCGATATCCACGTTGCTCGTGAACGTCGCCAAGGACGTGGACGCGACGGCCATCGTGAAGGGCCTGCGCGCCGTGTCGGACTTCGAGAGCGAGCTCCAGATGGCCCAGATGAACCGTTCGCTCTCGGGCGTGGAGACGTTGTTCATTCCATCGAGTTCTACGCACTCCTTTATCGCGAGTCGACTGCTGCGAGAGGTGGCGCGCTACGGCGGCGACGTCTCTCCCTTCGTCCCGGCCGCCGTGGCGAAACGGCTGGTCGGCAAGTTCCCAGGAGGTGGGCAATGACGTCCTTTGACGGCTACGACGACCCCGAAGAGTTCGCGGAACCACCCGGGCGCCACGTGCGCCGCGACATCGAGGCCGACCTGCGCGACCTCATCGAACTGGTCGCCAACGCCAAACAGATGCCGCTGTCGAACTCGGCGCTCATCTCGCGCGACGACGTGCTCGGACTCTTGGAGCAGGCGTTGCACAGCCTGCCCGACGAACTGCGCGAGGCCCGCTGGGCCCTGCGTGACCGCGAAGAGTTGATGGCGGCCGAGATGCAAAAGGCGCAACAGCTCATGGACCAGGTTCGCGCCGAGGCCGCACGCATGGTCGACAAGACCGAGATCGTGCGCCAGTCGCGCCTGATGGCCCAACAGATCGTGGCCGAGGCTCACGCCCAGTCGCGCCAAATGATCAACCAGTCCGAGGACTTCATCGATGGCAAGCTCGGCAGTTTCGAGATCGTGCTGGAGCGCCTCTTAAAGACCACCCACTCGGGACGTGAGCGTCTGAGCGCCCAAGGTCTGCCCACGTCCTTGATCGAGGAAGCGCAGGTCGACGATCCATTCTCGGCGGTCGCGCCTGACTATAAGGAGCCGACCACCATCGAAGACACCACGTCATTCTTCGATCAGGACGCGTTCTAGAAGTGAACTCGCCGTACCTCGTCCCCGTGGCCCAGTTGCTCCGCGACGTCCCGTCGCGCACCGAGGTCGCCTTCGACGCGGAGTTCGACGAACCCCACGAGTTCGCGCCCCGCGGCGTTGCCGAGACCGACGTCTTCCCCGAGGCGACCGTTCGGGTGCGCCTTCGTCTCGAGAGCTTCAGTGGGGGACTGCGCGCCAAAGGGACCGTCGAGGCACCCTGGCACGGGACGTGTCGACGCTGCTCGACGCCGGTCCTCGGGCTGAGCACGGTCGCCGTCAACGAGCGATTCGTTGACCACCGAGGGCCCGGTGACGAAGAGACCTACGTCATCGACGATGATTTCGTCGATCTGGCCCCCTTGGCGCACGACGCGATCTTCCTCGACTTGCCCCTCGCGCCCCTCTGTCGAGAGGACTGCGCGGGACTTTGCCCCTACTGCGGTATCGATCGCAATGAGGCGACCTGTGAGTGCCAGGCACCATCGGACCCGCGCTGGGCTACACTTGACGGACTCCGATTCACGGACCTTGAGACCGGCGAATCCAAAGAAGTGTGACGGGCGAGCCCGTTCGACTGAAAGAGAAGATC
>Ga0182013_10007360_pt1 | contig 12172 bp, 11 predicted proteins | sample 612S2MmetaG_FD_120487 | JGI IMG/M metagenome (GOLD analysis project Ga0182013, IMG submission 120487) | Permafrost microbial communities from Stordalen Mire, Sweden - 612S2M metaG | ecosystem: Environmental > Terrestrial > Soil > Wetlands > Permafrost | place: Sweden: Stordalen | collected...
GACCTTGCCCAGGAAGCGCTCGACAACGCCGTCAACGACGAAGCGAATGCCGCCGCGGAGTTGAGATCGGCCCGCGACGCCGTCGCGCTCGCCCAAGCCGATCGGGGCAATGTCCGGATCCGTCAATTTGCCGAACGAGCGTCGCGTTCGCAGCACGAACAGTCACTTGCCATGTTGGCCTCAGCGCAAGCGCAAGCCGCGCTCGTCGCGCAACGGCGCTCCGAGCTGCTTGGCGCGCAAGGGGAATTGGCGCAAGCGAATGCGGCGCTCGGCTTGGCGCAGGATCAGGTCCGTGAGACGCAGCTGACGGCTCCCTTTTACGGTTATGTTGTGTCGCATAACTTTGAGGTCGGCGACCTGATCCAGCCGGCCTCGGCCGCGCTGACGATCGGCGACCTCGTCCATCCGTACGTCTACGTGTACGTGAGTGAAACGAACCTGCCGCGAATCAAAATCGGCACGCGCGCCGACGTGGCGATCGACGGAATGCCCGATCGAACCTTTGTCGGCACCGTGACCGAGATCAGCAACACCGCTGAATTTACGCCCGAAAACGTTCAAACCAAACAAGAACGAATCGAATATTTGGTGTTTCGGGTGAAACTCCAGTTCACCGATACGACCGGCTCGCTCAAGCCCGGGCTTCCCGTGGATGCCGTCATTCATGCCGGACCGTGAGCGCGGCGATCGCTCTTCACGCAGTAACGCGACGCTTCGGCAGCGTGCTCGCCGTCGACGGTCTGTCGCTCGAGGTCGACGCCGGTGAGATCTTTGCGCTCGTCGGCCCGGACGGTGCGGGCAAGACGACGCTGCTGCGTCTGATCTGCGGAGCGCTGGCGCTAAACGCAGGCGAACTGCGGGTCGACGGGATCGACGTCGTTCGGCAACCGGCGCGGGTTCAATCGAGCATCGGATACATGCCGCAGCGATTCAGTCTCTATCCCGATTTGTCGGTGATGGAGAATCTGCGCTTCTACGGCGATATTTTCGGCGTTCCGCGCGCGCAGTTTGCGCTGCGCGCACAATCGCTGCTGCGTGAATTCGCACTCGCGGCGTTCAGCTCGCGTTTGGCCGAAGCGCTGTCCGGAGGGATGAAACAGAAACTCGCACTCGCCTGCACGCTCATTCACAGTCCCGCCACGATTCTGCTCGATGAACCCACCGCCGGCGTCGATCCGGTCTCGCGCCGCGAGTTTTGGCGCATCCTGTACCGCATCAATCGCAGCGGAACGACCATCTTGGTCAGCACGCCGTACATGGATGAAGCCGAGCGTGCGAATCGAGTCGCGTTCATCAGCCGCGGTTCGATCCTGATGTGCGGCACGCCGGCCGAACTCAAGGCGCATTTGTCCGGCGATGTCGTCGAGGTCATATGCGGCCAACGCGCGGCGGCGCGGCGAGTCCTGCGTGACGAGCCGCTGGTCCGCAGTGTCGAGATCTTCGGCGAAGCGCTGCACGCGCTAGTCGGTTCCGCCGCCGAAGCGATCCCGCAGATGAAGCGGCGCCTCGAAGCGGCGCAGATCGAAGAAAGCCGTCTGCGCGTCATCCCGCCGTCGCTCGAGGATGCGTTCGTTGCGAGGCTCACGGGGTGATGCGCCCGACGACGGTTCTCGCCCAAGGCCTTGGGCGCCGGTTCGGCACGTTCACGGCGGTCGACGGCATCTCGTTCGAGATCGGGGCGGGCGAGATCTGGGGCTTTCTGGGCCCCAACGGTTCGGGCAAATCGACGACGATCCGCATGCTGTGCGGGATCTTGGCGCCCACCTCGGGTTCCGCGCACATCCTCGGCTACGACGTCGCGCGCGACCCGGAGTCGGTGAAACTGCGCATCGGCTACATGTCGCAGGGATCGAGCCTGTGGCGGGATTTGACCGTCGAAGAACATCTGCGCTTCTATGCCGGACTGTTCGGCTTGCACGGTCCGGCGCTGCGCGCGGCCGTCGACGAATGGATCGACCGCATCGGCTTGGGCGGCTGCCGCAGACAGCTTGCTGGGTCGCTTCCCGGCGGTTTCCGCAAGCGCCTCGCCCTGGCATGTACGCTCTTGCATCGGCCGCCGGTGCTGTTTCTCGACGAGCCGACTTCCGGTGTCGATCCGGTCTCGCGGCGCGAGTTTTGGGACCTCATCGTCGGTCTCGCCGAGGACGGCACGACGGTGATGGTGACCACGCACTATCTCGATGAGGCCGAACACTGCGATCGGTTGGCCTTCATCCTCCACGGCCGAATCATCGCACGCGGTTCGCCCGACGCGCTCAAGCACGCCGCGGAGGCGGGCATCACCGTCGAGATCATCGCGCGGGACAACGTCGCGCTGCTGGACGCCCTCGACGGCCAGCCGTACGTTCGCAGTTCGTCGCTGTACGGATCGTCGCTCCATGTCACCGTCGAGGATGCTCGCGATGTCGACCGGCTCCAGCGTTTTCTGGCCGCGAGCGGCGTGCGGGTTCCGCCGCTTGTTCCGATCACGCCGTCGTTGGAAGACGTTTTCTCCGGACTCGTTCGCGCATCGAGCGAGGCGCCGGCGCCCACATGAATTGGCGGCGTGTCTGGACGATCGCCCGCAAGGAATACGTGCAGTTCTTTCGTGACCGGCGCACGGTCGCGGCGACGATGCTCATGCCGTTGATCCAAGTGGTCCTGTACGGCTATCTCTCCAGCGACGTGAAACACCAGTCCACGGTGGTTTGGGACCAGTCGCAAACCGCGCAGAGCCGTCAACTGCTCGACGCGTTTACCAACTCGCAGTATTTCTCGATGCGATTTCACGCGCGAAGCATGCCCGAGGTCGTCCGCCGCGTCGAAGCCGGAAACGCCGTCGTGGGCATCGTTATCCCGCCCGACTACGCGAAGCTGCTGCACGAGAAGAAGTCTCCGCAGGTCATGGTCGCCGTGGACGCATCCGACGCAACTGCGGCGCGCACGAGTCTTTCCGTTGCCGCGGCGGTCGGCGGCAATATCACGCACGGCCTGGTCGTGAACGAACTGCAGCTTCACGGCGTGCAAGTGCCGAAGATCGGCGTCGACGTCCGCACGCGCGCCTGGTACAATCCGGCGCTGCGGCAAGAGGTGTTCATCGTGCCCGGTGTGCTGGCGCTGGTCATGCAATTCACGATGACCTTCTTGAGCATGAGTGCGATCGTTCGCGAACGCGAGCTCGGTACGCTCGAGCAGCTCATCGTCAGCCCGATCCGGTCCTCGGAACTGATGCTCGGCAAGATGCTTCCGCTCATCACGATCGGCTACATCAACGTAACCGCGATCCTCCTGCTCGCAATCTTCCTTTTCGGCGTGTCCGTTACCGGAAGTGTCGTCCTGCTGTACTTTACCGTGCTCATTTTTTTCTTCACCACGCTGGGCATGGGAACGCTGGTCTCCACGGTCGCCAAGACGTACATTCAGGCGGTGCAGCTCATCCAGTTCTTCCTCATGCCGAGCATGCTGCTTTCGGGCTTCATTTTTCCGATCGCCTCGATGCCGCCGGCGCTGCAGTTGCTATCGTATCTCGTTCCGCTCACGTATTTTCTCACGATCGTTCGCGGCATCATCATCAAGGGCGTGGGCATCGCCTATCTTTGGCCGCAAATCGGGATGCTGGCTTTGCTCGGACTCACCGTCTTCACGACCGCCGTCTTGCGTTTCCGCAAGCGCATCGACTAAGACGAATTGGCGGCTCCGGCCCGACGGCGACGCAGACGCATTCGAGGTTACCCGCAGCCGCGGCCGCTTCCATCCCCGCAGGGAGGGCGACCCGCCGCCCGCAGCATCTCGATCACGCGTTGATACGCGTCTAACGCATCGCTGATCGGTCGCCAGTGCCCGAAGACCGCTTAGAATATGCAATTTCCGTCCGAGGACGCCGGTCGCCGCGCACGATGTGCGCCGTGGGCTCACAGAACGAATTAGAAGTTCATTAACCGTCTGGCGAAGATTCGGCGGGAGGCGAAGAAGCCGTTTATCCCGCACCGCAGCGGGAGCGAACGTCGAGCGAGGATCGAGCGTGCGTAGGAAGATGGCAGGTCTGTTTGGCGTGACGGCGCTGCTGCTCGCCGGCTGCAACGGCGGCGGTTCGTCGAACCCCAGTCCGTGCACGCCGCCCAACGGGATCCGCACGGTGCTCGTCTATCCGGCCCCGGGATCGACGGGAATTCCGGGCAATGTCGGAGCCGTGGTTTTCGGCAGCACAGCCGCCCTTCCGTCCGGGTTTCAGGCGGTTCTCGCGAACAACACGACCGGGAACAGCGTCGTCTTCAACGCCGTCGGCAGCCCGCCGAGCCCGCTGCCGACACCCAACGCCCTACCGGCGTTTGCCAACCCGGTCTACCAGTCGAGCGGGAATCCCGGCGCCGTGTTTTTCGCCGGCAGCACGATCAGCGTCTATCTCAACAACCTCAATAGCGGCTGCGTGCCGGCGACGAGCCTAGGCTCTTTTCGCGTGCAGTAGGAACCGCTTGACCCGCGACATGTTACCGGCGGCCGGCGCCCGAACGTATCGGAGCGTGAGCGATCGTAGCAGGTCAGCGTATGGACCGGCGAGCGCGTCGTACCCGCCCGCGCCGTGGCAGCTTCGGGGATGGGGCGTCGCGACGGTTCAGACTGTCGACGTGCGCGCGGCCCGGCGGTTCGTGCCGCGCGACTGCCGGATCGTGGCCGTCGCGCCGGGACGGACCCTGGGCGGACTGATGTTCGTTTCCTACGAGTCGGGCTCGACGCTCGTCTACCGCGAACTCACGGTCGCGGCGGCGCTCGTGCGCATCGGCAAGCGGCTTGCGTTCTATCTACCGCGTCTGTACGTCGACAGCGCGGCGTCGCTCGCCGGCGGCCGCGCGATCTGGGGCGTGCCCAAAGAGATGGCCACCTTCGACGTGACGACTTCCGACGTGCTGCGCACGATCGTCGTGCGCAGCGGCGGGGGCGAGGTGTGCCGAATCGCGGCTGCCGTCGCAAAGCGCGGCTTGCGGCTAACCCTGCCGATGCCGGCGTTCGGGACGCGCCCGGACAGCCTGCTTTTCTTTGCCGGCCGCCTCGATGCGCGCTTCGCCTTCATTCGCGCGTCGGTCGAACTTCCGCGCGACGGCGAGTTCGCGGCATTGTCACTGGACCGCCCGCGCTTCGCCGTATCGGTCGACGAATTCGTCCTTCGCGTACCGATTCCGATTGCGATTCCGCGGCTGTCGCTGCGCGCCGCCTTCGCGCGCGAGCCGGTGATCGAAGCCGGCTGATTGTCAGTGCGAGTGAGTGATCATGTCGTCGAACGTCGTGACGACCAACCACACGCGGGCCGCGGCAAACAACGCAATCTTTGGTGACGTCGAGGCGCAGCAGTGCTACGAGCGCGCCCTCGCCCGGATCTGCGCGTTCGGGGGAACGCTCGAGCGCGTCGACCTGAGCGCGTGCTTCGAGGCGGCGGCGCTGCTGTATGAAGGCCCGTTCGTCGCCGAACGCACGGCGGCGGTCGGCGATTTCGTCGATGCGCATCCCGATGCCGTGCTGGACGTCACGCGAACGATCATCCAAAGCGGCCGGCGTTTCTCCGCCGTCGATACGTTCGCGGCATTGTACGAGCTGCGGGAGCTGCGCCGTCGCGCAAGCGCGATCTTCGAGCGGACGCCGTTCCTCGTCGTCCCCACGACGCCGACGATCTATCGTCTCGCCGAGGTCGCGGCGGAGCCGTATCTGCTCAACGCGCGCCTCGGAACGTACACCAACTTCGTGAACCTGCTCGACCTGTGCGCCCTCGCCGTTCCCGCGGGCACGTATGCGAACCGCGTTCCGATCGGCGTAACCTTCATCGGCCCGGCATTTCACGATGCGACGCTGTTGAAATTGGCGCGGCGCTTTCTCGCCAGCCCGGACCCCGGAATGGTTTACACCCGGGCGTAGGCGATTGCGCCGTTCGGCTCGGCACTGGCGGGACGGACCGCCTTGCGTTGACGATCGCTGTGGCAATTGCCGATAGTACGATAGACGCATGGACGCGATGTATCTCTGTTGCTGCGCGCTCGTAGTGAATCATTTGACTACCTCGAGCAGTCAAGACTGTCACCTGATGTACCCCGCTTTCCGTCAGCGCGACCGACGGGCGGCGTTGCCTTTGGTCCGTCGATGATCGTTCCCGCGCAGAGGCTGTATCGTTCGCGGTACGTCGTCATCGTGATAGCCGCGTTGCTGGGGACGCTCGCGTCGATTGGCGCTTTTCTGCTGGTTCTGTCTTGGGAGCATCGGGTTGCGGAGATCGACTTCCAGAGCAAAGCCCGCAGCTACCTCGAAGCCATCAACGCCGATCTCGACGATGCCAGGACGCTGCTCTACACGCTGGGCGCGTACATGGACACCAGCGAACACCCGGTCAGCCGGCGCCAATTCCAGCGCTTCACGCAAGTGCTGCACGGCCGCGTCGCCGGCGTTCGCAACATCAACTGGGCGCCGGCCGTCGGCCAGGCGCAGCGGCGGAGATTCGAACGTGAAGTGCTCGCGGCCGCGGGGATCCCGCACCACGAACCGGATCCTCGAGCGCAACGCCCGCGGGACATTGGTGCCCGCGCGCGACCGGTCCGTCTACTATCCGATGACCTACGTGCAAGCCGGCCCCGAATTCGGCGCTACCGCACTGCGCAGCTTGCTGGGCTTCGACGTTGCATCCGAACCGCTGCGGCTTGCCGCGATTGAGCGCACCGTTCGAGCGGGTCAGCCGGCGGCGACTCCTCCGCTGCGGATCATCGGTGTACGGGGGACGATGGGCGGCGTCGTGGCATTCATGGCCGTCGGCGCAGCGCACCGACCGCACCGCGACGCGACGCGCCCGAACGGGGTGGTGTTGGCCGCGTTTGAGATTGCCCCGATGGTTAAGAACATCACCGCCGAAAAAATTCGCGAGAACGGGATGGATTTATATCTTTTCGATCCCGCCCGCAATCTCGATGATCGCCGGATCTACTGGCACTCGTCAGCGACCACCGAGCCGAACACGCCGGCCGAGTCCGCGCTGCGCGCTTCGATGCATTGGCAAAGCACGGTCACACTGATCGATCAGCATTGGGGCGCGATCGTCACACCAACGATCCCGCCGCATTGGAATAGCGGCATTGGGTATGCCCTCGTGACGCTTGCGACTGGTTTGGCGATGACCGCCGTGATCGTCGCGTTTCTGCTGGTGTCGGTGCGCCGCTCGATCGAGCTCGAAGGCCTTACCGCTAGCCTCCGCGCTACCACCGAGGACTTGCACCGCAACACCGAGGACCTCAGCCGAAACAGCCGGCAGATCGCGCATATGGCACGTCATGATGCGCTGACCGGGCTAGCGAACCGGCTCGCCTTTCGCGAGCGCATCGAGGAGGCGATCGCGCGCCGCCGGCACGGTGAACCGTTCGCGCTCTTTTATCTCGACCTCGACCATTTCAAGGACGTCAACGATACCCTCGGACATAGCGCGGGCGATCGGCTCCTGTGTGTCGTGGCCGAGCGGATCAAAAGCTGTCTGCGCGCGGGTGACACGGTCGCGCGCCTGGGCGGCGACGAGTTTGCGATCGTTCTTGCCAACACCGGAAGCCCCGAATTCGTCGCCCAAGTCGCGGAGCGGCTGATAAACACCGTCGGTGTGCCGCTTTCGATCGACGAACAGCCCGTCGTTGCGGGCGTAAGCATCGGCATCGCACTGGCTGCCCACTACACCGTTGCCGAGACGCTGCTTAAAGAGGCCGATCTCGCGCTTTACGAAGCGAAAGACGCGGGACGTCGCACCTACCGTTTCTTCGAGTCACGTTTACGCAGCCAGATCGAAGAAAAGCGTGCGCTCGAAGGCGACCTGCGCCGGGGACTCGAGCGCGGCGAGTTCGAGGTTTACTACCAACCGATCGTCAATATCGCTCAGAGCCGCGTCACCGCGTTTGAAGCGCTCGTGCGTTGGAACCATCCGGAACAAGGCCTCCTGGCACCGGGTCAGTTCATTTCATTCGCGGAGGAATGCGGGTTCATCGGTGAATTGGATTCGTGGGTGCTGCGCAGCGCTTGCGAGCAGGCGGCCCGCTGGCCGCAACCAGTAAGAGTTGCGGTCAACATCTCACCGCTGCAATTCAAGGATGAGAATCTCGTGGCCGACGTTTCGCGCTGCCTCGCGCTTTCGGGATTGCCGGCACAACGGCTGGAGATCGAGATTACCGAGGCTGCGGTGCTCCAGGAAAGCGCTCCGACGAAGGCCGCACTCGACAGCCTGCGGGCAATGGGCGTGACGATCGCATTGGATGATTTCGGAACGGGATTCTCGTCCTTGTCGAGCCTGCTCCGCTTTCCGTTCGACAAGTTGAAGATCGACTGTTCATTTGTTGCCGTCGTCACTTCATCCGAAAGCGCATCGGCGATCGTTCGCGCGATCGTCGGGCTGGGCAGCAGCCTCAGCCTCGGGACGACGGGCGAAGGCGTCGAAACGCCCGAGCAGTTGGCGGATCTGCGGCGACTGGGATGTACGGAGGCTCAGGGCTATCTCTTTAGCCGGCCGCGACCGAACAGCGAGGTGCCGCGTCTGCTGCACGAGCTCGATATGGGCGTGGTAGAACGGATGTTCACGATGGGCACGTGATGTCGGCGGCATCGCGCCGACGACTCGCCTCAAGCCAGGCGCGGCGACTTTCGCACGAACGAATAGCCGGTTCCGATCACCGCCTATGCGCGACGCGCCATCGATCCGTCGAGATGACGATGCTGTACGTCGGGCAGCGACTCGCGCCCATTATAGCGGTCGCGTGGCGATGCTCAGGCGGCGACGCGCGACGGGGGTCACCGTTCGCGTTGCCTGGGCGGTAAGGTTGCGTCCCACGATCGCCGACGCGGCCATAATGCCGCCGAACAACGTTCCCGTGATGCCCAGCGTGCAGGCATCGGCACCGGTGAGGTAGAGACCGCCAATCGGCGTGCGCGGGCCCATCGCGCGCGACGCGAAGCGGGCGGGAGTGGGACTTGTCCCGTAAGTCGCGCCACGAGGGTTGCCGACGAAATGCGCTGTCGAGAGCGGCGTCGAGAGTTCGGCGTACCTAACGCGGCGGCTCGCTTCGGGCATGTGCGCGGCAAACTCGGTGAGAAGCCGCTCCGTCAACCGCGCCTTGAAAGCATCGTACGTGGCGCCGCGGTTCTTCCAGCGCGTGTTCGCCCAGGGCTCGAACCAGGCGAACGGCGCGGGGACGACGATCTCGGCCGTCGCGTGCCCGGGGTGGCGGGCCGCGAACGTCGGGTCCTTCGCGGATGGGAAGGAGATGAAGAGCAACGGGAGCGGGGCATTCGGATCGTCGACCGCATGCGCGACGTTCGAGTCGAAGTCGAGGCTTGGATGACACCAGAGGTTGCTCGCGACGACATCGCCGCCACTCGCCGGCCCTTCCATCCCGATGTAGAGGCAGAGGTGACCCATCGATGGTTCGAGTCCGCGAAGGCCGTCGAGCAGGTGGAACTCGGCGGCCGTCGTCGGCGGAAGGAGCGCGCCGAACGTGGCGGCCGCGCCGGCATCGCTGATAATCGTCCGCGCCCGCACCTCGCGGCCGTCAGCGATCCGGACGCCGATCGCCCGCCCGTGCTCGGTAAGAATCTCGCCGACGTCCGCCGCGACGACGATCGCGCCGCCGGCACGTTCGATCGTGGGGGCGATCGCGGCGGCAATGCTTGCCGCCCCGCCAACTGGGTAAGCTGCGCCTTCGAGGTACGAATGCGCGACGATCGCGTGGATGGCGAAGCTGCTCCGGCCGGGCGGGAGGCCGTAGTTTCCCCACTGCGACGTTAGAATCGCCAGCAATTCTTGGTTGTCGGTGAGCTCACCGATGACCTCGGCCGTGGTTCGCCGGGCGTAGCGGTGCAGGAAGGGACCGCGCATGAGCGGACCGACCAACCGTGCGATCGGTGGTGGGACGACCTTTTCCGCCCAGAACAGCCCGCTCACTCGCGCGACCGCGACCAGCATCGCAAGATACTGGTCGATCGCGGTCCGTTCGGTGGGAAATTGCTGGTGCAGGTCGCCGCGGAACCGCTCGGTTCCGGCCGCGAAGTCGAAGGCGAGATCGCCGATGCGAACCCGATCGAAGACGTCGGGCAGCGGGTTCCAGGCTAGCCGACCTTCGGTCACGTGCTCGAAGGCGGCGCGTACGGGGCTGCCGGACTCGGTCACCCGCCCCACATAATGCACGCCGACATCCCACTCGTAACCGCCGGGGCGCGTAAAGACGTGGGTGAAGCCGCCGGCCGTGTAGTGGCGCTCCAGGACCAGGACGCGCGCTCCCGCGTGCTTCGCCAGCATCGCGGCGGTGGTGAGCCCGCCCATCCCCGACCCGATGACGATCGCGTCGTACTCGTCGGCGACGGAGCTGTGTTTATAGGCAATTCCGGTCATGGCTGAACCTCGGTCGCATGCAGCGTCGCAAGTTGCGTCTTCTGCAGATTAGTCTATAATAGATGGTACAATGTGGAGTATACCCAAAGTCGCAGAGGCATCGGATACCCCGAATGCAACGGCGGCGACGCTGCTCGGTTTCCTTCAGCACAGCAATGCGAGCGGCTACGAACTCGCGGCCCGCATCGAGCATTCGGTCGGCAATTTTTGGAGCGTGACGCGTTCCCAGATCTACCGCGAACTGCGCTGGCTCGAGGATGCCGGGTACGTCGAGGTTGCGGGCACGGGATCGCGCCGGCGCCGCGACTACCGGCTGACCGAGCGCGGTCGGGCCGCGTTTGAAGCGTGGCTTGCAGAAGGTCCTCCGCCCGAGTTGATCCGCGACTCGTTGTTGCTGTTTGTGTTCTTCGCCGACAGTGCGTCGCCGGAGGCACGGCTGCGCGTCGTCCGTGAGGCTCAAGCGAAACACACGGCGCGACTCGCGGCGTACCGGGCGTTGTTGCCGGAGGTCGAGCCGCTCGCGCCGACGCCGGCCTTGACGCTGCATTTTGGCATCATGTACGAGGAGCTGGTACTTCGCTGGCTCGACAATTTGCCGTGGTCGCGATCGCCGCTATGAAACATGACGGGGCCGCGCACGGAACCGGGCCGAACTTTCGCGGTCTCATCCGCAGTGTCGTCATCGACATCGCCGCGCCGCTCGGCCTCGTCCAGATCTTGATGCACGCTGGTGTCCCGATCGTGCGGGCGCTGACGCTTGCCGCCGTCATCCCATTCGTGCACACGCTCGTAGCCGGTATTCGGAACCGGCGAGTCGACCTCATCGGGGTCGTCGCTCTCGGGGCGATGTTGCTCGGCATCGGACTCGCGCTAACGACCGGCGACGTTGTATTCGCGCTGGCGAAGGAGTCGATATTCACCGCGCTCTTTGCCGTCGCACTGCTGGGGTCGCTGCTCGGACCCCGGCCGCTGCTGTTTTATTTCGCCCGCGAGGCGTCCGCCGGAGGCGATCCGCAAGCGCTGGCCGCCTACGACGGGCGCTGGAACGCCGTTCCGGGTTTCCGAGCGGCGATGCGGCGCATCACGCTCGTCTGGGGAGTCGCTTTCGCGCTAGAAGCCACGTTGCGTGTTGGCGCCGCACTGCGGTTGCCGCCACCAGTTACGGTCGTGCTTTCGCCGCTCCTCGCGATCGTCACGATCGGCGGGCTCATCATCTGGACGATATCGTACGCACGCGCGCGTGAACGCGAAGCCGCGACGGCATCGAGCGGCATCGACGCGAAGGTCCCGCGCGTTTGCGGCACGGCACGTTTGAATTCGGAAAAGAATTGAAGCGTGAAGGCGAAAGAGCGATTCGTGATTGCGAAAGATATTGCTCGAACCGCCAGCGTCAAATGGGAAGGCGACGTCGCCAAGGGTCACGGCAGCATCGTCACCGGCAGCGGCAAAGTGTCTGCCTCGTATTCGTTCGGAACCCGGTTCTCGGGTGATCCCGGAACGAACCCCGAGGAACTGCTCGGGGCGTCGCACGCCGCGTGTTTTACGATGGCGCTGAGCGGGGCGCTCACGCGTGCGGGCCACGCCCCAACCTCGATCGAGACGACGGCGACCGTTCACCTGCAAGCGAGCGGCGCGAGTGCCGAAATTTCGGAAATCGAACTCGTCACGACTGCGGTCGTCGCCGCGCTCAGCGAAGCGGAATTCGCGGCGCTCGCCGCCGACGCAAAATCGACGTGTCCGATCAGCAAGGCATTGGCATCCGTGCCGATCTCACTGCAAGCCGCGCTTAAGCCGTCGTAACGC
>Ga0182013_10007362_pt1 | contig 12166 bp, 10 predicted proteins | sample 612S2MmetaG_FD_120487 | JGI IMG/M metagenome (GOLD analysis project Ga0182013, IMG submission 120487) | Permafrost microbial communities from Stordalen Mire, Sweden - 612S2M metaG | ecosystem: Environmental > Terrestrial > Soil > Wetlands > Permafrost | place: Sweden: Stordalen | collected...
GATTAGTACTCCCAACGGCGGCGTGAGCGCGGCGCGGAATCTCGGCGCATCCAGGGCGAAGGGGAACTGGCTGGCTTTATGCGACGCTGACGACCTCTGGCTTCCGAGCAAGCTCGAGAAGCAGCTCCGTCTCGCCAACGAGGTTCCCGGCCTGCACTGCGTCCTGACCGACTATGCCGAGATCACCGACGGCGTGGTGTCGGACCGGAGCCATCTCTCCTATGCGCCCAAGGACTTTTGGGAGCCGGAGCAGCACAACGCCGGCTTCGTTGTCCGCGAGCCGATCACCGGAAAGTTGACGGCTTTCCAGCCCGCCGGCGCATCCGTAACGCTTGTCAGGAGGGACTTCTATCAGAGCGTCGGCGGATTCGATGTGGAAGCTAATCCCTGGGCTGAAGACACCTGCTTCCACTTTCGCTGCTTGAGCGTGGTGCCTTTTGGCGTTGTGCCCGAGGTGCTGATGCACTACCGTCGCCATCCTGGCTCGATCAGCGCGGATTCTCTCAAGCAATTGCGCGACACCGTCCTTGTCTGGAACCACCTCATCGCCAACTATCCCCAGGCGCAGCCCTACCGCGCTGAACTGCTGAACGGCCTGGTGGAGATGCGCAAGGAAGTTGCGGAGACTGAGCGCTATCAGAGGCGGCAGAAGTTGAAGCGTCTACTCGGATTGAACTAGGGCCTGTCTGGACAAGGTATATCGAGCTTTGAATTCGTAACTCAACCTGATTCGCTAAGGGACGGAGAGTCTGCCTTCGAATTTCGTGAAAAGAACATCGAATTCGGGAGTTATTTGGGAACGGCCGGAGGTATTAACCGTGTTTACCGGGTAGAATTCGATTGGCACATAGCTGATACCGGCGTAATAACTCAGCAAAGTGGACATGGAAGGCATCCCATCGTACACTTCAACGGCGGGAAGCTCGCTCTGCAGTCCCGCAATGATGTCGAGTACCCCGGATGCACCCTTGACAACACTGACGTCATGGCCCTGCGTATCTATCTTCAGGAAGACTCGCGGAGAGCGGATTCCCTCCAGCAATTGCGGAAGAACTGCATCCAGCCGCTTGAGTTGAATTGGCGTCTGGCTCCAGCGCGCGGGATCGACAGAATAAGCCCGCCCCGCGTCCTCGCGCAGAGTCAGCAGAGAATTGAAGTCTCCCCGGCTATGCGTGTTGATGAGCGCTTCCTGATTCTCATCGCTAAATCCGTATGGTTCACCGGACCAAAGCGAGTCGTTGCGCATTGCCTCGTGTAATTGTTCATAAGAAGCTGGGACGGGCTCAAAGCTGATAATCTGTCCCCGGTACCCGGCCTCGCGCAGGTCTTTCGCATAGTTACCGATATATGCCCCAACATCCAGCACGACATTGATCTCCATCCGCGAGAGATAATCGCGCAAATCCCGCAAATAACCTCCAAGTGGCGGATAGCGGCTGATGGCGATGCCCAATCTCCGGGCGGTGTGCTTGACGAGATCCAAGACAGGTTTTGACACTGTAGTCGCTCGATTCTCCATTTCGATTCTAAACGGTCAATGGCGCATCACATGAATAATTTCGCAAGTGCCGGCCTGCCCGCGGTCGAGAAAAAATGAGATTCTCTGCTATGCCAGCATCATTCAGTTTTGCGCCCCGCCGCTCGTGAGCGGCGAACAAACTTCTGCACCTTCGCCGCATCTTTGTGGCGCGACCCGGCTTCGACGCCGGAGGCTGCATCCTGGCGTCGGGAGCGCATTTCGCCCGGAAATTCGATCTGGCAAAGGGCGTAGATATCTTCGATGCCATCGATGCCGCCGTGCAAGAAGAGCTATTTTGCATTACTTCTACCGTCGAAGACTTCCGATGGCCGCTGACCGCATAAACCTAAAAAGTTTTCCCCGCCGGCCTTCCTACTTCTTCTTGTAGAAGGCGGCGTTGATCGCGGCAAACTTCTTCAACTCTTCGGGCAAATCGTTCACTTCGTAGATGGCCTCGCTCTCGCAGACCGCGGCGCAAGAGCCGCAATTGACGCACCGGTTCGGGTCAATGTAAAGCTGAGGCACTTCGGCCATCTCCGGCTCCGAGGCAGTAGGGTGAATTGCGTCTGCCTGGCATACATCCAGACAAAGCAGCGCCTTGATGCACTTGCCAGTGATCACGTGATATTCGGCCATTGTCCCTATCTCCTTAAATACAGATTGAAAGCAGATGGCATACTGTACCACAAATTTGCCCGCGAATTCCCTGCCCCGCTGGCCGGTCAACCCTGCCCGTCTTGGCCATCAAATTTTTCTACTGGTTAGCCGGCAGCCGCCTCTGCCAGCCGCGCCGAGTCCCTGCGCCAGCGCGCCAATAGCGTCGTGGCAACCACAATCAGGGCCAGCGTAAGGCCAATCCACAGCCCGAAGATGCCCCGGTGCAGCACAAAGCACAAACCCAGCCCCAGCGGCAATCCCAGCACCCAGTAGCCCACCAGGTTGGCCAGCATGGGAACCCGCGTCTCGCCCAGCCCGCGCAAAGCTCCGGTCGAGACAGTTTGAATGCCGTCGAAGACCTCGAAGGCCGCCACCACCCCCAGCAGCCGTCTTCCCAGCGCCATCACCTCCGGGTCGCGGGTGTAAAGCGCAATCAGCGGCCCCGGCGCCGCCAGGAAGACCACTGCGGCCAGCAGCATGAAGCCCGCGCCCAGCCCCAGCGCCAGCCAGCCGGCCCGCCGCGCCCGGCCAGGGTCTCCGGCCCCCACCGCGTGGCCCACGCTGACCGCCGCGGCCGCCGAAATCCCCAGCGGGACCATGTAGGTCAGGCTGGCGTAGTTGAGCGCAATCTGGTGAGTGGCCAGCACTGCTGGCGTCAGCCAGCCGGCCGAGAGCGTCGCCAGGTTCCATGCGCCCACCTCCAGCACAATCTGTCCCGCCGCCGGAGCGCCCACCCTCGCCAGCCCTTGCAGCCGGATCAGGCTCGGCCCCGCCCAGCGGCGAAAGAGCGGATGGCCGCGCCGGCGTTCATAGCGCCAGGCAAAGCCCATCAGCGCCAGGGCCATGAAGATGCGCGAGAGGACCGTCGAAAGGGCCGAGCCGCTCACCCCCATCGCCGGCATTCCCCACTTGCCGTAGATCAGCACCCAGTTGCCCAGCCAGTTCAGCAGGTTGGCCGCCACAAAGGTCACCGTCACCACCCGCACCTCGCCGACGGCCTGCAGGTAGCGCCGCGCCCCGCCGTAGACGAGCAGCGGCAGCGTCCCCCAGTTCAGCACGCGCAGGTACGCCGCCGCCGGCGAGGCCACTTCGCCGGTAATGCCGCAGGGTGCAAAGCCCAGGCTGGCCAAGGCGATCACCACCATCAGCGGCGGCGTAATGAGGACCGCCAGGTAAACGGCCTGGGCCAGCCAGCGGTGGCATTCGTCGTGGTCCCCTCGCCCCCAGGCCTGCGCCACCAGCGTATCCAGCCCCAGCAGCAAACCAAAGCCGCACAGCGCCGGCGTGTAGTAGACGGCGTTACCTAGCGCGACCGCCCCGATGGCCGCCGGCCCCAGCCTGCCCACCATGATCGTGTCCACAATGCCCTGGGCCATCCAGCCCAGTTCGCTCAGCACCACCGGCAGCGCCAGCGCCACCATCGCGCCCAGCTCCCCTCTCCACCTGCCCTGCCCGGAGAACATGTTGGCTTCTGTGGACCTCATCGTTCCAATCTAACCGCCGCCCCCTTCACATCGATAGGATTGGACCCGCCGGATGGAGGAATCGGCCAGGCCAGCAGCCCCTGAAATTCAGGTCCCAGCCACGCCCGCCAGGCTAACTCGCCGACTCGCTTTCGCCGCGACGCGGCGCTAACCTGCTGCTTTTAGAACCTGTCCAGAAACTCGGATTTGGGTGAAGGGTACGGGCTTTAGCCCGTACATCAAATGCAGAAAAGGCTGGGGCTTTAGCCCCCGAGGGCGATTTTTGGGCGATGTGCATTCCCTCAGGAGCGAAAGGCGGCAAATTTACCTTGCTCTCACTTGCTCTCAATGGATGGGCTAAAGCCCGTTTCCTTCAATGCCTGGAGTTTATGGACAGGTTCTAACATCTGGATCAAGCGATGACCTTTCCCGGAAAGCCGCTGCAACCTGATCCAGGCCACAGGAGGTGGGTAGCGCCACTGGGCGGGTGGTTCAAGTGTCTGACCAGTCCAAAATGTGCGGGTGCCCCAGAGCCTGGTGGTAGATTGAGATGCGGGCCACCCAGCTATTATGCCCATGGTTACCCCGAATGAACCAGCCGATTCCGCCCTTGATCCTTGGCTTCGTACAATGCTCCATCGGCCCGTTTCAGGAGGGCGTCGAAGCTCTCCTCCCCTGGGTTCAACTCCGCCAGTCCGAGGCTCACGGTGATCCCGAATCTGGCCCCCTCGAACAGAATGGTGCAGGCCTCCACGGAACGGCGAAGACGTTCTCCGATCTCCCGCCCAGCCCCCAAGGAGGTCTCTGGCAACAGGATGGCGAACTCCTCGCCCCCAATACGGCCCATAAGATCTGTCTTTCGCAGGGTGGTCAGACAGACCTCGGCAAACGCGACGAGAGCACGGTCGCCCCCACCATGACCATGGGCATCGTTGACTCGCTTGAAAAAGTCAATGTCCAACATGAGCAGGGACAAAGGCCGGTGGTAACGTTTTGAACGCGAGGTTTCCTGCTGAGCCAGGTCGAGGAAATGCCTGCGATTAGCCAACCCGGTCAGAACATCCGTGGTCGCAAGCCGAAGGAGTTCTGCCTCGCTTCGCTTCCGCTCGGTGATATCGCGAATAATGAGGCAGACGAAGGACTTTCCCCCATAAGAGAAAGCGCCCACGGAAATTTCGACCGGAAAACAGGAACCGTCCTTGTGCCAATTCTCCAGTTCGAAAAGCCGGGGTTCTCCAGGATGCTCCTCCTCCCACATGCGCGGCATTTCCAGTGCCCTGCCATGGAAGAGATCCGCGAGGGAAAGGGAGAGAAACTGCTCCTGCGTATACCCGTATCGCTCAACTGCGGCCCGGTTTACGTTGAAAAAGTGCCCGGATCCGATGTCATAGATCGCCACTGCGTCCTGCTCCTCGTCGAACAGAAGGCGGTAGCGTTGCTCCTCCTCTCCCAGACGCTGAATCGTTTTATTCAGAGCCTTTTCTTTGGCCTCCAGGGCAATGACCATGGTGTTGAAGGCCACCGAAAAATCGCCCATAAAGTCCACCCGCTGGCTGAAGTCCCCTTTCGCTACCTGTTCCGCCTGCCAGGTGAGCTGAGAAAGCCTCGAATGCAACTCCTTGAAGGGGGAAGCCATGAAGTTCCGGACCTCAGGAGGATGCTGGGAAAGTTCGCCCTTGGCAAGGGGAACAATGAAATCGCGGATCTCCCGCATGAAGGTGAAAAGCTGGTTGATGGCCTGGGCCAGGGGCTCATCCCCTGGCGAGACCTCATTCACTGGGATATCCCCAGGGATGGTTCCCCGGAACAGGGCCTCAAAGGCCCCGAGAATCGCCGAACGATCCATCATTTCGCCAAGACCTGGAAGCGGCAAGTCCTTCCACCCGAAGCCCAGCAGTCGATTTCCCTTACATTAAAAGGTTTGCCTGTGTAGCGCTCCAGAATCCCCGCAATAAACCCCTCGTCATATGTGCACACGACTTCATCCGTCATGGGTAGGCCCGAGCAGTCCAGATCCTCCGCGACGGTGAGGGTGAACTCCCCCTTCTCAAGATCTGCCTTTTCCACACGGAGCACCCCCACATTCAGTTCCCGGAGCCGGCTCTGCAACTGGGAGAGGAAGGCGTTGAAATCAAGATCGGGGTTCAGCAGGTTCTCACAGAATGCCCATCCGGCCTGCCATCCTGATCTCCGTAATATCCGGTTCGCGAACTCGACCCCCTGTTCCACGATCAAGATGTCCCGCAGCGTGTATTGGAAGAGGCGATACACCACCACGGGCATCAACGGCCCCAGGTTCGGGCGGCCCTCCTCCACATCCCCCAGGTCGGTCCACTTGAAAAGTGGACGATCTCGTTCTTCTTTGAACATGCAGACCTCCGATTGATTTGTGAAGACATTTTACCAGTGGGCAGCCCTCGATAAGGACGAAGGCTTTGTCAAACACATAAATCCTGGGCGGTGTATGAGCACCACTTTTTCCGCCAGAGCATTGAGAACCAGAACTCTGGGAGATTCACGCTGCATCACCATTCGGCGGGCATTTTGTCGCCCCACCAACCAAGGTTACCAAGGTGAGGAATGAGTAAGAAATCCGGGTGCCCCAGATCCCGCTTTTGAGACCTGGGAGACGCCAGGCTCTCCCGTCCATTTGCAGGATTTTGCAGAAATTGACCTCCCGCTGCCGCACAATAGAAATAGAGCCGGGTAAATCCAGCCCTTTTCGTATCAACGGGCCGCGTCCAGGCTTTCCCGCCAGGCGCGGGCGTTGTGGTTTTTTCTGTTTTTGCCTGTGAAACTGTGGACCTACAAATAAACCTCTTATAATCTATAATTTTCGCCGACCGTCTCCACAAAAACGCACAAACAGTGAAACCGTGAAACTGTGGGCCGCCCCCGCTCCCGCCTTGCGGGGCGAAAGCTGCAGCCTCACTTCTTCAGCGGCTTGCGGGCGAAGTAATAGAGCGAAAAGGCCAGCGCCAGGAAGGCCGCCACCGAGACGCCGGAGTGGTCCAGGAAGGTGTGCGGGAAGGCGATGGGGTCTTGCTTGCCGAAGGTGGTCTCGTAGAGCTTCAGGGCCACGCCGAGCAGGCCGATGATGCCCCCGGCGGCGATCAGCCCCGAGGCGTAGAGCGAGCCCGGCGAGACGTCGCCCTCCGCGTCAGCCTCGCCGCCGGCCTTCTTGACGGCTGCGTCGACCATCCAGCGCACCACGCCGCCGACGAAGATGGCCAGAGTGGTTCCAATGGAAAGATAGGCCCCCACGGCGAACGAGAGCGAAGGGATTCCCAGCAACTCGACCGCGATGACCAGAAAGACGCCCAAGAGAACCAGTCCCCAGGGCAGCTTGCGGCTCAGAATGCCGCTGATGACGGTGGCCATCAGCCGGGCCTGCGGCGCGGCGGCCCGCTCGCTGCCGATGCCAGAGATCCACTGCACCTCGATCTGGCCCGTCTGCGGCGAGTAAAGGTACTTTCCGTCGGCCAGCTCCGGCGAACCCAGCGCATTCAGCACAACGTACTCGCTCTTGTGGTGGATCGCAGTGGTCTTATTGGCACCGATAACCGGCAACTGCTCGCCGAGGCCGTGCGTGTCCTGCTGGATGGCGACGCCGGGGTGGGGTGCGGCAAGATTCCAGGCCTGCGGGGCCGCGTGGAACTCCTGCAAGCCCCGGTTCATCAGGTTGAGCGTAAGGCCGATGGCGACGGTCGAAACGACCACGCCGATCATCAGCGCGATCTGCTGCAGCCGGGGTGTCGAGCCGACGATGTAGCCGGTTTTCAGATCCTGAGAGGTGTCGCCAGCGTTGGCCGCGGCAATGCAGACCACGCCGCCAATCGTAATGGCCAGCGCTCCGAAGGCCGGGCTGGTCCAGCCCTTGACGAGGAAGATGGCCGAAGTGGCCATCAGCGTTGCAATCGTCATGCCCGAGATGGGGTTGGCCGAGGAGCCGATCAGGCCCACGATGCGCGAGCTGACAGTGACGAAAAGAAAACCGAAGACGACAATCAGCAAGGAGGCGGCCAGATTGGCTTCCCAGCCGACGTAGGCTCCGGGGACGGGCTTGAACTCCAGGAAGCAGAACATCAGGATTACGAGCACGATGGAGCCGCCCACTACCACGCTCATCGGAAGGTCGTATTCCGTGCGAAGGGGCTTGACCTTCTCCGCCGAGCCGGGGCGGAGCTTCCTGAAGCCGGAACTGAGCGCGCCGAAGATGGTGGGCAGCGTCTTGATGAGGGTAATCAGTCCGGCGGCGGCCACGGCTCCTGCGCCCATGGGACGAATGTAGGTGGCCCAGAGGTCGCTGGGGCCCATCTGCGCAATGGGAACCGTGCCGGGGTAGACGGGATGGGGCAGCTCCTTGCCGAAAAAATAAATCAGCGGCATCAGGACCAGCCAGGAGAAGACGCCGCCGGCGAAGATGACGCCCGCCACGCGCAGGCCGATGATGTAGCCGACGCCGAGGTACTCAGGGGTGGCGTCGGCCTTGATCGAGGCCCCTTTCAGGATGTGCTGGGGGCCGAAATCAGGCTGGAATTCGGGAGTGCCCGGCCAGGCGCCGAAGAGATTTTCATTTTGGAAGAAGGTGTAGACCGCGCCCAGGCCGAGGCCGAGGAAGACGCGGCTGGCCAGCGACCCTCCGCGCTCGCCGGCGATCAGCACATCGGCGCAGGCCGTGCCCTCGGGGTAAGTCAGGTTGCCGTGCTCTTCGACGATCAACTGGCGGCGCAGGGGAATCATGAACAGCACGCCCAGCCAGCCGCCGATCAAGGCCAGCAGGAAGATGCGGGAGTACTCGAGGTCAAAGCCGAGAAAAATCAGCGCGGGCAAGGTGAAGATGACCCCGGCGGCGATCGACTGACCGGCGTTGCCAGTGGTCTGGACAATGTTGTTTTCCAGAATCGAGGCCCGACCGAAGGCGCGCAGAATGCTGATCGAGAGCACCGCGATGGGAATCGAAGCGGCCACCGTGAGGCCGGCTCGCAAGCCCACGTAAACCGTGACGGCGCCAAAAACAATGCCGAAAAACGAGCCCAGCAGCAGGGCGCGGAGGGTGAATTCGGGACGGCTCTCCTGGGGCGAAACAAAAGGTTGAAAGACGGGGAGGTGAGGCTCTGGCACGGTTGATCTCCGAATGGCCGCAAGCAATTTTACTGGAATGCTCTGACTCGAAAGTGTAGCAGCGCAGGGGGCTGGAGCAACAGGGAGGGGATTCTGAAGGCTGGCCCCGCACTGTCAAGAAGCGGAGACGGATCGGAGGAGCCAAACTGGATTTGCCTTTGACGTTGGGGCCAAACAGGCTCCAAACCGCCTGCCAGTCCTCTGACCGCGTAAATTCGTGCCTTCCCACCCTTGCGGCAAGAACAAGTACGCCGCAAGGATGGGGCACCCATTTGGGTACAACGACAAGCGGTCAGAGGCTTGACAGCAAGACAGAAGGGCATCCTGGGGGCTGCGACCGTGTGAATTGCGGACGTATGAATTTGAGGAACTGCCGGCTCAAAAAACGGAGCCTAAGAGGAAACGGAGCCCAGGGCGCGCAGACTTTTCTACCGGCATTCTAAAATCACACTGTCACGGTATAGGAACGGTGGCAAACCCACCGCGGAGGCCGCAGCCTCATGGGCATCCGGGCGGGGATTACCGAGGCGGAAGAGGCTCACTACCAAGCAGAAGAAGCGTCAGGAGAGGCTCGCCCGGTGGCTGCGGGATTCGATGGCTTTTCCCAGCTCCAGCAACTCCGCCAGCGCCCGCTCCGGGCAGATGTGCCGGGCCTCCAACTGATCCAGCTCCTTCTCTGTCTCGACGGCAGAGGCGATGGTCATAAAGCAGTACAGGCAGCGGGTATCGTAACTTCCGTTCTCGTTTTGAGTGCGGCTATACATCGTTCCTCGGAATGGTTTGGCAAAATTCCAGCATTTTCATTTCCGCATTGCAGAAACCGGGCAATCAGGCGGCTTTCTTTCAAAAGCTTTCTTTCATGCTGCCGCAAGGGCTATGCGTGAAATGAAAAATACTCTACCCATGATGTTAGATGGCTTTGCCGCTTTCCTACGTGACCCGCGTCACTGGTCGATGTTCGCCCGCCAAAAGGAAGAAACCGATGAGAAATCCAATTTTTCAGGGAAATTTTGGATTTAGAGGGTTGTCCCCTGGTTGGGGTGGCGGCGCAACTGCCAGCAGGCGGCTTGCCCGGCCTGCGGAAACAAGGAGATCGAGCAGGGAGCGTCAAACGAGCCCAGATAGTCAAACTCCTGCTTGTTGCCCTTGAGCGGAATCGTCATGTAGCGGTTGACGGTGACCGTCGAGAGGGGCGAGCCGCGCAGCTTGAAGATGGCCCAATCGCCCGCGTAGGTGGCCACAAACGCCGCCGCCACGACCACCACGGCCCGCAGCAGCCAACGCAGCAAGCAAGCCTTCGAGCAGTGCATCATGCGGATTCAGCCTTTCCGCAACAGGTGGAATTCTTCCCTTTGAGCCTGACTGGCAGGCAGGCGCGGCCGGTTCTGGCCTGGTTTAGTTTAGCCAGTCCCGGTTTGCTCAGCCCCGGCTTGTTCAGTTTCAGTTGGTTGGGTTCCACATCGCACTGATCCGGTTTGCTCCGGTCTGGTTTACTCCTATTCAGTTTGCTCAAATCTGTTCTCATCTGCCGGTCGTTGGCAAAGGCGGCCAGCACGGCGGCGAGAATGGAGGCGGCCGAAGGGTCGGCTGGCGCGCAAATGCTGTAGTGCATCCACTTACCTTCCCGGCGTGCGGTCGCGATGCCGGCCTTGCGCAGGTAAGCCAGATGGCGCGAAATCTTCGGCTGGGCCTGGTCGAGAATCTCGACAAAATGGCAGACGCAGACCTCGCGGCCGGCCATCAGTCCGTCTCTGGCCATCAGGTTCAACAGGCGCAGGCGGGTCGAGTCAGCTAAAGCCGCAAAGAGGAGAGCCAAATTAGAAGATTTGGAACCACGGTTCATGACTTGATTATACGGATTGACAAATACGAACGCTGCTAATATATTCGCCTAAGCGGATGTAAGGAGAGATTGTGGAGACTCAGGCGGAAACGAAATCTTTGGTCCAGGAAAAATACGGCGCGGCGGCGCGGCAGGTGCGGAAGAGCGGCTCGGTGGCCTGCGGCGATCCGGCGCTGCGCTGTTGCGATCCGGTCACGACCAATCTGTATAACGAGGCCGAAAAGAGCGGACTGCCGGCCGCGGCTGTCTTGGCCTCGCTGGGCTGCGGCAATCCGACGGCGCTGATTGAGCTGAAGCCAGGAGAAACCGTGCTCGACCTGGGCTCCGGCGGCGGCATCGACGTACTGCTCTCGGCCCGGCGCGTGGGGCCAACGGGCAAGGCCTACGGGCTGGACATGACCGACGATATGCTGGCTCTGGCTCGCGAAAACCAGCGCCAGGCGAAGGTCGAAAACGTCGAGTTCCTGAAAGGCGAAATCGAGCGGATTCCCTTGCCCGATTGCTCGGTGGACGTAGTGATCTCCAACTGCGTCATCAACCTCTCGGCCGACAAGGACCGCGTCCTGCGCGAGGCCTTCCGGGTACTGAAGCCGAGCGGGCGCTTTGCCGTCTCCGATGTCGTCGTTCGCGGCGAGATTCCTGCTGAGGTGCGCAAGAGTATGCTGCTCTGGGTGGGCTGCATTGCCGGCGCGCTGGAGGAGCAGGAGTACAAATCGAAGCTGACGCGGGCGGGCTTTGCCGGCGTCTTGATCGCGCCGACACGCGTGTACTCGATCGAGGATGCGCGGAAATTTCTGGCCAAGTCAGGCGTTGATGTGGACGCCGTCGCGCCGCTGGTCGAGGGCAGGTTCATGAGCGCCTTTATCCGCGCGACAAAACCTGGGGAGGCAGAACTTGGGGCAGCGAAATCGGCCGGCGGATGCTGCTCGTCCGGCTGTTGCGGCTAACAGTTGTGGAATTCCGCCCTTGCGACAGAGACGAAACGCAGGTCCCCTTCGACTGCGCTCAGGGCAGGCTTTCGACTACGCTGCGCTCCGCTCAGGATGACAGCAATGCTGGGGCACCCAACGGATGAAGAAATCCAAAAGGGAACAACTATGCGGAAGGCATATAACATCCTCGTACTCTGCACTGGCAACTCGGCGCGCAGCATCATGGCGGAGGCGCTCTTCAACACCATGGGCGCGGGCCGCTTTCAGGCTTACAGCGCGGGCAGCCATCCCACCGGCCGGGTGAATCCCTTCGCCATCGAACTGGTGCGGGAGCTGGGCTATCCGTTGGAAAATCTGCGCAGCAAGAGCTGGGACGAGTTCGCCGCCCCCGGCGCGCCGCGGATGGACTTCGCCGTGACGGTCTGCGACAACGCGGCCGGCGAGGTGTGCCCGCTGTGGCCCGGCCAACCCATCACGGCTCATTGGGGATTTCCGGATCCGGCGGCCGCCGGCGGCACGGACGACGAGAAGCGCGCGGTCTTCGCACTCACCCTGCGTCAGATGAGGAACCGTGTGCAACTGTTTCTCAGCCTGCCGCTGGAGACTCTGGACCGCATGGCCATCGAGA
>Ga0182013_10007364_pt1 | contig 12162 bp, 12 predicted proteins | sample 612S2MmetaG_FD_120487 | JGI IMG/M metagenome (GOLD analysis project Ga0182013, IMG submission 120487) | Permafrost microbial communities from Stordalen Mire, Sweden - 612S2M metaG | ecosystem: Environmental > Terrestrial > Soil > Wetlands > Permafrost | place: Sweden: Stordalen | collected...
AACTACTCTGGTGCGGGTAGTGCTGGAAATTATCAAGCGCATGATAATGTTCTGTCGACTCACCCGATATAACTTTTTCGAAGGTCTTGCTCCGGTTTAATAAAAATTGGTACAGTACAAGAGATATTTATCTTTATGGTTCGATACACTCGCTAACCCTTCGACTCCGCTCAGGATGAGCGAGCGTAGCCTGCCCGCCGTAGCCTTGGCAAAGGCTGGGTCGAATCCATGCGGCCTTCTTGGAAAGCGTATATGATTTTTGAGAAACTTTTTTTATTATGGGGATCATCCTGGCGGACTTTTTTAAGTTTGTCAGTAACAAGTTGGCTTGGGCTGATTGCGTTCTCTTTGTATCGCTTTTATCGCGCGCTGGTAACAACCGGGGCAATTGTCTTAGCAATACCATTGGCGGTCATGAGCTATTTTTACCCCCCGCAGTTTTTCCTGATACTTGTGTGGCTCTCGCTGATAGTCTATCTCATGCGGCCGACAATTGGTTTAAAAAATAGAGACTATAGTAAGAGATATTTTTCGTTAGAACATATAGTATGCCTTGCTGCTTATATTCTCTTTTTTTCGGTAATCGCACTCTTCGTGCCACTAAGCATGCGCGGATGCGTTATACTGTTCGCGCTGATTAACTATTCTTTCTTGTACGATTATGCGGCAGCTATACCAGCACGCTGCGCACGTGCTTTTATAAAAAGTTGTTATTTTGTTCTTTACAAAGCGCCAGTTATTGTGCTGTTAGCTTTTGCTTTGTGTATTTTTGAATACTTCGGGCAAAACCAAATTTGCATGATATTCAAGCTGAGCATACTTTACCCTCTTTTAAGTGGGCTGGTGACCATTATGTATATACATGCAATTCATGAAAATTATGAGTTATATTATGCAGAATAAATTTTTCTTGATACTTCGTTCATGCCTCACCTATGTTTTATTCTCTCTAGTAATGCTTTGTGTGGGGGTCCCCTTACTTGTTTTGTTATTTATCACCCCGAAGGCTTATATTCAAAAAAATATACTTATCTATTGGTTGTTGGCCATTCTGTTTCGCGGGTTTATCTACGCCTCTTTTATCTCTTTTAAGATAATTAAGCAGACGGAGAATATTCCGTTTCCTGCGATATATGTTGCTAACCATCAATCGGCAGCCGATATAGCGGTGCTCGGGTACCTACAAGGCGTACAGCCGCACTTCTGGTTTTATTGGGACCGCTTTTCGCATACGCCATTCTTTTCATTATACACCACACGCTTGGGGCTGGGCATCACTCAGGCAGATGCGCGCCATGATGCCAGAACATTATTACAAGGGATTATGCTCATGAAAAGCCAGCAATGCAATTCGATTATATTCCCCGAAGGCGGTCGATTTAATGACGGTAAAGTTCATACCTTTCAATGTGGCTTTGCGCTTCTTGCGCGAAAGGCCGGTATGCCTGTAGTTCCGGTATATATTGATGGCATGGGCAGCGCCTATCCGCCTCACAGCTTTTTGCTCTACCCAGAGAAAGTAACGGTTACTGTGGGGGAGTCGTTCTCTATCTCTGAAGGCGAATCAGACACCGATTTTTGCAAACGCGTGCATGCGTGGTTTGATAATTACAGCGCACTGTAGTAGAATACCCTTTATTAAAAAAAACAAAGATAAGGATATTAGTGAGTTTCTTCCGCTCCAGCTATTTTTTCGTAATCTTAGGTATATTCAGTAGCTTACTTATCATGCTTACTGGATTATTAATTGTCGAATACCGTTTCTTTGTTCGAGAGCTTGATGAGATCACGCAACTTAAACAAGAGTATGATAATTATCTTTTACTTTTTAAGCGCATGATCTTGCAAGAGAGCCAAGATTCAGACAAAGAAGAGCCCGCCGAGAGTTCTGAAAAAAAAAAAAATAATGAGCCGATAGAGGATAATTTTTTATTGGTCAATCGTGATCAGCGGTATTTGCAAAAGGCGGCTGAGCGGCTTGGGAAAAAGCATCAACTTGAAGATGCCGTTAACAGCATGTACTCTCAGGGACATACTTACCACGCGCCTGAGAAAAAAGTAAGTAAAAAAAATAAGCGCCCAAGCGCAAGAAAGCGTGGCAAAAAATCGTTGCGCCAACTCACCTTAACGCGCGAATTTGGCAACGAAGCACAAGAGCTTGCCCATGAGATGAGCTTTGCTTGGCCTATAGAAAAAAAACTTTTCTGGTTGAGTTATGGATTCGGTCCACGTAAGCACCCGAACGGATCTTGGGAATATCATCGGGGCATCGATTTGGCAGCCCCAACAGGAACTCCCGTATCTGCAGCTGCAAGCGGAGTGGTTGTACAAGCGGGCTATGTTGGCGGTTATGGTAATATGGTTGTTATCGCGCACAACAAAAAATTTGCCACACGCTATGCGCATCTTTCAAAAATTTTAGTAACCTTAGGTGATGAACTTTGCCAAGGTGATATACTAGGAAAAGTGGGCGCCACAGGAAACGTGCGCGGCAAGAACGGCTCACATCTTCATTTTGAAATTATGGTCTATGGCAAACGAGTAAACCCTTTTTATTTTTTATCGTAAAGGTTAAATAATTTATGAAACTTAATTTTATTCATCACCGTCTTTTATCTTTTTTTCCAAAGTCGTGTCATCGAGCTGTCGATGAAACGATAAGTATTATTAATGCATTGGTAATCATTTTTCTAATCCGTACTTTTATCTTTGGACTGTACCAGGTGCCTTCAGGTTCCATGGAAAAAACATTGCTTGTTGGCGAGTCGCTTGTGTCAGATAAATTAAGCGTATGGTTTACGCCTATAAAGCGTGGTGAGGTTATTGCTTTTAATCAGCCTAACTATGAATATTCAGAAAATGCGTTTGTAAATCTTATGCAACGCTATGTACTTGGTATCTTCTGGGGCCCACAAAACTGGACTAAGCGTGTGATTGCAATACCGGGTGATCGTATCCAGGGGCGCATAGAAGATAGCAAAACTGTTGTCTATATTAATGGCGAAAAAATTGATGAGCCATATGTTAATACCTATCCGTTAGCTCGACAAGTTAAGACAGGAACGGCAGCGGAATTTAACCCATATAACAGAGCAGATTATGCAAATCTTCAGTTTATTAGCTATGATGTTACTAAATCGCCGCAAGACCAACCATTTTACAAAACATCTTTTGATAAGTTATTTATGCACAATGGCGAGATTATTTTAATTCAACCAGGTACACCGCAAGACCGTGGCATCGATGTCTATGATGTTACCCTTAAAGATAATGAATATTGGTGCATGGGCGACAACCGTTTAGGAAGTTCAGATTGCCGTGAAGTAGGCCCAATTGATGGTAAATTGATTCATGGCCGTGTAATTTTTAGATTAATATCATGGGATGACCCAGAGACATCATGGATGATCGTTTCATTTTTGAAAAATCCTATAACCTTCTGGAGCAAAATTCGTTGGAATCGCTGCTTCCAGTGGGTGAGCTAAGTTTTTATTGAAGTTAGCCAGAAATCTGGTAGATTAAAACCCATAAAGGAAATTATGAAGAACTTTTTATTGAAAAATTTGTTAGCGACAATAACTCTGGTAGCTCTTTTGCCTGGCTGCTTTAATGGCGGCAACAAAGAGACCAAATCAGCAGCATCTGAGGCTTCTGCACCGCAATTATACGTGGTGAACGTGCTTTCAAAAGAGTTATATGACGATGCGCATATCAAGGGCTCCGTTCATATTGATCTTGATGATCTTGAAAGTGCAACTGAATCTTGGGATAAAAAGACGCCAGTAGTTTTCTACTGCTCTAATTATCAGTGCACTGCAAGCAGCCATGCTGCTCGCGAATTGAAAAAAGCAGGCTTTGAAAACACCTACGCTTATGAAGGCGGAACTGCTGAGTGGAGCCAGTTGAGTAAAAATGATCCTTCTTATATACTAGAAGGGCCTGCAACTGAAAGTTATTTGAATCAGGTAGTTTCTGCTCCTGAGCATGAAGAATCTGATGTTGAAATTATCAGCGCGCAAGACTTGAAAAACAAGATGCAAAGCGCAAACTTGTTGTAATTGAAATAGATTTTTTAAAAGGGCGGCATAGCCAAGTGGTAAGGCATGGGACTGCAAATCCTTGATCCCCGGTTCGAATCCGGGTGCCGCCTCCAGTCTTCGTTTATCCGGGCCTTCCGGCTCGGCAAACTTCGTCTGGCTGGCGCCATAATTTAGCTCAATACTTGAATTATCAAGCGCTCATCCTGAGCGAAGTCGAAGGGTTAGCGCGGCTTTTTACAGAAAATATTGATTTATCTTTAAAGCATTATACACTTATTAAGTGTCGCCGGGGTGGCGAAATGGTAGACGCAAAGGACTTAAAATCCTTCGAGGGTTTCCTCGTGCCGGTTCGAGTCCGGCCCCCGGCACCAGTCTTCGCTCTTACGAGCTTCGTCTGGCACTGCCAGTTCTTTAAATGACTTGATTTGAATAAATTATTTAAAATATAAAGCGAAGACTGCCCTTCGAAGCTTTAGCGCAGTAGAGCCAGTCTTCTTCGAGCGCGTCCAGTCTCTCAAATTCTTTTTATAGTAATCCTTGAATAGCGGTTTAAAAATAATTAACATGAGTGCAACAAAGATTGTCTGTGTAATTATTAAGGAGCTCGCATGAAATTTAAATTATCGTTATTACTTATCTTTATTGTTTCGGCTAAACTTTACAGTGAGCCGTATTTATTTAAAAAATTCCCCCAACTGCAAGAACACATCCCCCATATTGCATTGTGTGATCTGCCCACACCCATAGTCAGGCTTGAAAATTTTGGTAATCATATCGGTTGTAAAAATATTTTTATAAAGCGTGATGACCTAACGGGCAAACATATGGGCGGAGGGCTCCGTCTTTATGGTGGCAACAAACCGCGCAAGTTAGAATTTCTTTTGGCAAATGCTCTGAGGCACAATGCTCAAACGATTATTACTTACGGCTGTGCCGGGTCAAACCATGCGCTGGCTACCGCGGTGTATGCTCATGAATTGGGTTTGAAATCTATATTGATGTTAAAAGATCAACCGAACTCATATGTTGTGCGACATAATCTCTTGCTTGACACTTACTACGATGCTCAATTAAAACTCTTCCCAAATGATGCGGTGAGATCGTTGGCAGCGCAGAAGATGTTAGATGCAGATGCGGGTGCGTATCTTATACCCACAGGTGGTTCCAATGCAATCGGGGTTCTTGGCTTTGTGAACGCAGCGCTTGAATTAGCAGATCAAATAGATGCACAAGAAATCGATGAGCCAGATTTTATTTATGTAGCCACCGGCAGTTGTGCTACAACAGCGGGGCTATTACTTGGCTTACAGGTTTCAGGCCTGAAATCGAAAGTAGTCGCTGTTTGTGTCGAGCCGGAAGAGGAGCCTGATCAATTTTTAATAATCATAAAAGATCTATTTATGCAGGGAAATGAGATGCTCCATGCTGTTGATGCGTCATTCCCTCTATTAGAATTTCCTGAAGATACTTTGATTTTGAATAAAAAATTCTGCGGAACTGAATATGGTCTTTTTATTCCCGAAGGAACTGTGGCCACAGCGTTATTTAAAGATAGCGAAAATATTAAGCTTGAAGGCACGTATAGTGCAAAACCGATAGCGGCGCTTATGGATGATGCTGCTGAAAATATACTGCACGACAAAACGGTTTTATTTTGGAATACTTACTGCGGCATCGATTTCTCGTATCTGACAAATATGAACGATTATAAAAAACTGCCAAAAGAGTTTCATAGATATTTTGAAGAGACTGTTCGACAGTAAGTGCTTGGGGCAATAAGCGCGTGAGTAAATTATTGCTCGAATTTTGTCAAAATTTATTTTTTGGAATAAGCGCGATCCTGTGGCCGTTTTGGTTGTTTTAAGTATTGTTGCAAAACGAAAAGCTTGACAATTTTTTCTGATTTTTTCACTATACACATTAGTGTTAGTTCTTTACGCGAAGTTAAGAGTGTACAAGAATAGTAAAAAATTTAAGGAAAAAGTTATGAACAAAGCAAAACTTATCGAACAAATGGCTAAAATGACCAAAATGCAAAAAAGCGAATGTAAAAGAGCGCTTGAAGCATTGATTAAATCAGTTGGTCAAAGCTTAAAAGGCGGCAAATCTGTGGTTCTTACTGGATTTGGAACGTTCTCTGTTATGAAGCGTAAAAGCAGAATGGGCGTAAACCCTGCAACAGGCAAAAAAATGACTATTGCAGCTAAAAAAGTAGCTAAATTCAAACCAGGCAAAGCTCTTAAAGAGATGGTTTCTGCGTAAGAATATTGCTTGCAAAAACTTATTTGAAAGACGCCGTGTGAGAGCACGGCGTCTTTTTTGTTGCATCATTTTTAATATCTGATATAAAATCAATAGCATCATTATTATTTTTTTAGCAAAGGAGATCATTATGGATAGTCAATCAGTAGATACTATAGCAGTACCAGAAGTGGTGGAAACGCCGGTGGCTGCACCGGAAATGTCATCGAACTGGCTTGATTCTATCAAAGAACGCTTTAGCGGCCAAGAGCCGTGGGCTGTTGAATTGGTAGTTTTTGGTCTTGGTGGGTTTGTAGCAGGATTTTTATTGAAAAATTTTGGCAAGCTTCTTCTTCTACTTCTTGCTGCTGCGTTGATAGTTGTGCTCGCATTGCATTACACTCACGTAAATGAAATGCCGTTTGAACAACTTCAAGCATTGTTAGGTATATCCTCTTTCCAGAATGTACAAGATATCATCACTGTAAAAATTGCTTTCTGCAAAGAACACCCGGTGGCACTTGTTTCAGGGGTAGTCGGCATGATGGTAGGATGGAAAGTTGGTTGATTTTGATTTTACCGAATTTTCCGCAGTAGCATTCATCGATACACTTTTGAATGCAGCGCTTGCGCAGAAAGCTTCCGACGTTCATATCGAGTCAACCGAAAAAGGCATCATGGTCCGGTTTCGCACCGATGGTATCTTGCATAAAGTAACAGATGTTACTCATGAAGATGCGTACCATGTGATAGCGCGGCTTAAGGTGCTTGCGCATCTTGATGTCAGCGAACGGCGCCTTGCCCAAGACGGAAAATTTTCTTTTTTAATGCCGCATGCATCGGTTGACTTGCGTGTGGCAACCTTTCCCAGCCTATACGGGGAACATCTGGTTATCCGTATTCTTGATCGTTCGCATGATTGTTTTGATGTAGAAAAACTCGGTTTTTTTGCCGATATGAATCAGCAATTTTCTCGCCTGATAGAACATTCCCATGGTCTGGTATTGGTGACCGGCCCGACAGGCTCGGGCAAGACGACGACACTCTATAGCGCGTTAAATCTTATTAATCATCAAGAAAAACATATTATAACGCTTGAAGAACCTATCGAATATTCGTTTCCCGGGATCACGCAGGCTCAGATTCGTCCTGAGATCGGATTCACGTTTGCCACAGCATTGCGCTCGGTCTTGCGCCAAGACCCCGATATTATACTGGTCGGCGAAATTCGAGATTATGAGACGGCTGAGATATCGATTCAAGCCGCATTAACCGGCCATTTAGTCTTAAGCACGTTACATACAACTGACGCGCCATCTGCTATCGTGCGCCTTATTGATATGGGTGTTCGCTCATTTCTTATCAATGCTACGGTTACCGGTGTGCTTGCCCAACGTCTTGTCAGAACATTATGTACTGCATGTCGCTACGAGGTTGAGGCGCCCTTCGAATATCAACAGCTGGCAAAACGTTATGCCATTCCACTGCATCATGTCTATTCAGCTGATGGCTGTGGCGAGTGTCATAATACCGGCTATCGTGGGCGTATTGGCATTTTTGAGTTACTCTTACTTAATCCAGAAATTAAAGAGGTCATTACCCGTCGACCATCGTATACTCAGTTATATGAAGCTGCGGTCAAAGGGGGCATGCGGACATTGATGCATGATGGGCTTCTAAAAGTTGCGCAAGGCCTCACTTCTATTAATGAGCTTGCCCGCGTTATTGGCTAACATATAAAAATATACTAAAAGGAGCTTTGCTGTGAAATTAAAAAAATTTTTATTAGGCGTCTTATGTGCGCAACTTTTTGTCCATAGTGCAGAAGATTTTAAAAAATCAGAAATAATCACTTTTAATGATCGTAAATTGGATTCGCTTCCAGAAAAGCTCGCTCAATGTGAACGATTGGAAGAATTGATTGTTAATAACAAGGGATGGGAGTTGCAAAACTTTTCTATTTTAAGTGAATTAGGATTTCTTACTCGTCTTGATTTAGATTATTGCGGCTTAGGCGTCGTGCCTGCAGGAATCGCGGAACTTCCGAATTTGCGAGCGCTCAGCTTGAAAGGACATAATTTACGAGGTCAAGAAGAGAGTTGGAATAATTTAACAGGGCTGCCTCTGGTTAAGCTTGATTTATCTGTTTCACATCGTTTAAAAAAATTACCTGTTGTAATCGGCTCTTTTGTAAATTTACAGGCATTAAAGCTTAAAGGATGCAACGGTATACTCGATGATTCAGAAAATCGTCACGTACTCGGAAGATTAACTTCTTTAATAAACCTGAACTTATCTTCAACTAAATTGCAAAGATTACCAGATGAGCTGAAAAAATTAGCGCATTTGGAAAAATTAAATATTCGTTGTAATCATGAATTGGAAATTCATGAGTTTGATTGGCAATCATTGGCATCTCTGAAAAAACTTATTATTAATTATTCAAGCATTGAAAAATTACCGAGCAATTTTAACACAGGTTTACAGCAGATCATTTATAACGGAAATGAATTTACCGATCAAGAGTTAGAAGTAGTGATGCAAAGATCCCCAGCTCTTGTAAAAATTGCAAAAGTGATAAATTTTAAGAAGTGAACTTAAAAAGGGCTTCCTCATCTTATAGGTAATCCCTAGTAGCATATCTATTGAATATTCAGGGAGCTAAATCAATTATGAAAATTGATTTAGCTATGAATAATATGATAAAACGTATACTTGAATTGGTTCATGGCGCTGGTGCGTGCCCGATGCTTATATTCTTTAACAAATTCAAAGCTGAGCGGTTTCACCGTATAGCATTGAACATTTTTTAATTCAAAGCTGGCATCATTAAATAGTTTATAGTGTGTCTCAAGAATCAGATGACCGTGATGCTTTTTAAAATCGATATGTAATGCATGATACCCTGAAGGTAAATCAAGACTACTAATGCTCTCTAAATAGGCGGGAAAAAGCGCCAAGAGAGGTAACGGCTCAAATAAGTTAAGTGTTCTGCGGATATGTGAACGCTTATGAAAGTAGCTCGGTATTGAGTAAAGTGAACAGCTGAAAAAATGATGGTGCCCAAAAACTTTTTTATTTCCATGAACCCCTAAGCAGATATCTAAAACGCGCGGACCGTTCGTGCATCCCCGTGCAAGAGGAATCTGTAATTCTTGAAATGTTCTTACACAATAATGTTCCGGCGTTGAAACCACATCGAGCGTTTGAACATGATCGCCCTGCGAATAGAGGTTTATAATCGTTCCAAAAAGTGATGAACTGACCATCGGTTGCATCTTTTCTTTATATAAAGGCGTTGCGCATAAAACAGCTAGATCGATAAAAATGTCATTAATCGGAAATTGCTTATGTACGGTCGCTAAATGTGCAACAAGCTGCCCGCCATGGCTATGGCAAAAGATCTCAAATCGAATGGTAGCATCAGGATATTGCTGTTGTAGATCATTCTTCAAGCCGACCAATGCATGATACAGATAGACAGACTCTTTGTTGCGTTTGCGCTCGCTTAAGGCGCCTGACCAGCCAAAGGTATAATAATGGTATGCATGATGTCGCTTGCCAATGCATCTATCTGTTCTCTCAAAGCTTCTCATAATTGATATGGCTGCACGGTCATCGCGCAACGGGTGGCAAAGGGGTACCATCACCTCTTGAGTGACGTCAACAAGTCCAAGATCCAGCACCAACTCTGTCTGATGCAGGAATGGGTGCTTACGTGCTGATGCCATCGCCCGCTCAATCAGGGAATTTTCTTTATAGTTATCTTTCCAGCTTGCTGGGATATCAATAAAAAAACAACCGGCCAATATTGTGCCATGGCTGAAAACTCTGGCAGTAACTATTTTTTGAGGCTGCTTCTGTTCTCTGGCATGCATGCATATCGGCATGCTGAGTGCAGGTATAAGAAAAGTAAAAATGAGAAAAATTGAATAAAAATGCTTCATCAAGGCCTTTGTTAAGGGTATCTATATATTTTATAATAGGATATTACTCTTGTCAAAAAATGGTTTTTTTTGTTATTATTGCAGCTTTTTGTTACTATAAAACTAATAAATACTATTAAAGAGCTCTTTTTACCCGATAACTTATCCTATGCTTACTCTTAAAAACCTTTCTGTCTCAGTTGAATCGACCGAGATAATCTCAGATATCTCCCTGTCTTTTAATTCAGGGCAGGTGACGGTAATTACCGGCGCGAATGGTGGGGGGAAAAGTACCCTGGCCGCAGTGATGATGGGGATATCGGGTTATGAAACTCAGGGAAATATTTTGCTCGACGGCAACGATATAACCGACTGGCCGGTAGAAAAGCGTGCTCAGGCGGGTATCTTTCTGGCGTATCAATACCCTATAGAGGTGCCGGGACTTTCAATAAAGACATTTTTGTCCCATGCCTACCGTTCTTGCAAAGGGTCAGCACTTCCACTTACGGAATTGGATAAAAAAATCGTAGACGCCTTTCATAAAGTAGGTCTGCCAGCAGACTATATAAACCGCAATCTTCATGAAGGTTTTTCAGGCGGGCAAAAAAAGCGGCTTGAGCTCGTGCAGATGTTGGTGCTTGAGCCACGCATTATTATTCTTGATGAGATCGATTCTGGTTTAGATGCTCAGGGTATGGCCATGTTGATTGGCGTGATAACCGATTACAGGCACGCATTCCCGGGGGCAATTTTTATTATCATTACCCATCATAGGGCGCTTTTTGAACCTCTGGCAGCAGACGTTCAACTTGTTATGCACGCAGGTAGGTTTGTCTAACTATGAGCCTTAATGCAGAATCTTTAACGCATGATCTTGTGCGCGATATATCGCAACAAAAGAACGAACCCTCCTGGATGCTCGATTTTCGAAGTGCCGCGCTGAGTATCTTTTTAGAAAAAAAAATTCCCAGCTGGGCAGCCGATTTATCAGGCTTAGATCTTTCTGATATCACTATGTATGTAAAGCCTATCGTTGAGGAAAAGCGTTCATGGCAAGAAGTGCCGCCAGAGATCAAAAAGACTTTTGAAACGTTGGGCATACCCCAAGCAGAGCAAAAATTTCTGGCGGGTGTCGGAGCGCAATTTGAGTCTGAAGTTATCTACAAGAGCCTGAAGCAAGAATGGGTAGACCAGGGCGTTATTTTTTGTTCCATGGAGACTGCCGTTAAAGAGCACCCAGAGCTGGTGAAAAAATATTTTTCCACCGTTATTCCCGCACATGATAATATCTTTGCAGCGCTCAATTCAGCTTTCTGGAGCGGAGGGAGCTTTGTCTATGTCCCGCCACACGTAAAAATCACCATGCCCTTGCAGGCATATTTTAGAATTAATCAACAACAGATGGGGCAGTTTGAACGAACACTCATTATTGCAGATGTTGGTTCGTCGGTGCATTATGTTGAAGGCTGCAGTGCGCCTGTCTATTCGCGTGCGTCACTGCATAGCGCTGTGGTTGAAATAATCGCGTTGGCCGATAGCCACGTGCAATACACCACTATTCAAAACTGGGCATCCAATATATACAATCTCGTTACTAAGCGTGCTGTTGCGCATCGCAATGCACGCGTTTCTTGGGTTGATGGTAATTTTGGCAGCCGCGTGACCATGAAATACCCCTGTGTGGTTCTTAAAGAGCCGGGGGCACAGGGCCAAGTACTTTCACTTGCCGTAGCCGGTCAAAACCAACATCAAGATGCGGGAGCTAAAATGATACATCTGGCACCCCATACCAGCTCCACGATCATCTCCAAATCCATCTCTCAGCATGGCGGACGGGCATCATACAGAGGGCTCGTGAAAGTTGTCCCTGCGGCACATCATGTTCGCTCGCGGGTGCAGTGCGATGCCCTATTGCTAGATACTCTATCACGCTCAGACACCTACCCAACCATTCA
>Ga0182013_10007366_pt1 | contig 12159 bp, 11 predicted proteins | sample 612S2MmetaG_FD_120487 | JGI IMG/M metagenome (GOLD analysis project Ga0182013, IMG submission 120487) | Permafrost microbial communities from Stordalen Mire, Sweden - 612S2M metaG | ecosystem: Environmental > Terrestrial > Soil > Wetlands > Permafrost | place: Sweden: Stordalen | collected...
GCCGCTTCCTGTCTGGCCCAAGATCTGAAAGCCACTGCCCGTTTGACCGAGTGTTTGAAATCCACTTCCTGTTTGGCCAAGGGTTTGGAACCCGCTGCCGGTCTGCCCTAGCGTCTGAAATCCACTTCCCGTTTGACCCAGCGTCTTGGCGCCACTACCGGTCTGCCCCAAGGTTTGGAAGCCGCTACCTGTCTGGCCCAAGGTTTGAAATCCGCTGCCGGTCTGCCCTAGCGTCTGAAATCCACTTCCCGTTTGACCCAGCGTCTTGGCGCCACTACCGGTCTGACCCAAGGTTTGAAATCCGCTTCCGGTTTGCCCCAAGGTTTGGAAGCCGCTGCCTGTCTGACCCAAAGTCTGAAATCCGCTGCCTGTTTGTCCACGGGTTTGAATGGTATTCGACGGGCTGTGAACGAGGCCATTGTCTGCGAAGAGCGAATTATTCCCACCGTAACGCAAGCCACTGAAGGAGACGACAGCTCCTACTGATAAGTCGTCCGCGGCAAGAGTGTGCAGAGCGTTCGAATAGCTTACTGACAATGAACCAATCCGGGCGGTGGCATGAAGATTGTCGAGCGCAGCAACGGATCCTTTCAAATAAAGTCGGGTCGCGCCTGCCACGTAATCAGTGGAGGTTTGTTCATGGACTGAGGAAACCTCAAAAGCACCTTCCGCGTTTAACGAACCGTAGACTGCCAGCACATGCCCAACCAGTCCCTCAAGGGGCTGAGTCATTTGGCGATCTGAAATCGTTACCCATTGACCCAGAATCTGGACTCGCGACTTTGACGGCTCTACTAAATCTACCGGGCCGAGAACCAACAAGTCGCTTTCAGCGGTCGCCTGGAATTCAGCCGCGAGCCTGGAAGTACCCGCCAACTCGGCTGCATTAGCCTCACCGCAAGTAAAAGCGAAAACTGCAGCAGCAATAGCCACACACATGCGCGCTGTGACTGAGACTTCCTTCTTCATCCTTGACCCCTTCAACCCTTAAGTGTTTTTCCGAAATCTCTTTCGTCTTCTTCATTCACTACATAGTGATAGAAGCCGATCCCCGTCTGAACCGTGTCCGACTGCCCTTCGTGCGATCGGGCGGACAACCAGTTGTCGATGTCGTCAGCGAATATCTGGCCACGATCGCGTATGTACTTATCAAACGCCCCTAGCGCGTCACGAGCCAATCCGTAATCAGCGAATACCGTTCGCTCAACCCTTCTGACCCCGCTTTCAGACCTTCGAAGATTTACTTCGAGAGTCTCCGTCACGTTGTGCACGACCTGAGCAAACCGCCGAATGCTTTCCGCGCTCAATTGTTCTGGAACGTATGAGCGTGTTAGTGCCCTATAAAATCCGTTTCCCAGATCTTGCACACAAGACGTTCTGACCAATTCATCGAGAAGAACCTTCGGTGGATAGCCGCCGCAATAGCGCTGAGCCAGTTCCACAAATCCTCTGACATCCCGTTTTCCCGGAGCATCAGTCCGAGCGAACGGGAGATCTCTAACCAAGCCGTAAGGCCCTATGTATTCCCGATCGGTGTGCCACCCAACCAAAACTCGGGCAGCCGCATTAATTTTTTGTTCTGCCTCACCAAGTTTTGCATCGTCAGGCGACAGCAATAGCTCTCGCGCGTCATCAGAAGTCACCTCGGTCATAACCGAGATCGCGTCGGGAGTTATCTCCCTACCGGACGCTCTCAGCTGCGCCGCGGCCACGTTTACGTAAGCGTCCTGCACCATTCCCGCGAAATCTGGATACGCAATGCCGTTCCGAATCGCGATACGCACTAGCGGCCGAAGTAAATAGCGAAAAGCCGCTAATAAGTTGTGTTTAACAGATTGCCCCACGTCTGGACATAATACAACCGATTTGGTGATTAACCTCACAGAATCAGGATTTGCCTGAATGCTGCAGTGCAAGAATTGACAAAAAGCTGCGATGCGTTTAGTCAAATCGGGGCCCACCGGGCTACGGTTTTAATGTACGAGTGATGGACAGATGGGCGTAAATAGGAATCGAAGTACGCCAACATAATTGCGGGTCAATCTGGGCCCCAGGGCCCTGTCTGAACAATAAATCTGGACAACCTATGCGACAAAATCGGGTGCCTGTGTCCCCACTGGCCTCGCATACGTCGCGCACGAGTTTCGCGTCTCTGGCCGCCAGCCATACAATTTGGGCCCGCTTGCGCGTTATTGCCGCAGTCTTGGTAGTGCTGGCAGCGATTCCAGCTTGCGATTCAACAACCAACACGTCCGTTCAAACTACCCGTACTTCCGGTGAGCCGACCCTCCGACGTGGAATCGGAGGCGAGCCAGCGTCACTGGATCCGGGGCACGCGGCAGACACTTTTTCGTTCGAAGTGATTCGCGATCTCTATGAGGGACTGACCTCCGAGTCGCCAGACGGGACGGTCATACCCGGGGTCGCATCTAGTTGGTCAGTCGACACGACCGGGTCTGTGTATACGTTCCAACTTCGCCCTGACGCAAAGTGGTCCAACGGTTCGGTCGTACGGGCGAAGGATTTCGTAGAAGCCTGGCGGCGGGTCGTTGATCCAAGACTTGCATCGCCGGTGGCGGATACGCTTCGACCAATAGCAGGGGCCGCAGCAATACTCGCTGGACGCTTGCCACCGTCGTCGCTTGGCGTCACTGCGGCGCGCGATGACCTGCTGATCGTAAAGTTGGATCGGCCGGCTCCCTACTTTCCCCAACTGCTCACGCATTCAGCGACTTTTCCTATCTTTTCCGCGGAGTCTGCAAAATCCCATAGCCAGAAGAATTGGGTCTCAAACGGACCATATGTCCTCTCCCTATGGACGCCAGGATCGAGACTGATGTTGCGGCAGAACTCGCAGTATTGGGATAGAAAAAACGTACGGATTCCGAACGTCGTATACATTCCGATTTCCGATGAGAATGCTGAGTATCTTCAGTACCGCGCAGGACAACTCGATGTCACACAAAGTGTACCAACCAGCGCGCTAAATTCAGTTCGGATGGAACGCCCAAAAGAGTTGTTCGTCGGTCCGTTCCTAGCTACAGCATATTACGCGCTAAATCTTCGCTCGCAGTACTTCGCTACAAATTTGAATTTAAGAAAATCATTGGCGTTGGCGATCGACAGAAAGGCGCTCGAAAGCACGATTCTCCCCTTTGGCCAAACGCCAGCCTACGGGTTCGTACCGCCAGGCACTTGGAATTACAGTCCACAAACCTGGGATTGGAACAATGCGCCCGATGACGAACGGATTGCTGAGGCGCGTCGAGCATACGCGCTCGCAGGTTTCTCTGCGGCAAAGCCGCTGCGCTTAAGGATCCTTTTTAATTCCAACAATTCCATCAAACAGGTTGCAATAGCGATCGCTTCGATGTGGAAGCAAACCCTAGGAGTCGAATCAGAGTTGACCGATGAAGAGTATCGAGTTTTCTTGGACTCGCGGCGCGATACCACCAAATGGGAAGTCGCTCGCCTCGGCTGGACGGCCGATTATAATGACGCGGGAAATTTTCTGGATACTCTACGTCGCGACTCACCCAATAATGATGCTAGATACTCCCGAAATGGCTATGACGATTTATTGGATCGCGCTGCCCTCATGGTAGATCCGCTCGACCGTCGGCACCTGCTGCAGGAAGCAGAAAAAATGATGCTGTCTGACTATCCAATCCTTCCAATTTATTTCCTTAGCTCGAAAAGACTTATCAGACCGAACATAAGCGGCGCAAAATTAAATCCTCTGAACAGACTCTATTCAAAACATCTAGGGATAATGAACATTGATTTAAATCAAGGAAGATAAGTAAATGCAAACATCACAGTTCAAGCGATCGTCGCGCCGCGCCGGTTCAAGTACGAAATCTCGTTCGCTCCGCGAAGTCAGCGTGGATGACGTCATTAAGGGCCTCTTGGATCTTTTTGCACACCTCGGAATTGACGCTAGCCGTTTAGCGGCCCGCGTAGTCGATTTAGATCCAGTCTCCCTCGCTTCCCAGCGACTCTATCCGCATGCTTCTGCCATTGGAGAACTCCTAACCGCTTGGCACCAAGAGTCAAAGTATTTGGATGAGTTCGGTTCTCCGGCGCCGATAAAGATGCGCGGTTCGGGCAACTCCTTTCGGCGCTTGGCCGCAAAGACCGTGCCAGACATGAAATTTGAAACTCTGCTTTCGGAACTGCAGCGAAGTGGAGCTGTGACCATCGATGCCGATGGGCGTGCTCGTGTGCATATGCGCTCCCTACCTGTGTATGAGGATAAGCAACTGGCAGTCCAACATACCCTTGCATCTCTCGATAGCTTCGTAAAGACCCTGCGACACAATCTGAACAGTGCGGCGTCTAACTCTGACCAACTATTTCACAGAGTCGCGTGGAACGGTGAGTTTGACTCATCCGAGGTTCCTGCATTAAAGATTAGAGTCAAGAGACATGGTCAAAACTTCTTAGAGTCCTGCGACAATTGGATGACACGAAGAGCCAAATCCGCGGTGTCCGCGTCGCGCAAAAGAAAGAAGCCCGTCCAAGTATTCATTGGAATTTATCTCGCCGTTGATGAAAACCAATAAACATATTAGCCTTTGCGCGGGAAATTTCGTCTGCTCTTTACGGACGCTTTATTAGTCGAAGTCCCACGAGAAATTTCGTGATAGAAGATCGTTACGCTCACGCGATTGCCTTCCGCCGTGCGTTTTGCTTTATTGAGTGGGTATGCCGTTTCTCGAAATAGTACATCCCGTAGATCGGCCAAGAAATCAGCCCCCTTCGCAGCGACTTCTTTGCGACATAGAGGCAACTCAGCAGGCGGAATACTTGTGCCTGAAATACTCGCAATAAATTTGGGATTACGTGGATCTCTCATGTTTTGAAGCATAGTTGAGAGTAGTTCCGTCGCTCGTTCTCCGAAAGCGCGTATCGCCTGCGGAGTGACGCCCCGATTGATTACCACTGTGGCTTTTACGCGAACTAATCGTGAGGAGCGGACCTCAACCGCTCCCGCGCGAGTCAACTCATCGAGCATCGCCCTGGTCGGGATGCCACGGCCATAATCTTTTACCAGCGAATCGAAGGTGGCCCCTCGACCATATATTTTGAGATCTGCCGGCTTGCCTTCGGGAGTAGTGTATTTCGGGTCCTGATACCACACCGCGAGTATTCTATTTGTCGATTGTTGGTGCCGATCCGAATACCATTGCGGGGATTCTGTAGTCGTCTTCAGTATTCGCGATATCTCTGCCCGAGATATACCGGTCGAGGCTGCGATTCCGGAAATGTTGACTCGACGTGCGGCATTGAGTTGTCGAGCGGCGACACTCCGGACCGCCGCTTCGCGCAAAATCAAGTGTATGTCGTGCGTGCTCAATCCAGAATCGAGAGTAAATCCAATCAGAGGTTCCAATAATTCCAAGAGCGCCTTTCTTGCAACGGCCCTTACATCGTGGTGATCCTTACCGGTGGTCTTTTCAGACGCGTGGGTTGGCAATTTGCAATACCTAAAAAAAACTGCAGCCATGGTGATAGAAACGAGGCACATTCACTCAATCGCAAAGTAGAAAATTATGTCGCGACGTAAGCTTCCTACCAATTCCTCGATATCCGATCCGCCAACATCAATGTGCGTTGAATGATTGGGGACGACCCCTCAAACTTAACCCCGCATCGCAGGAGTTCTAACACCCCGCCAGGTCAGCCGCCAACCAATGGATCACCCCAATCTAAAAATGGCCCGCCACCTGATTCGCCCAGTGCGCGGCGGAGCCGCCGGCGTCCTGGTCGTATTCGCGATCCTTCTCTTCGTGGCCTCGAAGGCCGGAATCGCCGGCATTCCCCTGGCCTTCATACTACTGTCCTGGTTCTTCAAGTACGCATACATTCTCTTTGACCACACAGTCTTGGGCTACGACGAGCCGCCGACTCTGGACATCAAGATGCTCAATCCCATCGACGAGCAGCGTCCGCTCGCCCAGCTTGCGATTCTAGGCTTGATTTACATCGCTGTGCATTACGCGAAAGAGTGGATGGGCTCGACGGCCGCCATCATCATTGGCGGCACGGCGCTGTTTTTCATGCCCGCCTCGGTGGCCGTGCTGGGCCTGGAGCGGCACTTCTTCAAGGCGGCGAATCCCGTGGCCTGGGTACGCATGGTCTTAGGGTTGGGTCCCATGTATGCCCTTGTTCTCGCCATCATCGCCGGCTACGCCCTACTTATAACGCTCCTTGCAAGATTTCAAGTCTGGTTTCCGCTGGCAATCGCCATTTATATGTTTTGCATTCTGTCCGTATTCAGCGTTTTGGCTGGCGCCCTATACGAAAGACGCCATGAACTCGGGCTCGAGACCGCGGTGTCGCCCGAGCGTGCTCGCGAGCGCCTGAAGGCCGAGGAGCTCCGAGAGAACCACAGAGTGGTGACGGAAGCCTATGGCCAGATGCGCGCAGGTTCGCACGTCAAAGCCTGGCAACAGCTCCACGCCTGGTTGACCGCCCGCGGCAACGCACCGGAAGACTACCGCTGGCTATGCGCCGGCGTCGCCGCTTGGGGAGACGCGCGCTACGTGACGCGCTTGACTCAGGACTACGTCGATCGGCTCCTCACCCTCAAACAAACCGGCGAAGCGCTCGACGCGGTGGCGCGACGAATCGCCGTCGACCCATCGTTCCGGCCCAAATCCGCGGCGGCCACTCTGCAGATCGCCCGCATGGCCGCCGAGGGCGGCGGAGCACCCCGGGTCGCTCGCAGTTTGCTGGCGGATTTTCCAGTTCGATTTCCGGGCGACCCCTTGATCGCCGCGGCCGATGCGTTCGCCCGTCGATTGGAACCCTGAGCGCACCAAAGTCGCGCTTGCCGAAACCAGCCGCGCCATGTGTTGGTGCGCGTTTGCAGCGCCCTACGGGTAAGTACATGATTGAGGCGGAACGCGCCGTTCTGGCACGGATTTCGCTCGATTTCCGGTTGAGGGGGATTTTTGGCCAACAGACCATATGACGAAATGCGTTTGGACGACGGTGCGTCCCGCGCGCATTACCAGCGCTACGCACGATGGCTCGAAGGCCAGCCCGCGGACCGCCTGGCGCAGAAGCGCGCGGAGGCGGATGCGCTTTTCCATCGCGTCGGCATCACGTTTGCCGTGTACGGCCAGGAGGAAGGCGCCGAGAGGTTGATTCCTTTCGACATCGTGCCGCGAGTGCTGCCGCTCTCGGAATGGACTCAGCTGGAGAGCGGCCTGAAGCAGAGAGTCCGCGCCCTCAACGCCTTCATCCACGACATTTACCACGATCAGCAAATTCTCAAGGCGGGCGTCATCCCCGCTGAACAGGTTCTCTGCAACTCCCAATACCGTCCCGAGATGCAGGGCGTCGACGTGCCCGGGGACATCTATGCCCACATCGCGGGCATCGACATCGTGCGCGACGATGCCGGCGAATTCCGCGTCCTCGAGGACAACTTGCGGGTCCCGTCCGGGGTTTCCTACATGCTCGAGAACCGCAAGATGATGATGCGGCTGTTTCCCGAGCTGTTCTCCGGCCACCGCGTGGCGCCGGTCGACCACTACCCCGACGTGTTGCTCGACAATCTGCGCAGCGTCGCGCCCATCGGGGTCGCCGACCCGACCGTCGTCCTGCTCACGGCAGGCGCCCACAACAGCGCTTACTTCGAACACGCGTTTTTGGCGCAGCAAATGGGCATCGAGCTGGTCGAAGGCCAGGACCTGTTCGTTCACGACGAAGCGGTATTCATGCGCACCACGCAGGGCCCGCAGCGCGTGGACGTGATCTATCGCCGCATCGACGATGATTTTCTGGACCCCCTGGTGTTCCGGCCTGATTCCATGCTCGGCGTCCCGGGCCTGCTCACGGCCTATCGCGCCGGCCACATTACCATTGCCAATGCCATCGGCACCGGCGTCGCGGACGACAAATCCATCTATCCCTTCGTGCCCGAGATGATCCGCTTCTACCTGGGCCAATCTCCCATCATCGGCAATGTGCACACCTGGATATTGCGCAGGAAAGAAGACAAGGACTACGTGCTCGCCCACCTCCCCGAACTCGTGGTGAAGGAAGTTCACGGCGCCGGCGGCTACGGCATGCTCATCGGGCCCGCCGCCACCAAGGCCGAAATCGACGACTTTCGCCGGCAGATCATCGCCGCCCCCGACCGCTACATCGCCCAGCCGACGCTGGCACTTTCCACCTGTCCCACATTCGCCGATCTCGGCCTCGCGCCGCGCCACATCGACTTGCGCCCGTTCGTGCTGTCGGGCCGCGATGTCACCATCGTTCCCGGTGGATTGACTCGCGTGGCGCTGCGCGACGGGTCGCTCATCGTCAATTCCTCGCAAGGGGGCGGCACCAAGGATACCTGGGTGCTCGAGAACTGATGCTGAGCCGCACCGCCGATCACCTGTACTGGATGTCGCGCTACATCGAGCGCGCGGAGAGCCTGGCGCGCCTGGTCGACGCGCACTATCGAATGTCCTTGCTGCCTCACTCCGTCGAAACCCTCGCGAAGTCTCTGCGCTCGACCATGACGGCCTTGCACATGTCCGAGGCCTACAAGGAGCGCCACGAGACGATCGAGCCACGTGCGGTGTTCGAGTTCGTCAGTCTGAATCGCGACTACAGCGGCAGCATCGTGAGCTGCCTGCGATCGGCCCGCGAGAACGCGCGTGCCGTGCGCGGATCATTGACTTCGGAGCTCTGGGAGACTTTGAACTCCACGTGGCTGGACGCACGCTCCCTGACGGCGCGGCGCTCGCCCTCCACCGACATCGGCCAATTCGTCGAATGGGTCAAGGAGCGCTCGCATCTCACCCGCGGCGTGACCATCGGCACCATGATGCGCGACGAAGCCTTCCACTTCTCGCGAATGGGCACATTCCTCGAGCGCGCCGACAGCACGGCCCGCATTCTGACCGCGCATCAAAGCGACCTCGTGCCCGGCGCCAAGGCCGAAGAAGTTCCGGACCCTTTCGAGTGGAGCGTGCTGCTCCGGGCGCTTTCCGCATTCGAAATCTATCGGCGGGTCTACCGCGACGTCGTCACGCCGTTCAAGGTCGCCCAACTCCTGATCCTGCGCGACGACATGCCGCGCTCGCTCCTGCGCTGCTGCAAGGAGGTCTACCAGAACCTCAAATCGGTCGCGAATCAACAATCGTCTGAGACCGAGCGCCGCGCAGGCGAAATGCATGCCATGTTGCATTTCACCCGGATGGAGGAAATCACCGCGGGCGGACTGCCGCAGTTTCTCGAGCAATTCCTGGCGCGCGTCCGCGATCTCGGCGAGCGCATCGCAACGGACTTTCTGTTACCCCCAGCGGAGGCGTGAGCCCCATGCAAATGCACATTCGGCACGAGACTCGCTACCGATACGAGCGGCCGGTCAAATACAGCGTCCAAAGCCTCCATCTGACGCCGCGCCGCGATCAGAATCAACGCGCTCTGTCGTGGATCATCACCGCCCCCGGCCGGCGCCTCGAGCAAGTCGACGCCTACGGCAATATTTCCCACCTGCTCACCATCGAAGAGCCGCATCGCGAAATTCAGATCGTGGTGCGCGGAGTGGTCGAAACCGTCGACAGCGAGGGCCGCCAGGAAGACGGACCCCTGTCTCCGCTCGCCTATCTCGCTCCGACTCAATTGACCGCTCCCAATGACGACATCAGGTCCTTTGCGTACGGCGCGCTGCACGGGCTCGTCGACCCGCGCGCCCGCGCCCAAGCCCTGGCCGAAGCGGTGTTCGGCGCCGTGCGCTACCGATCGGGAACCAGCGATGTGCAGGATAGCGCGGCAGTGGCGTTCAGCAGCGGCGAAGGCGTGTGCCAGGACCATGCGCATGTGTTTCTCGCCTCTGCGAGGGCCGTCGGAATGCCGGCGCGCTACGTCAGCGGCTATCTATATACCGGCGACGCCGACGATGCCGCGAGCCACGCCTGGGTGGACGTGTGGCTGGGCGCGGATATCGGCTGGCACAGCATCGACGTGACTCATAAGCGTCCCGCGGTGGGCACCTATTGTCGATTGGCCGTCGGCCGCGACTACTTGGATGCCGCGCCGGTGCGCGGAATGAGACAGGGCGGCGGCAGCGAGAAGATGGAAGCGAACGTGCTTGTGACGGAGTCGGCACAACAGCAACAGTAGTCATGTAGAATTTAAGTCCATGACTTATTGCGTCGGCTTGCTGGTCGACACCGGTCTCGTGATGCTGTCGGACTCACGGACCAACGCGGGTGTCGATCAGATCAATACATTCCGAAAGATGTCGACTTTTCACCGCGCACACGATCGGGTGCTGGTGCTGATGTCGGCCGGCAACCTCGCGATCACCCAGGCCGTGGTCAATCTGCTGCACGAGCCCGCGGACGGTGCGGATCGACCGTCGCGCCTGTTCCAAGCCACGAACATGTTCAATGCCGCGCGCGTGGTGGGGGATGCGTTGCGCAAAATCCATGAGCGCGACGCCGAGTCCCTGAACGACCATGGCCACGAATTCAACGGCACCTTCATTCTCGGCGGGCAGATCAATGGCGAAGAGCCGCGGCTGTTCCATATTTACTCCGCCGGCAATTTCATCGAGTCTTCCTCCGACACGCCCTACTTTCAGATCGGTGAATCCAAGTACGGCAGGCCCATCATCGATCGCGTCATCTCCCGCAGCAGCAGCCTGGCGCAGGCGGCCAAGTGCGCGCTCGTCTCCATGGACTCGACCATCCGGTCCAATTTGTCGGTGGGGCCGCCGCTTGACCTCGCCATCATTCGGCGCGACGAATTCAAGCTGAACACGCACATCAGCATCGATTTGGACAATGAATATTTCACGATGCTGCGTAAGCGCTGGGGGTTCGCGCTTCGCGAGGTTTTCAGCCAATTGCCGAATCCCAACTGGTGACGTGAGCGTCAAGCGACCCTTGACCGATACTACGGCCTGTGACCGAAAGATGCGGCCGACATCAGCGTCATGCGAACGGACGTGGCAGAGGTCTACAAGATTGATATCGGCAGCGGAATGGCGAAAGATGAGATCATCGTCGTCACGTGGAAGCGTCGTTAACCAAGGGATCTTCGAAGTGAATAAAGTCGCCGCGCTAAGCTTGTCGTGCCTGCTATTTTCCTGCCCCACGGTTTTCGGGCAGGATGCGATGAAATATGGTCTGAAGCATTTGACGGTGCTCGCGGAAGACCGAAAAGTGCGGGTGTTGCGTTACGCTCCGTCCAAGGGAGACAAGACTCCGATGCATTCCCACCCGTCCGCCGTGGTTTATGTGGTTAAGGGGGGTAAGGTCAAATATACGATGCCTGACGGCACCACGAAGATCGCCGAATTGAAAACCGGTGAGGCGCTCATACGGCCGCCTGTCACGCATTCAGACGAAGCACTTGATGATGTCGAAGCAATCCTGGTGGAAATCAAGCAGTAGCTACTCCGGAAGGTTCATCTTGCGCAGCAGCGGATCCACTTTGAGGAGTACCATGCCGCCGTCGCGCTGCGCGTACGCCCGCTCCAGCCATATGACTGCGGCATCCGTTTCCCCCCGGTAGGCATGCGCGGCAGCGATGTCGTAAGCGGCGACTTGGGCAAATTTGCTCTCGAGCTGTCGCAGCGCCGCGTCCGCGTCGGTCCTGCGCTCCATGGCCCAGTAGACCAGCGCAAGACTGGGAAGCCTGTTCAGTTCCTCGGTCTCCTTCAGCGCCTCCGCGAGCGCATCAGATTTCTTGCCCATCAGAAGTGAAGTCTTTGCTGCGTAAGAGTGCGCATTTATGAAGGCCGGGTCGAGTTCGATCAGCCGTTGCTGAATGGCGGCCGCTTCTTTGAGCTGCCCTCCGAAGAACAGAAGCCAACCCAGAGTATAAAGTGAACCGGTATCGAGCGGATTGCGCGCCACGGCGAGGTTCCACTCGCGCCGGAAGTAGCCCTCCTCGCGCGACTGGGTGTTGGCCGAGATGATCGGCACAAACAGGTAGCGGCCCTTGATCTGCTTGCGGATCAACGCATCCCAGGCATCCCCGCCGCGCAGCTCGCTCTGGTCAAACCAGACCTCGATGCCTGCGGCGCGCAGCACATTGCACAGGTTCTGGCTTGCATCGGCGTCTTGGGACGCGTAGCTCAGGAACACCGCCCTGCCCGCGTCGGTCACGCCCCCTCCGCCACCCCACGATTCCATTGCA
>Ga0182013_10007367_pt1 | contig 12158 bp, 8 predicted proteins | sample 612S2MmetaG_FD_120487 | JGI IMG/M metagenome (GOLD analysis project Ga0182013, IMG submission 120487) | Permafrost microbial communities from Stordalen Mire, Sweden - 612S2M metaG | ecosystem: Environmental > Terrestrial > Soil > Wetlands > Permafrost | place: Sweden: Stordalen | collected...
TGTCCTCGCTTTCCAGCACCTGAAACCGGTCTTCGAGCGATTCGGGCGTCAGCACCTCGCTGGCCGCGGCATTTTGGGCGGCCTTGACGCGGACCTTGGACTGCATCCGGCCCAGCGCGTGCTCCTGGTCGTTGCCGACGATCTGGCGGGCGTGCGTGGCCCGGCCCACCACCTTGGCGCGCCGATGCTCGGCCACCAGCATTTCGCAGTGGGCGCGCGTCTCACTCAATTTCTGATCGAGCTTGCGCAGCGCCTGGCGCAGGTTGTCGGCCTCGTGCTTCTGGTCCTCGGCCTGGGTGGTAAACCCGGCCACCAGTTGGTCATGGCTCAGCGCCCGCTCCAGGGCCGCACGGGCCAGGTCGTCGTGGCCCTTCTGCACGGCAAGTTCAGCCTTGCGCCGCCACTCAACGGCTTGCTCCTGGTGCTCGGCGCGTTTTTTTTCGAGCAGATGCTCGTCGGCAATGGCGATGGCCACCTGCGTCTTCACCTGCAGCAACTGGTTCTCCATATCCAGCACGATCTGTTTCAACAGCCGCTCCGGATCTTCGGCCTTATCGACCAGGTCGTTCAGATTGGCGCGGAGCAATGTACTTACTCTCTCCAGCAGTGCCATGACGTCCTCCTTGTTTCTCTCAGAATGGGCGAACAAAAAAGTGTTCGCCCATCCTGTCTTTCATTGGCAAATTACTTTTGCGCGGGCTTGTCCGCGGGCGGCGTGGATTTGGAAATCTCCGCCATCTCCTTCGTCATTTCGTCAGTCAGCGGCTTGATTCGCTCGTTGATCCGCTGCATGACAACGGGCATGAACTCCTTCATGATCACCGGTACAACATCGAGCATGTGTTGCCCGGCCGGCGAACTGTAGAAAGCGATCATTCCGTCCACATCCGCCTGCGTCAAATGCTTCTGGTAGATGGCTGCCATGTCCGCGGTCATCTCGTCGGGCGTGTAGAGATTCATGACCCGCCCCATGTACTTGCTCATGACCTTCGCGGAGGCCTGCTGCTGCTCCTCGGTCATGGAAGCCATTTCAGGATGGCCTTTCTGCATCTGCTTGGCCTGCGCTTGCATCTGCTGCTGCATCAGCGCGGGCATCATCTTGGTCACCGACGCCAACTGTTCCTTCACCCGCATCACTTCGAACAGTTTGGCCAATTGCTCCTGGGTCGGTTGCTGGTCGGGCGGAATGACCTGCGCAGTCACCGCATCCGGCGCAGACTCGCCCGCTTGCTGTGCTTCCGGCGCCTGGGCGGACACTGTCCAGGAAGCCAGCGCCAAGCCCATTCCAATCACCGCCGCGAACTTGCACTTTCTGTTCATACTCTCCTCGTTTTTCTGTGCGGCCGCGCCGCTTAAAGCCAGCGGCGCGGCGTTCACTTTCGTTCTCACTGCGCGGGCTAGAGGGCTGGTACTCCGACCGCATGAATTTGTACCTCCCAGGTCCCCAAAAGCGAGAGACCTGGGGCACCCGTTCTATTTGGACCCGAATCTCCGAGTCATGTGGTCACGGTACTAGTGGCTAGGGCCTGGAAGCTATCTCTCTTCCGCCTTGCCATTGGTATCTGGCTTGGTCTTCATCGCCTTCACATTCGACATCAACTGCTTGATGTCCATGCCGCTCAGCGCCTCAAACAAGGCCGGAACTTGCGCCGCAATCCGCGTCATGTCGCCCGTGATCTTGTGCGCTCCTGCGGCATCGTCGTTGCCCGTCGAGACGATGGTGATGTGGTCCACCTTGCTCAACGGCTCGGCCATTGCGCGGACTACGTCGGCCATGTTGGTGAGCAGCTTGTCCACCACCGCGGCCTGGTTCCATTCCTGGTAGGCCTCGGCCTTCACGCTCATGGCCTTGGCTTCGGCTTCGCCCTTCTGGAAGATGATGCTGGCCTCGGCCTCGCCCTGGGCTCGAATGGCGGATGCGCGACCCTCGGCTTCCGTGGTCAGGCGCGACTTCTCGGCATTGGCCAGGTTCTCAATGCGCTGGCGTTCGATCTCCGCGCCCTTGAGCACGGTGGCGATGAGCTCCTTTTCGTGGCGCAGAATTTCCGCTTCCTGCACCTTGATCTGGCCCTCTTTCTCCACCTGCTGCACTTTCACCTGCTCGGCGGTCACCTGCTGCAGCATGACGTTGGTCTGCAACTCGTAGGCCTTGTCCGCCGAGGCCTGTTGGCGGCGGCTCTGTTCGCTGTACTCGGCCTTCTTGATATCCAGATCGCGCTGCGCTTCGGCCTGGCGGGTTTGTGAAGCGGTCTCGGCAATCACCCGCTCCTGGTCTGCCTTGGCCTTGGCCACCGCGGACTCCCTCAAAGCATTCGCCCGCAGAATGGCCGTGTCGCGCTCGGCCTCGGCCGTGGCCACATCGGCATCGCGCTTGATGCGCGCCACATCCGGCCGGCCCATGTTGGAGATGTACTCGTTCTTGTCGCGCACTTCCTTGATGGTGAACGAAATCACATCGAGGCCCATCTTGCTCACTTCTTCAGCGCAGGTGGAGCGCATCCGCTCGCCCACCATCTCCGGCTCCTTGACGATCTGCTCCACCGTCAACTGTCCGATGATGCCGCGCAGGTGGCCTTCCATCACCAGCCGGATCAGCGCCTCGCGCTGCTGCGGCGTCTTGGTCAGGAACTGCTCAGCCGCGGTCAGAATCGAGGGCTGGTCGCTGCGCACCTTGATCTGCGCCACCGCCTCGACCGTGACCGCGACGCCCTGCTTGGTATAGAGGTCCTGCTGCGGCGCCACGTCGAAGCTCATCAACTCCAGGCTCAGTTCACGGCAGCTTTCCACCATGGGAAAAATCACCGTGCCGTGGCCCTTGATGACCCTGGGACCGCGGAATCCGTACACGATCAGAGCCTCGTTGGGCCCGGCCTTGCGATACATCTTGGCCAGCAAGCCCAGAATCAGAATGAGCGCCAGTATGCCTAGTCCGACAATCAGTACAATTTCATTGGTCATTGCGATCCCGGCCCTTTCGTCCGGGAAATGGTTGGTTGATGGTGGTACTGCTTTCAGTGGTCAGTGGTCAGTGGTCAGTGGTCAGTTATGAATGCTCTGCGACAGCTCGGGCTTATTGATTACTGCTCACTGTTCCCTGTTCGCCGTTTCGAGCTGGCGTTCCGGCCTCCCTTTGGGAAAAGCTTGGCCAGCAGTCCCAGCAGGAAGATCCCCACGAGGATTGCCATATCGGTAATGAGCACGGTCGTGTTGGTCATACAGATCCCGGTCCTTTCAACCGGGAGGAGCTTGTTGTGGAGGGAACAGGGAATAGGGGATAGGGACTAGTGTGGTGAGTCTGAAGTTCGTCGAAGAACAACCGCAGATTCTTCGACTCACCACCCCCGAACTGAAAGACGTTCGGGGCCCCGTTCGCTCAGAATGACAGCCAGTTTTGTGTTGCGTATTTCAGACTCAGGACACTAGGGACTAGTCAGTCCCGCGGCAGTCAATCGACATCTTTCACGCCGCCCCCGGCGCTTTTTCTGTTCCCTGTTCCCTATTCCCTCGTCCCTAGTCCCTGTCTTCCATCCCGTCTTCCCAGCGCCGCACATAGGCGATCCCTTTTTCATAACGGACAACGAACACCTCTTCCTGTTTTTGAATCGGCTCGCCATCCTCGGAGCGCGCCGGCACTGCGCAGCGCGCGCCCATCTGTTCGTAGACAATCTCCCCGGTTCCACCCGGCCGGATGGCAGCCGAAACCCGGCCCACCGCTCCGGTCACCGCCGTCTCGTCCGCGGTGAGTTCGCGCTCGTGGGGCAGCATCACCTTGGCCAGAAAGAAGAACACGATCGCTCCCCCTGCCACTCCGCAAACCCCGGCCAGCACCAGCACCACCAGCGCCACAAAGCTGCCGTGACGCGTCAGCAGGTACCCCGCCGCGCCAAACCAGCAGAGGAAAATCATGATCGAGAAGGCGTTCCACCACGGAACGGTCGCCCCTCCCGACGCCGCACCCGCACCATGCGGCACATGGCCGACGTGCGGAAGGTGCGCGCCAACCGCAGGAAGGTGCGGTGCGTGCGGTGCGGGAATGTGCCCGCCGATGTGCCCCATGGCGCCCAGGAGCGACAGCGCGCTCAAGAACAACCCCAACAGAAAACAAACCAGATAGAAGGATTCCCAGTTCATTTGTGCGCCCCCGTTCTCTTGCCGCGCCCTGTTCCCGGGGTCGAGCGCTCGACCCCTGATGCCTGTCCTGAACCCTGACCCCTGATCTCTGATCCCTGCAGTTTGGGCCGCAGCACTTCTGTCAGCCGCGGCATCAGTCCCGGCGTCTCCAGGATGGCCTCGAGCAGCAACAGGCACTCCCGGGTGTGCTCGTGCTGGGCAACGGTCAGCAGGGCCTGCTTCAACTCCGGATCGCGGCGGAAACGCTCGGCGCCCGACACCATCCACAGGTCCAGCTTGTCTTCCAGGTTGCGCAGCTCGCTCTGCAATTCCGGCGAGTAGCCCTCCGGATCGTCCACCAGGTAGCCGGGATGGACCTTGAAGAAGGTGGCTAGAATCTGCCGCGTGGTGTTGGTCAGGTGAGGCCGGGCGCCGCTTTCAATCTGCGAAAGATAGCTCTGGCTCAGCTTCGAGCCGGTCTCGGCTTCGATGGCGCGCACCGTCTCCTGCTGGCTCAGGTCGCGATCCAGGCCGCGCAGGCTGCCCTCGACCTCGCGCAGATAACGGATTTTCTCGCCCAGCTTCATAAGAACAGGGGTCAGGGGTCAGGGATCAGGGATCAGTTTTCTGCTGCCGGGTCCGCTGAGTTCCTGAGGCTTTCCGCAATGGGCTTGCCAGTTGAGCCACCACTCCATTGCAATATGCAATAGGTATATCGCAATCCGCAATAGATTGCAAGAGCTTCCAGAAAAATATTTTTGGCGGTAGCTTTTCGCTGGATTTCGCCTGTGCAGTGTTTCTCTATGGAAGGGGTACGCACATCGTGCGCACATTACGGTATACTGATTGTGCGTACATAGAGGTGGAACATGAGAGCGGATGCCGAATCGAGCAAACTGCGTGCCGAAAACATCAACCTTCGCGTCAGCCGCCGCCAGAAGACTCTGATCGACGGTGCCGCCGGCGCACTCGGCAGAAACCGCTCTGACTTCATGCTGGATGTGGTGTGCCGGGAAGCCGAATCAGTATTGCTTGACCGGTGCTATTTCAACCTCGGTGAAGAGGAGTTCCGGCGATTTACTGCCATGCTGGATAATCCTCCCGCGCGCAATCCCAAGCTCGCGCAACTTCTAAAGAGGAAGACCTCTTGGGAACGGTAGGCGAGTTCGACGGCCGAATCACCCCACCGGAACGGTTAAACGCGGATCACGACCTGACACAATTCAACTCTGGCGAACCTTCGCTCGACCACTGGCTACGAAGCCGCGCGCTTCAGAATGAAAAGAGCGGTGCTTCTCGAACCTATGTCGTGTGCGCCGGAGGATGCGTTGTTGGCTACTACGCGCTTGCCGTGGGCGCTGTGGCGCACACCGAAGCTGCGACGCGGGTAAAGCGCAACATGCCCGACCCTGTGCCCGTAATCCTGATTGGACGGCTGGCCATCGATTCCCGCTTTCAAGGCCGGGGAATCGGGGCGGACCTTCTCAGAGATGCCGTTTTGCGAACATTGCAGGCAGCAGAGATCGCGGGCATACGAGCAATTTTGGTGAATGCAATCTCCATGAACGCAAAGAGATTCTATGAGAGATATGGCTTCATCTCTTCGCACGTCCATCCGCAGACACTCATGATCACTGTCGCAGAGGCAGCAAGAGTCCTCGCGCAATTGGAGTGAGTTGGACCGGCATCGATCCTGGCTCTCAAGAGCAAAGCCGGAGGCACCTGGTTGGTTTGGTGAAAGGGCCAGTTGGGACGTAGACCACCGCGTCACGCCGCAAAATCGATAAACCCTCGCTGCGGATCGGTGGAGATCAACTTCACTGTGACCTTGTCGCCGACGTCCAGGCCCTTGTCGCCGCTCACCAGCTTTCCGTCCACGTGCGGGTCGAGGGTGCGGACGAAGGTGCCGTATTTGTTGACGCCGGTGACGATGGCCGGGAAGCTCTGGCCGATGCGCGGGTGCAGCACCACGGCCGCGATGCGCTTTTGCATCTCGCGCTCCACCTTGCGTGCGTTGTCCTCCATCAACGTGCAGCGAATGGCGATGGCGTTCAGATCGCCCTCGGAATAGGGCTGCGCCGCCTTGGCGAGCCACGCTTTCAGCAGCCGCTGCGTCACCACGTCAGGAAAACGCCGGTTGGGAGCGGTCGAGTGCGTGTAGTCCTGCACGGCCAGCCCAAAGTGGCCGGGCGAAACCTCGTTGGGCTTGACCAGCACGTACTCGCCGGGGCCCATCAACTTGACCACGGCCAGCGAGAGGTCGGGAAAGTGGTCGGGGTCCTTCTGCTTCTGGGCCAGCAGAAAGGCGTTGAGGACCTTCGAATCCGGCTCCGCGGGCAGGGTTGTGCCCAGACCCTGGGCCAGTTCGACGATGCGCTCCCAGCGCTTGGGTGTACGCACAATGCGCCGGATTGAAGCCACGCCGGCCTGCTCGAAGGTCCTGGCGATGACCCCGTTGGCCGCCACCATAAACTCCTCGATCAGCGAGGTAGCGCGATTCTTCTCGAGCCGCGCAATTTCGACCGCCTGATCGGCCAGCATCACGGGGCGGGTCTCGATCGTTTCCAGGTCCAGCGCACCGTGCTGGAAGCGGCCGTCGACCATGCGCTGGGCCGCAGTGTCCTGCAGTTTGATCTGCGCAGCAAGATCGGCGCTGGCGGCCACCTTGGCCGGTGCCGGGCCTCTGCCCTCGAGCCACGCTCCGACCGCGTTGTACGCCAGTTGCGCCCGATTGCGCACCAGCGCGCGGTAGGCTTTTCCATCCGAGACCGCGCCCGCCTGGTCCACGGCAAACTCAACAACCACGGCCACGCGGTCTTCGTTCTCATTCAGAGAAGTAATGCCCTCAGAGAGCTCGGCCGGAAGCATGGGAAAGACTTTGACGCCCGTGTAGACCGAGGTCGTCTCGCTCCTGGCGTGCCCGTCGAGGACCGTGCCCAGGTGGACGCGTGCATCCACGTCGGCCACGCCGATCAGCACGCGAATGCGGCCATCCGATAGCTGCTCGGCCCACTCGATCTGGTCCAGGTCTTTGGAAGTATCGTTGTCGATCGAGGACCAGAGCAAACTCCGCAAGTCTTGAATTCCCGGGGCTGCGGGCGGCTCGGGATGGGCCTGGATTGCGGCCAGCTCGGCGCCGGCTCCGGCGGAAAAGTCGGGCTGGAAGCCGTGCTCGATCATGGCGGCGTGGGCCGCGGCAACGAGATTGAAGTGGATTGGTTGGCAACTGACATGATTTTGCTGGCTGGCATGCATGCGCGATCGGTCTCCTTGCAACCGAAGAGCAAGGCTACCATGCCAGGGTGAGCACCTTTGTTACAAAGCCGACGGTCAGTTGGTCGAGCCGGCAGTGACCACGTTCACAGTCAGGTAAACGCTATGACTAACCACAGTGTTGTCCACGTAGGCGCTCGCCGTAATTTTCAGCGTGGACACGCCGAGCGGCGTTCCCGACGAGCCCACCGGCGTAGCGCTGTTGCATCCGATGCCCATGCCACCCAGGCCCACCAGCAGCAAGAGCAGGATGAAGAAGCGCTGCGCGGAACTGCGGGCAAAAATGCGCGCCCTGCGGCCGAACGGCAGCATAAAGAACCCGACCAGGACGGCCAGCGCCGTGCCACCCGCCGCGCGTCCCCACAAGGCTGGCAGGTTGTGGTTGGCCGCCGCAGTGGTGTTCCCCGCGGCGAAGGTCTGCACAACAAACGTCACCGTCGCCGTCGGCATCGGCGTCACCTGCTGCGGAGTCGCTGTGCACGTCATGTCGTCCTGCGAGGGGACGGCGCAGACCACCTGAATCTGATTGTTGAATCCGCCGAGGCCACCAACGATGAACGACGCCGACCCGGCCGATCCCTGCACGATGGTCAGGTTGGTGAACGGGTTGGTGGGCGACGGGGTAATGGTGAAGTCCTGCACGTCGAGCGCGAGCAGGTTCGAGGTCGCCGCGCTGAAATAGAGGTCGCCCTGATAGACGGCAACGAGCGTGTCTTGGCCGCCCGGCAGGGTGGACAGGGTGAGGGAGGCAGTGGAAGCGTCGCTCAGCGGCGAGGCAGACAGCGGGACCACGCCGAGTTGCGTGGTTCCGTCGTAAAAGGCCACGCTGCCCGTGGGGTTCTGCTCAATGGTCGCGGGGGGCAGCGAATTTGGCGTCACCGTGGCGGTCAGGACGACGACCTGCCCTGGAGACGCGGTGGAAATGTTGGCCGTGAGAACCACCGTATCGGGCAGCGTGGTCGCCGCCAGGAGCAAGGCAGAGGAGGAACTGGTCAGCCAATTGGAATCGCCCGAGTAGACCGCGGTGAGGACGTGGTTGGTGTTGTTCGCGAGCGTGGCCGTGATGGTGGCCGCGTTGGCCGTCACGATGCCCGTGCCCAGCAGTGCGCTTCCGTCATAGAAGTTCACGGTACCGGTGATGACGTAGGTGGCGCCAATAGTGGTGGTCAGCGGAGCGAGAGTCGCGGTGAGTGTCTCCGCCATTCCGACGGTGAGCGTCGCGGGCGTGGCCGTCAGCGTGGTCACCGTGGCGCTCTTGGCCACCGTCACGATGATCTGCGGCGAAGTGGACGCGGAGTAGTTTCCGTCGCCCGCGTACACAGCCTGCAGCGCGTGGGTGGTCAGCGTGCTGCCAGCCGCAATCACGATGGAGAAGCTCGCCGTCGACACTCCGTTCACCAGCGCCAGCTTTGCCGAGGATGTGGGCAGCCCATCCAGGTCGAGCGTCACCGCGCCGGTGGGCGAGGCGCTGCCGGCCGCCGGGCTGCCAACCGTCAACGTGGCTGTGACCGTAATGGTTGCGCCGGGAACCGGTGCGTAGGTGGACGGCACGACAGCAAGACTGGTGGTGCTGAGCTGGGTGTTCACGTTCACTGGCGGCGTGGAGGTAAACGCCTCGTAGGTCGAGTCGCCGCTGTACTTGGCCACAATTTCGTTGCCGCCGACGGCAAAAACCCCTTCGACGGTCAGCGTCGCCGCTCCATTGCCATCGAGGGGCGAAGGTGTTGAAGAGAGCGCCTTGCCCGAGGACGAGTCGAAGAAGGTCACGCTGCCGGTGGGCGTGCCGCCGCCGGTAAGGGAGACCACGCTGGCAATGAGCGTAATCGTGGCCGACGGGTTGTAGGTCGAGTTGGGTTGAGTTGGCGAAACCGAAAGGGTCACGGTGACCGCGCCGGTGCCCGTCGCATCCGTACTGGCCCACTGGTTCACCAGTGCCTGCGCATTCACCGCGCCCAGGCCCGTGGCCAAGTCGTAGCCCGCGCCCGCAGTGAAGCCAATCTGCCCGTCGGCGTTACAGCCCGGACTCCCGACCACGCACCACAACTGCGCGTTGCCCTGCTGGACGTCGTCGAAAACGCCGCTCTGCGCGCTGAGCGCATACAGATTGGGTGCAAGATTCCCCTGCGCGCCGTACCTCTGAGCTACCATCGCGGCAACGCCGGCAAAGAGGGCGGCGGAGCCGGAACTGCCTCCAGCGCGGACCAGCGTGCAGCCGCCGGAGGGCGCCGAGCCAGGCGCGGAACCGCTAAAACAAAAGGCCAGCCCTGGATTCGCGCTGCTGTCGATGGCGGCGGGCAGGACGAGGTCGGGCAGCAAGCGACGGCCGGAAGACTGGCCCGCCGCGCTCAATTCCGCGTTGGCGGCTGATTTCGCAAGATCATTGGACGAACTCGCCTGCCACGTAGGAACGCCATAGAACAGGCTGCTGCCGCCACCACCGGCATAGGCTGGATCGGCCACGTTGGCCGGCGACCACGCGGTCAATGCCGAAGTGCCTTCTGTCAGCCCGTCGGGGCCAAATCCGGCCACACCCACGGCTGTGTTCCACGGAGTTGAAGCCAGCGCACTCACGCCGTATCCGCTTGTTACCCGCGCGTCGCTTCCGGCTGCATGGCAGGCAGCGGCGCCGCTATCGCCCGCGGCCGCAATCACTGCAATGCCCTCGGCGGCAGCCTGCTGGTAGAGTTCGGCGTAAAACGCCCGGTGCGTCTCGCTCAACCCCGCTTCGCAGGCCGAGTATCCCAAAGCGATAGTGTGCGCCAGTGCCTGGTCCACAACCGCCGTCAGCGCCAGGTCCAATCCGTCGGTGGCGCTGGTGGAGCCTGCGGGTACCAACACAATCTGCGCTCCTGGAGCGGCTGCGCCAGCCCATGAAGCTGCCAGTGTGGCATCCGCCTGGTCCCCCGCCAACCCGGGATCCGCACCATTCACCATCACCGCGAGTTGGCCGGCGGGAAGGCCGAAGACCGAGCGGAAGGCCGCAACGTCCGCGCTGTTCACGTTGCTCCGGGCAGGAATGGCAATGATCTCTCCGCTGCCCTTCACGCCCGCCTCATGCAGCGCATCCAGATGAAGAAGCTGCGCGGCCACTCGCGGCGTCAGGGCTTCGGCGCGGCTTGGCGAGGTCTCCGCGGCGAGTTTGGCGGCTGAAACGGCCAACGGCTGCGGCGTGGTCAAAGCCGGAACCGCAAGGGCTCCATCCAGTGAAACCAGCCCGTGCACCAGCGGCTTGAGCGCACCGGGCACACTGATTCCGGAAGCCAGAATGGCGCGCGTGCCCCCGGCCGTCGCAACCAGGTGGACCTGGGTGTGAAAGGCCTGTTCAACCTGTGCGGCCGTTCCTGAGAATTCGATCCAACCCCGGCCGGAAGGCGCTGAAGCCACCTGAAAGCCCTGGCTGCCGAGCCAGGCCGCAACCGCCGCGACATCTTGGACTGCGTTTGAATAGGCGGCGGCGAAGGCAGCGGGGGTGAGCCAATGGTGGTATTGGGGCGAAGAAAAACTCTGCTGATTGGCGAGCTCCGCAGTGAGCGCCTGCTGCTGAGCCGGCGAGGGCGACAGCAGCAGCAGCAGCCGTCCCAGCGAGGTTGACGAAGGCGCGACACCCAAATCCTCACCGGCCCCGAGCGCAGGAGGAAGGCTTGCCGGGATCGGTACTGCCGGACTCGTGCGCCACTCGCCGGCCAGCCGGGAGACTTGAGTCCCCGCGGACAGGTCCTTCTCCGTGGCGTGATGATCCGGCGACTGGGCAACGGCCGCTCCAAAGCTGAATGCGAGAACAAGTGCGAGCGGCAGGCCGAGGCTCTCTTTGTGTGCCATGTTCCTCTTTTGCACGAACCCTGAGCGACTTGCGCCTCATTTCGATGGGAGGAAAGAGGCGCCACCCTATCTTGCCTCAAGAAATGGTTTTCCCGTCTACCACCTTTTGGGCAGAGAGTCTCAGGATGAAGGCCGCTTCGCGCCGATTGTATAGCGGCAGAGGGTTCTCTCATCGCGGATTCTCGCCCAGGGTTCGGGCAACAAGCCACGAGAAGAGAGCAAAAAAGCAGGCGGCACACCACTTACTAGGTCTCCGACCGCATAATTTCGTACATCGAGTGCGTGATTTCCCAGGTCTCAAAATCGAGAGCTGGGGCACCCGGCAGACTGGGTTCATTGAATGCCAGGTCCCCAAATGCGAGGGACCTTGGGCACCCACAATTGGTACAAAAACAAGCGGTCAAAGACCTAGGGCATTCGCGCTTTTGACCCCGGCAAGCGATTCTTGCTCGCCGGGGCCATCGTGAAGTCGTTGCCGCTATGCGTATGACTTGCGGTCTCTCACCTATTGAATGCCGAGGTCGGCCAGCACCTTGGGCTTGGCTTCATCCTGAACCAGCAGGTTGTGGCAGGCCGAGCAATCCTGCGTGATACTGGTGCCGTCCTTGGCCGCGTGGTCTCCGTCGTGGCAGCGGAAGCAGCCCGGATAGCTCATGTGGCCAATGTGGTTGGGATGCGTTCCCCAAGTCACCTTCATGGCGGGAAACACGTTCTGGCTGTAAAGCGTCACCAGTTCCTCGCCCGCGGACTTGACCAGCGCCGCCTTCGCGGGCAGCACCTCGGGATGCTGCGAGCGGTAAAAGTCTTGAAGCTGTTGGGGAATCTTCGTCCGCGCCTCGGCCTCGGTGGAGTAGCTGGTCTTCAGCAGTTCCAGGCTCTCCTTGTGCACCCAGGGCAGATCCGGACTGACGGCGCCCTCGGCCATGGCGCGGTTGAGCGCGTCTTCCGCCGTAACA
>Ga0182013_10007371_pt1 | contig 12153 bp, 11 predicted proteins | sample 612S2MmetaG_FD_120487 | JGI IMG/M metagenome (GOLD analysis project Ga0182013, IMG submission 120487) | Permafrost microbial communities from Stordalen Mire, Sweden - 612S2M metaG | ecosystem: Environmental > Terrestrial > Soil > Wetlands > Permafrost | place: Sweden: Stordalen | collected...
CGGTTACGGTAGAGCCCGGAGGTACGGCGGTCTTCACCTTCACTGCGGGCCCCATGAACGGAACTACCTTCCCATCCGCAATCAACCTGACCCTCAGTGGATTGCCAACAGGCGCCACCTACACTTTCTCGCCGGCCATGATTGCGGCTGGCGCCGAAGCAACCACGGTAACACTGACGGTTGACATTCCGCAGACCCAGGCCAGCGCCCAACTGCTCACCCACCGCCCTGGCGCGCAGCTTGCAGCAAATACCCGGAGCGGCCTGGGCGGCGGCAAGACAGGCAATCTTGCCGGCAGGCTGGCGCCGCTCTCCCTGGCGCTAGTTCTGTTGCCATTTGCCGGACGCTTGCGCCGCTCCGCAAGACGGCTTGGCCGCATGATGTCGGTGTTGTTGCTGTTGACCGCGGGCATGGCTGCTGCCGCCGGGATCAGCGCTTGCGGCGGGAGCTCCGCGAGCGGCTTCTTCGCTCAGCCGCAGCAGAGTTACACGGTTACAGTCACCGGAACGTCGGGTGCCCTGTCGCACTCCGCCACAGTCACCCTCACTGTTGAGTAACAAGGAAACGGATGAACAAGCCTAAATCGATTAGCCTCAGTATGTTCTTTGCGTGCACGTGCCTGCTGGCCGGAACAGCAACCTGGGCTCAGAAGAACACCACACTCGCACCGAAATCACAGATCTCTACCGACCTGTCGGTGGCCTATTCGGTGGAGCAGGCAAAGCTGGCGCCGGGGAGCTGTGGTTGTTTCTGGCTGCAGGGCGCAGGCGTAGACGCCGCTGTCACCTTCTGGAAGGGCATTGGCCTGGCTGCCAGCTTTACCGGCGAACATGCCGGAAACGTGGAGCCGGGTGTGGATGTGAACAAGATCGATTTCACTGCGGGCCCGCGCTACACATATACAGCATGGAAGGGCCACACCAAAGCCACGGATCAGCGTCGACTGCAAATCTTCGGCCAGGGGCTTTTCGGCTACATGCATGGCTTCGACGGTGTTTACCCAACTGCCGGTGGCGTTGTGTCAAGCGCCGGATCGCTGGCCATCGAGGCCGGCGGAGGTTTGAACCTGTTCCTCACCAGGAGACTGGGTGTGCGCTTGCTTGAGGCTGAGTACGTAAGATCGGCGCTACCCAACAACGTGTCCAACACCCAGAACGGCATGCGGCTTTCGTTTGGCTTCGTGTACCATCTCGGAGCAGCCGCCCCGTCTCCTCCACACGTTAAATAGCCATCTTCCCAACCATTTCGGTAGCATTCCAGCTCAATGAAGGTGCGTGTGCAAGGCGATCTACTTCCCATTGTTCTACTGCGGCGTCAACAGGAGCAGGTGTATCGGTCTACCCCTGGTGCGAGCGGCACAAACGATTTGCCCCCGATCATTTGGTGCGATCCACGGGGTACGAATACACGCGATGTGCATCCATGCCCTGCTTGTCATGGGTAACGAAGAAGGCTCCGGCCTGATGGATCGCGTACAACCGCGCGAAGTCCAGGTATCCCCGATCCATGATGTAGAAATTTCCCGCCTCCACATTGAGAATGTCGAGCACGTTGACATCGTGCAGCTTGCCGTCGCTGATGTGAATGAAGGCGGGGATTGCGCCGCGCAGGTCCAGCAAGGTATGTAACTAGATCCACCCTAGCGACCAAGACCTGCGGGGTACCCACTCCGTGGGTCGGGGGACCCGGGTGATAGCTGCCTTGGTGGATCGAAACGGCGCCCAGTCGAACAAACTCAAGCATAAGTCGATGGTGGTTGAGTCCAGCGCATAAACGCTTGCATCGAGGTCCAACACTGAGGCGTCTTCGGCGTACAGCGCCCCGGGCTTGCGCGATCAAGCGCACGGCCAGTGCATGGTAGATGCGCCAATCGCGCAGGTTCAGCGCATCGGCCAACGTGGAGCGGGCCGGCGGCGCGGCAATGCCCACGTGAAACAACTTGGCCTGATTGGCTTCCAGGCAAACCTCGATGTCGCGCAACGACTCGCGCCAGGTGAGTTGCGAGAAGGCCATGATGCGGAACAGATCGGCGCAGCCCAGCGTGCGTACTCCCGCGTCGCCATTGTGCCGTTCGATGATGCGTGCGAAGGTTTTCCACGGCACAAACTCCATCCCCTGCGCAAACAGCGTCTTGCCCACATTCATGCGGCCCTCCGGGTGGTTGAATCCCGAAAGCATCGCAAATGAGCACCAAGCAATTCAAATCGTGGACACCCCAAAAACGCCGCAATTGCTTGTGGATGAATGGATTACGCGAGAACCGCCTCAAATGAACCGGACACTAGTGGGTCCGTCTCTTGTGTCATCGCTGTAAGATGCCTATTAGACAACGGAGCACCCTGACACAATCCATGGCTTGAAGGTAATTTTGCAGGAGGCTCAACGCTTCTACGCTTGCGCGAAGCGGATAGGCAGTTCTAAAGACGAGCATCTTGGGGCAGGGGGAGCGTGCGAGGCTTTTCGTTCCCATTTCGTCTCCCGTTTCGTTCCGATTCTCTCTTCTTTCTCTTCATTGACCATTGTGCGCCTTGGCGCGGTAACGATCTGCAAAGGACAGCTTTCGGGTTCCAGCGGGTTGTCACAAACGTCCCTCGCATTTGTTCGACGCTGAGTCCTGGTTCATGAGCTTCCGAAAAGCCGGTCAGCCGGCGGTGCGCTTGAAATCCCCGCTCTTGCCGCCCGATTTCGCTTCGAGTTGCACGTGCCTGATCACTATGCCCTTGTCCAGCGCCTTGGTCATGTCGTATACCGTCAGCGCGGCAACGGCAGCCGCGGTAAGGGCTTCCATTTCAACGCCAGTGGGACCGACGGTCGTCGCTGTCGCCGTGATGCGCACGCCTCCTTCCGCGACTTCCGCCTGAACGTCCACATGCGTGAGCGGCAGAGGATGGCACATGGGAATCAGGTCGGAAGTGCGTTTGGCCGCCTGGATTCCGGCAAAGCGAGCCACCTCTAGCGGGTTTCCCTTGGGGTTATCGGGCAGCGCGGCAAGCACCGCCGGGGAGAGTTCCACGAAGGCCGAAGCGGTAGCTGTGCGCGGGGTAGGTTGCTTGGCGCTGACATCTACCATGGAAGCCTGGCCGGAAGCGTCGAAATGGGAAAGCTCGGACACGTGATCTTCTCCTGGGCGGGAATCCGCTTGAGGTTTCAGGTATCCCACCCATTGCACGATGAAACTGTGAAATGTATGGGGCACGGAGCGTTGATGGTTCAGGGCAGCAAAATGCGGGCGACTTCCCCTGCTGAAAGCCGATGCGCGTCTTCAGGGATGACCAGAAAGCAATTGGATCGCGCCAGCGCGGCCAGGTCGCCCGAGCCTTGAAATGAGACAAGCGCTGCCTCGGGAAGCTCTCCAGCGACTCTGCCAAACGTACAGTACGCAGGCAGAAAGCGCGTCAGTCCCGGCTTTCCGCGCTTGTCGGTCTCCCGGGCCAGTCGCGCCAGAGCGAAGCGTGGCCCCACCTCAAGACGGCCCGCCAGGGCGCCCAACAACGGGGTTGCAAACAGCAGAAATGTAACAGCGGAAGAGACCGGATTGCCCGGAAGCCCGAAGAACGGCACGACGCGCCCCTTGCTCCCCGGCAATTCTCCAAAGACCAGCGGCTTGCCGGGCTGGATGCGCACGCCCGTGAAGTGGAATTGCGCACCCAACCGGGCCAGCGCCGACTCTACCAGATCGAATTTGCCCGCCGAAACGCCGCCGGAGATGAGCAGCATGTCAGCCTTGGCGCCCTCAGTCAGGGAATTGTCCAGGGCCTTGGCGGTGTCCGCGGCGGTGGGAAGCACCCAGGGCTCACCACCCGCGGCCGCAACCATGGCTGCCAGCATGGGCGCGTTCGAGTTGCGGATTTGACCGGGGGAGGGTTCGGAGTCCACGGAAACAAGCTCATCGCCGGTGGTGAGAATCGCTACACGGGGCCGGACAAAGACATCCAGTTCAGAGCATCCACAGGTGGCAGCGAGGGCGATCTGCGCGAATGCGATTGCCGTTCCGGCGGGGAGCAATTCGTCTCGCTCACGTGCCTGCGCGCCCTGGGCGACAATGTTCTCACCGCAGGCTATTTTGCGTGACGGAAGGAGCCTTATCCGTTCCTCCGATGTTTCGACGTGTTCGAGCATGACCACCGCATCGGCGCCTGCGGGAACCGGCGCACCCGTCATGATTTCCCAGGCAGATCCTTGGGGCACCGGGCCGGCTGGAGCCAACCCCGCGCGCGTCGAGCCGGCGATGGGAAGAAACTCATGCGTGGAAGCGTCCGCGGCTTGGCACGCAAAACCGTCGCGCGTGGAGCGGGCGAATGGCGGCTGATCGCGATCGGCGCAAATGGGCTTCGCGAGCACACGGCCAGCCGCTGCACCAAGCTCAACACGCTCCACCGATGGCCGACTCTTGGCCCATTGGGCTGCATAAGCGGCGACCATCGCGGCCGCCTGGTCGTAGCTGGGCAAAGCAGAACTCATGGAATGGATTGTAGAGGGTCGCGAGGAGGCGGTGCTTCAATAGATTGGCTCGCCCCAAACAAGGAGGGCATCCACTGCGGCGGATGCCCTTCCGACGTAACACAGATACTGCCTCAGGAAATCTCTGAACAAGTGCCAGTCCCGGGTTAGCATCCCTCAGGGGCCGAACAGGCTGCGGAAAAACTCGGAAGTTCGGTCGAAAATGGCGGAGAGAATCCGTTCGTGGCTAAAGCCGGCATTCATTCTGTTGGCGTTATGCGGGGGTTGAAACCACCGCCTCCGTCCGACGAGAGTTCTTCCGCAGCCTGTACAGCCCGACTGATTCTGCTACCTTCGTGTACGGGCCAAGGCCCGTACACTTCAAGGCTGCGACGAATGCAGAGGCCCCTTAGCTCTTCTTCTTGGGCTTATCGGCTTTGTAGGTGTTGTCGATGGTCTGATTGAAGCTGGCCAGAATGGCCTTGACGTCGGCGGCATACGGGCCGTCCGGGGCCAGTTGCAGATACTTCTGGTAGGCTTCCAAGCATCCCGGCGGCGGAACCAGCTTTTTCGTCTTCTCGTCCTGGGTGGTCTTGCCCACCAGGCCGTTGGCCTTCAGGTAGTAAAGCAACGCCTGGGTCGGATCGACGGCAATGGCCTTGTCGGCCGCTGCCACCTGTGCATCTACCTGGTTGGTCTGGAAGAAGATGACGGCTTCGTTCTTCAGATAAAAGCCGGCCTGGGCCGGGTTGACTTTGGCCGCAGCATCGTAGGCATCGTTCGCCTCTTGAATTTTGCCAGTACGCGCGTAAACCTCGCCCAGACCGCTGTTGGCCAGGCCCTGAATGGCAGGGTTCGGCTTCTTCGAGTTGGTCTCGAGGTCGAGCGTCTTCTTGAACGTCGCGGCCGCATCGTCATATTTTTTCAGACCGGCTTGCGCCTGCCCAAGCTGAGCCCACAGAATGGTCGCATCCGGCTTGGCCGCCGAGTCCTTGAGCATGAGGGTTTCAACCTCGGTGTACTTGGCGGTCTTGATCTCCGTTTCCTTGGCATCGAGGTCCGCCTTGGTAGCCGACTTGCCCAGGGTTGCCTCTGCGGTCGCATGCGCAGCGTCGGCGTCCTTGATGTCCTGGGTCACAGTCCTCAGGTCGGCATTGAGGTTCTTGATCACCTCATTCGCCTTCATGGCTTCGGAGTTGTGCTTCCTCAAGTCCTCAAGTTGCTTCTTCTGCTCAGCAGGCAAAGCGTCGATATATTCCTTGCGGGACATATCGACATCCTGAACAACATCCTGATTGAGGGTGACCGTAACCTTGTCGACCTTGTCGGCAAGCTTGTCCGGAGTCATGCCGGGCGTACGGTAGACCAGGGTGTAAGCCCCTGGAGTAGTCTCGATTTTGTAGTCGCCATTGGCGTCTACTTCGGCCGACGCTTTCTCGCTTGACTTGGCTGAAAGGCCAGGCCCAGAGGCCATGCCAACCGCAACAAGGCTAACTGTGCCGCCGGACTGCGATGCCCCGGTCGGATTGGTCACGTGACCGTGGATTTTGCCTGTGGGCCCGGTGGGGGCGGGCGTCTGCGCAAGCGCGGGTGAGAGGGCGAATGCCAGCAGGCCCATCCCCAGCAAGCCCATCGAAAACGAAGTGGTGCGTTTCATGTTCTTCTCCTTGGGAGTTGCGGGAACAAGGCAACCCGCACACTCAAAAAAGTCTTATTTGTTGGCCCACACCCTAGACAACGCCAATGGCGCTCGCCCAGTGAGTGTGCCCTTTCAGCCGAATACCCAGAATTCTTTGTCGTAATGCCAATCCATTTGCAATTCCGGCAGCAGGTTGCATGCATCGCCGGGCCGCATCCGCTTGAAAACTCCAGTTGCGGACGATTCCTTTCAGCAGGACCCAAGGTAAATCCAATCGGTTACTGAACACAAGGGCACGTGGCAGTATGTGCAATTGCCGGCGTGACTCTTTGTCGCATTTGCAGCGAATCGACTGAAACCGTTGTGCCCCTCGCAGGTCAAAGCGCCGGCAAGCAGGGGTCCCACGCTGGACTTGACTCGCCGTCTGACCCTTTCCATGGTAGTGCGAAGGGAAGCGGCTGTGTGTGGCACGCATCACACTCTAGAATAAAAACAGGAGACTAGAGGCGGGGGAATAAAAGTTTGGCTACGACAATTCGCACAGCGACTCCGGAGGATATTCCGCAGATTCTGACGTTCATTCGCGCTCTCGCCGCCTACGAGCGCGAGCCGGACGCTGTAACCGCGACAGAAGGGGACCTGCTGCGCGACGGATTTGGCCCCAACCCTTTCTATTTCTGCCTGATAGCCGAGATCGACGGTCAGCCGGCGGGCTTCGCCTTCTACTTTTTCAACTACTCTACCTGGATGGGACGGCCGGGGCTCTACCTCGAAGACCTGTTCGTTCATCCGGAATTCCGCGGCCTCGGGATCGGCAAGGCACTGCTGCAGGAGGTGGCGGCCATCGCCGTCGAAAAGAACTGCCCGCGCTTGCAGTGGGAGGTTCTGGACTGGAACACTCCGGCGATCGATTTCTACAGCGCCATGGGGGCTGAGTTCATGGACACATGGCGCAACGTGCGTGTAACTGGAGTGGCACTGCAGCGGCTCGCCGGATCAGGACAACAATGAACCGTAATTCCGGTATTCAAAATGGCCTGGGTGCCCCATCCTTTCCGTTTCTTTTTGCGGAAAGGGTGGGAGACCTCAAATCTCAACCGTCCGTTCATGCGGAGGACACCCAGTGAAAATCCGCGTAATTGGCGGCGGACTGGCCGGTCCTGAGGCCGCGCTGACCGCTGCGCGTCTCGGCTGTCCTGTCGACATGTATGAGATGCGAACCGTGGTGGACGGAAAGCCACGGCTGACCCCCGCCCACCAGACAACCGGGTTTGGCGAACTGGTGTGCTCCAACTCGCTCAAGAGCGAGTCGCCCAACACCGCGCCGTGGCTGCTGAAGCAGGAGATGCGGCGCGCGGGCTCGGCCTTGCTGCGCATTGCGGACGAGACCGCAGTTCCGGCGGGGCATGCGCTGGCTGTCGATCGTGTCGAGTTTTCCAAGCGCATTGCGGAACAGATCGCCGCCGAGCCGCTCATACGCGTGATCCGTGAGGAGGTTACAACCCTCGACCAAAACGAGGACGGTACGAAGTGCACGATACTGGCGACTGGGCCGCTTACTTCGGATGCACTGAGCCGCGAGATTGAGCGCATCACCGGCTCCGGCCACCTGGCGTTTTACGATTCCATCTCCCCCATCGTCGATGCTGAAACGATCGACATGAATCGCGTCTACATGGCTGCGCGCTGGGACAAGGGCACCGCCGACTACATCAACTGCCCGATGGACCGCGAGGAGTTCGACCGCTTTCTGGACGCTCTGCTCGCTGCCGAGGCCGCCGAGGCCAAAGAGTGGGAGAAGCTGGACTATTTTGAGGGCTGCCTGCCTATCGAAGTGCTGGCGCGGCGGGGACGCGACACTTTGCGGTTTGGGCCGATGAAGCCAGTGGGGTTGCGGGATCCGCGAACTGGACGAACACCGTGGGCCGTGGTGCAACTGCGCAAGGAGAATGTGCGCGCCGACAGCTACAACCTGGTCGGCTTTCAGAATCACTTGAAGTTTGGCGAGCAGGCCAAGGTTCTGCGGCTGATTCCGGGCCTGGAGAATGCGCGCTTTCTGCGCTACGGACAGATTCACCGCAACACCTACATTCAGGCGCCGCTCCTGCTGGACGAAACGCTGCGGCTCAGGAAATCTCCGCAGATCATGTTTGCGGGGCAGCTTTCCGGAGTGGAGGGCTACACCGAATCCATCGCCACAGGCCTTCTGGCCGGGCTCTATGCCGCAGCATTGGCGCGCGGTGAAGAGCCCACGCCGGCACCGCGAGCAAGCGCTCTTGGTTCGCTCGTGTACTACATCACGCACGCCGATCCGAAGGATTTTCAGCCGGCTAATATCACTTTCGACCTGCTGGAACCTCTCGAAGATGAAATGCGCAAAAAAGTCCGCGACAAGAAAGAGCGGCACAGGATGGTGTGCGAGCGGTCTCTGGCTGCGTTCGATGCGTGGTGGAGTGCAATGCCGCACCCGGCGGCGGAACTTCGCGCATAATAGTTGCGTAGTTCTCTGCTACGGTGTGCCTTTCCCGGAAAGGTTTCAAATGCGCCCCATCTCCGCAGTCGATTCTGTTTCGCTCGCCATTCAACGCACCAGGGATTTTCTCTTCCGGCCCTTCAACTGGGGAACCTTCTTGAAGCTGGGCCTGGTCGCGATCATCACGGAAGGTCTCGGAAGCAACCTCCACTCATCGTCGTCCAACAGCGGTCAATCGTCGGGGCACGGGCCAATGATCAATTCGCCCTTCGACATCCCGCCGGTATGGATCGCGGCGAGTGTAGCGATGTTACTGCTCGTCATGCTCGTGTCCATGGTTGTGTTCTACCTGGTCACCCGTTTGCGGTTCGCGTTCTTCCATTGCCTCATCCACAACACCAAAGAGATTCGCCCCGGATGGTGGCTCTATCGCGACCAGGCGACGCGCTTTTTCTGGATGAATCTCGGAGTAGGATTCAGCTTTCTGCTGGTGGTGGCTCTGATTGCGATTCCGTTCGTGTCAGGATTTGTCCGCGTGTTTCATCAGGTTAGGGAGATCGGCCACCCGGATTGGGGGTTGGTGCTCTCTCTCGTTTTGCCCTTGCTTCCCATCATCCTTTTGCTGGGGCTGGCTGGAATTGCGCTCGACGTGATTCTGCGCGACTGGATGCTGCCACATTACGCGCTGGATGACGCATCTGCCGGCGAAGCGTGGTCCAGAGTGTGGGCGCGCATCAAGGCCGAGAAAAGGCAGTTTATTGCGTACGCGCTGCTGCGGTTGATTCTGCCGACGCTGGCTACGATTGGCGTGTTCATAGTGCTGGCGATCCCTGGGCTCATCCTGGCTGGTTCAGTTGCCGCGGTTGAGTTCGGCCTTCATTCGGCCTTCGCGGATGCCTCGGGTGGATCGGCGGTTACCGGCGTTCTTCTTCAGGCTTTCTTTGGCGTGCTGGCATTCGGCTTCATGCTGCTGGCCAGCATCTGCCTCGGAGGTCCGGTCAGCACCGGCACGCGGGAATACGCGCTGATGTTCTACGGCGGCCGGTACCAGGCGCTGGGAGATATCCTTTACCCGCCGGTTCCGCGCTCCGCTTGATGGGATTGGTTCCGGCGAGTTCCGCCACTCATTCCAGCAATATGCTGCCATGAAGTGTGCGTTAGGCTACCACCTCTCACGCAGGAATCCTGCCACCGGCAGTGTGAGGATGTGCATATTATCCTCCACGCACAAGCGCAAGCTGCGGAAGAGCATCGGCGAAGAGCGGAACTGCGGACAAGCCCGAAGTCTAGGCAATCGAGAGAGTGGTTGGGGCCGCAAAAACCAAACAGTTCATTCGTTCCCCAATCGCGTTATACTGTCCCGGCACTGAATTCAGGGAGAAATCTCGATGCCTAAGAAAACGTTTGCTCAGTCTGCCGCCCTAGCCCTTGCCGCCATGGCCGCCGCTTTGACCCTTGCCCAGGCCCCGCCTGCAAAACTCATAATTCATGCCGATCAGCCCGTCTCCAAAGTCAGCCCAACCCTCTACGGCCTCATGACCGAGGAGATCAATTTCTCCTACGACGGCGGCCTCTACGCGGAAATGGTCCGCAATCGCACCTTCATCGGCGACTGGTCCGGCATCCTTCACTGGTACCTCGTCGAAGACGGCAACGCCCAGGCGACCATGACCGCCGACAGCCAGACGGGCCCCAGCGACGCTCTCAAATCCAGCCTGAAGCTCGACGTCAAGCAGGCCGGCGAGCACAACCAGGCCGGCATCCTGAATGAAGGCTGGTGGGGCATGCCCCTGCGCCCCAATACAACCTACAAGGGCTCGTTCTATGCCAAAGCCGGCTCCGGCGACCTTGGCTCGGTAACCGTGAGCTTGTTCAACAGCCAGAGCGGCAAGGCTGCCGCCACCGCCCAGGTTTCGGGGATCGGGACCGAGTGGAAGCAGCAAACCTTTACTCTCACGACCGGCGCAATCGAACCCTCGGCCGCCTACCATCTCGCCATCACAGTGGCTCATCCCGGCACCCTCTGGCTCAATCTTGTCTCGCTCTTCCCGCCCACCTACCACGACCGCGTGAACGGCAACCGCATCGACCTGATGGAGAAGCTGGCCGCCATGCACCCGGCGTTCTTGCGCTTCCCCGGCGGCAACTATCTTGAGGGCGACCACATCCCCGAGCGGTACGACTGGAAAAAGACGATCGGCCCTCTTGTCGATCGGCCCACGCATCCCAGCCCATGGCATTACCACTCGTCGGATGGGCTCGGCCTGCTTGAGTTCTTCGAGTGGTGCGAAGACCTGAAGATGCAGCCAGTGCTGGCCGTCTATGCCGGCTACTCGATGGCCCAGGAACACGTGAATCCGGGTGCAGACCTGGACCCCTACGTTCAGGATGCCCTGGACGAACTGGAGTATGTAACCGGCAGCGGCGACACCAAATGGGGCGCCATCCGCGTGAAAAATGACCATCCTGAGCCGTTCAAGCTCGATTATGTCGAAATCGGTAATGAAGACTGGTTTGACAAATCCCTCAGTTATGACGGCCGCTACACGCAGTTCTATAAGGCCATCAAGGCCAAGTACCCTGACCTGCAGTTGATCGCCACCGCACCCGTCAAGAGCGTGAAGCCCGACGTGATCGACGAACATTACTACGTTCGCGCCACACAAAACTTCCGCGACGCCACCCACTACGACCCGCCCGCCTCCGACTCAGCTCCGCGCTGGGACTCGGGCCATTACGATAAAGCCGACCGCAACGGCCCCAAAGTCTTAGTCGGCGAGTGGGCCACGCGCGAGGGCGCGCCTACGCCCAACTTCGGCGCCGCTCTGGGCGATGCTGCCTGGATGACCGGCCTGGAGCGCAACAGCGACATCGTCATCATGGCGTCCTATGCACCGCTGCTGGTCAACGTGAATCCCGGCGGCATGCAGTGGGAGACTGACCTCATCGGCTACGACACCATGCGCAGCTACGGCTCGCCCAGCTACTACGCGCAGGTCCTGTTCTCGAAGTACCTGGGCACTGAGACGCTGAGTTCAACGCTCGGAGGTGCGGGGCCCAAGCTGTTCTACTCCATCACGCGCGACGCGGCGAAGAAGCGGCTCTACCTGAAACTGGTGAATGCTTCCACTATGCCACAGCCAATTGAGATCGACTTCGATGGCGCGAAACTGGCAGCGACAGGCGCGCTGATCACCATGAGTGCGCATGATACGCAGGCCACAAACACGCTGGAGAAGCCCACTGAGATTGTGCCTGTGGAAGTTCCGTTGCATGGGGTGAGCAGCCATCTGCATCACACCGTGCCAGGGCTCGCAATTGAGGTGATTCAGGTGGACGAACAGTAGACAGCGCGGGTGCCGTACCCTCATCCGAGGTCGCAGCCCAAACTGAAGCGCAGCGCGGCGCAAATCTCACTCATACGACGCGGACTCAACTGGGCCAGGCGCTTTCCCAATCGGTCCTGGGAGACAGTCACCACGTTGTGCAGGTTCACCGCACAGGGAGATTTCATTCCGTCTCCCTCATCCAGGACGACTTCGGATGGCACGCCGCGCAACGTTGAGGTTATCGGAGCGACACTCGCTGTCGAGAGATAAGC
>Ga0182013_10007375_pt1 | contig 12149 bp, 10 predicted proteins | sample 612S2MmetaG_FD_120487 | JGI IMG/M metagenome (GOLD analysis project Ga0182013, IMG submission 120487) | Permafrost microbial communities from Stordalen Mire, Sweden - 612S2M metaG | ecosystem: Environmental > Terrestrial > Soil > Wetlands > Permafrost | place: Sweden: Stordalen | collected...
CGGCGTACGAACCAATCTGGGGCAGGACCTGCGAGAGCTTGTACCGGAACCCCATGTCGTGGCCGGAGTCTATCCATCCCGACGACGCCGCCCGTGCCCACGCCACGTTTGTGCGCCAAACCCAGGGCGAATCCATCGATTCCGAATATCGCATCCGGACACCGGACGGCGAGAAATGGATTCGCGACCGCGCCTTCCCCATTCGCGATGGGAACGGTGAATTGTTTCGCGTCGCCGGCATCGCCGAAGACATTACCGAGCGGAAGCACTACGAGCAGGAGCTCATCGCGGCGCGCGAAGCCGCCGATGCCGCTAACGTGGCGAAGAGCCGTTTCCTGGCCAACATGAGCCACGAAATCCGTACGCCCATGAACGGCGTGATCGGCATGGTGCAACTGCTTCTCGAGACCAAGCTCACCGCGGAGCAGCGGCGGTACGCCAACGTGGTGCAAACCAGCGGCCACGCGCTCTTGGCGCTGATCGACAACATTCTGGATCTGTCCAAGATCGAGGCGCGGAAAGTGACGCTGGAGAATTGCAGCTTCGACCTGCGCCAAACCATCGGAAATATCGTCCAGCTTTTGGGGACTCAGGCGAAACAGAAGCGCTTGGATTTTGTCGCGCGCATCTCTCCGGATATCCCCGAACTGCTGCGCGGCGACCCGCACCGTTTGCGCCAGGTGATGACGAACCTGGTGGCCAACGCCATCAAGTTCACGGAACGGGGTGAGGTGCTACTGGAGGCGGCTGTCGAGAGCCGGAGTGACGGCCGGATAACTATTGGTTTTCGCGTCGTGGACACCGGGATTGGGATGCGGCCGGACGAGATCGCGCGGATCTTTCAGCCATTTGCGCAGGCCGACGCATCCACCACCCGAAAATACGGCGGCACGGGTCTCGGGTTGATCATCAGCAAGCAACTGGTCGAGATGATGGGGGGAACCATCGGCGTCCACAGTCTGCAAGGTCTGGGCTCGACCTTCTGGTTTACGGCTGTATTCGAGACGGCGGAGCAGAGTGTCCCGCAGTCGAACGCCGGTCCAGCGGAGCCCGGCTGGCGTAGTCCCGCTCCCCGCGCGCAAATCCTGGTGGTGGAAGACAATCCCGTCAATCGCGAAGTGTTGCTGGCGCAATTGTCGGTGCTGGGGCTGCAAGCTTCCGCCGTGGAGAATGGAGTGGAGGCGGTGGAAGCCGTAGCCGGCGGAGGTTACGACCTGGTGCTGATGGATTGCCAGATGCCGGTAATGGACGGCTTCGAAGCGACGCTCCACATTCGCGAGTTGCATCGTTCCGATATTCCGATTGTGGCGGTCACGGCCGACTCCATGCCGGGCGACCGCGACCGGTGCCTACACTCTGGAATGGACGATTACATTGCCAAACCGGTGGAACTCCGGCGCCTTTCCGACATCCTGACCAAATGGCTGCGAGCCGGCGACCGGCACGCTTCGGCATCGCTTCCGGCGGAGGGTGCCGAGCTACCGAAGCCCAAGACGTTCAATCAGGAGGCCCTGCTCCGGCGGCTCCTGGGAGACCGGCAGTTGGCCAGCGCAATCCTGCGATCGTTCGTGGCCGATTGCCCATTGCGGTTGAATGGGCTGCGGCAGCGGATCGCAACCGCGGACGGTACGGGCGCACGCGCGGGCGCGCACGATCTCAAAGGGGCAGCGGCTACGGTAGCGGCAGAAGCGCTCCACGCACTCGCCGAAGCCATCGAACAGGCTGGCGCGGCCGGCCAGATGGAACGCTGCGGCGAACTGTTTCCGCGCGCGGCGGAAGAATTCGAGCGCTTTCGGGGAGCTCTCGAAGGCGCTGGCTGGGTAACCGGCAAGGACAAATAACGATGATTCATCTTGACAACGAACTGGCCCAGGTTTATCTCGCCGAATGCGGTGAGCACCTGAACATCATGGAGAAGAACCTTCTGGCCATCGAGCCGGATGGAGCCGGGGTCGATGAGGAGATCGCAAATGCCGCATTTCGGGCAGTGCATTCGGTCAAAGACGGGGCGGGTTTATTCGAATTGACGAAGATCCGCGAACTGGCCCACCAGGCGGAGCACGCCATGGCGCTGATCCGCTCGCGAAAGATGGTTCCCACACCGAACCGGGTGAGTGTTCTGCTGCGCGCCACCGACACGCTGCGGGCCTTGGTCGACAACCCCGGTGCGAGCAACCAGGCCGACATCTCGGCAATCGTAGCCGCGCTCGCGGGGCTGTCGGCGGACAGCAATACATCCGCCACGCCGCGCCGGGGCGTTGACTGGCGGTTGCGCGCGCTGCTGGTGGAGGACGATTTCACCAGCCGGCTCTTATTGCAGACATTCCTCTCCCGCTACGGCGATTGCCACATCGCGGTGAACGGCAGGGAAGCCGTGGCGGCGGTTCGCGAGGCCCTGGAACTGGGGCAGAGCTACGATCTGATTTGCATGGACATCATGATGCCCGAAATGGATGGCCGCGAGGCAGTCCGGCAAATACGGGCCATGGAAGAAGGCCGGGGGATCCTGTCGACTCATGGCTCAAAGATCGTCATGACCACCGCTGTTCAGGAGATCAAGGAAGTGATGCGCTGTTTCCGCGATCTCTGCGATGCGTATCTGGTGAAGCCGATCGACCTGGCCCAGTTGGTCGAGATTATGAAGGCGCACAATCTGGTGGGCAGCTAGAGATGAAGCCGGAAGCGGCCCTTGCGGGTCCGTGAAGTCAGAACAAAGCAGGCGAAGTCAGCCTGACGAGCCGCCATGCAACTCAAACAAGCCGCCGCACCAGAATTTATTCTGGCTCCTGGCTTCTCTCCCGAAAATCCCGGCAAACCGTTGCTTCCTAAGCCTGCCTCGGTGCCCGAGATTTCGTCGTTCGTTGTCGGCCGCGGGCCGCTGAGGAACTGTCTTCCTTTTCCTAGTACAACACCCGCGAACGGATGGTTCCCACCACGTTGTCCAATTCCGCCTTCAGCCGCCGGGTGGCGGATGTCCCCTGCATCTCCACGTCGATCACCACGTAGCCGATCGCGGAATCGGTTTGCAGGTATTGCCCGGCGATGTTCACGTCGTGCCGCGAAAATACCGCGTTGATCTGCGATAGCACGCCCGGCTGATTGCGATGAATGTGCAGCAGGCGATGCTTGCCGGGATGCTCCGGCAGCGACACCTGGGGAAAATTAACCGCCGTCAGAGAGGATCCGTTATCGCTGTACTTGATCAGTTTTCCAGCCACTTCCACTCCGATATTCGCCTGCGCCTCCTCGGTGCTGCCACCGACATGCGGCGTCAGAATCACGTTGTCGAAGTCCCGCAAGGGCGAGACGAACGGGTCGCCCGCGCCTTTCGGCTCCGTGGGGAAAACGTCGAGCGCCGCGCCGCCGATCTGCTTGGAGCGGAGGGCCGCCGCCAGAGCGTCGATATCCACCACCTTGCCGCGGGAGGCGTTGATCAGTTTCGCCCCCGGCTTCATGCCGGCCAGTTGCGCGGCGCCGATCATTCCTTCAGTCTCGGGTGTTTCCGGCACATGCAGCGTGACCACGTCGGAATCGGCCAGCAGTTCGGCGAGCTTCCCCACCGCCCGGGCGTTCCCCAGAGATAACTTGGTCTCGATGTCAAAGTAGGAAGCCTGCATGCCCACAGACTCGGCGAGGAGGCCGATTTGCGTGCCGATGTGGCCGTACCCCACGATGCCCAGTTTCTTACCGCGCACCTCGCGCGCGCCTTCCGCCGTCTTGAGCCACTGGCCGCGATGCGCCGCCGCGTTCCTTTCGGGGATTCCGCGCAGCAGAAGAATAATCTCGGCCAGCACCAGTTCGGCTACGCTCCTGGTGTTGGAGAACGGCGCGTTGAACACTGGAATTCCGCGCTTCCGGGCGCACTCCAGATCCACCTGGTTGGTGCCGATGCAGAAGCATCCGATTCCCATCAGCCTGGGCGCGCGGCTCAGAACGTCGGCGGTCAACTGCGTGGCAGACCGTATGCCGGCGAAATAGGCGCCTTTGAGTGCCTCGGCGAGCGCATCGCCGGCGAGCGACTTGGGCTGCGACACCACGTTGGTGTATCCCTCGCGCCGCAGCATATCCGCGGCGCTGGGATGCACCCCTTCCAGGAGAACGACTTTGATCTTGCTCTTTGCGAGAGAAATAGCAGCCATGAACTTCAATTCTCGCGTGAACGAGCGGTTGAAGTCACGTGCACCGGCAGACAGGCCGGCGCCTGCCCGCCGGGGGCGAGGTCATACGCCGTCTGTTTCTACTCGCCTTTTGCCGCCTCGACTGCCAATTGCAGTTCGTGCTCGGCGGAATGCAAGAGTTCCTCCGCCTTCTTGCCGTGCCCCGCCATGTCGTAGTGGTTGGCGGCGCGAGCGCGGTCCATCTCATGGATCGCCTCGGTGATGTGTTTGTGGACGGCATCCAGATCGTGCCAGTCACGGACATAGGAGAAGGCCGCGCCAGCCACGAAAGTGAGGCAGAACGCAGCGATTACAAGTGATTTCTTCAAGGTGTTCCTCCGGGTGCCGATTCGATCCGATTTTGCCGGTAGTGTCTAGATTTTCGGGGTAGGAGCTCACAGGTACCAGCAAACCTTGACCTTTCCATTTTGGTTTGGCTATGATCGGTGACCATGGGTGACGGGGACGATCAGGCGCCGGCCGGAGGATCGGTAATCCATTCTTCAGACGGCAGCATCTCCGGAGAACATGACGCCCCGTCGGACTACCCGTTGTTGGTCGGTCCCGCGACATCGAAAGAAAAGAACACGCTACGCCCCGGAATTCCGGTGGTCGCCTGCTGGCGGCTGGAGGATATCCGCTTCGACTTCGATTCTTCGTTCGTCCGGCCGGACTCACAGCCCGACTTCAAAAAACTGGCCGAGTTGATCAAGGCGCATCCCAAGGCTCCGGTCTCCATCTTTGGCCACGCCGACCCGGTCGGCACGGAAGCCTACAACAAGAAGCTCAGCGGCCGGCGTGCGATCGCAGTGTACGCCATCCTCATCCGCAACGCTGACATGTGGGAGAACCTATACTCCAGTCCCTATCACGGCGACAAGTGGGGGCCGCCGCAGATCCTGGCGATGCTGGAGATGCTCGGCTATTCTCCCGGTAAAGACGACGGGCTGCTGCAGGGCAACGCGAGCGATATCCTGAAGAAGTTTCAGACTGACAATGGGCTTACAGGGCATGGCTACCTAAACGCTGCGACGCGCAAGAAGCTGTACACGGTATACATGGATAAGCTGTGCGGCGCCGATTTCAAATTGCAGAAGTCGGACTTCCTGGCAAAAGGCGCGGACGCAGACGGCCGCGGAGACTATCAAGGTTGTAGCAAGTTCAATCCGCTATTGATTTTCTCCTCCGCCGAGGAGCAAGAGTACTCGCAACCCGGCCTGGAGTTGCAGCGTAACGCGGTGAACGCTCCCAATCGTCGGGTGATGGTGTTCCTCTTCAAGCCCGGCTTGGTGGTGAACCCAGCGCAGTGGCCGTGTCCGAAGGCCGATACCGAAGCCGTGGACGCTTGCAAGAAACGGTTCTGGTCGAACGGCGCAGCGCGGCTGCAGAACACCGCCAACGAGCGGCGGTACAACAGCAAAGCCATTTTAGAGAAGAAAGAGCTGAACACGTTCGCCTGCCGTTTCTACGAGCGTTTGTGCGGCAAGTCGCCCTGCGAGCGAGCGGAGAAGCAGTGGGTGGTGCGGATTCTCGCCGCCGGTACAGGGCCAGTGGCCAACCACCAACCCATCGCTAATGAGCCGTATGAGTTACGCGGCGTAGGAGCGAGCGAGGGCATCGTCAAAGGACGGACGGACTCCAAAGGGTTCTTGCGGGCGGCAGTCAGCGACGAAACCCCCACGATGACGCTGGCCATCGCGGGCAACCGGCTCACCCTCAAGGGCGGAACCTTGCAGCAGATCGACGCCGGCGACCCGGCCGCCAAGCAGCGCTTGTACAATCTCGGTTACGGCGATCAGGATTTTGCCTCGTGGACCGACGATTCTTACAGCAGCGCGCTCAAACAGTTCCAGCACGATCAAGGCTTGACAGAGAGCGGCACGGCAGACGACGATACCAAGCAGAAGCTGAAGGAAATTCACGGGAGCTGAGGGAATCGAACCGACACATGGCATCCTGGAGCGACGACATCAAGGGCTGGACCGATACCACCGGGCAATGGGACAACGACACAAAAGTTTGGGATTACTTTCATCCGTTCCATCGCATCAAGTCCCTTTCCTGGAACCCCACTCGCGACCAGGTGGACGGGTTGGGGTACCGGTGCGGATGCCACGCACCCAGCGACGGTCCGGACGACAGCGTGTACGGGCTGATTATCCAGGCTTTGGCGCGCACCGTCCCCGGTTGGGTGCCGGTGGAGGGTGAAACCGAGGTTGAGGTGGAAGGGGCCCTCGATCGCTGCTTTCAGACTTGGACCGACGTTCCGGTTCACCAATGGCACATTTACTACGACTGGAATTTCCATATCGCGCCCTCCCACGGCTACACCTATGTGCGCGGCAAAGGCAACGAGCCGCACGGACGTTCGGAATTGGCGGGCACCCAGCGCCGCGTCACATCGACCAACACCATGGAGTGCGAATGGGACTGCGGCGCATTCGGCGCGAGGCCAGGCGCCATGTTCAACAATGCCCAATGGATTTGGCCCATGGCGTGGCAGTACTGCTGGGTTGCCGGACGCTGGATTTACGATTGCGGCCACGCCAGTTCGTATGACAAAACCGGCGAAAACGAAGGGTTGATGCGGAGCGAGATCCACCCCTGCAAGGCGATGGCGTCGGCGCAATGGGAAGCGGTGGATTTTCCGGAAAACGGCGGGCTGTTTGTGCCAGGCATCCGATTTCAATTCTTCGCCAGCAGGTTGGGCGGGTACCGGCAGTTTCCGGCGATCAACGGCAGCGACTACGAATTCATCGTCGATCTGCCGAAGGTGGACGGAAGCTATCCCAATTTCGCGGTGGGCCATACGTCGGAGTTTCCCTTTAATACCGGCGTCTTGCGCTCGCCTCACCTGCTGCACAAGACCGATTTCATTTCCACCGCGACCGGTACTGCCGGCGCCGTGCAGCCGATCATCGAGCCGCTGCAGCCGCGAGGCCCCGGTTTCTTGCCGGAGCAGGTAAAAATCAAGATCCCCTTAACCCAGCTCGACTCCTCCTCGGACTACTACGGAGTGATCGTCAAGCTAGGCTGGTTCGACCCCAACCACACGCTGGCGCGTCGCGTGAAGAAGTGCGTCGTACAGTTCACCCACCTGCACAAGGGTCACGAAGACCACGATACCTTCGCCGAGCACTGGGTTGTGAAATACGGAGTGAACGGGCGCTGGTTCCGCCAGGACTTCACCGGCGTGCATAATAACACCGACCTGGCCTTGAATGCGCCACAGCAGACGTTTTACCTGGCCGATAGCGATTATCTTTACGTGACTTCGCACGGCGCCGCCATCGAACCGGTGGACGGCGTGTTTCAGCGGTCGGATGGCGACCGTACGTTGCGGGTGAACGGCGTTGCGATGGATTGGGAGAGAGACATTGTGCACGGTAGCCGGCAGAGGATGTGGGACATTTGCTACGGCCTGGCGAATATGATGTTCACGACATTTAACATGCAAAACGAGCCGCTAGGGATTATCGACCCGACTGCGGTCAAGGCGGATAATCCTCTCGCCGTGCATGGACTGAATATGCAGAAGACCCAGCACTTGCAGGTGGCCTACTTCACCACGGAGGTGGGGGAGAGCGCGGAACTGGCCGAAGATCCGACCAAGATCGACTACACGTTGAACTACCTGGTGACGGTAGAGCCGCAGCAGATTCCATAGGAGACTACTTGCTAGCGATCGTCAGATTTGCGGGTGAAGAAGTGGCTTGCCTAGATTTTGGAGAGCCCCTGGAGCCGCGGGGGGCGATTGAGGAACACGTGCGGTCTGTGCTGGCCAACTTCGAGGCGCGCAAACTGGAGCTGTTCGATCTCGGCTTCAACGATGCCGTGCCCGTCCTGATCAAAATTCTGGAGAAGGCTGTCGACGACCCGAAGGCCATTCTGCAGCCGATTCGAGCGCTGGGATACCTGGGGCGCCCTCAAGGTTGGAACGTGGTCAGCGCGCACGCCCTGCATCGCGACCCCATCGTCCGGCTGGCAGTCATCCGCACCCTGGGCCAGATGGGGAAGTTTAACCGCATCCAGCTGTTGGAGTCGTTTCTCGAGACCCCGAACCGCGCGGAGAAACGGGAAGCAATCATTGCGTTGGGAAAATTCGCGAAGCCGGAGGTCATCCCGGAGATTGAATCCGCAGCCGGGCAGGATCCCGAATTGCAGCGGCTGGTGGAAGAGGCGAAGCGGCGAATCGACGCCACCCTGAAGGGAATCGAGACCAGGGATTTCACGGCCTTCGTCGACGCGATAATCGACACAGATGAGTATGAGGACATTCTGCCGCTCATGATGATGTGCTGGCCGCCGCTGAAACGGCTCCTGGGCGACCGCACGAGAAGCTACGAGACCCGGCGGCGCGCTCTGTACCTGCTAGGATGCGCGGGAATGCGCCAGCCGTTGTCGCAAATGCGCCGAATTGTCCTCGACCCCGCGGAGCCGGTCGATCTCCGTGAACAGGCGATCTTCGGCCTTGGACGGACGCGCGCGCGCAGCATCGTGCCGCACCTGGTCGAACTGCTCGACCATGAAGACCTCAATTTGCGCGATGTCAGCATCGACGCCCTCGGCCGCATCGGCGACGCGATGGCCTTGACTCCCCTGCTGGGCAAGTGGGAACTGGGCGAAGAGGCTCTTCGGATTCGTTTGCGCCTGGCGTTCTCGCGTCTGTGCTCCGCGCCGGGCCTCCAGGCTCTGCTAGAGCCGCTGCGGACCTATCAACCGCGGGCGATCGAAGAGATCTATTTCATTACCGATTCGTTGGAGCTGATTTCCGGCTATCGCCGGGAACTCATCGAGTCCATGCTCGCGAGCGCGGTGCCGGCCGCGCGCCGGGACGCGCTGTTGTTGCTGGCAACCTTCGGCACGAAGGAAGACAACGACGACCTAGTGCGTTTCCGCGACACCGACGAAGATTCCGTAAACCAGGAAATCGCAAACCTGGGGGTCGAGCGGCTGAAGGATATCCCGCTGTGGGACCGGCCATGAAATACGCCATTGGAATCCTTTGGCTGGTGGCGGCGCTGGCGCTTCAGAAACAGCCCGCGGCGCACCGCTTCTTCGCCTATGCAGGGACCATCGTGACCTTGGTGCACGCGTGCGCTTTGGTCGGTGGCCTTCTCTATCAGCGGTTGTTCGACGCACGGTCGGTGGAAGGAGGCGTGTCGCTAGCCGGTTTTCTGATCGGCATTCTCGCGGGGGTCGGGCTAGGGGCGTGGGCCGGCTCCGCAGTCTCGCAGAATATCGCGGCTTACTGGATTGCGCAGATTGCGGCCGCGGCCTTTCTCATCTTTCTGCCGCTTTTCCCTACGTGACGGCTAGCAGCCGTGAACGTCCTTGAGCTTAGCCTGCGTTTGCGGTCCACATTGGCCGTCGACCGTCAGATTGGAATCGCACTGAAATTCCTCCACTGCCGACTCAAACCGGTCGTCGTCCGGATGGTCCGGGTCGCCGGCATCGTATCCGAGATTGTTTAATCTCGCGGCTTGACCGGAATATTCGTCGATGGGATCGAGGTGGCCGACCTTTAGCGGGATTTCGCCATCGTCGATTTTGACGGAACCCTTCTGTGCCGTGCGGGGAATGAACTTATGGATGAGTCCGTCACCGTCCGTGGTGAGTGTTTCGGTCACGCCATCCACGGTGAGGATGCACGGAACGTTGGGGCGCGGCAGGCGATTGCAATCCTTGACGACCAATCGTAATTCCAGCGGTTGGCGGTTGACTTGAAAAACATGAACCGCGCCGGTTGCGCGGTTGACGATTTTCTCCTGCTTCTCGGGGACGTACAGCACATCGCCGGGATAAAGGACGTTCGGATTCTTGCGCGTGGCTTTCAGAGCGGCGTTATTGCCGTGATCCCAAATGGTATGGTAGTCGCGAAAACCGTACTTCGCGGCGATGCCGCTAAGGTGCTCGCCTTGTTTGACGGTGTGATCGGGCATTGCCGACTTGAGTTATAGCAAAGGCTCGCCCGCGTTGCAACGCGATCGCCTCATTGCGGCTTCCACTCTGAGCCGTCGAGATCGGGGAACGAGATCTCGCACAAGCCGGGGTCTAGCACCTTTTCGGTGCGATAGCTTCCGTCCGGTTCGAGTTCTTCGCTGGCCAGGTCGATGATTACCACTTGGCCGTCAGTCAGTTTCATTTGGACCCTGACATCCTTGACGGGCTTTCCGCGCTGGTCGACGACGCGGACCCCAATCCACGTCTTCTCCTTTTCTTTAGCCGGGGCGGATTGCTGCGGCGGCGGCGCACTGGCGCCGGTTTGAGTGGATCGCCCGCCGCCCCCCCCGGATCCTTCCGGAACGTCCGGCCGCTCCCACCGCCTGCCGGTACGGAACAAGAGCCTGCGAGTAGACAAGCGACTGGCGACGACGCGGATCGCCTGGTCGTCGCTCCACCGATAGACTGGGTCGGTGGGAGCCAACACCTGCCGCAGGTGCGCCATGATCCTGGGATCCCCCTTGAATTGCCGGAGAAACCGCTCCGCATCCACGCGGTCAACCAGATAGAGATATTGGTCCTCTTCGGTAGAGCGCGCAAATGGCACGATCTGCCATGGACTCTCAGGTTTATCGAACATGCCCTGGATTTCCCATCTACGACCTAGATAGTATCGGGCAATTCGATGAGGTATTGCAACGCATATTCGTGCAGGGGGACCCGCGCGCTTTAGGCCGGGTACCAGCCCCGATACGCTAATCGGCAATGGCGATGACCTTCAACGCTCCACCCCGAACTTCGCATGGCGGTGATCCTTTTCGCGCGGGATACGCGTTCTGGCGCCGAGCTCGCAAGCCTCAAGCTTGGATGTTGTTACCTACGAACTCAGAACGCCGATACTGGCCCTTTCGTCTATCTACCGCCTCTCAAATGCGTGTGCAGCCAAGCCTTGGCGATCTTGAGTTCGCGCTGGACCGTGGCGACAGATGTACCCATCGCTTCGGCTGTTTCCTCATATGTAAGGCCGCCGAAATACAGCATTTCGACCGCTTCGCTCTTTCGCGGATCGAATTCCGCCAGCTTGTTGAGCGCTTCGTCGATGGCAATTACGTCGAACGCACCATCCTCATACGCCAAGGTGACATCATCGAGCGAAACCTGCTCGCCGCCGCTACCACGCTTGACTCGACGGCGGGTTTTGGCGTGATCCACCAGAATGTGACGCATCTGCTTAGCGGCCACCGCAAAAAAATGGACACGGTCCTTCCAGTCCACGTCTGCGCCAGCAAGCCGTAGATAGGCCTCATGAACAAGTGCTGTCGCGACTAGGGTATGGCCGGGCCGTTCATTGCGCAGGTACGTCTCAGCCAGCCGCCGGAGTTGATCGTACACCATTGGCATCAACTCGTCGGCTGCCTCGTGCCGCCCCTGCCGGGCCTCCCGCAGCAACTTCGTGATGCCGGAGCTTAGGCACATCCTTACCATGATAGTCGGAAAATGCTCCCAAGTGGCTGTCTATAGGCTAGAACGGCTAGAATTCACCCTTGACTGCTGGACCGGAGCGATAAGCACGCGCTTTAGAGGGCTTACCCCACAATTCATACAGCCGGACCACGCGATCTTGAGCTAACCGCGTCTCAAGCGCCCGCTGGCCGAGTTTATTACTGAGAACGGTATAAGCACCGACCAAGAGCGGCTCCGCTTCCGGATATCGTCCGCTTTTCGTGAGCACTTCGCCTAACACACTCCTGGCGCGGGCGATCGTCCAGAATCCCGCGGGCAAGTTCCGGCTCAGGAGGTCCACTGCCTCCCGGGCAGACGATTCGGCCTGGGATGCCTCCCCGGTAGCGGCGAGAAACCCGGCATATCCCACCAGGTGGGCCGCAGTGTCCAGAAAACGGGGGGGAGCGGCGGACCGATCGATGGCCATCGATTCCTTATATAAATTCTCCGCCTCACTGTTATTACCGCGAGCCTGAGCGATCGCCGCCAGTCGAAATCGCGTTTCGGCGGACTCGGCCGGGGCGGCGCCCAGCTTTTGGCGATAAA
>Ga0182013_10007377_pt1 | contig 12146 bp, 13 predicted proteins | sample 612S2MmetaG_FD_120487 | JGI IMG/M metagenome (GOLD analysis project Ga0182013, IMG submission 120487) | Permafrost microbial communities from Stordalen Mire, Sweden - 612S2M metaG | ecosystem: Environmental > Terrestrial > Soil > Wetlands > Permafrost | place: Sweden: Stordalen | collected...
TAGGTGGTTTGCATACCCCTGCTGCCGGTGTATGCGGTAGGCCTACTACCATCTCTCTTACAGTTGCAACTCTCTCAAAGTTGCGATAAGGTTTTCTGTTCCCTTATCTTCGTGACACACGGCAACCTGGAACTATAAATAACCGCAAGTCTCGTGGCTTGCAAACCTTATTGTTCCTTGTATTTTTCCCCTGCAACAAATGTATTCCCCAAAAATCCTCATAATCTCCCCGTATCACTTATTTTTGGCGCACATATATGGCAGACGATAAACATTTTTGCATTTTTGGGCGCAAGCCAATTATAGAGGCACTAAAAGCCGGCAAACGTTTTGACAAAATTCTGGTACTGAAAAATATTACCGGCGATGAGATGCGCGAAATCTACAAAATGGCTAAGGATGTAGATACGCCCATCCAGAATGTACCCAAAGAAAAACTGGAAAGTGTTGCCCAAAAATATTCAAAGCACCGCGAGGCCAACCACCAGGGCGTTATTGGTTTTCTTTCCATTATAGATTATTACAGCCTTGATGATGTGCTACACCAAACCTATGCAAAAGGCGAAACGCCTTTGCTGGTTATATTAGATGGCGTAACAGATGTAGGTAACTTTGGGGCCATTGCGCGCTCCGCCGAGTGTTTAGGCGCACATGCCCTGGTAGTGCCTGCACAAGGCTCGGCCCAAATAAATGCCGAGGCTATGAAAACCAGTGCCGGCGCCCTCAACAACATTTTAGTATGCCGCGAAAAAAGTTTGGTAACAGCAATTAAATACTTAAAGGTAAACGGCATAAAAGTTTTCGGCACTGATAAACATAAAGCCACAGATATAAGTAAAGTTGACTTCACAGAACCCTGCGCCATTGTATTAGGCTCTGAAGGCGATGGCATCTCCGCTGAAATAATGAAACTCTGCGATGAAAGAATAATGATACCCATGGCTGGCCAAACCGAATCACTCAATGTATCAGTCAGTGCAGGAATCGTACTCTACGAAATAAGCAGGAGCCGGAAAAAATAAAAAACACGTCATTGCGAGGAGGCTTTGCGACGAAGCAATCCCGAAGCCAACGACAACCGACCATAACTTAACACCTATCCAGAAATTCGTAATTGCAACAAAAAGAGGAGATTTAATTCTAAAGAAAAAAGATAGAGCTGGGAGCTCTTCTGTTTTCCTTTTGTAAAACTATGCAATGCCAACCAACAAGTAGTTGCATTGCATAGTATATACATAAGCAACAGCGCCTTAGAACGGCGCTATGCTCTTAGCGAGCTTTCTTTGCTGCTGCTTTCTTTACAGGAGCTTTTTTAGCTGCTGCTTTTTTTACTGCTTTTTTCTTGGTAGCCATAAATAATTGTTTTTACCTACTCTGTTATGCCCGTTTTCGGTTACCCGGGTACCTACTCTTTTATAGCTTTTCGGTTTCCGCTTTTACTTTAAATGTGGTGCATCAAAAAAAATCAACGCACATACATTCAACGTAACAGGGTGTAAAATATTTAATTTACTAAACACCTTTATGCTTTCGGCATGGAAACAACTCCACGTCAGTTTTATTTTGTCTATTATTAAAAACATCTGCGCAATTATCATCAACATGTGCTAACAACTTTACAAAATGCTGAAACTGTTTGCAGAAGCCAATTCCACCGGTGCACATATTCCGTTTATTAGCACAAAACCCGAGCGCACCAAAATGTGTATAAACATCTGCGCTAAAAATCCATTTACCGGCTCTATCAACTTTTTTGTTGCAACTACACGCTCATTTTTCAACTGGTGCATTTTCATTTTTGAAAGAACAACATAACTATTTTATAAAACAGCTGTGCATTATAAACGCACATACAGCCGAAATGTTACACAGAAAAAATTGAAGCGTATCTATTTATGCGGCAGCGATAAGAAGGATTGCCTGAAAAATGAATTTCCACTTCATGCCTCATTTTAAAACTTCAGATAAAAATCCTTGGTCATCATCTTGTACTCCTCTGTAAAATTTTCTACGGCGTGTTGTATCGTAAGGCTGCTATTCAAAATATCTTTTTCACTTTGCTCCAGCTGCAACATCAGCAGGTAAGGTGCTTTACCCGCAACAGCAGTAACTTCTGTCAACCCGGTTACAAACAAGCGGTACTCATTGGCGATTTTCCGAAACACAGCAAGATTAAATACCGGCAGAACCAATAGCACTCTCCCATTATCGGCTAACAACCGCGATATGCCTGATAGTAGTTCTTCATAAGTTAATGCAACAGTATGCTTCGCTACATTTTTCCTATGGCTGCTTGTTTTCAGGTCATCAATAAAATATGGCGGGTTCGAAATAATAACGTCATACTTCATGCCCGGATTAAACTCCTGCAGCGAAGAATGAAATGAAGTTAAACGGCTGGCCCATTTACTGTTTTCAAAATTTTCCTTCGCCTGCAGGTAAGCATCGTTATCAACATCAATAGCATGTATTTCGGCTATAGCATTTTTTTGCGTCATCATTAAGGCTATTACCCCGGTGCCCGTTCCAACATCCAGTATGTGCTTTGCCTCGCTTACATCACGCCAGGCCCCAAGCAAAACACCATCGGTATTTACCTTCATAGCACACTTATCATGCGCTACACTAAATTGCTTAAATCTGAAAACCGATTGCTCCATCTTTAATACTACACAACTTTACAGACAATTTTAAATCGGCCGAAACTAGTGAGTTGAAGGTGGCTTTGCTTTTGGCTTTGGCATCTCCTTTAGGAGATGGCTATGCCTTACCCAAATTTTAATCGCGTCAATCTTTGTTTATGGCTGTATTTTCATCCGGCCTCTAAGCTATTTCCGTTAAGAAAATGATTCATGCTTAGCCAAAAGAAAGAAACGCTGTATGAGACCAACCTAATGTTTACTACAAGCGCCTATAGCGGTACCGTTAACTAAAAGGGCAACCGGTGCGTCGAGTTCGTTTATTTCTTGCGTAGAGAAGCATTTTTAGGAAATTGCTTAGCAGCCTTGATTTTTTGGTTCTTTTTGATCAAGCAAAAAGAACGGCAATTACGGTTAGCCGTCGAGTAGAAAATCCGGGCAAGTCACAATAGGTTACCGCGCAACCAGGTATTCTGCAAAATCGCCGAATAATCATTACAATTTCCTGCATTTCCAACCGTCATACATTTATTACCTTTATAAAAGACAACTAAAATAAAATAACAATGGCCAATACACCCGATAAAAAAGTAAGAGCAATAATTACCGGCAGCACCGGCATGGTCGGCGAAGGCGTACTGCACGAATGTTTACTAAGCCCCGATGTAGAGGCCGTGCTGGTAGTAAACCGCAATCCATGCGGAGTGGTGCATCCCAAACTAAAAGAAATTATCCTCAAAGACTTCTTCAATTTCTCAGCCATTGAAACTGAACTGGCAGGTTATAACGCCTGTTTCTTTTGCCTGGGCATTTCTTCAATGGGTGTAAGTGCCGATGACTATTACAAAATGACATACACCCTTACCATGGGTGTTGCCCGCATATTAAGCAAAGGCAATCCGGATATGACCTTCTGCTACGTTTCAGGTTCGGGTACTGACAGCAGCGAAAAAGGCCGCCTGGCCTGGGCGCGCGTAAAAGGCAAAACTGAAAATGACCTGATGAAACTGCCGTTTAAACAGGTATATGCATTCAGGCCCGGTTATATTCATCCAACACCTGGCTTAAAAAGAACCCATCCTTATTACAAAAGTGCTGATATAGTAATACATACCACTGCATAAAACGCCCAAAAATATTAATAATTTGCGCTAACTTTATTTATATGAAAACGAAAAAGCCAAAAGCTAAAAAGTTTCAGCCGGGAATGTCCGATACTGAATTACTAAATGCTTTATTACATAAAAAGCCGAAAGCTTTAAAAAAAGATGCGCAAAGAAGTAAAGACGGTACAACAATGAAACGTGACGGTTAATTCCTATTTACCTGTAAATAGTTTGTCAAATTGCACCCAGGTTTTCGTAATTACGTTTGTTTTAACCCCTTTGGGCCAGTAGTCTACACCCCCTTTTGAGATATTAAGCGTTCCTATTAATCCGTTCTCGTTCCTGATTTCTACAACAGCGTCTAATTTTCCTAAATCACGCTGCGGAACTTCTACTCTAATTGTGTGTGCCATATTGTTTGGTTTTAAAGGTTAGTTTATTCGGTGTGCATAGTTTACGTAGTAATCAGGGTCATTGTGCCTTACATCAAATTCCCACGTCTGCACAATTAAGGCACCAAAACCATTTTTCGCGCGTATAGTAGCTTGGTATATCCAACCGTTTTTAGACCTCCCACTTATACCAGAGTCACCAAATTCTACGCTTGACGGGTCGTTAGCACTTCTTTTAAACCACATTTCACAGGCGCTTTTTAATTCGTACTCTTGTGGTTGTCCCCAGGTAAGCCAATTTATACTTGCAATTTTGTATTTCTTACTGCGGTCAAATTTTTGACGTAGTTTTTCTATTGAATCAGAACCTATCTTTTGTGAAGCAGCGGTCATTTGCTTTTCTATTTTGTCAAGCGCATTAAGAATATCGCTGTAAGGCGGTATTCCTGTGTTATTGGTTTCTAATTTTACAGAGTCCCAATCAGCTTTAAATTTGGCTAAATATTCGCTTTCTGTAAAAACAGGGGCCGGCTCTGTATTTACAATTGGTTTGTTTGTATCTGACGAGGAAAGCCACTTATTGCATTTGTACAGCGGAATTGCAATACAAGCTATTATTGCAATCATTAAAATCCGTGAACAGCCTGTGGGAGAGTTTGTATTTGCCATAAAGGTTTTTTAAACTGCCTGTTCCCTTTACAGCTACCTATAAAATAAATCAGCGTGGGACATTTAACTTACCGCACCGAGGTACTGAGATACCCACACACGAATAAGGAAAAGCCCACGCCTTGCGTGAACGTTTGCACTTATTCCCCGTGTGTTGAAATTTCTCAGTTTTCGGATACAGGAATAGCTAACGCTGATATTTTCTAATTCAATTTACTTTTACATCGTTTGTTGTTAAGACAACAAATTTAAAAAATTATCTTTATGGAACTAAAGCCGCCCCGATTAATAGCTTCTACTGTATTTCATAACGGCAAAATAAGGGGAATAATAGTAGGAGTAACTCACGCTGAATATGAATATTACATGGAGCACGATGTTATAAACGAAAATCAAGTTTCAATAACTTGCGTTAAGCAATACCTTAATGAAAAGGGTTATCCTGATGAAATTGCGAAAGAAAAAATATCAAAAGCCTATGCGGGAGAAATTGCATTTTGGAAAAACGCGTATGTTATTACAATTCCAAATCTTAAAGAGGTGCTTCATATTGTTGACGAGAATCTTATCTACCATGATTTTATTGATGCGTACTGCCAACATCTAAAATCTATTTAGTTAACTGTTTAAAGCTAAGTTGTTTCTTACTCTGCAAAACTTTTTTCATTCGTTTTTCAGGTTTTTCATTGCGCGTATTATAACGGTACACAAATTCATCTACGTATCTATCAAGGTGTTTCCTGCTAACGTTGTGATAAATTCCTAAAATTCCGCGCTTGAATAACGACCAGAATCCTTCGATTGTATTAGTATGCGCCGTACCAACTACGTATTGGAATCGCCTATGGTTAACTACTTTATGCGTAAAATTCTTGTACAGTTTATTATAGGCCGTCCATTCATCACTCATTACCTTAGCGTTCTTTTTTACATTGGCTAATATAATTGGCTCCAAAGTTTTTCGTTTGGTATCAGGAACACTTTGCGCCCGTAATTTTCCGCCCCGTTGTAACATACCAAATACCGGAGTTTTATCTTTAAAGCTTCGTCCTTGACTATTAGGAACTTTCTTATTCCAGTGCCTGTTACGGTTTTTGCCTCCAACAAAGGTTTCGTCTACTTCAACTGTTTTACTTAATTTTTCTGTATAGCCGTTGTCTTTAAAAGTATGTCTTAAACGATGTAACATATACCATGCTGTTTTTTGCGTTACATCAATATCCCGCGCAAGTTGATGAGAGCTTATTCCTTTCTTGTGCGCTGTTATCAGGTATAAAGCAATGTACCACTTGGTTAATTTAATCCTGGAATCGTGAAATATCGTACCGACTGTAACAGAAAATACGCGTCTGCATTTAGCGCACTTATAACCTGTCTTTGTTGTATAGCATTTATCATTTTCGCAATAAGGACAAACAGTAGTGCCGCCCCATCTGCTAAACGCCAGATGTTTTTTGCACTCATCTTCGCCCATTAAAGCGACTTGCATTAAGTTGAAATTACCGTGCTTCATATCCCTGAATTTAATACAAAATTTGTCGTTATTACAATAAACTTTACCTCTGTAAATCAATCAATTATGCCGATGTATAAAATAACAACTACTAACAGTTTAGTATTAAATGAAATATTTGGCGAACTTAAAAAAGTTTCTAAAGGGCCTTTTTATGTAAAAGCAAAAAACTTAGAGGCTGCTATGCTAAAAGTAAAGCGTAAAACCCCAGATGACATTATAAAAGCTAAAAAACTTTCAGGTTGCTTTCTTTAATTGCACATAGATAATAGCTGTTCTTCTGTTTACATCTTCCACAATAATACTTTCTGCTTCTTTTAGCGTGGTATTGTACACGGTTGCTAAAGTAACTGAATGGGCTTTTATCAATACTTCCAACATTGCCTGAGTTTTGGCGAAATGCAATAAAATTGTTTCGTTCATTTTTAAAACGAAATTGCACAAAAAACTTTCTAAAAAATTAGGGTTGTGTAGTCCATTTAGCCTTCACTATCTTTAAAACAATAACAAAACAATATGAAAGCAGAAATTGAAAAACGACAGTATGTTAGATTCACTGTTTTAGACGCTCTTTATAATCAGTGTAAAGGAAGCACAACGCAAAGGTTTAATCTTGCTGAAATAGCCTCAAACGTTGGTATTAAAAACGGTGCGTTTGATGAAGTTGCAGGGTATTTAAGCGATGAAAAACTAATTGTTGCGTTTATTAATCCTGGCAAATATCATTGCACAATAACTCATAAGGGGAAGAAAGTAATTGAATTTGCTCACCGTTTCCCTGAGCAATCATCTGAATATTTTCCCGCGTTAAATGAAATGCAGTAATTTAACAACTGGTATGTATTAGTATATCATTACCATTACAAATATGTTACCTGGTATTATCCCATTGGCAAAACGTTATTTCCCGGCACAGTTACAACACTGGCAGAAATAGGCCACGCAATGATTCATGCAGTAACACTGGGTTACGAAAAGAAAATAGTAGATAACAAAGACATCGTTATCCTGGCAGCAGGAAAATAAATTCCCAATCTTAGAAGCTGTTTTGAAATGAATCGAAAATAATATTACGGAGGTATTTTGCCTTTGGCTCTGGCATCCCCTTTTTGTTTCATCCCGCGTTATTTATGCGGGAAGGGGACGGGAGGGGCTGAGTACGTGGCTATAAAAGAATTCTTGAACCATTTCGAAACAGCCCCTTAGAACTAATTAAAAAACAGGGATTAAAGGAATATCTACCAAAGAAAGCCACACAAAATGAATCATTTTAAACGTACTTCTCCTGTATTCATTTTTGCAAACTTTGCGGCTTTGCGTTAAAAATTGTATTTAATTGTAATTTTTAATAGTTTCTTAAAAGCTGATTGCAAAAGCTGTGTCCAAATCAATAGTATAAAATTAACCTAAAGCTAACGGCTAAAGATTAAACAGAAAGGCGGTTTTGTTACTTTCGCCTGCTATGAAAACTACATGCCTGGTTTTATTCACTGTTATACTTATTTATTCGGGTTGCACCTCATCGCAACGTGCAGCAGCTAATGCTTACCATAGCGCGTACGACGATACCAGCTTGCTCGTTCAGGCGGGGCCCATATTGTTGCCTTACAACCGTTACATAGATCCTGCCGGCAGCATCATCCGTTTTGGCGACCCTGAATATGAAAACCACAGCCTCGATTGCTGCTTACTTCCGGATGGAAAAACCCTGGCCGTTGAAGACCGTTATGGAGTAGCTTTTATGGATGTACAAACACAAAAAGTGCTTTTTCATTATGATTACGAAACAGGAAAAAAGAGAAAATATTTAATGAGCACCTACTCAGGTATCAAAACGTTGACAATAAATAATGAGGTCCATATTTTCTGGAGCGCAACCAACACCGACAATAATCTTTCAGAAGTGTTAGATGCAACATGGTCAGGTAACCAGGCCACATTGGTTCAAACCTTTGAGTTAAAACCATTGGCACCGGCCCCCATGGCGTTGCCCAACGATATTGCGGTCAACACCGAAAACGGCATCGTTTATTTATACGTAGTGTTGAACGGCAACAATCAACTGGTTAAAATAAACTGGCAAACCCGGCAAACCGTCTGGTCCGCTCCCACCGGTGTTGCACCATACGGAATAGTACTGGCCAATGGAAAAGCCTACGTAACCAATTGGGCTGGGCCCGTACCTACCGACACCACCCGCGAAACAGCCGGAATACCCTATGGCAGCGTGTATATCGACCATCGCACAGGTGGCACTTTAAACGGCACCATATCTGTAATCGATTTAAAAGACGGAAAAGAAATTAAACAGGTAACCGTTGGCCTTCACCCCAATGCAATTATCAAAAGTGCCGATGAACAATTCGTTTACGTGGCCAACGGCAACAGCGATTACGTATCAGTTATCAGCGCTGGTTCCAATACTGTAGTTGATTCTATATCAGTTAGCCTTAACCGGTCAGGCAATTCGTTTATAGGCAGTTCGCCCAACGCATTGTTGTTAGACAAAAAAGAGAACAGGCTATACGTAGCTAATGGTATGGACAACGCATTAGCGGTTATTCGTTTAGGTGCAAAGTCTTCAAATAATAACGGCGAAGACCGCATACTCGGATTTATCCCAACCGAAGCTTATCCCGCCGGCCTTACCATGGATAACCAAAATATTTATGTAGCCAACCTGGAGGGAGAAGGCGCCCGGTTAAATATAAAAGGAAGTTACAATTCGCACCACGTGGGCGCCACAGTATCGGTTATTCCAATTCCAAAAGATGAAGATATCTCCGCCATGACCACCAGAGTTGAAAAAGCGAACCTGATGTTCCGCACCAAACTTGCGCAGCTGCTGCCAAGGCCCGGCGTAAAACCCAAACCGGTGCCCGAAAGAATTGGTGAACCATCGTTAATAACCCACGTTATTTATATCATCAAGGAAAATCGTAGTTACGACCAGGTTTTAGGAGATATGCCACAAGGCAATGGCATGAAATCGCTCTGTGTTTTCGGCGATAGTATAACGCCTAACCAGCATCTACTGGCAAAGAACTTCGAGTTAATGGATAACTATTATGTATCCGGCAAATCCTCCGCCGAAGGCCATCAATGGACAGATGCAGCGATGACATCCGATTACGTTGAGAAAAATGTACGGGCCTGGTTCCGTAGCTATCCGCATGTTCAAACCGATGCACTGGTTTATAACAAAGAAGGTTTTATATGGAATGATGCCCTGGACCACGGTAAGTCAGTACGCATTTATGGCGAGGCTTGCGAGCCTGAATGGGACCCGGCCCTTAAATGGAAAGATATTTACGACCGCTACCAGCAGGGAAACCCTGTGGAGTTTATAAACAAAACCACCATTTCAAGAGTAAGGCCCATTTTATGTATGACCAGCCCATGCGCCGATACCCATGATTTTACAGATGTAATGCGCGCCGATGCCTTCATTAAAGAATTGCATCAATACGAGCAAATGGATGGCGACCAATGGCCACAACTCATGGTAATGGCTTTATCAGATGACCACACCGCAGGGCTTAACCCAAACTACCCCACACCTCGTGCCATGGTAGCAAGTAACGACCTTGCAGTTGGCAAAATTGTGGAGGCCGTTTCACACAGTAAATTCTGGAAGAACACTGTCATCTTCATTACCGAAGACGATAGCCAGGATGCATGGGACCACGTATCGGCATACCGCTCCACCGGTTTCGTTATCAGTCCTTATTCCGAATTGCACAAAACCGTACACACTAACTATAATCAAACCTGCATAGTGCGCACTATTGAACAAATATTGGGCATTCCACCTATGAATATCATTGATGCAACCGCCGCCCCGATGTTTGATTGCTTTAAGAACGAACCCGACACCGCTGTTTACACAGCCTGTAAAAACATCGTGCCCGTGGATGAAAAAAATAAAGACCGCTCCGAACTCACCGGACAGGAACTCAACTATGCCATACTAACCTCAACCCCCGAATACCAATATGTCGACCGCGGTAACGATGACCTGTTGAACAGGATAATGTGGTTTATGGCTAAGGGTAAACAACCTTACCCAAAAGCAATGACACAAAGCGGAAAAGACAAGGATGATTGATGTTCGTAAGGTTGTTCCCTCTGTTTCTTTCAGCTATGCTTTACCCAAATTTTAATTCCCGTAATCTTTGTACATGGGTGTATTTTCATCCGGCCTCTAAGCTATTTCCGTTAAGAAAATGATTCATGCATAGCCAAAAGAAAGAAAGGAGTGTCCGAAGATTGTATTTACACGAAATAACTTAACACATAAAAAAATCACTCCACCACCAGTTTTTTAAACTGCTCTCCTATCTGTACTAAATAGATGCCCGCAGATAATATCGAGATATTAAATTGCTCACTCTCCGCATTAATTAAATACTGCTTTACCATTCTTCCGGTAGCGTCAAAAATAAATATTGGCTTACCCAGGTATTGCGCATCAACGCTTATCGTCAACCACCCGTTTCCATTAGGGTTCGGGAAAATATGAATTTCAGGGGCCTGTGGAACATTCGCAATAGCAGCACAGGTCTCCACTTTAATATTTTGCGAAACTGAAGCATGGCAGTTATTCGAATCGGTATAAGTATAACTGATAACATAATTGCCACTGCCCGCTGTAGCCGGGTTAAACTGGCCTCCATGAACATCCGGGCCTGTAAAAGTTCCTCCGGCAGGGCTGCCATTAAGCGATACTGGGCTGCCGTTGCTGCACACCGTATCAGCAGATAGTTGTAACGTAACCACCGGTACAGTATCAATACTAACAAGCACACTATCTGAAGCGCTGCATGTTTGTAAGTTGGTAACCGTTACCACATACATGCCGGTTTGCGTAACCGTAATACTCTGCACAACAGCACCCGTAGACCAGCTATAAATAGCCCCGTTATTCTGCGCATTCAAAGTAATGCCGCCCCCGCATTGTGCGGTATCATTGCCAAGATTAACAACCGGTACTGAACCAATAGTAAAACTACTGCGTACCGTATCCATGCAAAAAATGATGATAGTATGATTACCCGGTGCGATACTTATTACCGGCAAATTCACAACCGTTGAATGTCCTCCGGCAAGGTTACCACTCCACGTATAATTTTGAACAGACCCGTTATCCAATTCATAATAAATCGTAGCTGTATAAATATTGGTTTGCCCCAGGTTGGTAAGCGTAAACGAAGGGGTAACCGATGCAGCACAAACAGTATCCACAGGGCTGGTCAGGTCACTAACTCCTATGGCCGTTGAACACGGCACCACATATATATTCTGCGATGCGGCGCCATGGCAGCTGTTACTATCTGAATAATTGTAACTCACCAAAAAATTACCATACCCCGCTGCCGAAGGGTTGAAAATTCCGTTGCTGATATTATTACCGGCATAAACCCCACCTCCCGGATTGCCGCCTCCAAGTGTTATCAAACCACCGCTCTCACAAACAGTATCCGGCAATAATTGCAATGTTACAACCGGTGCACTGTTTATTCTCACATGCACACTACCGCTGGCAGAACAGCTTTGCACATTAGTAACCGTAACAGAATAAATATTGGTTTGCGATACAGTAATAGTTTGTGCAGTAGCCCCGGTAGACCATGCAAAAGAGCTTCCGCTATTTTGCGCATTTAAAGTAATACTGCCGCCACATTGTGCCGTATCACTTCCAAGGTTCACTATAGGCGCGACTCCTGAGGTAAAACTACCGCGCAAAGTGTCGTTGGCAGGGTTAATGTCTGTACCCCCATTCGGCGAATCGCAATAAATCAACAGAGTGTGATTGCCCGGCGAAAGA
>Ga0182013_10007381_pt1 | contig 12144 bp, 9 predicted proteins | sample 612S2MmetaG_FD_120487 | JGI IMG/M metagenome (GOLD analysis project Ga0182013, IMG submission 120487) | Permafrost microbial communities from Stordalen Mire, Sweden - 612S2M metaG | ecosystem: Environmental > Terrestrial > Soil > Wetlands > Permafrost | place: Sweden: Stordalen | collected...
CCCATTTTGGATGGAGCAGTTCGGCAACGCCTCATCGATCCATTTTCAGGGCCAGCAGGCGCGCAAGGCCGTCGATCGCGCCCGCGAAACGCTGTCCGAGTTCTTCGCCTGCCGTGAAGCCGAAGTGGTATTCAACTCCGGCGGCACCGAGGGCGACAACACCGCCATCTTCGGCCTGCTGCACCCCGGCGACCATTTCATCACCACGTCCATTGAGCACTCGGCCGTGCTGCAGGCTGCGAATCGCGTGGCCGAGCGCGGCGTCGAAGTCACGTTCGTTGCTCCGCTGCCGAGCGGGCTCATGGATCCCATGGATATCGAGCGGGCGATCAAGCCCAATACGCGGCTCATCAGCATGATGCTGGCCAACAACGAGACGGGCGTTCTGCAGCCGGTGGAAGAAGTCGGGAAGATTGCTGCCGCCGCTCGGGCGTTCTTTCACATTGACGCTGTGCAGGGCGCGGGCAAGGTCGAGTTCGACGTGAAGCGATTCGGCTGCCACCTGTGTTCCATCAGCGCCCACAAGATGTACGGCCCCAAGGGCATGGGCGCGATGTATGTGCGCCGTGGCACGCCGATTGAGCCCATGATGGTGGGCGGCAGCCACGAACGCCGCCAACGCGCGGGCACTGAGAATGTGCCCGGCATTGTTGGCCTGGGCAAGGCCGCGGAACTCGCCATGGAGTCACTCGCCGACGGAACTATCGAAAAGCTCGCCGGCCTGCGCGATCGGCTGGAGGCAGGCATTCTCGAGCTTCCGGGTACGCGGGTGAATGGCGGCTGGGGCGGCGACAAGAAGGTTCCGCGCACGGCCAATACCACCAACATTGCCTTCGAGCAGGTGGAGGGCGAAGCCATGGTCATTGCGCTCGATCTGAAAGGCGTTGCCGTCAGCGGCGGTTCAGCCTGTCACTCGGGATCGACGGAGCCAAGTCATGTACTGATGGCCATGGGACTCGACAAGAATGCGGCGCGCGCAAGTTTGCGCTTCAGCCTGATGAAGACCGCGACCGATGCGGATGTGGATCATGTTTTGAAAGTCGTTCCGGAAGCGGTGGAACGGTTAAGAGCGCTTTCGCCCGTAGCGGCAGGATAAAGAAGCGGAGCTAGCGTGGTTAGCGTTGTTCGCGGAGTTAGCAAATCTACGAGTAAGCTATTCGGCTAACCCCGCTAACCCCGCTAACCCCGCTAACTCCGCTAACAACGCTAACCCCGCTTCCCCTGAGGTCACATGAGTGAGCAAACAACAATTGCGGTAGCCATGTCCGGCGGCGTCGACTCCTCGGCGGCGGCGGCGATGCTCGTCCACTCGGGAGAGACCTTGGTCGGCCTGACCCTTCAGCTTTGGGACCAGACCCGTCTCGCCGGACGGCATGGAATCCCCGATGCGCCGAAGGCCGGCCGTTGCTGCTCGCTCGACGATGTATACGATGCGCGCCGCGTAGCCGAGCACCTCGGCATCCCCTACTATGTCGTCAACCAGGAAGAGCGCTTTGAGCGCGATGTGGTCCGCCCGTTTGTGGATGAGTACCTCGCCGGACGCACGCCCATTCCGTGCTCGCTCTGCAACAACCACCTCAAGTTCGATCAGCTCCTGCAGACCGCGCGCAGCATTGGGGCCAGCCGCATTGCCACCGGCCACTACGCCGTCAACGAATACGATCCCCAGCGCAGACGCTGGATCCTCAAGCGCCCCGCCGATCTCGCCAAGGACCAGACTTACTTTCTCTTTGGGCTGACGCAGGAGCAGTTGGCGCACACGCTCTTTCCCCTTGGCCGCCTCACCAAGCCGGAGGTGAGGGAAGTGGCGCGCCAGCGCGGATTGAAGCTGGCCGAGAAGCCCGACTCGCAGGAGATCTGCTTTATTCCCGGCGGCGACTACAAGCAGTTCCTCACCGCCTATCTCGAAGAGCAGGGCGAGCCCATGCCGCAGACAGCCGGCGAACTTGTTGCTTCGAGCGGTGAAGTCATCGGCCGGCACGACGGCATCTCGAGCTTTACCGTGGGTCAGCGCAAGGGCCTCGGCGTCAGCTCGCCTTCGCCGCTCTACGTGCTGCAGATTGACCCGGCAAGCCACCGTGTCACGGTGGGCGCCGACGAAGAGCTGGCCACGCGCACCTTGCGTGCCAACCGGCTCAACTGGATCAGCATTTCCGAACTCACGGCTCCCATGCGTGTGCGCGCAAAAATCCGCCACCGCCATGAACCCGCGTGGGCTACGCTCGAGCCCAGCGGCCCAGGAGAAGTTGTCGCCACCTTCGACGAGCCGCAGCGCGCCGTCACGCCCGGCCAGTCGGCTGTCTTCTATGACGGCGACGAGGTCGTTGGCGGTGGATGGATTTTCTAGGTCGTATCGACCTGGCCTCTACTGCCTGGCCGCCCAGGCCATGCCATCAGGGTTGGGCCCGGCATCGATGTGACCCACAACCTCCAGCGTCTTCAGGTCAATCACCGCAACATAGCCGTCCGGGCTGCACGCAACGTAGGCGCGCGCCCCGTCAGGCTGCATCTGGATTCCCGCGCTCCCGTGTCCGAGGTTGAGCCGCTTGACCTCTGCATGAGTTGCCGCGTCCAGGATCACCAGACTCGGCCCCGCTGAAACAAACACCAGCTTTCCATCCGGCGTGAACTTCAGCCGGTTCGCGCCGGGGGCATTCACGGCCAGCGTCGCCGTTACCTTCTTCTGCTCAACATCGATAATCGAAACCGTCCCGTCCCCGGCATTGGCAATCCAGGCTTCCTTGCCGTCCGGCGAAACATCGAAGCCCTCATCGCGTGTGCCCACAGGGATCACGGTCAGCAGCCAATCGCTTCCCGGCGGCAGAAGCGCGCCCTTGGGCACTCCCGGCATGGACCGGCCCGGACCAAGGTCGAACTTTTCCAGCATCGTCACCGTGCCGGAGTTCACGTTCGTAGTCAGGATGCGCCGAGCGCCGGGGAAGACATAAATCATGTGGCTCCGGTTCTGGCCGATTCCCATCACCCAGTCAATCTGCCCGGTGGCAGGCGAGTAGCTGCCGATCGACCGCGCAGCCTCCGCCGTGAACCACAGCTTGCCGTCCCGGAAAACCAGTCCATGGGGGCCTCGAAGCGCGCCAAGATCGATGGCCGGCAGCGGCTTTTGATGCACCAGGTCGACAACGGCAATCGTGTGGAAGGCGCCGAATCCATAGTTCGAGACATAGGCCGTGGCGCCGTCCGCTGAAGCCGCCGCCTCGTGCGGATCATTGCCCACCGGAATGCGCGCAACCACGCGCAGACTGGCGGGATCGACGATGGCCAACGTGTGGTCCTGCTTGGATAAGACCAGCAAAGCCTCGTCAGGGGTGGCCTGGGCACAGGCGTAGCCGCCCAGCATGGCCATCGTGAGGCCAAGCATCCATCCGAGCGATGGTTTCATTTGTCACCTCGGGGAAGTGTTGCTGCTACAGCGGTTCGATTCTGTTCTTTCGAGAAACGTAGACGCAAAGTGGCATTTTTCTCAAGAAAATGCCACCTCGCATGATCTTCAAATGGCAGCACTTGAATCGAAACCGCTGCTACACGAACATGTCTTTGTCGCCGCGAGCCTTGTCGCTCGAAGCGTGCGCCGCGTGGGGGTCGCTGCGGAGGGATTCGACCACCGCCTTTGCCGAAGCAAGCAGCCCGGCAAGCTGACGCATGGGCTTGGTGACCGTGTCGGTCATAAAGCCGCCCGTGCGATCCACCGCGTCCAGAACGTGCGTCAGCATAGTGTCAACGCGCTGGCTCTGTTTTTGCATCCGCTCGAAGATCTCTCTTCCAGCCACCTGTATGTCGGCGGTTTGCCTGCGCAGGTTGTGCGACATGGCCGCGATATCCGTGGCCGCGGCCTCGACCTTGGGGCCGGTGTTGACAAGCAGTTCGCGAACGTTCTCGATGACCGGCAGGACTGTGGTGCGCAGTTCCTCGACATCCTCGCGCATGGATTGCGCTGCTTTGCGCAGTGTGCTGACGATGGCCAGCAGCGCGATGGCCTGCAGAAGCATGGTCACCGCAACTACGGCAACAATCACGAGCTGAACGGTCTGACTGTCTGAGTTATGCATTGTAGCGATCTCACGCTCATTGAATCGATTGCGCGTTGTTACGTCGGGCCCTTGCGCCCGGCGCCTTCGCCCCTTGGAATAATTCGCCCCTGAAGCCAGCGCGAAGCCGTGCACAAAGGGGATAACGCAATCAAAGCGCACGAACCGTGGCAGGTTCGGGTCCGGCGGGGTTGATCGAATGACAGAGACGGCCGCCCTGCCGCTTCAGCCCTGGTACTCCCGCTTAGTACTCCCGGATGTCGGGCGAGCCGGTCGTCGAGTGGTAGGCCTGCCGTCCGGCATCCACTGCCGAAGCTACCCTTCCAGTCTGTTCGGAGACCAGGCTCTTGCCCCGCTCCACAAACTCTTCCCACTGCGCGCGGCCGCGATCCACGGCTTCTTTGCCGCGTTCGACATACTCTGTAACCTGTTCCTTGCCCTTGTCGACAATCGCGCTCACTTCTTCCGCGGCCTGCCGCGTGCGCGCCTTCAAATATTCAGTGCCCTCGCGGGCGCCGGTCGCCAGGTCTTCCCGGGTTTCACGGCCGCTCTTGGGGGCGTAAAGAATGCCGACCAGAGCGCCCACGCCCAATCCGGCCAGAAACCATGCCAATCCGTATGATTTGCTTTCTTCTGCCATGACGAACTCTCTCCTCCCGCTCAGCTTCAAGAATGCCTGAGCGTATCAAAACTGTTGGGCAAGCCGCAATTGCAAGTTCCGATCTAGTAACCGGCCGCTGGGGCAAAATGCACCCCAAGCGAAGATCATTATTGTCCGGCACACCCATCGCATTGGACGCAAGTCAGGCCATTCGAGATGCTTTGCTTTATTTGCGAAAGGTTAACCTGCACCTGTTCAACACAATACAGCAAATGCGCACTACATGAATGCATCTTTTTGCACATCGGCCGGTCCAGTATTGCCATTTGTTGTTCCCCCTCCCATCAGTGTCAACAGGCCTCGAGGGTTTGAAAATCCTTGCCTTCGAATCCGTTTCCGTCGCAGGTGCGGGCCAGAACTTCAGCAAAGTGCATCGCCTTGCGATCTGTCAGTTGATCAATCTGCTCGCGGCAACTGAAGCCATCGGCAACAATCAGTGTCTCCTCCGCAGCAGCTTCAACCGCGGGAAGCAGCCCCTCCTGCGCAATCGCCTTTGACACTTCGAACTTATCCGCCTCAAAGCCGAACGGCCCGGCCATCCCGCAGCAGCCTGCCTCAATCGCCTCCACTGTCGCTCCGGCGCCACGCAAAAGCGCAATCTCGCTCCCCGCCCCGCCGAAGACAGCCTTGTGATGGCAGTGTCCGTGGACCAGAATATGTGTCCCCGCAAGTCCGCTTGCCGCAAGCTCCGGAGCTTCCGCAACGAGCCAGTCCGCAAGCAGCCACACCTGCCCGCTCAGCCTCTCCGCGCGCTCGTCTTTCGGGAAAAGCTCGCGCAGTTCATCCTTGAAGACGCTTGCGCAGCTTGGTTCCAGGAAAATGAACGGGAGCCCGGCGTCGATTTGCGGAGCCATGCGCTCCAAAACTTTCGAAAGGTATGAGCGCGCCGCAGCCAGCAACCCGAAGTCGTACAGCGGCCGCCCGCAGCAGATGTGTCCCTTCGGCACTTCCACCTGAACGCCCGCGCGGGTAAGCAACTTCTCCGCGGCGACCAGCGTTTGCGGGTGGTAGTAGTTGTTCCACGTATCGGGCCACAGAACTACCTTTGTCGCTTGTCGCGAAGAAGACTTCCGATCGTCTCCAGCAGAATCGTTCTGTGCGCGGGGAACATTGGCCGTCTCAGAGACAGCAGGCCCCACCGCGCGTCTTGACTGCTGATAGCTTTTTTGAGCCAGCCGCGGCAGCTTGCGTTCCTGCGCGACGCCCGCAATGTACTTCACCAGCGGGCTGGTGATGGGCCCGGTCAGCAATGCGTTGGTCAGCGCCGGCGTCAGCGCGCCCCACCGCGCCAGCTTGTCGGCAAAGCCAAAGATGTAGTGATGCAGCGGATGCATCCGGCCCTTGTAGTGCTGCGCCAGAAACTCCGACTTCCACGCCGCCACATCCACCTGCACCGGGCACTCGGACTTGCACGCCTTGCAACTCAGGCAAAGGTCCAGAGCCTGGTGCACAGCCTCGCTCTGGAAACCCTCCTTTTTGAGCGCACCGTTGAGCATCTCCCACAACAGCCGTGCTCGGCCCCGAGTCGAGTGCTGCTCCTCGCCCGTCGCCCTGTAGCTCGGGCACATGACGCCGCCCGTCGTGTTGCGGCATGCGCCCACGCCAACGCAGCGCTCGGTAGCGCGCGCAAACGATCCCTGGTCTGCGACGAACGCAAAGTGCGTTTCCAGTTTCTGTGTCTCCGCCTCACCAGCTGTCCTCGGAGCCTCAAACCCGTGCCGCAGATTCTCCACCGGATCGTAGACGCGAACCGCATCCATCAACTTGCCAGGGTTCATACGGTTGTCGGGATCGAACAGAATCTTGAACTCCCGGAATGCCTCCATCAACTCCGGCCCAAACATCTTCGGCAGCAAGGCGGCGCGCGACTGCCCGTCGCCGTGCTCGCCAGAGAGTGAGCCGCCAAAGCTTAGCACCACATCTGCCGCGCGCGTAATAAACTCCCGGAACTTCCGTATGCCTTCCTCCGAACGGAAATCGAAGTTGATGCGCGTGTGCACGCATCCCTGCCCATAGTGGCCGTAGAGGGGGCTTCGATAACCGTACTCGGTCATCAGCCTGGTAATGGCACGCAGATAATTTCCCAATTGCGCCGGGGGAACGGCTGCATCTTCCCAACCCTCCCAGCGGTCCGGTTCGCCGGGGACGAAAACCATCGCGCCCAGCGCGGAGTCGCGCACCTTCCAGATGCTCACGGCTTCTTCCGGCGTGCAGATGCGCGTAACCGGCCGCACTGGCCAGGTCATCGAAGCGCCCACCAGGTTCTCGGCCTGCTCGCGCGCGTCCTCCTCGGTCCAGCCACCCACCTCGACAAGCAGAAAACTCACCCCCGCCGGCAGTTGCGCCAGATCTTTCAGCGCCAGGCCCTTGCGGCGCATAAAGTCAACCAGCAGGTGGTCAAATCCTTCCAGGCCGATGGGCCGATGCTCCAGCGCCAGCGGCACCGCGTCTGCTGCAAGGAACGCATCGTCAAACCCCAGCACGGTAAGCACGCGGAAGGGTGGGCTCGCGGTCAGGTTCAGCGTGGCAGAAACGATGTTGGCGCAGGTGCCCTCTGAGCCCACCAGCGCGCGGGCTACGTTGAAGTTGTTTTCCGGCAGCAACTCGTCCAGGTTGTAGCCGGAGACCCGCCGCGGAATGCGTGGAAACCTCTCCCGCACCAGGTCTGCATATTTGTCGCGGATGCGCTTGAGGCCCGCATAGATCTCGCCTACGCGGCCGCCTTCCCTGATCTTCGCCTCAAGTTCCTCAGGAGTTGTTGCGCCCACCGTCATACGCGTGCCGTCGTAGAGCACAATGTCGAGGGACTCCACATTGTCTACCACCTTGCCGCCCAGCAGCCCGTGCACCCCGCAACTGTTGTTGCCGATCATGCCGCCGAGGGTGCAGCGGGAGTGGGTCGCCGGATCGGGAGCGAACGTCAGGTGGTGCAGTTCCGCCGCGTCGCGCAGCCTGTCCAGCACAATGCCCGGCGCTACGCTAGCCAGCTTGGCCGCCGGGTCAATCAGGATGAGGCCGTTCATGAAGCGGGAATAGTCAAAGACCACGGCCACATTCGCGCACTGGCCGGCCAGGCTGGTTCCCGCGCCGCGCGGAAGTACGGCCGCCCCCACCGACCAGCACGCAGCCAGCGCCGCCTCCACATCTGCCGCGTCGCGCGGGTAGATTACGCCAATCGGCAACTGCCGGTAGTTCGACGCGTCCGCCGCATACAGCGCGCGCGAGCCCAGATCGAAGTGCACTTCCCCGCGCAGGTTTTTCTTGAGCATCTCTTCGAGCTCAACGTGCGCAGAAAAGCTCTCGTGGTCCAGCGGCGGCTGATTTTTGAGGATAGAAAATGAAGAAGTGCTCACGGGAAGATAGTAGCGCGTTTACTCGGTTCGCTGGTTGCGTTTGGAAGAAACGTCGGGTTCAGGCTCGGAGGGGGGCGGGGGTTTCATTGGCTTTCATTGGCTATGGAAAAGCTCAAAAACGGAGGGAGGCGGGGGTTTCAACCCCCGCGACGAAGCCAGCAGAATTCGTAAGGGCTTCAGCCCCGGAGAAACGCAAGCCTTAGTTCTCGCAGAATGCCCGGTTGCCGCACCCGCCGCCCTGCATGCAGCAAGGCCCACCAGCGCCACACGACTCCGCGCTGCTGCCAAAGTGCTGGCCGCTTCCTTTCGTAATCGCGCCCGCCCCGCCGCTGATCAGCCGCTTCACGCTCCCACCGCACTCCGGACAAGCCTCCAGCGGCGCCTCCGACATCTTCTGCCGCCGCTCAAAACAGCTTCCACACGCATCGCAAAGATAATCGTAAGCCGGCATCGGTGACTCCTCTTCTAATTAGATATGTGTTGGTCCTGATTATACGGAGTTGGCCCCGCGGCCCCCCCTAGGGATAAGCCGTCGCCGCCCTCGAAGGGAAGTCTCCGCTGAATTAGAAACAGTTTGCCGGTAATTCGACCGCCATCACTCAAGAAGGTTGTTCTGATCCCGGAAGAATTCCGGACGCGGAGTTCATTTTGCTCCGCCTGTGGAACAAAGCAACCGATGCGAGGAGGCAAAGAAGATTCATCAAGACCTCTACCCACCAGACAACGAAGGCGTATCGGGGCACCAGCATCTTTAGTGGGTTGATTGCAACTGGACCGATAAACCCGACAAACAGGGCCCTAGATTTCCAATCGTCAGCAGTCTTTACGAACAACAACCCGAGCCATGTTCCCCAGAGATAAATGAATATGTCGATAGCGCTCCCAGCACGCCCGAATAATGTAAATGACGTCACGAAGTTGTGAGGGACATGAAATCGGGCCGGCAGATTCCGAAACTTTAAATAAAGAGACCAGCACGAAAGGAGGATTATCAAGATCAAAAAGCCACGAGAGCTATAGAGCGACTGCCCAATCCCTTGATGCTCCGGTCGTGTATTCGTTTCCATCGCCAAGTGCGATAAGTATACCCACCGAATACCGTCGCTTCAGCGGTGCAACGGAAGTATTGTTGCCAACTGCGGAAGCAATCAACCAGAAGAACCACCAGCCAACGCAAAACGCCGCCCCAACAGCACCGCCCCCTCACCGCCCTGGCCACTCCTCCACCACAATCCCCAGGTCATTCAACTGCTGGATCGCAGCTTCCACATTGCGCCGCACCTTGGGCCGGTCCTTCGCCGCAGCAGGCGACTCGGCCACCGCGATCACTCGCCCGTAGCGCCACGCCGAAGGCGGAATCGCCGCCACCGCCTGCGCCAAATCCGCCGGCCGCAACTGCAGCTCCTGGCGCCGCGCCGCCGCCGGCCGCAGCATGGTGCCTTCGCCCACCGTGCTGGGGTTGGCGTCCGCAAACGTAATGCGCATCGAAATCATCTCCGGCCCCACGGAGATAAACGGATTGGCCCACGCCGCCGGCTCGTGCACATCGACGTACATGCTCTTGGTAGGCAAGGGGATAAGCGCAAGTTGGGCGCGCTCGTTGTCCTGCACGGTGGCCGTAGCCTGGGCCTTTTGCTCGGCCTTCTCGGCTGTTTGGGCCACGCCTACCACAGCCTGTTCTTCCTTGTGGCAGGCCGCGGGGTAGAGGGCAAAAAGCAGCACCACTCCCGCCAAAACGATCGGCAATACTCCTGCCAGGCCCTTGGTTCGCTTGCGTTCAGTCACCTGAAAAGGATAGCAGGAGCCCCATCACTGCCAGACACCCCTTTTCGGTGCTAATCTGCTTCCGCAGAAGTCGGGGAGGGCGAGAAATGATCACCAAAGTTGTGGCCGTCGTGGGCAGCTACCGCAAGGGCGGCACAATCGACACCGCAGTAGAAGAGCTCCTGGCCGCCGCACGCGAAAAAGGCGCCGAGACGGTCACCTTCTACCTCGCTGACAAGCACATCGAGTTCTGCACCAACTGCCGCGAGTGCATGCAGGCTCCCGGCGAGGCGCGCGGCAAGTGCAAGCTGCACGACGATCTGGAGCCCATGCTTCAGGCGATTGACGAAGCCGACGCCGTGGTGCTGGGCTCGCCGGTCAATTGTTACAACGTAACAGCCATCTTCCGCAGGTTCATGGAGCGGCTCGTGGGATCCGCGTACTGGCCATGGGGCCAGAACGCTCCCAAAAGCCGGAAAACGAAGCTCGACAAAAAGGCCGTGTTGGTAGCCTCTTCTGCCGCTCCCGGAATCTTTATTCCCCTGGCGACCGGTGCGGCCAGAGCCCTGCGCATCACGGCGCAAATGCTTGGCGCCAAGACCGTAGGCCGCCTATGGATCGGCCTCGCTGCCCACAAGCCGCACCAGGAGCTTTCAGCGGGCATTCGGGAGAAGGCACGGCGTTTAGGCCGCAAGCTGGTCTAGAGCCTGTTCTGATCTTTCGTATAGCCGCCACTGCGCACCCGCGATTTCGCGTATCATCGAAGCAGCTTCGGAGCTGAAGCAAACAGCGGCCCCGCGCATCATGATTCTCCTCGACCCAGATCTGGACCCAGACCCCGCGCCGCCCTTGAAAGCGGTGAAGCGGAAAAGTGCCCCGGCGCAATCCACCGATCAAAGCCTGCCCACCGCCCGCACCCTGGGCCGCTTTCTTACGCAAGCGCAGGCCGCCATCCGGCTGCGCGGCCAGGTCACAGTCTTGCTCACCTCCGACGTCGCAATCCGCAGCCTCAACCGCCGCTTTCGTGGCAAAAACAAGGCCACGGACGTGCTTTCATTCCCCGCCGACGCAGATGCGCCCGGCCCGGAAAAGATTGCCGGCGACCTCGCCATCAGCGTGCCCACCGCGCAGCGCCAGGCCGCGGAACAAGGCCATTCGCTCTCCACAGAGATCAAGGTCCTCATCCTTCATGGGCTGCTCCATCTCGCCGGCTACGACCACGAAGCCGATGCGGGAGAGATGGCGCGCCGCGAACGCCTGCTCCGTGCGCGCCTCCGCCTGCCCCAGGGCCTCATCGAGCGCGCGGCAGTTCCGCGTCGCGCTAAGCCACCCCGCAAACCAGCTGCAAAGGCTCGCTCCGCGGGTACCCGCCCATGACGCCTCTCGTCATCGTTGTGCTTGTGATCCTCGCCGCGGTTGAAACCCTGGCCTCCTACATGAGCCGCGTCTACTCCGAATTCGGCAAGATCCTGTCCCGCGAAGTGCAGGAAGATCTCGATGCCTGGGAAGAAATCGTCGAGCCGCAACTCGGCCTCACCCGCGAGCACGCCGCCCTCTGCGCAACGGCTCTGCAGCAAGTCACTCTCGGCGCCATCGCTCTCGTCATCGGCGCCATCCTGTTTGATCGCGCCCCGCGCCTCGGGCCGCCCGCATACGGTGAAATCGTTCAGGCAGCCCTGGTCATGGTGCTGGTTATCGTCTTCTGCAGCCAGCTTCTGCCTTCGCTGTTTTTCAACCGCACCCACGGCCGCTGGGTCGCGCCTCTCATTTGGCCTATTCGCATCCTGTTGTGGCTCATGACGCCCATAACCGTCGTCGTCCGATTCTTCTATTCCATTGCTGCTCTGGCAGAGCCGCCGGTCAGCGAAGAAGAAGAGACCGCCGTCGATGTCGAGGCGCTGCTCGAAGCCGGAGAAGAAGAGGGAATCCTCGAAGAAAGCGATCGCGATCTGGTCCGCTCCGCCGTCGAGTTCGGCGACTTGCTGGTTCGCGAAGTCATGACGCCGCGCCCCGCCGTCTTCGCCGTCTCCGGGACCATCACTTTGGAGCAGTTCCTCGAGAAACTGCGCGAGCACAACTTCTCCCGCGTCCCTGTTTTCTCTGGCACGCTCGACAACGTGACCGGCATCGCCTTCGCCCACGACCTGCTGCAGATTGCAGACGAAGAAGCCCGCACGCGCCTGGTTGCCAGCATGCAGCGCCCGGCCGTCTTTGTCCCTGAAACCAAGCGCGGCTACGAGCTGCTGCGCGAGATGCAGCGCGAAAAGCAGCACATGCGCATCGTCATCGACGAGTACGGCGGCGTCTCCGGCCTGGTCAC
>Ga0182013_10007382_pt1 | contig 12140 bp, 13 predicted proteins | sample 612S2MmetaG_FD_120487 | JGI IMG/M metagenome (GOLD analysis project Ga0182013, IMG submission 120487) | Permafrost microbial communities from Stordalen Mire, Sweden - 612S2M metaG | ecosystem: Environmental > Terrestrial > Soil > Wetlands > Permafrost | place: Sweden: Stordalen | collected...
TCCCAGCATGACCTACAGAGAGCCGGATGCGGTGAAAGCCGCACGTCCGGTTCGGGGGCGCGGCGGCGGGAAATAGCCTGGGCGACAAGCCCGGACACTACGCCCGCCGCCGACGCTTACTGGTCCAACACCCACTCCACCGACATCAACCAATTGACGTTTGCTTGCGGACCCAACCACAGACTCCTCGAAAAAGGCTGGACCACCCGAAAACGCGCCAACGGCGATACCGAATGGATTCCGCCTCCGCACCTTGACCACGGCCAACCCCGAACCAACACCTTCCACCACCCCGAGAAACTCCTGGCCGAAGAAGAAGACGACGACAGCGACGAGCCGTAGCCACCTCTTGATCCACTTCCTCGCCAAGGGGTAGCGTGGTGCTGCCGATTACGAAACGGTTAGTAGCGTAATTTGGGCTCCTCGTCACCGAAAGGATCGGCCAAGTGCGCAGCCTTTACTCCGGGCGCCCTTTCGCCACGTCAACACCCGAAATCGCGGCCGCGCTAGAGGATGTCAGCGTCCCCACGCTGCTGCTCTCGCTCGTCCACATCACCGGCGATCCCCGTTTCATCCGCGACTTCAAGCAGATGGGAATCTTCCTCAACGAGGTACAGGGATTCATGTCCGAGGAGGACAAGGCCCGAGCCCGAGCCGAGGCGCTGCCGGTGATCACTGAATATCGGGACCGCGGTTGCCCAGAGCCGCAGCCGCTGAGCCCGGAACTCATCAGGGAAATGATGGACTGGGCGGCCTGCGAGCACGTTCCCGACGACTACCTGGCACTGGTCTCCGAGGAGTTGGACCTCGACGGGGTCGACCCGCGCGGCCCACTGGCCCTGCCGACCGACCGCGCAGCCGAACTCCCGGTCCTCGTCGTCGGGTGCGGCGAATCCGGCATCCTGGCCGGCGTCCGCCTCAGACAGGCCAACATTCCGTTCACCATAGTGGAGAAAAATGCTGGTCCCGGCGGAACATGGTGGGAGAACAGCTATCCCGGCGCCCGCGTAGATGTCGCCAACCATTTCTATTGCTACAGCTTCGAACCCAACAACGACTGGACGCACTTCTTCGCCGAACAGGACGAGCTGCAGGACTATTTCGCCCAGGTGATGGCCAAACACAACCTGGGCGAGCATGTACGTTGGAACACCGAGCTTCTCGCCGCCGAATGGAACGACGACGACGGCGTCTGGAGCGTTTCGCTGCGCGGCGCCGACGGAAAAATCACCAACGTTGACGCGCGGGCCTTGATCACCGCGGTCGGACAACTGAATCGACCGAACATCCCCGAATTCGACGGCGCCGACACCTTCGAGGGGCCATCGTTTCACTCCGCGGCCTGGGATCACTCGGTAGACCTGACCGGCAAACGAGTGGCACTCATCGGAGCCGGCGCCAGCGGCTTCCAGATCGCACCGGCGATCGCCGAGGACGTTGGGCAACTCACCGAGTTCCAGCGGAGCGCCCAGTGGATGTTCCCGAACCCGATGTATCACGACGAGGTCGGTGACGGTGTGCAATGGGCGATGCGCCACTTGCCGTGCTACGGCAGGTGGTACCGCTTTCTTGTCCTGTGGCCCGGATCCGACAAGGGGCTTGACGCCGCGCAAGGCGACCCGAATTATGCGGACCAGGACTTTGCAGTCAGCGACATCAACGCCGCCGCCCACATGATGTTCTCGCAGTGGATCACCAGCCAGGTCAGGGAAGGCCCGAACTCCCAAGAGCTACTGGCCAAGGTGCTGCCCGACTATCCCGCCTGCGGCAAGCGGACCTTGCAGGACAATGGCAGCTGGCTGCAAACACTGCAGCGCGACAACGTCGAACTGGTGCGCACCCCGATCGAGCGGATCACCGCCCGCGGCGTAGTCACCGAAGACGGTGTGACACACGACGCCGACGTCATCGTCTACGCCACCGGATTCCGGCATACCGATGTGCTGTGGCCGCTAAAAGTGACTGGCCGCAACGGAAGCGATCTGCACACCATGTGGGGGAGCCGCCCCTACGCCTACCTTGGCATCACGGTTCCGGAATTCCCCAACTTCTTCATCATCTACGGACCCGGGACCCATTTGGCCCACGGCGGCAGCCTGATCTTCCAGTCCGAGCTTCAGATGCGCTATATCGACCAGTGCCTGCAGCGGCTGGCGGAGGCCGATCTGCATTCGGTCGAACCAAGGGCCCAAGCCGCCACCGATTGGCATCAACGGACTCAGGCTCAGATCAAGAACATGGTGTGGGCGCACCCAGCGGTCAAGCACTCCTATTTCAAGAATGCGGACGGAGAGATCCACACCGTCAGCCCGTGGCGCCTGAATGAGTACTGGGCCGCGGTGCGCGAACCCGACTGGTCACAATTTCTTGTGCGAAAAAAAGCGTGAGTCCGAAAAGGAAGTGAGCACACCTACATGCGCACGGTAGTCGTCGATGGCCCCCGCAGCATCCGGGTCGACACCCGCCCCGATCCCGCACTGTCCGGCCCCGACGGAGTGATCGTCGAAGTCACCGCATCCGGCATCTGCGGATCCGACCTGCACTTCTACGAGGCCGACTTTCCAATGCCCGACCCGATCGCGCTCGGCCACGAAGCCGTCGGCACCGTCGTGGAATCCGGGCCGGACGTGCGCAGTGTCAAAGTCGGCGACCAGGTCATGGTGTCGTCGGTGACGGGCTGCGGCAGCTGCCCCGGATGCGCCACCCACGACCCGGTGATGTGCTACTCCGGCTTCCAGATCTTCGGCGGCGGTGTCCTTGGCGGCGCACAAGCCGATTTGCTGGCCGTGCCCGCCGCCGACTTTCAGCTGCGCAAGATACCCGACGGCATCAGCACCGAACAGGCATTGCTGCTCACAGATAACTTGGCCACCGGCTGGGCGGCGGCGCAGCGCGCCGATATTCCGTTCGGCGGCACCGTGGCGGTAATCGGCCTGGGCGCGGTCGGCCTGTGCGCGTTGCGCAGCGCGTTCTTCCAGGGTGCGGCAACGGTTTTCGCCGTTGATCGCGTCGAGGGCCGCCTGCAACGCGCCGCGCGGTGGGGCGCTGTACCGATCACGTCGCCGGCAACCGAAGCCATCCTGGCCGCCACCGGTGGACGCGGCGCCGACGCGGTGATCGACGCTGTCGCCACGGACGCGTCCCTGACCGACGCCCTCAACGCGGTGCGGCCGGGAGGCACCGTTTCGGTGGTGGGCGTGCACGATATGAATCCGTTCCCGCTCAACGCCCTGGGCTGCCTGATCCGGAGCATCACGCTGCGGATGACCACGGCGCCGGTGCAGCGCACCTGGCCGGAATTGATCCCGCTGCTGCAGTCCGGGCGGCTCGACGTCGACGGAATCTTCACCACCACCATGCCCCTAGACGAAGCCGCCAAAGCCTACGCGACGGCGGAGTCGCGGTCGGGCGACGACGTGAAAATCCTGCTGACGCCTTAGCCGCTCTCGGCTAGGTTCTCGCGGCGAACGTGTTTCGCCAGATGACGCAGGGTCCGCACCGGTCCACGGCGGCCCGAGGCCAGGCACATCACCGGCCAGCCGTGTACAGCTGCCTCCGCGGCCAGCCCCGAACGTGGGTTCACCGGGCGCGGAAAGCCGACGACCGACATTGACGCCGCGTCTTCGTCACCGTCGGCATAGAAGTAACTGTCGTGCACCTCAACGTCGCTGTCGGCGCAGAACCGTTCCACCGCGGCGGCCTTCGTCGTCCCCCACACAATCGGTTTGACGATTCCACCGGTAAGGCGCCCATGCGAGTCGAGCTCGAAATGGTTGCACTGCACATTGGAAATGCCCAGAAAGCGGGCAACGGGTAGCGCCTGGATCGAGAGGGCCGACGAACTGAGCACCACGGTATGCCCGCGCTCCTGATGCGCCTGAACGATTTCGTGCATATGCGAATAAAGGCGCGACGCAACACGCTCCACGAACAGCCGCTCGCCAAGCTCGTCGAGTTCGGCGAGCGACTCACCACGCAGATAACCCGCAGCCCGGACGATCAGATGTTCAAACTCCAAGCGGCCGAATCGATAGCGCAGCGCAGCTTCGAATACACCCAGCAGCTCGCCAATTCCGGCCTGTCGACGCCGGATCCGATCGCCTACGTGAACTGCTGCGGTGAAGCCGTCGACCAGGGTGCCGTCCAGGTCGAAGAACGCACCAACGCGTGGTCCGGGTGAGCTGGCGCCAATCTCCTCGATGGCGTCCGCGGGGGAGAGCTTCGTGGTCATCACCATCTCGACTCACTCCGCTCGAGACGCGGTGATGTATTGGGAGTGCATGAAAGCGTCGATCTTCACGTCTACCTCCGGCGGGGTCAATCCGTAGCCGGCCTGCAACTCCAGCGTGTTGCGCACGGGTTCGACAGCCCAGCCGTGCGCGGCCAGCCATTCGGCGGGGTCTGTCTTGGGCTCGTAGGTGAGCGCGGAGAAGTCCACGTCCCCCGACATATTAACCCCGGGATGGCTCGTTTCCAGGGCGGCGAGCTGGTCGTGATCTAAGCGTGACCCTAACGCGCCCAAGGCAACTCGGCTACCCGGCGCGCTCAGCTCAGTGATCCGGGAGAAGAGCGCGGTTTGCGCGTCGTCGGTCAAATAAGGCAAGAGTCCTTCGGCCGACCAGGCGCTGGGGCTTTGCGAGTCGAACCCGGCCCCTTTCAACGGCGTAGGCCAGTCGGTGCGCAAATCAGCTGACACCTCGGTCCTGCGGGCATTAGGTGTAGCGCCCCGTTCGCCGAGTACGCGCGCTTTGAACTCCAGGACTTTCGGCTGGTCTATTTCGAAAACCGTTGTTCCGTTCGTCCATTCAAGGCGGTATGCGCGCGAGTCCAACCCGGCGGCGACGATCACGGCCTGCCGTATACCCGCGTCGCCGGCGGCCGCGAAGAAGTCGTCGAAGAACCGGGTTTGCACGCCGTAGAGACGGGGAAACGCGGTCTCGTCCTCGGAGTTACCGGGGTTGGCAAGGACGCCTGCGAGATACGGATCCTGTGATGCTTTGATGAAGTACTGCGCGAATTCGTCACGGACCAGCGGTTGCGGGCTCGCCGCATGAACCGCACGCCAGCCGGCCACCAGCAACGCCGTATAGCCCACGCCGCTGACGATGTCCCATTGATCGTCGTCGGAGCGAAGCGAGCCAAATTCGGGTGTTGTGCCCACGTAATCGAAAATACCCGCGGCAGCGCTGTCAGAGCTCCAGAATCACCGTTACTGGGCCGTCGTTGATCAATTCGACCTGCATGTTCGCTCCGAACACCCCAGATTCAACGCTGGCGCCCAGCTCGCGCAAAGTTTCCGCAAAGGTCGTGACCAGCGGTTCGGCCACCGTCCCTGAGGCGGCCGCGTTCCACGAGGGACGACGGCCCTTGGCAGTGTCGGCGTAGAGGGTGAACTGGCTGACCACCAGGATCGGTGCGTTCAGGTCGGCCGCTGACCGCTCATTTGCGAGAACGCGAAGGTTCCACAGCTTTTCGGCAAGCCGGCGCGCCTTATCCGCGTCGTCGCTGTGGGTGACGCCAACGAACGCAAGCAGGCCCTGGCCGTCCGGCCGGATGGCACCGACCACCTCGCCGCCGACCGACACCGTCGCAGACGAAACCCTTTGCACGAGAACCCGCATGGTTCGATGCTGCCAGTACGCTTGCTAGATGTCTGTGCTGGTTGCATTTTCGGTCACCCCATTGGGCGTCGGCGACGGCGTCGGCGAGATCGTTGCCGAAGCCGTCCGGGTGGTTCGCGAATCCGGGTTACCCAATAAGACGGACTCGATGTTTACCGTGATCGAGGGCGATACCTGGGAAGAGGTGATGGCAGTGGTGCAGCGCGCGGTGGAAGCCGTCGCCGCCCGCGCACCCCGCGTCAGCACCGTGATCAAAGTGGACTGGCGGGCCGGGGCCGCCGACGCGATGACCCAGAAAGTCGCTACCGTGGAGCGCTATTTGTCTGGCGGTTGAGCCTCTAGTACGCCCGAAACGCTCGTTCGGCCGCATCGCCCAGGATTTCACGTAGCTTGTGACGTAACTGGCTGCAGAGAGGCACAACGATGACAACTCACCCCACACAAGCACTGGTGCCAACCGCATGAGCGGCGACGGCCAGCGCGGCCAAGGCGGTGCTGGCGGCGCCGGAGGCAGAGGCGGCGCTGGCGGTAGAGGTGGCGACGGGGGCAGAGGTGGCGACGGCGGTGCTGGCGGTCACGGCGGCGACGGCGGCGACGGCGGCGACGGCGGCGACGGCGGTCAGCCGGGCGAGGGCGGCGCCGGGGGGCAAGCGGGCCAAGCGGGCCAGGCGGGTCAAGCGGGTCAACCCGGCCAGCCGGGCCAACCCGGTCAGCCTGGCCAATCGGGCGCCCCCGGCAGTTAAGGGCGTAATCGTCACCTGCGCACGGTCGTAGGACCGGAGACTTCACTGCCGGACGGCGTCGCCCGTTCACCGTGCGTAGGCTCATGGCCGTGAGCGCACGCGCGGGCATCGTGGTCACCGGAACCGAGGTTCTGACCGGACGGGTCCAAGACAGAAACGGCCCCTGGATCGCCGATCGGCTACTGGAACTGGGCGTCGAGCTGGCGCACATCACCATCTGCGGCGACCGCCCCGCCGACATCGAGGCGCAGTTGCGCTTCATGGCCGATCAGGGCGTAGATCTCATCGTCACGAGCGGCGGCCTGGGGCCCACGGCCGACGACATGACCGTCGAGGTGGTGGCGCGCTTCTGCGGCCGCGAGCTGGTGCTGGATAACGAGGTCGAGAACAAGATCGCCGACATCCTCAAAAAGCTGATGGGGCACTTCAACCTAGAAAATTTCGACGCAGTGCTCGCCGCCAACCGCAAGCAGGCCATGATTCCCGCCGGTGCGCAGGTGCTCGATCCGGTGGGCACCGCGCCCGGGGTGGTGGTGCCAGGTAAGCCGACGGTGATCGTGCTGCCCGGACCGCCGCGCGAGCTACAGCCCATGTGGCACAAGGCGATCGAGACGTCCGCGGCGCAGCAGGCGGTCGCTGGCCGGACGATCTACCGCCAGGAAACCATTCGGATGTTCGGGCTGCCCGAGTCCGGCCTGGCCGAGACGCTGCGCGAAGCCGAGGCATCCGTCCCCAACTTTGATTCGCTGGAGATCACCACCTGCCTGCGGCGGGGGGAGATCGAAATGGTCACGCGCTACGAGCCGGACGCGGCGGCGGTATACGCCGAGCTGACGCAGCTGCTGCGTGACAAGCATGGCGAACTGCTCTACTCCGAAGACGGTTCGAACGTGGACGATCAGGTCGCGCGGTTTCTGACCGGGCGCCGGATCGCGACGGCGGAATCCTGTACCGCGGGACTATTGGCGGCCAGGCTGACCGACCGGCCGGGCTCGTCCGATTACGTCATGGGCGGCGTGGTGAGCTACTCCAACGACGCGAAAGCCGACTTACTCGGTGTCGATCCAGCCTTGATCGAGAAACACGGCGCCGTATCTGAGCCGGTAGCGGAAGCCATGGCGGCCGGTGCACTAGAGCGCTTCGGCGCCGACACCGCGGTCGCGATCACCGGAATCGCCGGTCCGGGTGGGGGAACGGCGGAAAAGCCGGTCGGGACGGTCTGCTTCACCGTGAAGCTCGCCGACGGCTCCACGATCACTCGGACCATGCGGCTACCCGGGGACCGGTCCGACGTCCGCGAGCGCTCGACGACAGTAGCGATGCACCTGCTGCGACGCACGTTGAGCGATACCGAAGCCTAATCGGTCTTGAGTCTGCGCTTGTGGCGTCGAAACTGCGCCCAGGGTCAGCTTTTTCGCCGCGACGTCACTGCCACCGCAGTCTCGGCGTCTCAAATCGGTAGGTAGTTCACGCCTTCGCTCGGAGGAAAGAACTTTCGGCCGTGCCAAAGCGGATTCCAGTGGCATCCTTGCCGATCAGCGTCAGGATAGTGACGGCGAGCAATACCGGCACGATCGTGACGGCCAACGCGAACGGGTAACCGTGCGACTCGGCCAGGTGCTCCTGAATGGGCAGGTTGAACGCGGCAAGCAGATTACCCAGCTGATAAGTCACGCCGGGGTAGAGGCCACGGATGGCGTCCGGCGACATCTCGGTCAGATGCGCGGGGATCACGCCCCAGGCTCCCTGCACGAACAGCTGCATCAGGAACGCGCCGAGGCACAACATCGCGGCGGTGCGCGAATAGGTGAATATCGGCACGATCGGCAGGGCCAATACCGCACAGAAAACGACGGTGTAGCGGCGGCCGTACCGTTGCGAGAGCGTGCCGAAGAACAGCCCCCCGATGATGGCGCCGATGTTGTAGACCACCGCGATCCACTTGACGGTCACGCTGGACAGCCCGGCTCCGTGGTTGGCGGTCGCGCCGAGGAAAGTCGGGTAGACGTCCTGCGTACCGTGACTCATCCAGTTGAAGGCAGTCATCAGCGCCACCAGGTAGAAGAAACGGCGGACGACGGCGCCGTTGCGCAGCACGTCGCGGATTCTGGTGTTGGTCAGCTTCATCCGGTCCTGGGCGGCTTCCCACACCTCGGATTCCTGCACCCGGTAACGGATGATCAGGCTGATCATGGCCGGGACGATGGACAGGGCGAACAGCCAGCGCCACGACAGTCCCAGCCCATTGATCACCACCAGTGACGCGATGCTCGCTAGCAGATAGCCGAGTGCGTAACCCTCCTGGAGCAGCCCGGAGAAAAAGCCGCGCCGCTCGGCGGGCACCTTCTCCATGGCGAGCGCGGCGCCCAGCCCCCATTCGCCGCCCATGCCGATGCCGTAGAGCAGCCGCAGAATCACCAGAACGGTGAAGTTGGGCGCGAACGCGCATAGGAAGCCGACGACGGAGTAAAACATCACGTCCACCATCAGGGGGAGCCGACGTCCGACCCGGTCGGCCCACAGCCCGAACAGCAAGGCACCCACGGGGCGCATGACCAGGGTGGCCGTCGTGACGAAGGCGACCTCGGCCTTGCTGATGTGGAAAGTCTTCGCGATATCGGCATACACGAACACGACGATGAAGTAATCGAAAGCGTCCATCGTCCAGCCCAACATCGCCGCAATGAACGAGTTCCGCTGATCACCGGTGATCTTGTTCTTGTCAGGCTTTTGTGTTGTCACGTTTGCATCGTGGCCCACCAAGGCCGCCGGCGCGAGCCCATTGTTGATGCGTTTCGCGCGGATAGGGGTGTCGACCGCAAGTTGCCGAGACATCCGGTGACAGAATCACCGGCATGGGCCCTTTTCTGCTGCGCGCCGCGTTGACCGGATTTGCCTTGTGGGTCGTCACCAAGTTCGTGCACGGGCTGACCTTCGTCGGCGGCCACACCCCGTTGCAGAAGCTCGGCATCATCTTCGTCGTCGCCGTGATCTTCGGCCTGGTCAACGCGTTCATCAGGCCAATCGTCCGGTTACTGTCTTTCCCGCTGTACATCCTGACGCTTGGGCTGTTTCATATCGTCGTCAACGCGATCATGTTGTGGATCACCGCCCGGATCACCGAACACACCACCGGATGGGGCCTACGAATCGACCACTTCTGGTGGACGGCTATCTGGGCCGCGATTTTGCTGTCGATTGTGGGCTGGGTGTTGTCGCTGGTGGTTCGGCGCGGCACTCACCGCTAATCAGCGCCCGCCAGCCGCACCACGTCGCGGGCGCAACCCCAGGACAAAGTCACGCCGTTGCCGCTGTGGCCGTAGTTGTGGATGCACCGCGCCCGCCCGAGCGGCTCAGCCGCCACGCGCACCGACGGGCGGTCGGGGCGCAGCCCGGTGATGGTCTCGATCACCTCGGACTCACGAAGCCGCGGCTCGATCCGGCGGCAGCGTCGCAGAATCCGGTCCGTGATATCGGGGTCGGCGGTGGTGTCCCACCGGCCGGGGATACTGATGCCGCCGCACACCACCCGTTGCGGATGCGGGAAGTAACAGGTCCATTCGGGGCCGTTGTTGATCTCCACAAACAGTTGCTCCAGACCGGGATTAGCGAGGATGACATGCTGGCCGAAAAGCGGCCGCATGGTGTCGTCGCCGGCCAGCGCTGCGGCGCCGAGGCCGGCGCAGTTGACGACTATCGGTGCGGCGTCGGCGGCCTCGGCCAGCGAGCGCACGCGATGTGTTTCGATTTCGCAGCCGGCCAGCGCCAGTCTCGTTGTCAGGTAGGCAAGGTATTGCGGCATATCGATCATCGGCATCGTGGCGCGATACCCGGCTTTGAAACCGGCGGGAATGTCGCTCGGGTCAGCCGGCCGTAGGTCGGGGATCAGCGAGGCCGCGGACGCCATCGACTCGGCGGCGGTCAGCTTGCCGACGACCATCGCGGGCGCCATGCGCACTCCGGTGCTGGAATCATTGGCCAGCTCTCGAAACACCTGCAGGGAGCGTTTGGTCCAGGCCAGCGTTTCGGCGGCACGTTCCGCTGGGCGTGGAGGCGCCCAAACCGCGCCGGCCACCACCGATGTCGTCTGCTTCGGATGTGCGGCCGACCAAACCCGTACCGGCCACCCCGCCTCGGCCAGACACAGCGCCGAGGTCAAGCCACTGACACCGGCACCAACCACGAGCACCTGTTGCGATCGATGCGCCACGGCGGCCGAATGCGTCAGGACTGGGGAGCCTGCTGAGCGGGTGGAGGACCGGGTGGAGGACCCTGCTGACTCGTGGAAGGAGCCTGCTGACTGGGCTGAGGAGCTTGCTGAGCGCCACCAAGCAGGCTCCCGAGGATGCCCAGAGTGCCCTGCACCTGTCCTGTAGAGGCCTGACTTGGCAAAGTGGCATCCGGGGTCAACTGCCACGGCTGACAACCCGAAGTCTTGAATGCTTTATCGCCTGCGTCGATTTGGACGACCTGCGGCTTCTTGCTTATCGCGTTGTCGATCAGAGCGCCGTCGGGGTTGGCCATCCGCTTCCAGTAGCACGTACCGCTGCCGACCGGGCCCGCGGAACTGTAGATGCCCGGCACGACGTCGGTTCCCACAGTGAAGGTGCCATCGTGGTCCATGGTGGTCTTCGCTGGCTGTCCCGGGGGCGCGGGCGAGGGCGACGCCGCGGGTGCCGGCGATGCAGACGCTGCGGGCGACGGATCGGGCGTCGGATCGGCGGCGGCCACGCCCGCAAACGCGCCCAAGCCCGCCAGCATCAGTCCGGCAGCGACGAACCGAGCCGCAACGGGTGCTGCTTTTGAGCTCATAGTAAGACAGTCTACCGAACCATTCTTGCTCCGACTTTGACGTTGACGCGGGGCATTACTAGGGCAGCCGCCGCACTTTGCCGGCGTAGCCGAGCGCGTGCTCGTAGGTCTCAAGGTTGTCGCGAGAAATCCTGGCGTGCACCGGGCGCTCGAGGAAGAAGCGCAACACCGGGTTGTAGGCGTGATACGTCTCGTGGAAGGTCAACACGGTGGTGCCGTCAGGCTGTTCCTCGAGTTCGTGGTAGCCCTCGGCGCGTGACCACAGCGGTGCGCCGACCGCGATATAGCGGGACAGCTTGTTGATCTCCGCCTCGGTCACGGTCTCCCACGATCGCGCCCTGCCGCCGGACAGCAGGTACTTGGGCACTGGGTAGATACAGGTACGTACCAGACCCTCGCCGGCTTGGTCGCCTTCGTTGAGGATTTCCATGCTGCCGCTGGGCCATTTGAGAACCCGCGGCCGCGGAGCGTCCGGCGGCACCGGCGGGTGTAGCACCCGCCACACCTTCCTCGGTGGTGCGTCAACGTGAAATCGCGCGGTGTAGGACTGCATCAGTTCTGACCCCAACTGTCCCAGAAGGTGATGCTTTCCGCGGGTGGCCGCTTGGCCGGCCGGAAATCGGTGCCGATCGTGTAGGCCACGGGGAACAGCGCCGCCTGCGTGACGGTGGCCGGGATACCGAGCAACTCGGCCACCTCCTTCTCCTTGGCCAGGTGCATCGTCGTCCACACCGATCCCAATCCGCGGGACCGAAGGGCAAGCAGGAAGCTCCAGCCGGCCGGGATGATCGACGCCCAAGCCGATGCCGCGGTCAACATATTGGAGTTATCGATGCGGTTATCCAGGCACGGGATGACGTGCACGGGGACTTGCGCCAGCGTCTCAGTCAGGCTCACCGCGCCGGCGTATACGCGCTGGGTCTGCGGATCGGTCGCGGTCGCGGCGGCGTAGGCAAGGTACTCA
>Ga0182013_10007384_pt1 | contig 12139 bp, 7 predicted proteins | sample 612S2MmetaG_FD_120487 | JGI IMG/M metagenome (GOLD analysis project Ga0182013, IMG submission 120487) | Permafrost microbial communities from Stordalen Mire, Sweden - 612S2M metaG | ecosystem: Environmental > Terrestrial > Soil > Wetlands > Permafrost | place: Sweden: Stordalen | collected...
CCACCAACCTACACTCGAGATCAACTAGACGAGCTCGATCGGCTCACCGAGTTGTGGGTTGAACATCATCGGCGGCAAGCCGAGGCAGCCAAAAAGCGGCCTAGAACTCGCCACTCTTGAGTTACTGAGGACGTTCACTTAATATTTCTTGCGGGTCCATCCGGCGCACCCCGAGTGTGAGCTTTTCCCCGGTGGGGATAGCCGTTTGGGTGGCGGCTAGCAGTCGACGGCGGAGACTTGGTCGAGTCGATCGATGAACATATCGAAAGACCAACCTTGACAGCCCTCTTGATCGCGTTTATGCTGGAATTCACCGTTTATATACTTACGTCTTGTTTGGTTTGGAGCTCTCGCCGCGAAGGGCTCCGATTGCGCAGGGTGCCCTGTCCGTCGTTCGGCGCGGGCAACAGGATCCGCCGCCCGACAATGCCGTCCCGATTACGCAATGCGAATCTTGGAATTGCATGGTTTTCACGGCTAGACGAAGCCCGACGAGGTTTCTGAAAGGCCCAACGAGAGGCCGAACCGGCGCAGAAGCCTGATTTCACCGCCGGCTTGTCGTCGCGTGGAGTAACGTATGAGAGCGAGGCACGATTCGATGATCCGGGCCACGAAGAGTCTCTTTGCGAACGCTGTAATCCGATCGATGGCATGTTCGTATCGGAAACATCGCGGCACAATTCTTGCAACCGCGACCGTGCTCTGTTGTTTATTCGCGTTGTGCGCCTCGGCATCGCTGGGAGCGGTAAATGTGCTCGAACGCAGTTACGACCAATTTCGGACCGGCGCGAATACGGCTGAAACGATACTGACGCCGGCCAACGTCGCATCGAGCGCAAACCAGTTTCATCGCCGCTTCGTGATGAGCGTCGACGGCAAGATCGAAGGCTCTCCCTTGTACGCCTCGGCGGTCGCTATCGCCGGCGGGACGCACAACGTCGTCTACGTAGCGACCATGCACGACACCGTGTACGCTTTCGACGCAGACACGGGCGCCCAACTCTCCAAGCGGTCGCTCGGAACCCCGGTTACTGGTTTCGATCTGCACACCGTCAAGCCGGTGACGCTTCATGCCGAGTGGGGTATCGCGAGCACGCCGGTCATTGATCTCGCAACCCGGACGCTCTTCGTGGTCCGCTGGGGTTACGAAAACGGTATCAGCGGGCCGACGTTTCGGCTCTTTGGACTCGACATGACGAACTTGAGCAACGACAAGTTCGGGTCCGTGCTCATCGACGGATACAATGTCGGCGGTACCGGCTTCGACCGCTACCGACAAGTCCAGCGCGCGGCCCTCGTGCTAGCCGTTAAATCCACCGGCGCGAAGGCGCTCATCATCGGATTCGGCGGCGGCGAGGGCCAAGGCAGTCCGTCAGGGTGGGTCGTCGCGTTCGACACGTCCAAACTCGCCGGCGGCGGAGCTCCGGCAAACGTCTGGTGCAGCGATCCGAACAATCGCGCGGGGACCGGCGGTGGCGCCGGCATCTGGATGGCAAACGCGGCTCCCGCGGTCGACCAAAACGGCGACATCTACGTCGTAACGGGAAACGGCCCCTATAACCCGCAATTCGGCGCAGACCAGCTCGGAGAGAGCGTCGTTCGCCTCAGCTGGAATCCGGGAAATCCGGGTTCGCTGTCCACCAGTGACTGGTTCACGCCGTTTCTCGACGTCGAACGCGACGGGTCGCACAAAGACCAGGATCTCGCTTCCGGCGGAGTCATCGCCCTGCCCGATGAAACGGGCCTGATCGTCGGCGGCAAAGACGGCGTCTACTATCACGTTAGCCGCTCCACCATGGGCCAGCGCGATTTCACGAAGCTCATCGAAAACCCGTTCGTCGCCTCATTCGACTACCAGCCGTGGAACGGGCACTCCTCGCTGTTCGACGACCTCAATCAGGTGACGTCAACGGATCCGTTCACCATCGGCCATGTCGACCGGGGCCGGACGCCGCACATTCACGGAACAGGCATCTACTTCAACAATATGCTCTTCTTGCAGGGCGAGAATAACGGCGTTCACGTCTTCGCGAAAAATGGCGGTCACTTTGGTGCTGCTCCAATTGCACGCGGCACAGCCACTGCATCCTGGGGAACATCGTCGCCGGGCGGCATGCCCGGGGGCATTCTTTCGCTGTCGTCGGCCGGAACCTCGAACGCCATACTCTGGGCTAACGAAGCCTCTGGGAATCTTCCGAGCGATCCCGACGCGAACATTGCTCCCACGCCAAACGTCTTGCGCGCGTACGACGTTTCCAGCGTGGGAACCGGCACGCTGCAGTCGATTTGGGATAGCGAAACGGAACCCAACGATCGTGTCGGTGCGGCGACGAAGTTCGCACCGCCGCTCGTTGCCAATGGTAAAGTCTATCAAGCGACGTACGACAATCAAGTGGTGGTGTACGGCCTAGGGCCCCCCTCGCCGACACCGACTCGCGATATCCGCCGCACGGTCGTCTTTATTTACGCGCAGTCGGAACCGGGTCAGGACGTGTTCGTGCGCGGGGGGACGAAAGGCGGAGGTCCCATCCGCATCCGGCATCGGAATTGGCTCAACAAGCACACCGACGTCTATCGTTGGGGCAATGCGTATCTCGACTGGACCGCCGGCGACATCGGCCAAGCGCAGCCGTCCGTCGACCTCGGCGGGGGAACCCCGGTGGATTGGACGACGAGCGTCGCGCAAGGTCAGAATCAGCCATACGCCTGGACCGCCGGCTACGGTATCGCCGACGAGAATACTTTCGGCATGAACTACTGGATGCTCGACGCCGACATGGATTGCGAGCAGGCTTTCGACGACGGCCAAGGTCATAAGTGGTTCGAGCTCAAGGCGTTCATGGTTACGCAGCTGATGACCGGCATGGCGCCCTCTCCCGGCTGGGAAGGGAATATCGCCCAAACCAGCAATCCAGCGCCGCCGTATTCGTCGATCAATCACATGGGAATGTGCGGAATGGTCAACGTGTTCGTCGCGAACTTTCCGAACTTGGGCGCCGGGCTCAATCCGAATTCCGCCCAGTTCTTGACCCCCAGCTATACCTACCTTGAACCCGTCGACGAACGCGGCGCCTCGAGCCAGGTCTTGGACAACACGCCCTGCAGTTCTCCGGGCATCGAAAAGCGTTGCGTGGGTAACATCGCGCAAACGTGCCAATCTGTCAACGGCGGCAAATTTTTTCAATCCGTCCAGAATTGCACTTCGACTTTGGCCGGCGGAAACGTTGTTCAGATGTGTCAGAAGTCCACCGGCCAATGTTGTACGCCAACTCAGGGAAATAACTGCGAATGAGAGGCGGCGCGCCATATCGCGCGGTGCTCCTCGTTGCGGCCGCCGCCGTCTTTCTCGCTATCGGGTTCCTAGGCGGCCGGCTCGCCCAATCGGCTTCGTCCGGCTCGTCCGCCGCAGCCACGGCTACGCTCGACGTGCCGGGCATCGAATCGATCGTTGCCCAATACATTCACAACCATCCCGAAACGATCGTCGCTGCGCTCGATGCGGAACGAGCGCGACACGCACTCCAGGGCCAGTATGCCGTGTCCGCTGCCATCCAAGCGCATCGCGCGGAGCTCTTCGCGGATAGCGCCTCGCCGACGATGGGTAACCCGCAAGGCGATGTTGACGTTGCCGAGTTTTTCGATTTCCGCTGTCCCTACTGTAAAAGCACCGCTCCGCTGCTCGAAAACTTAGCCGCTCGCGATCGGCACGTGAGAATTGTGTTGAAGAATCTCCCGATCTTGGGGGCCGATTCGATGTATGCCGCACACCTTGGGCTTGCAGCTGCAAAGATTGGCCGATTCACCGATTTCTATAAGGCCGTCTTCGCGAACGTGCCCGCTCACGGGGACCGCACGGCTATCGACGGAGCGGTGCGAAGCATCGGGTTCGATCCCGCTGCTCTTTACGCGCGGAGTCGAACTCCGGAGATCGAGGCGCTGGTCAAACGCGATCTTCAACTTGCCGGCGCGCTTGGAATCGCCGGCACTCCGGCACTCGTCGTCGGCGACCAGCTGTTAGCGGAAGCGCCTACACTGGGCACGCTGCAGGCCGCAGTGGCGGCCGCGCGTCGCAGATAGTTGTCTTAGCTTTCCGCACCGGTCTGGTCCCTCGTTCGGCCTTTCAGAACTTCCTCGGGGCTTCGTCTAGCTGTGAAAACTACACAAGTTCAAATCGCGCGTTGCGTAGTCGGGGCGGCATTATCGGGCGGCGGAGCCTGCTGCCCGCACCAAGCCTCGCCGCACTCCATGCGTACGGTTCGATGCCCATCAGTGGGGCGCGCTGGCTGCTGCGCTCGTGCGAGAGCTGAAGGCGCGAAGCGGTTCTTTGGTCTTTCATCAATCGGGAGGGTGCTGCGAAGGCAGTGCGCCGATGTGCTTCCGGCAGGCCGACTTTCGCGTCGGGTCGCACGATGTTTTGTTGGCACGATCGAGGAGTGCCCGTTTCACATCGGCGGCGCCCAGCACGAACGGTGGGGCGATACGATGCAGTTCATCATCGATGTCGTGCCGTCTTCGAGCGGTAGTTTTTCGCTTGAGGCCGCGGACGATGTTCGCTTCATTTCCGGCGCCCGGATGTTCACTGCCGCCGAGCTATCGGATTTGCGCGCTGACGTGGCTGCCGCAGCTTCGGACGGCTGCTGAACGCAACCGTTATCGCGCCGCTAAGGCCTGGAGCGAGCGTCGGTACCATGAAATCCGTGGATAGGGCGTAACGTCCAGGTACCCCCTCGCGCGCACCGTTTCGTGGATTGGTAGCGCCTTCCATCGGCGTCTTCACGTTGCGTAGAACTCGATACGGGCTGTTCGACTAAAAAGCGCGCTTCACTCCGCAAGACCGACATCCATGCATTTCACGATACTGGGACACGGCCGAATGGAGTACAGTTGGCGTCGGCCATCCCTGGTCGACGGTTCGCGATTTCCGGTTGCACGTCTGTGCGCGTACCGGGCAATAACCCTTTCATTTCGTAACGCTTGAGGCGCCGTATGGGACCGAAACGAGTTGATCCGTTAGCTTCGGCCCCCTCGATCGTTCAACATTGCATGGTACGAGACTTCTGCGAAAATGCGGGAGCCGCGACAATCCGGTCCGCCACGGTGCCCGACTCGGAAGCGCGTCGCGACGGCGCTATAACAATTAGAGAACCGCCTCCATCGATCGACGAATGTTTTTCGAGGCCGATCGCTCCCTCGACCGCATGTTCCCACGCGCTGGCGGTCGTCCCGCTTCTATCGTGCATTGCGATTCTCGTTCGGCTCGTCTCGGCAATATTGGGCTCCCCTTGAAGCGCGGAACGCGAAACCGAGCTACGCCAATCCGCGACGGCACGATGTCCGTCGCATCGCGCGATCACCCGCAGCGATCGGGTGGGCTTCACGAATTCTTCCGATTTCGGAGCTACCGTAGTGCCGATGCACGTCGATTCCCCGGCACCGGCTACGCCACGCGTTTCCGCTGCGCCCACACCATCGAGCCCCGCTCCGCCCGTGCCGCCCCGGCGCGCGCCGCGGCGGCTATTCGTCGCGGCAGCGGTGCTGGTCGTCGTCTTGGCGGTGGCCGCGTTCTTCGTCGCACGAGCACTCTGGCCGGCTGCGCCTGCGGACCAACTGCCGGTGAGCGGTCGACTTGAAGGCTACCAAAGCGATCTCGGCGCGAAAGTGGGTGGACGCGTCGTTTGGGTTGCGGTGCGCGAAGGCGCAGTCGTTCGTGCGGGCCAGCTCCTCGTGCAGCTCGACGACGCGCAAGCCCGGGCCCAGGTCGCGGCGGCGGCTGCTGCCGTGGCGGCCGCTCAAGATCGCGCTCTGCAGAGCCAAGCCACGTTGGCAGTGTTGGGGAGTCAGATCGACGAAACGACCCTGGGCGGCGAACAAGCGACGGCCGACACGAGCGGCCGGGTCGCACAGGCGCGCGCGAACATTGCAGCCGCTCAGGCGCAAGTTGCGCAAGCGGCTGCCGCCGTGCGCCAAGGGCAAGCGAGCCTCGCGCTGGCCAGTGCCGATCGTGCGCGTTACGATGCGTTGAGCCGGACCGGCGACATGTCGCTGCAAAGCGCGCAGCAGGCCGACACGACGTACCGCACGGCCGCCGCCGCGGTCGAACAGCAACGCGCCGCGCTGGCGGCCGCGCGGCAGAACGGCGCCGCGGCGGCGGCTGCGCTCGACCTCGCAAAGTCCACGTCGTATAACGCGCCCATTCACGCAGCGCAGGTCGTCACACTCGAACGGCAGCGACGTCAGGCGCAGGCGCAGATCGCCGCCGCGCGGGCCGACGCCCGCCAGGCGCGCGCAACGTTACGGGCAGCGCTCGCCGTGCTGAACGATCTTCACGTGCGCGCCGCAAGCGACGGCACGGTCATCGCGCGCGCGGTCGAACCGGGCGTCGTCGTGGGACCCGGACAGACGCTGCTCTCGGTGCTCGATTTGGATCATGTGTATTTGCGGGGTTACGTACCCGAAGGCGATATCGGTCGCGTGCGCGTCGGTCAGCCGGCGCACGTCTACCTCGACTCCGACCCGAACCATCCGCTCGACGCACGGGTGAGCGAGATCGACGCGCAAGCATCGTTTACGCCGGAGAACATTTACTTCAAAGCGGATCGCGTGCAGCAAGTCTTCGGTGTGAAGCTGGATCTGCGCGCTCCGCGCGGCAGCGCCAAGCCGGGAATGCCGGCCGACGCCCAAATCGACATCGCGCCGTCGTGACCGGCACGCCGGTCGATGTGCACGTGCACGGCTTCACGAAGCGCTACGGCGAAATCGAGGCCGTGCGCGGCATCGGCTTCGAGGTCCGGCGCGGCGAGATCTTCGGTCTCATCGGTCCGGACGGCGCGGGCAAAACGACGACCTTCAACGTGCTTGCCGGCATTCTCGACCCGACCGCCGGCGACATCTCGCTGCTGGGCGAGCCGCCGCGCGCCGCCCGCACGAACGTCGGCTACCTCACGCAGCAGTTCTCCCTCTTCGACGACCTCAGTATCGACGAAAACCTGCGTTACGTTGCCGGATTGCGCGATGTCGCGGCCGACGCATTCACCGAACGTCGCGAACGTTACCTCGCGTTGATGGATCTTGCCGGGATCGGCGATCGCCTCGCGGGCCAGCTCTCCGGTGGGATGAAACAAAAGCTCGCATTGTGCTGCGCGCTCGTCAGCGAGCCGCGCATCCTGTTGCTCGATGAGCCCACCGTTGGTGTCGATCCCCTTTCACGGCGAGAGTTCTGGAGCATCCTTGCGCGGCTTGCAGCGAACGACGTGACGATCGTCGTCGCCACGCCGTATCTGGACGAAGCCGAGCGCTGTCATCGTGTCGCGTTGCTCTACGACGGAACGATCCGCGATCTCGGAACCCCGGCTGAACTGGAGGCCCAACTGAAATGCCGGCGCCTCGAGATTCGTGCCGGTGATATTGCCGCCGCCGAACGCACGCTCGAAGCCGTGCATGACGGAATCGTCGACGTGCAATCCTTCGGCGATCGCGTCGATGCGCTCGTCCACGACGCCGCCGACGGCGAGCGCGTCGTCCGCGCCGCACTCGCGGCGGCGACCGTCGCCGTGACGTCGATCGACGCCGAGGCGCCGAACCTCGAAAACGTCTTCGTCGCGCGTTTGCGCGAGCTGGGGTCCGGCGCGCCGTATACGCCATTCCCGGCGACGGCACGCCCGCGCGCCAAAGACGGTGCGCTCGCGATCGACGCACACGGCCTGACAAAACAGTTTGGGACGTTCCGCGCGGTCGACGACGTTACGCTCAAGGTGGGCTACGGCGAGATCTACGGACTGCTCGGCGCGAACGGCGCCGGTAAGACGACGATCATCAAAATGCTCTGCGGTCTGCTCGGCCCGACGTCCGGGACGATCGCGCTTGCCGGACAAACCAGCGATTTGCGGTCCGCGTCCCTGCGGCGGCGGATCGGCTACATGAGTCAGAAATTCACCCTTTACGACGACCTGTCCATCATCGATAACTTGCGCTTCTATGCCGGCATCTACGGGTTGCGCGCGAGCGAGCGCGATTCCCGCATCGCGTGGGTGCTCGAAAGTTCGGGCTTGCGCGGGCGGGAGAAGCTGCTCACCGCGAAACTGCCGGGCGGCTGGAAGCAGCGCGTCGCCTTCGGCGCGGCCGTGATGCACGAACCGGAGATCCTCTTCCTGGACGAACCGACATCGGGCGTCGATCCACTCGCGCGCCGCCAGTTTTGGCGCTTGATCGACGAGCGCGCGCGGGCCGGCACGGCGATTCTCATCACGACGCACTACCTGGAGGAAGCCGAGCATTGCCAGCGGCTGTGCTTCATGTCCGCCGGGCAGATGGTGACGGAAGGTTCGCCGAGCGCGATCAAGGCCACGCAGCCGGGCCGGCTCGTCGAAATCGCGACCGACGCACCTGAGCGCGCCACCGCGACCTTGGAACAGCATTTTGCCGCTTGGCGCGTTGCTCTCTTCGGGACGCGGCTGCATCTCGTTGCGATCGACGACGGCGACGTCGATCGAGCGACGGGCGCTTTGCGCGCGGCAGGCGTGAACGTCACCGCCACGCGCCCGCTTCCGTTCTCGCTCGAGGACGCGTTCATCGGGACCATCGAGCGTCAGTCGGCGGCATGAATCTTCGGCGGGTGTGGGTGCAGTGCATCAAGGAGCTGGTCGAATTTCGACGGGATCGCCTAACGGTCGCACTAGCCTTCGCGCTGCCGGTTGCGATGCTGCTGATCTTCGGCCTGGCGATCCGGCTGCAGATCAAGAACATTCCCGTCGCCGTCCAGGATTTCGATCGCTCCCCGTTCAGTCGTGACTTCATCGCGCGGATCGACGCGAGCGGGGAGCTCGTCGCGATTGCCGAGCCGCTCGATCGCTCGCCGACGGCGCTCCTGCAAGCCGGCGACGTGCGCGCGGCGATCGTGATCCCGCCGGGAACGCAACGCGCCATCGCCCAAGGACGCCCGGCGCCCCTGCAGGCTCTCGTCGACGCGACCGACGTCGTCAACGCGCTGACCATCAAGCAGATTCTCACCGCGGCGAGCGTCTTCGTCGGCGCGGCGTACGCACCGCCGTCCGTTGCATCGTATGTACCGGCACGGGTCGCGCTGCACGAGCGCATTTGGTTCAACCCGGGCGGCAACGAGGCGCTTTACATCGTCCCCGGCGTGTACGCCGTGATCCTGGCGCTTTATCCGACCATGCTTGCCGCTATCGCGATGGTGCGCGACAAAGAACGCGGGACGATCGTGCAAGCGTACGCCTCGCGCTTACGCGCATCCGAACTCATCGCCGGGAAGTGTCTGGCGCTCGAATGCATCGGTCTCGCCGAAGCGGTCGCGATCATGACGATCGGTTTCGCGGTCTGGGGTGTGCGCTTTGCCGGCGACCCGCTGCCGCTCTTGATCGGAACGCCCTTGCTGGTCTGCTGCCAGGTTTTGCTGGGCTTGTTCATCGGAGCCGCGACGAACACGGTGACGTCGGCGATCCAAGCGTCCGGCACCGTCAATTCGTTGCTCGCGGTTCTGCTCAGCGGCTTCATGTATCCGGTGTTCGCGATGCCGCTTTTCTTCCAGTGGCTGTCCTATATCGTTCCGACGCGGCACTACATCAATATCACGCGCGACGCATTCGTGCGCGGTGCGGGTTGGCCCAGCGTGTGGAGCGAGCTGGCGTCGCTGGCACTCACGGCGCTGGTCCTCGCCGTGGGCGCTTGGCTGCCGATGCGCCGCATGCAGATGACGGACTGACGGTGAGCGGCGCGTTCTCGTGGCGACGCTTCCTCGTTCTCTTGCGCAAAGAATTCATCCAGATCATGGGCAATCGGCAGGTGCTCTATATCCTGCTCTTTCCGCCGATCGTGCAGGTGACGATCTTGGGCTACGCGATGAGCCCGCTGGTAAAACACCTCACCATCGCCGTTGCCGACGAATCGAAGAGCCCCGCCAGCCGCCGGCTCATCGATGCGTTCACGGCAAACGGTGTGTTCGTGCCGCAGGGCGCGCTCGACACGACGGCCGGCGTGTATCGGGCGGTCCAGAGCGGTACGGTCGACGCGGCTCTCGTGATTCCGGCCGACTACGCGCGTAGCGTCGCCCGCGGGGCGCCGGGCGACGTGCAGTTGGTGCTCGACGGGGTCAACAGCTTCGTCGCGAACATCAGCGCCGGTTATGCGGCTTTGATCGTGCAAGCGTACAACGCGCGGACCGAGCTGCCGCCTCCGCTCTCGCCGCAGATCACCTTCGCCTACAATCCCGGTCTGGTCACCGCGTGGTTTTTTGTGCCGGGCCTGCTCGGCGCGATCTTGATGATTACCGGAGTCTTGGCCTCGGGCTCGGAGGGCATCCGCGAAAAGGACGAGGGGACGCTCGAGCAGCTGCTCATGACGCCGGCGTCTTCGCTCGAGGTGCTGCTGGCGAAGATCGCACCGCTATTCGTCCTGTTCATGATCGCGCTGCTGGCCTCGATCGCCCTCTCGCGGCTGATCTTCGGGCTCCCGTTCCGGGGTGACGTCGTCCTGTTCATGAGCATCTCGTCGATTTACATCGTCGCTGCGATCGCGATCGGGATGCTCATTTCGACGTTCGCGGCGACCCAGCAGCAGGTGGTGCTCATCTCGCTCTTCACCGCATTGCCGTTGATGATGCTCTCCGGCGCGTTCGCTCCGATCCAGAGCATGCCGCCGTTCTGGCAAACACTCTCGTTGATCAATCCGCTGCGCCACTACATCACGATTGTACGGGACGTCCTGCTCAAAGGAACTGGGCTCGATGTCATCTGGCCCAACGTCCTCGCCTTGCTTGCGTTTGCGATCGTCGCGATGTGGATCAGCGCAGCGCGCTATCGCTCGCAACTGCGCTAAACGCATGGCGTTCTTCGCAACGGTCGTCAACGCGCCTCGTATTCCGTGGATTTCACGATACCGCAGCGGGATGCTGGGACGGAGTCTTAGTTGAAGCTGATCCCGATCAGGATGCCCGCGAGGTTCTCGTCTTCGGGATGTGTGCGAGTTCGAAGAGCTTAGACGATCGACGTGCTGCGGTTGTTGCGTTTCCAGCAGAACCACATTAGTCCCGTTTCGGCGTCGGCTTCGTCGTGCAGCCGTAGTTCGACTCGCCGCCGCTCGTTACACCGGGCTTTGCGGGTTTGCGGGCTCGTATTCGCTGGTGAACCTTGAGTCGTGTTTGATTGTTCCAATGTTTCGTCTTCGCGATTGGACAGTGCTGCGACGGCGTCGATCCGTTCATGAGGTGATCGCTATTTCGCCAGCTCGCCCACTACTGGAGAAGGGAATCGCAGGTCTTAAGGTCGCCGGACTTCGAGCGTTCGCGCCGAAATGAGTGGGGCGACCGACGACGTCATTACGCTTCACGGCCGTCGGTCGTTCTTTGGCTGTGGCGAGCATCGAAGGCATCCGTCGATCTCGCTTCCGCTTTCGGCATTCGATGAACTCGTCGTCATGCGGTTTGCGGAGTTCGTGCGAGAAGATAAGGTGCTCGAAACAGTGACTCGCTTAGCGAAGAGCGGCGGTTTCGAAAAGTTTGGCTCGATCGAGCTAGCAAACGTCTGATAACGACCGACCCGCGGATATTCTCAGCCACTGCCGGCAAACAGATAATTCTTACGCTTATGGAAACCTTTCCATAAGCGCAATTATGCCCAGCACGTAGTATTTGGAGACGTCCACGTCGAGTATCCAGCTCGTCTTACTGGCTTTGATGCCCCAACTAAGTTGCTCGAGTTACGGGCAATCGCGACGGCCACTTCCGTGAAAACGGCGATTGGTATTCCGCTTCCGCGCAGCCGGCGCACTGCGACGGTCGCTCACATGTCACAGTCGGAGCCGCTTGAGTCGGCCGTCGCAGTGCGCCGGCTGTTATGCCGATCTTGCACGACCGCATAGCGAAACCACCGACAATTGAGCCGGATGGCGCTGCTGTGTCAAGATTCTTATCATAGTTGACGTTCCGGCTAAAGTCGGGCGATTGATCGGCCGACTTTCTGCAATATGAAACGTCCGGAATAGTCGGCACGAGGATGAGTATGGCACGGGACTTGCAGGATTACCTTGCGGCCGTCGCGCGGGCCGATCGGCGGGGTGATGCAAACGCCTATCACTATGCGCTCGTCGAGCTCGGCGCGTACGTTTACGCGCTCAACCAGCCGCC
>Ga0182013_10007385_pt1 | contig 12138 bp, 10 predicted proteins | sample 612S2MmetaG_FD_120487 | JGI IMG/M metagenome (GOLD analysis project Ga0182013, IMG submission 120487) | Permafrost microbial communities from Stordalen Mire, Sweden - 612S2M metaG | ecosystem: Environmental > Terrestrial > Soil > Wetlands > Permafrost | place: Sweden: Stordalen | collected...
CCCGACAGCGCCCAGAGCTTCGGATACATCGAAATCGCGGTGAATCCGGGCAACGTGTTGATCTCGTTGACCAGGAACCGCCCAGCGGCCGTCAGGAACAGGTCGACTCGCGCGAGCCCGTCGCACTCGAGGACTTCGAATGTCTTCAGCGCCATCGCTTGAGCGTCGCTCAGCTGCGCCGCCGAGAGGCGTGCGGGCAGATCGAAGCGCACTCCCTGCTCATCGAGGTACTTGGCATCATACGAATAAAATCCATCCGGGTGCTCGACGATGATTTCACCCGCACCGGAGACCGTCGGTGGATGTCCGCCGAGCACCGCGAGCTCGATTTCGCGCCCGATGACACCGGCCTCGCCCAACACCTTGGAGTCGAATTCGAATGCCTGCTGCACGGCGCCCCGGATATCCTCCGCGCGCGCGACCTTGGTGATTCCGACTGAGGACCCCGCGTTGGCGGGCTTCACGAACAATGGAAACCCCAAGGCGGCCAAATCGCGGCAGACCTCGAGCGGCTCGCTGTCGAACCGGTCGCGACGCACCGTCCGAAAAGGGGTGACCGGGATACCCGCGTCTCGCAGCAGGCGCTTCATCACGTCCTTATCCATTCCAATGGCCGACCCCAGGACGCCGGCGCCGACGTAGGGAATGCCGGCCACCTCGAGGAGCCCCTGAACGGCGCCATCCTCGCCGAGGGTTCCGTGCAGCACCGGAAACACCACATCCAGCCGCCCCGCCGCGGACGGCGAAGCGTCGGCGGAGGACGGCGCGACGGCGCGCGGAAGCTCGGCGGCCCGTCCTTCCTCGATCCGCACGAGCCGCGGATCGCGAGCGCTGGCCAGGAGTTTGCCGGCATCCTGCAGGAGCCATCGACCGGCTTTGTCGATGCCGATCAAAACCGGCTCGAAGCGCTCCGTGTCGAGCGCCGCGAGCACGTTACGGGCCGAGAGGATCGATATCTCGTGCTCCGCGGATCGCCCCCCGAATATGATTGCGACGCGGATTTTCCGGGCTTCGGACATGTGTGCTCAAGAGATTGAATACTGCGCCGATATGATGCCTGATGCGCGTCAACTTTGGGCCCCTGTCGAGATTCGCCGCTGCGGTGGCCGTGGTGTATCTGTGCGCCCTGGCGGCCGCGTACCCCGCAGTGACCTACAACCTCACCGGTCTGCCCACCTATCCGCATCTGGACAAGGCCGCCATGGACGATACCTGGCGCACCGAGAGCCTGGGCCGCTGGTGCGCCAAATTCACGGGCGTGACGAGCGATTCGCTGGACGCGGTGGAAGACTGGTATCGCCGGACGTTGTACCGGGCCAGCGAGCTCGACTTGACGCGGGATGAGCGTTTCAAGGGATACCCGATGCTTGCTGGAATCAAACTGGTTTTAGGCGTGGATTACGTCGCGTTGTACCGGATGCCCAATCAACCGACCATCATCGAACTGCACTTTTGCGGCGGAAGCCGATAGCCCAGACACAGACGATAATGGCGCCGGCCAACACCGCCGTCGCGATGGGCCGGCTGAGCGCCAGCCCGCCCTCACTCACCGGCTTGTCCAGAAAGTCGCCCAAGGTCGCCCCCAACGGGCGGGTCAGAATGAATGCGGCCCAGAACAGGACGACGCGCGAAATCCGCGTCCGGAAGTACAGCGCCGCGATCAACGCCAGGGCCGCGCCGAAGACCAGCGCGCCGCCGAGATATCCGAGTCCCGTGTCATCCGCCATCCAATCGCCGAGCGCGGTGCCGAGCGTCTGCGAGAACGTGATCGTCGCCCAATAGAAGGCCTCCGCCTTCGGGCCGTGGAGGGTGGCCACCGACACCGTGCCTTGCGATCGATACCACAACCCCAGCGTGCCGAGAACGCAGATCACGAGGAGCGTCGAGCCGCCGAGATACCCGATGCCGAGCGAGCGGTCGGCAAAGTCGGCCAACGTCGTGCCGGCGGTGGTGGAGGCCACGATCGTCGACCAATACAAGGCGGGATGAAACGATCGCGCGCGTATCTGGCAGGTGACCAGCACGATGAGCAACGACAGGAAGATCGCGGTGCCGGCCAGATATCCGAGTTTCATCGTCATCGTGACGGTGTCGCCGCCCGTTTCACCCAGCGTCGTTGCCAGGATCTTGATCACCCAGAATCCCAGGGTGACTGCCGGGACCTTGGCCGACGGCGGGACGGAATGTTCGCGGCGCTCGTTCATCATATGTCCGGCAATGGTGCACCGATCATGGCCGCCCGAGGTGTACAAGTTCGCAATCTTGTCAATGCACCTGTGAGCGCGTCATTTCCCCGATTTTCGCCGCCAGGCTGTCAATGGCGAACGGCTTCATGATCATCGCCATGTTCGAGCCGAGAAAGCCGGCCCGGATGGCGGCGTTCTCCGCGTAGCCCGTGATGAAGAGAATGGGTAATTTCGGACGATGCTTTCGCGCCACTTCCGCGAGCTGCCGTCCGTTCATGCCGGGCAGGCCCACATCCGATATCATCAGATCGATTCGCTGATCGGAGGCCAGAATCGGGAGTGCCGATTCCGGCTCCGCCGCCTCAATGGGAAAATACCCGAGCTCCTGCAACACGTCGCGGATGAGCATGCGAACCGACGCATCGTCCTCCACGAACAGCACCGACTCGCCGTCTCCCACGTCGATCTCGGTCTCCGGCGGCCGCCGATCGTTGGCGGGTACGCTGTCGGTCGCCGGTAGATACAGCGTGACCGATGTGCCGTTCCCGGGCTTGCTCTGGATCCGAACCTGGCCTCCGCTCTGCTTGGCGAAGCCATACACCATCGACAGCCCGAGGCCCGTGCCCTGACCCAACGGCTTGGTGGTGAAGAACGGCTCGAACGCGCGCTCGAGAAGCTCCGGGGCCATGCCGACACCCGTGTCGGACACCGAAATGGTGACATATCGACCTCTGGCAAGGCCGAGCGAAGCGGCAGCGGCCACGTCATCCAAATCGATCGATCCGGTCGCCACCCTGATCTCACCGCCGTCGGGCATGGCATCGCGGGCATTGATCGCGAGATTCAAGAGCGCGCTCTCGAGCTGGTTCACGTCGACGATTCCGGAGGGCATGTCGGTTGCGAGGTCGATCGTCAGCACGATCTGCTCGTTGATGGTCCTGCGCAACAGAACCTCGAACGAGCTCAACAGACTGTTGAGATCGACGATTCTCGCATCGAGAGACTGCCGCCTCGAGAAAGCAAGCAATCGCTGCGTGAGGGATGCTGCACGCATCGCCGACGTGCACGCCGCGTCCATGAAACGTTGAACATCGTCGAGCCGCCCGGCGGCGATCCGGCGCTTGAGTATTTCCAATGACCCGATGATTCCCGACAGCATATTGTTGAAGTCGTGCGCAATTCCGCCGGTCAGCTGCCCGACCGCCTCCATTTTCTGGCTTTGACGCAGGGCGGCCTCGGCCTGCGCTCGATTGATCATTTCCGTCTTGAGCTCGGCGGTCCGCTCCGCTACTTTGATCTCGAGCGCCTCGCGGCTTTCGCGAAGCTCCTGGATGCGGTCCCGAAGATCGAATTGGCGCTGCCGGTTGCGCAGCGCCGTGTCGATGGCGCTCAATAGCGACCGCGTCCCGAGCGGACGCTCCAGCACCATGACGTTGGTGACCATGCTGAGCAACTGCCGCGCCGCCTGCTCCGGAAGCAGCACGCCGTCCGGATGGCGCGAGGTCAGCAGGATGAACGGCACGTCCGACCAGGGAGGCTGTGCGGCCACGGCGTTCGCGAGCGCATCCACAGCGCCGTTCAACGCTTCGTCCGTGATGAGGATGGCGCCGGTGCGGTGGGTGAAAAACGCGGCCACCTCGCCGAGATCTTCGCACACCCGCGCATCGTAGCCCGATGCGCCCAGCCGGGCCGCAACGCTCGAGGCATCACGACCGAACGGCGCGCAGATGAGAATGCGGCGCGCCTCCGGGGCTTGCTTAGGCTCCACTGTCCCTAGCTTCCATCAGGGGCGTGGAAGAGCCGACGTACTGCGGATTTCCCGTCATCACGCCGTGAAATTCCGTGAGCGGCTCGCCGATCCTCAAGCCCCGGCGGTCGATGCGCAGCTCGCGAATCGCATCCTCGTGCGGCCCTCCGCGATTCTTGATGATGGACAGCGCCTTGCGTATGCGGCCATCGGCCTCGAAGAATCTGATCAGGATCACCGTATCGGCGACATACGATATGTTGATCGAGCTGGTCGCCATGCTACCCACCAAACCGCTTTGCGGGTTGATGAGGAAAGTGGTGACGCCGCGCTGATTGAGATACGACAGGAGCTCGTGGAGCTGCAGCGCCACATATTGCTCCTGGGGCATGGCCGCCACATAGCCATTGAAACTGTCGATGACCATGATCCGAACGTTACGCTCCTCGACCTGACGGCGGATGCGCCACGCAAATTCCCCGGGGGCGACCTCTGCGGGGTCCACTTGCATGATGACCAGGCGCTCGCTGTCGAGGTGCCGCTGCAGATCCAATCCCATCTGCCTGGCCCTGACCAGGAGGGTGCCGACGCGCTCGTCGAATTCAAGGATCGTGCACGCCTCGCCGCGCTCGCAGGCCGCATGCACGTACTGCAGCGCCAGAGTGGTCTTGCCGGCGCCGGCGGGGCCCGAGATGAGCGTGCTGGTCCCGCGCATCGGGCCCCCGGCCAGGAGCGCATCCATCTCGGGCACTCCGCTCGGGGTGGGATCGCCCAGAAAAGGTTTGTGGTGATGGGCGGCGATCAGCCGCGGATACACCTCGAGACCGCCCCTTCGAATCGTGAGATCGTGATAACCGGCGACGAAATCCACGCCGCGCAACTTTTGGATCTGTACACGGCGTCGCGCGGCGCCGAATTGCAGCGTGGTGCGCTCCAGGGTCACGACACCGTGGCAGAGACTGTGCAGGTGGGAGTCACGCTGCCCGCGCTCCGCGGTGAGGTCGTCGATCAAAACCACGGTGGAGGACAGACCGCTGAAAAACTGCTTCATCGCCAGCACCTGCCGCCGATAGCGCAGCGGGTTCTGCGCGAGGAGGCGCATTTCGGACAGGCTGTCGAACACGATGCGGGTGGGACTGGAGGCCGCCACCTTTTCCTGAATCAGCTTGACCGTGGCGCCGAGCTCCATTTCCCAGGGATGCAGTATCGACTGTTCGCGCGCCTCGCCGAGGACTTCGGCCGCCGTCGCGAGCTCGAACAGCTCGAGCGCGTCGAGCGACCAGCCGTGGGATGCGGCGACGGCCTCGATTTCCTCGCGGGTCTCGGACAAGGTGACGTAAAGCACCTTCTCGCCGCGCCGCGCGCCCTCGAGCAGGAACTGCAGCCCGAGCGTCGTCTTGCCCGAGCCGGGCTCGCCCTCCAGCAGATAGAGCCGGCTCGCGGGCAGGCCTCCATGAAGGATCATGTCGAGGCCCGTGACTCCGGTTGCCAACTTTCGGGGGGTCGCCAGGGTGCGGAGGTCCCCGTGGGTTTTAACTTCGCTCATCGCCGTGTTCGTCGTCGCGGATTTTCCATGGTCGAGGCCGCGCCTCGAGCATTCGGATGGCCTCGCCGCCGTGTCGGGTCGACGCTAGATGCGGCTCCGACCGTGCATCAGAAACGACACGATGGCGCCGATGAGAAAGACGACGAACAGGATCTTCGCGATTCCCGCAGCGCCCGCCGCTATTCCACCAAATCCGAAAACGGCCGCAATCAATGCGATGACCAGAAATACTACTGCGTAATGCAACATGTCGATCTCCCGAGCTGAGCCGCATGGATACGGTGGCTGATTGGTGAAATAATGCACGCGAGTCTATCGATATCAAAAACTTGCGAACACCTCCTTAAACGACGAACCCCATGTCAGTAGAAGCTTACAACGTCCCACCCGGGCCCGGCGTTTCCCGGGGCGCCGTGACCGCGGTCAAGGCCCTGGCGTGGGGTGCTTTCGGACTTCTGTTGTTCGAGGCGCATATCGCCTTCGTGCCCATTGCGCTGGCCCTGCTGTTCGCACTGATCCTGTCGAGCCCGGTCGAGGCGCTGCATCGCTGGCACATCCCTCGGGGCGCCAGCGCTTTGTTGATCCTGGTCTCGGCGCTCGCCCTCATCGGCGGTGCGATCGATCTGTTGTCGACGCCGGCCCAGCACTGGTTCGCGTCCGCACCGCAAACTCTGCAGACCATCAAGCAGCGGATCACGCCGGTCGCCCGCTTCATGCAGCATATCGACGAGCTGCGCGGGAGCGCGGATACGCTCGGCGCCCCCCACGCTTCCACTCGGCCCGCCGTCGCGGCGCCCGCACCGGAAGGCCCGGAAGTGCTGCTCGGCGCGACCCGTGATGCGCTCGTGGGGTCGGTGACGTTCGTGATCGTGACCCTGTTCCTGCTTGCGGGCGGACCTCCGATGATGGCGAGAATGACCGCAGCCTTCGTGGACCATCTGCACGCAGGGCACGTCCTCGATCTCATCGAGAAGGTGCGCGCGGAAGTCGCGAAGTTCTACCTCACGACGACACTCATCAACCTCGGGCTGGGATGCGCCACCGCAGGCGTCATGATGGCTTGGGGCATGCCCAATCCCTACCTGTGGGGCGCCATGGCGGCGCTTCTCAATTACATTCCATACGTGGGTTCGGGAACCACGCTGCTGGTCATCTCAGTGGTCGCCGTGGTCTCTTTCACGAACCTGGGACGAATCTTAGGCGTTGCGGGAAGCTACGTGTTGCTCGCGACCATCGAGGGTCAAATCGTCCAGCCGCTGCTCGTCGGCCGTCGGCTCGCGGTGAACCCGTTGGTGGTGTTCCTGGCGCTGTGGTTCGGCGGGATGTTCTGGGGCATCCCGGGCATCCTGCTGTCGACACCGTTGCTGGTCGCCATCAAGGTGATTGCCGAGCATTCCGCGCGCGGCGGCGCTTTGCTCAAATTCCTCGGGCCCAACCAGGCGGTCATGGAGCGCGAAAAGAAGCTCCGGGAATTTGCGCGCCGCGCGACGGACTAAGGGTCATGCGAACCACGACCCTCCTGATCGTCGCAGCCGCCCTGCTCGTCCCCCGCTGGGGCGCCGCGACCCCGCGGGAGAATGGCGCGCCATCCGCATCTGCGCCCCCTCCACCGCCCACGCAGCTCGACGAGCTCACGGTCACCGGCGAGCGTACCGGGCCGGGCATGTGGCGCGTGCATCGCGGGGATTCGCAATTATGGATCCTGGGAAGCATCTCGCCTTTGCCCAAGGGCATCACCTGGCGCTCCAAACAGGTCGAGCAAGTGCTGGCCAAAACTCAGCGGGTGCTCGTCCCGAAACCGCTGGAGATCGGCATCGTGCGCATCTTGTGGCTGTTGATCACCGAACGCGATGTCCTCATGATCCGGGGCGGCAAGCGGCTGAAGGATGTCTTGCCGCAAAATCTCTATCTCAGGTTCTCCACCCAGCGCGCCCGCTTCACCACCGATGCCGGTAAATGGGAGCGCTATCGACCCATCGTCGCCGCAGCCTTTCTCGAGCAGGACGCCTTCCATCGGTTCGGGCTGTCCGCTCGACTCGATTTGGGAGCAGCCGTGCGCGCGCTGGCGAAGAAGCAGGACGTGCCGGTCGAGGAGGTCAAAATCGCGGGCGTGGGCGATTTCCTCGACACCCTGAAGGCGATGCCTCCCGCCACCGAGAATGCCTGCGTCGACGCCTCGTTGGTGACGATCGAGACAGGGTTGCCCCGGTTGATCGAGCGTGCACGCGCCTGGTCCACCGGCGACGTCGAGCGAATTCAACAATTACCGCAGCCGGCGGAGGTGGATGCGTGTGTGGCGGCGCTCGACACCGGCGCCTCCAAGGGAGATCTGGTGGCTCGCGTGCGCCAATCCTGGCTCGCCGCGGCCGACAAATATCTGCAAAGCGGTTCAGTGACCTTGGCGGTGGTGAACATGGATCTGCTGCTCGGCAAGGGTGGCCTGCTCGACAGTCTTCAATCGCAGGGGTACTCTGTTGATTCTCCTTAATAATCTAATAGTTACAATACCCAATTAATGTCATTTATTAAAGGCAGGCACTTTAACGCCGCGCCCCGAGGAGATCATCTTGAAGCACCTTGCACAACGCCCGGCATTGCGTCGGCCCAGGTTCGCGTGGGCGGTGCCGGCCGTCGCGGCGTGGTTCGCCATCGGCGCCGCGACGGCGAAACCGGTGCCCACCGCCTCGCTCGGAATCGATTCGGCGCCGATCGCAGCACTCGACCGCGACATCGATACGGGCGCGCTGAAGCTGGTCGACAGCCTGCTCGTCATGCGATGCGGGCAGGTGGTCTTCGATCGAAAATACACCCACGATTACGCGCGTCTCTATTTCAAGGAGGCGCACAGCAAGGGCCCCCTGAACGCCCGGCTCACCGGTCCCTACAACTACTTCGATCCCGCCTGGCATCCCTATTATCACGGCACCGATGAGCACAGCATGCAATCGGTGTCCAAGACCGTCACCTCCATTTTGATCGGCATCGCCATCACACGCGGCGACTTCAAGGCTCCGCTGTCCACACCCGTGCTGCATTATTTCGACGAGGCGCGGGTCAAGAACCTCGATCCGCGCAAGCGTCGCATGACGCTCGAGAACCTTTTGACCATGACCAGCGGACTCGATTGGAACGAGGAAGTGGCCTACGACGATCCCGCGAATCCTTCAGATCTGATGGAAGCGACCGACGATTGGGTGCAGTTCGTCATCGATCGGCGGATGGCCACCGAGCCCGGGACCGTCTTTGCCTATTCCAGCGGAGTGACGGAGTTGTTCGCCCACATTTTCAAAAAGGAGACGGGGTCCGACATCGAGGAGTACGCGAGACGTCATCTGTTCGCGCCGCTCGGCATCGTCAACTACCACTGGAAACGCACGCCCCTCGGCGTCGTCGACACCGAGGGGGGCCTCTACCTGCGGACCGAGGATCTGACCAAGCTCGGGCAGTTGTTCCTGCAGGAGGGCCGTTGGAAGGGAGCGCGCATCGTGTCCTCCGAGTGGATCAAGGAGTCGCTCACGCCGAGGATCGCAGCCGGCGAGGGCTTTCAGTACGGTTATTTCTGGTGGCTCCTGCCGTATGGAAAGCCCGGCCAAACGGCCTGGGTGGCACGCGGCTTCGGTGGGCAGCGGCTCATCGTTTTTCCCGACGAGCAGCTGATCGTGACCTCCACCGCCTGGCACATCCTCGACGATGCCTCGATCGAGTTCGATGTGGTCAAGCGGCTGCTGCCGGGCGTTCACCCGCAGCAATGTGCGCGGCCCCGGTCATGAGGCGGTTGCACTCCGCGGTTGCCCTCGCACTCGTCGCCGTTCTTGTGACCCACGCGCACGCGGACGCGGAATCCGGCGCCGACGCGGAATCCATCGGCTCGGTGCGGCAAATGTACGATGGCGCGCTGATGCCCGATCTCGCGGTGAGCACGTTTCGTCACATCGACCGGTTGTTCCCGACGCGAACGATCGCACGCGGCAAGCAGGTGTCGCCGCTGCCGCCCGCGGATCGAGCGCTGACCCGCCTCGAATTCGTGTCTCGCGGAAAACACTGGGACCTGAACGATTATCTCGCGGTGAACCGCGTCGCGGGTCTCTTGGTGCTGAAGAATGGACGGGTGGCGCTCGAAATCTATCAGTACGGCAATACACCGGGCACGCGCTGGATGTCGATGTCGGTCGCCAAATCGATCACCTCCACCTTGATCGGCGCGGCCATCCGGGACGGATATATCGGGTCCGTCGATGACCCGGTTACGCGATACGTTCCCAGCCTCGCGGGCAGTGCGTACGAAGGCGTCTCCATCCGCGACCTCCTGAGAATGTCCTCGGGAGTGCGGTGGAACGAAACGTACACCGACCCAAAGTCCGATCGGCGCCGATTGCTCGACGTTCAGATCGCTCAGCAGCCGGGCGCGGCGCTCGATCTGATGGCGCGCCTTCCGCGCGCGGCGCCGTCCGGGACCGTGAACAACTACAACACCGGCGAGACTCTGGTCGCGGGCGAGGTGCTGCACCAGGCGACGAAGCGGACGCTATCGGAATATTTGAGCGAGCGAATCTGGAAGCCGGTCGGGATGGAGTCGGATGCGACCTGGTGGCTGGCATCGCCCGACGGAATCGAGATCGCGGGCAGCGGAATCAGCGCCACGTTGCGCGACTACGCGCGCTTCGGACAGTTCGTGTTGGGCGGTGGACGGGTCGACGGTCGGGAAGTCCTGCCGCCCGGATGGGTTCAGGAGGCCGGGGCTCCGCAGCGCCTCAAGGGCGGCAAGCGGCTCGACTATGGATATTACTGGTGGGTTGCCACGCCCACCCCCGCGACGCCCGACCCGGAGGGCGCATTTTATGCCGACGGCATCTTCGGCCAGTTCATCTACCTCAATCCCAAGGAGCAGGTGGTTGTAGCCGAGTGGAGCGCGCGATCGAAGCCCGAGGGCATGGATATCGTCGATGATCTCGATTTCTTCGGCGCCGTGACCGCGGCGCCCCGCTGAGGCAGATGGCAGGGCGGTGCACGCCGCTGGCGCACGCCGCTGGCGCACGCCGCTGGCGCGCGCCGCTATCGGTAGATGCGTGGGTGCGACGGATCCGCAGGATCGGAGGGGTCTCCCAACGGATCCCGGACCGTCGACGCAGATCGCGGATCGCGCACGACCCACGGATCCGACGTATAGCGGGAATCCACCGAGCCGCGCCTATCCGCTGGATCGGCCGCGGCACTCTCGCCCGCTGCCGCAATGTCCTGCGCATCGGTCTCATGCGCAAATTCCCGGCTGCTGCGGGTGTCGGGAAGCAGCACCGAGATGTCTCCGCTCGAAAATCCGGCAGCGATCAAGGCGTCCACCGCGCCTTCCGCGGCATCGCCCGTCCGGTAGATTCCGAAGACCGATGTGTTTTTTCCTGCCATGACGGTTCTCCTCAGCCACTCACCGCGGGCTCTTTGAGCTCCGATGCGCCGCCTCATCGCTGTAGGAAGGTGTCCCGAAAAGCTTCCCGCCATGTCCTATACTAGGCTCGCAGATCCAACACGCGGGGAGACTCATGGGCGCGACAGCGGTATTTGGCCAATTGAGCGGGCATCAGCGCATCGACGGGCAACTGGTGCGCGCGGGCGGCGCGGCCATTCCCGTCGTCAATCCCGCGACGGAGGAACTCATCGGCGAGATTTCCGAGGCCGGTGCGGGGGACGTTGCCCACTCGATCGCCGCCGGCAATGCGGCTCAGCGCGCATGGCGCAAGGTCAACCATCACCGCCGCGCGGAACTGCTGCACGAGGTGTCCCGGCGGATGATCGCGGATCGGCCCCTGGTTGCCGAGATGCTCACGCGCGAAATGGGCAAGCCCTACAAGGAATCCTTCGACGAGGTCAGCTGGTCGGCGAGCGCGGTCGATTACTACGCTGAAATCGCGCGCCACGAGAACGGCAAGGTGCTCGGGCCGGCGGTGGACGGCCAATTCCATTTCACCACCAAGGACCCGCTCGGCGTGGTGGTGATCATCCTGCCGTTCAACTACCCGCTCTGCCTGCTGTGCTGGCAGGCGGCGGCGGCGCTCGCCAGCGGCAACGCCGTGATCATCAAGCCGTCCGAGCTCACGACGCTCACCACGCTGCGATTCGTCGCGGCGTTCGATGCCCTGCCGAGCGGCCTGGTGCAGGTGATCACGGGTGGGGGCGCCGCCGGCAGGCTGCTGGTGGAGCATCCCGATACCCACATGGTGGCCTTCACGGGCGGCATCGAGACCGGACGGCGCATCGCCGAGACCTGCGGCCGGTTGTACAAGCGTAGCCTGATCGAGACCTCCGGCAATGATCCATTCATCGTGATGCCGTCCGCCCCGCTCGACGTCGCGGCCCGGGGAGCGGCGTTCGGCGCATTCTTGAATTGCGGCCAAGTCTGCGCGGCGGCGGAGCGCTTCTACGTTCATGAACGCATCTACACCGAGTTCGCCGAACGACTGGTGCACCACACCGCCAAGATCCGGGTGGGCAACGGCCTCGATCAGGTCGACATGGGACCGCTCGCCTCGCAGCGCGAGCTCGCACGCTACCTTCGTATCTTGGAGGGCGCGAATGACGGGGGCGCGACCACACTCGCCGGCGGCGGGCGGCCGGCGCATTTGAAGAAGGGCTGGTTCGTGGAGCCGACCGTGCTCGGGGACGTGTCG
>Ga0182013_10007387_pt1 | contig 12136 bp, 22 predicted proteins | sample 612S2MmetaG_FD_120487 | JGI IMG/M metagenome (GOLD analysis project Ga0182013, IMG submission 120487) | Permafrost microbial communities from Stordalen Mire, Sweden - 612S2M metaG | ecosystem: Environmental > Terrestrial > Soil > Wetlands > Permafrost | place: Sweden: Stordalen | collected...
CCGCCAAGCCGCTCCAAAGTGGCCACATCGCCAGCACGGACACGACAGAACAGCGGGCCCGGGACATCGCCACGCACAGACAGCCAGGCGCGCAGAGCAAGCACGGGGCAAGTCTCCTCACGGACGCCGGCATATACGCCGATTAAACGGCCGCGTCCCTCCTGATCCGTCTTACTCGACTGCACCGCAACCACCACGCCCTTACGGGGCACGAAGCGCACATCCGCCAGGTCGAGCCGCACCAGATTACTGCGGCGCAGAGCAGAGGCAAAACCCAGAGTAAGCAGAGCACGATCGCGCGCCGCGCCCGCCGTCCCGAGCTTACACAACCGCACACAAATACGGCGCACGTCGGCAGCAGACAGGGCAGCCTTCCGCACCGGCTGCTCCTTACGCTGCCGGCGCGCTCCTGCAATCACGGCCAGGGCCTCGCTACGGTCGGGCACGGGAAGGCCAGCCTCCCGGTGACAGTAAGCCACCGCGGCGACAAGCCGGCGCGCCGTGCCGGTCCGCAGACCGGCACTCAAACGGGCAGTCACGTGCAGAGACAGCGTGTCGGCGGACGCCGGAAGAGCCGCGCGGCCAGCAGAGGCACACCAAGACTCGAACGCGCGCCAATCGGCCGCATACGCGCGCTGAGTCGCCGGCGCACGCCGACAACGCTTGAGAGCAAGAGAAGCTTCGCGAATACTCGCCATATCAGGACCAAGATCCCACAGCGTAAGCTGCACGGGGGCGACTTGCTGCATAAGTCGAGGGCACCCTTGCTACATCGGATAATTTAGACTACCATCGAAGCGATGTTAGCACGAAAAGGAGAGGGAAGGTCGGATAAATCCAGCTTCTCAGAACCTGGATCCCAGCCCAGGCCACCGCCCGGCGGTGAGAATTCTCCGCACCCGCTATTCTCTTTGGCCGGAGCAAGCGGCACGCGGAGAGCAACCTAAAGGCGGTGTTGCAGTACCATCCTGCCACACCCAAACCCAACTGGCAACCAACGAAAGCGGAGGTGTGCGCATGGCAGCAAGGTCCACAGCACCGGACGGCTACAACTCAAATTTTGCAGCGATTCTCGAGCTCCTCAGATTCGGGTTCGGCATGTGGGGGCCAGCCAGAATGGCAGTCCTACTCTTCCACGTCGAGCGCTCCACAGCCTACGGCTGGCGAAGCGACCAACACGCCAAGAGCCAAGCCGAAAACGGCGTCTACAGCAAGCAGCGCCGCGAGTGGATCCGAGGACCGGCCGGAGTCGGCCACGGCACCTGGCACAGAGAAAACGCCGCCCTGATAAAAGCCGGACTGATCCACAAAGAGCGCCGCCGCACCAGCCGCAACGGCTACGCAGCCAGCGAGTACGAGCCCGACTGGATGAAGATCCGGGCAGCGATAGAAGACTGGAAAGAAACCGCCACCACCCCCGACCAGAGGCCACTTTTCGAGCAACCAGGCCCGCTAAAAGTGGAGGGGGGCTTGTCCCAGCCTGGGACAAGGGCATGTCCCACCGTGGGACAAGGCTTGTCCCAGCCTGGGACAAGGGCATGTCCCACCGTGGGACAAACAGTAGTGAGTAGTTGCTCCTCTTCAATAGTGAGTGAGTCGCGCGCGCGCGACCCCATCGCCGATGTCGACCAGGAGGCAGAGCCACTCACTCACCCACAAGAACAAGCGGCCGAGATCCGCGCCGCCATAGAAGCCGCCTACGGCCGCCCGCTGAAGACCGCCGACACCATACCCGGGGAAGTGCTGGCAATCGCCGGGCGGCTCGACATCCCGGCCGAGGCGGTCTGCAGATGGGTGCACGAACTTGCAGCCGACAAGCGGGCGGCACACTACAAGATCACCAGCCCAAGGCTGTGGGCAACAGCGGCCGGCACAGACCTCATTCCGTGGGCCAGGCAAAACGGGGAGTACATCCACCAATGCCAGGTCAGAGAAGCAAGGGCAGCATACGCAGCCGCCGAAATCCTCGAATTTCGAAAAGCCGCAGAACAGGAGCAAACCAATGAGCAGCAAGCCAAACCCGAAACCGGCGACACCGATCGAACTCAGGCCCGCCGGCGCGTTAACTGAAATCTGGAAAGACGGCCAGCAAATCGGCATGATCGAGCCCTGGGAAGACAGCATACGCATCGTGCTGGGGGACGCCGATCCAGGTGGCGGCCTGGTACTGGCGTGGGGCGGCGAGCCACTGAGTCTGATAATCAATCTCACGGGGGGATTATGAAGCTCCCAAGGGCCATGCTGAGGCGCGGCCAGCGCGCCACCATCACCGGCCGCGCCGGCACAGTGCGCGCCGAGGTGATCCACGTCGAGATACCGGACCGCCTGCCGGTCGTCACCAGCGCGGAAGAGCTCGAACAGGTCAAGCAGATCATGGCCGAGCGCGGCATCGTGCAGTTGGCCATGCTGAGCTACACCGCCACCGGCCAAATCGACACCACCAGCGGAGGCCGCGCCGTCAGAGTGGCGCCGGGCCAACAGATCACATTCGCCGCGCTCGAGAACGCGGCCGGCGAATGGCACGACCTCCAAGGCCAGCGCCTGACAATTGTGCAAGAGGAGGAACCATGCCCAGACGACCCAGAGACGAAAGACTAGAAGCCCTCCTCAATGCCTACGACGCGTGCACCGACCCAGCCACCTGGCTGCAGATCGAGCGCGCAATCGAGCAGACCCTCCGCGAAGAGGAAGACGCCGAAGAGGACAGCGACCCATCGATTTTCGAGAGCGACGGGCCATATGAGGAGACACGACGATGAGATTCCGCGCCGCAACATCACTCGGAATAATCGACGCAAGCAACACCGTCGAACTCTGGGACGGCCCGCGCCTGGCCGCTACCGTGCACGCCACACTGAGCGGGATCCACATCGAGTGTGAGCGCGGCTACGAGCCCGACGCCCATGGACTCGCCGTGCAGGTCCAACGGCCCTACGGAGTCACCGTGGCGCTATGCCGCGACGACGTGTAACCGGCCCGCTCGCCCAGGGCAGCACGGCGCCGTTCGAGCTCCGCGATCGCCGCATTGACCCGCGCCAGCAGCATGCGCATGCAGATCAAATCGCACTCCACAGCCGCCGACACCCGGGCCCGCTCCCGCGCGCACTCCGCATCCAGATCGAGCACGCCGGCGCGCCACGGACCGAGCCCATACACACGGCGGCTCATCGTGCCCCACGCCGCGAGAGCAGCTCGGCGAGCGACAACCCCAGCACCCGGAGCACGTCATCACAGGACTCCAGAGAGAGCCCCTTCCGGCCGGCCAGCCAGTTAGCCAGGTGCGGCTGACTCAGGCCAGCCCGCCGGCTGAAACCGCGCGCGGTCTCCCAGCCGCCACGCAGCCGCAGACGCACCACGCCAGCCAGCAGTACAGGCACATCAGTGCAGGCGGCGGGCGCTTCCATCCCCTCCATAGTACTTCACAGGACAAAGTACTGTCAGAAGTAGCCCGGCGCAGCGGGCCGCAGGTATTGCCGCTCCACGTGGTCGTCGTCGAGCTCGTACCGCAGCATATCCGTATCGATCGCTACCACGCGGCCTACGCGGACAGCATCGCCGCCGCCGTCCACATGGTAAAAGACGCCCAGGTCCCCCACGTCACGCGTCACACGCTCGGACACGGTCCAATACTCCACACCGCCCCCAGGGCAAGACCGCATAGCGACGTCCACCGCGATGTACTCGCCCTCCCGGAGCTCCATCGCGTCGACGCGCGCCTCATCCTTACTCCACACGATGCCGATCGACTCAGGGGCCACGGCGCGGGCGGCGGCCGCGCCTTCCAATCGTTTGACGTTGCTAACGAGCCTCATAGCTCCACCCGGCGCTCATCGATCTCACGACGCACACGGGCCACCAGCTCGCGCCGCTCAGCATCGCCGCCCACAATGCGCAGATTACCGGAGGCAGGGAGCTCCAGAGCTTCAATGCGCGCCGCCAGGTCCGAGGTCTCGATAGCCCGCCTCTGAGAGTCGATCAGGCCCATGAACTCTTTGGCCTCGCTCAGCGAGATGTCGCCGGCGCTGGCGCGCTCGATCACCGCCGCGGCCGCAGCAACCAGGTCGCCGGCAGTCTTGACCGACGCGACCTCGATCTCTACCCAGCGGTCGCGCGCAGCGCGCGCCGACAGAAGCCGCTCCACGCAAAGCTTGGTCGCCACCGGATCACCGCGCTTAGCGTCCCGGATCACACGCGCCATGATCGCCTCCGCATCTGCAGCCAGCAGCTCCGAGCACGCGCGAGTCAGCCGATTGCGCGAGCCCTTCGGCCGCCCCTTCGGATTGCCAGACTGGCCCGGCTGCCAGCGCGTAGATTCCCCGCCCTGCTCCCCGCCTGATGTTTTACTCATTACCCCAATCATACCGGTACGCCAACGTCCGAAATGCCTGTATTTGGCGTGCAGACAACAGAAAGCAGCCCCGCAGCCGCGCCAGACGCACGCCACTGGCCAAAGTGGTATATTTACCCCACCCAGGGGAGCCGTAGGGGACTCAGATCCAGCCGTAGGGGGCTCAGATCGCTTTGGCTGCCAGCCTGCAATTGCGTTTTGCCCGGCGCGCGAAAAGGGGCCGATCCACACGGCGTAATTTGGGGAGTGCACCGCTGCCCACCAGCAGCAGAGCAGCCACGCCGATCAGCACCGCGACCTACACGGCTGGCCATGCCCGCACCACGACTGCGCGGGCTACCGCTGCCTTAGGATGCGCACCGCGGTGGACGTGCACGGCGCCGGTCCGCGCGGCTTGCTGTGGACTCGCCTCGCTCCGCTCAGCTCGCGCAAGCCGCCCGCCGGCAGCAGCCAGGCCGCAAGCACGCGAGAGCCGCCCGCGGCGGCCGCGCTGCCGCATCCGCTCCAGCGCGCGGGTTAGCGCCTGCTAACTGCTAACATCGGACCGGAGGTAACCATGGCCAAAGAAGAGAAGCGCGAGGAGCCGAAGCGCGAAGAGAAACACGACACCGAAGCGGAACGCAAAGAGCAGGACCGCAAGAACCTCGAGAAGAAGAAGTAACCGGGGTCCCACGATTCCCACCGCGACCCACCGCCCGGCCGCAACCAGCAACCCTCAGCACCGCGGGCGGCGCCGGTTCTTCCAGGCCGGCGCCGGCGCGGACATCAATCACCAAGCGTAGAGGTACCACCATCATGCCAGACGACGACAGCACCCGTATTGCGCCGGAACACGAGCCGCCAAAGGACGAACAGCCCTCCGCACAAGAGCTCATACTCGAAGAGTTCGAAGCCATTGCGGACGACGACACCCGGCCACTCACCGGCAGCCTCACGCTCACGCCGAGCACACAAGAGCAACTCTGGCAGGAGTTCCAGGCCATCGAGCGCGACACCAGGGCCGCACAGCGCGAGGAGGACGCCGGCGATCAGCCCGGCGACTCAGATGCCGGCAGCTACAGCGGCGGAACGCGGCCGCGCGGATCCACGGCGTCCACACTCGAGGACACCGAAGACAACGAGATGGCCAGCAATGCCGGCGACGGCGGAAGCGCGGCGGACATGGCCAGCAATGCCTACTCGCTGACAGGCGCAGCGCGCGCCGGCAGCAGAGCCCGTGGAGACTCGCCCAATACGCCGGCAGCATACACCGCCGGCGACCAGCCAGGCAGCATGGCAGGCAAGACGGGCAACACCGGCATTACCGGCAGCGACGTCGCGGAGAGCGTATTCGACATGCTCACCGGTGGACCGCTCGGCCTGGTAGCCGGCATAGAGGGACTCTTCGGCGGCGACTCGCACGAGCCGGCCAATCTGACACAGTTCGCCATGCCGGCAGAGATGCAGTTCAGCGGCACGACGACGGGCGGCACAAGCGAGGACAGCTTCAACGCCAGCGGCCAGGCGCGCGGAGCATCGCCAGACGCCACTACAGACGCCGGCCCGACGGCGAGCTCCGGACCCGCAGACGCGCCGCCGATCGATCCTGGAGATTTCATCGCCAGTAACGCCGCGGCGATCGCCACGGCCGTCAGGGACCAGCTCCTCATGGGCCATCCACTTAGCGACACAATTGCCGACCTGTCGGCGTAGAGTGGAGCTATGAAGAACTTATCCGTCACCGCGGGGGCGCAAGAACTCACCGCGGCGGGAGTCGTACCCGGAAGCGCAGATATCAGTCACGAGGGTAACGACTGGACCATTTTTCTGGAGGTCCTGGAACTCGGCGACCTGGAGCACGTCACAAGCGCGCGCGTGGTAGTCGAGGACAGCACCGACCAATTTGAGACATGCCTACCGGTGTGCATGCTCAACTTACGCGGGGGAGTCTCGCCAGGAGCGGGCCTACGCCACACGTGGCAGATGGCCCAGACACCCACACTGCGCACAGGCCGGCCAGGAGCGGCACTCCGCGTCAACGTGCTGATGCTCGAAGGAGAGAGCCCGAGGATCAAAGTCGCGTGCGAGATCCAGGCCACCCTATGAGGCAACAGAGTAAGTGCATCGACTGCGGCGTAAGCATACTCACCGGCGGGGGTAAGTGCGTCAATTGCGGCGCGGACCTCTGCCCGCACTGCTTAGCCACAGCGCGCGGCAAGACCAGCGGCCGCGGGCGCAACTGCTGCGCACGCACCGGCAGCACGACCGGCCCGACACAGACAGCCACGGGCAAATACGGCGGTGGCCAGAAGCGCGCCGTGTGAGACTGCCGCTCGCCTACAGCCTGCACCCACAGCCAGCGTGGGAGCCACCGGACCAGGTCACCGGCGACGACGACCGCGAGGCCATACGCGAGCTACTCCAGGAGCATCGCACCGCGCCGGCAGCTGTCGACGACAGCCCCGGCGACTAAGCAGCCTTGCCCGACGGCGCCGCCACGGCGACGGCGGCGACGGCCGGCACCGGGAGCTGAGCAGCCAGCGCCACAGCCGAGACGTTCTGCAACGCCAGATTGAAGGCCTGGACGTCTTCCGCGAGCTGCGCCTGAGCCGCATCGAGCGGCGAGGTCGACGCCGCAATCGCATCCTGGATGTTGCCCACGTTGGTTTGATCCGTGAGGACCGCCTGCTCTGCCAAGCCGGCCTGCTGCATCGCTAAATCGAGGGGAGTAATCATGCCCCGAGGATAGCGCGCTGCAGCACCCCCGCATAGCCACCAGCTAAGCTGACACCATGACGACCATTCGGGATACGCTCTACCAGGTGGACGGCAAGCCAGCACGCGGCGGTGTAACGGTGTGCTGGCCAGCATTCACTTCCGCGGCCGGCCAGAACGTGCCAGCCGGGTCCACATCGCGGCGCCTCGTCGACGGACTGCTCTGTATCACGCTCATGCCGACAATCGGGGCGGCGCCGGCATTCGTCTACAACGCAGTGTGGCACTTCGAGGGAGGACCCGAGAAACTCGTACAGCAGACCTGGGAGGTCCGCGACTCGACAGCGCCACTACAGCTCTCAGCGGTCGTAGTACAGCCCGGCGTGCAGATCACCATCAACGTGTAGCCGGCGGCGGACAAAAAAGCGGGGCCAGCGCGCGGAATGCCAAGGACGCGCCGGAATGGGCGGGTGAGGAACAAACACCATGCCCGAAAGCCTAGCCACGCTGCAAGCCATCTCCGAAGCCCTCGCGCTCGGCCACACCAGGGAAGCCAAGCGCCTAGTCCGTTTGGCGCTCACCGCCACAGAAACCCAGCTCGCCGAATACGAAGCTTACATTTGCCGCCAGGAAGAGCGGCTGTTGGAAGACGCCCAAAGCGTAGAATACTGCCTCCCGTTCTAGCCACACGGGCGCGCCCCGCAGTTTGGGGTGTGCTCGTTCCTCGCACACCCCAAACGCCGGCGCTAACCGGGGGCTAAACGGTGCGGCGTTATCGCGCTTTGGGGCTCATCGACAGCGGCGCTGGGCGGCAAAGCTGCGTTCCTATCCGGCGTGAGGGCTCGCGGGCGATGAGGGCTCACGGGCCAGGCGGTGGCGTCCTTGGTGGGCAGATCGCCGGGTTCAGAGGCGGCATGTCAGCGGGCCGGCTTTCCGGCAGGTAGTTGTTCCCTCACCGGAATTATCGGCGCGCCAGGCCGCAGGCAGCATCTGCCCCCGCTTTTTTGGGTGTGAGGTGGAGGTGGTTGCGGCGCGGATCCACAAGACGCTACAATCGGGGCGGCGCCGGCGGCTCCATTGAAGCAAAAGCAAGTTTCCCGTGCCGATCACACGGACCCACGCTCCGCCGGCGCCACTCCCACTCCCATAGAACCCGTAAAGAACGTGTAAACGAGTCAGACGCGCGCGCTCCGGTCCACAGCCGCGGTCGACTCCACCAGGCAGCCGCGCCAACCGTCGCCGTCAAAAGCAGACGGCGCGGCGCGGCTGCCACAACGCAGATAAGTGCCGGAAGCGCGCCCTCGTGCAACTCAGGTGCGAAGACACGCGCCAAACTGCGGCGCGCCGGGGCTGGAGGCCGCCCCGGACCCCCGCCGGTTCTCCCCGAAAAACCAACGCCCGGATTCCTGCCATGGGGGGAAAGGGCAAGTACGGCCCTTCCCCCCCCAGTCTCTAGGGTGTTCTTCTTACCGCCGTCCAAGGCTGGGCTAACAGCCCACTTTTTCGGATGCCGAAAAAGCAAGGCCTTGACGGCCCGGAACTAAGTCGAAAATCCGGGGCGAACTAAGACAAACACCAGGCATGACGCGCGTCATTGACGCCGATAAGTGTATTAGGACGGGCGTTGCAAGAGGGAGCCTGGCCAGGTCATTGACAACCGAACAGCTCAAGCAGCAAGCAGCGAAAGGCCCACGCCGCACCCGCGGACCGGCGCCGTCCGAATAGCCAAGCACCGCAGAGCAGCAGCCCAACCCAACCCAACATCAGCCAACCATCAACCCCAGGCCAACACGGCCCAGAAAGCAGAGACACAATGGCATCAGCAGCACAGCAGCTTAGAGAGCGCATCGCGTTCGAAATGAATGTACCGGTCGAAATCGGCCTAGACCGCGACGGAAACCCCACAGAGACCACCGCCCGCGACGGAAGCGCGGAGTACCGATACTTCCTCCACGGCCACAAAATCGCATGGCTACCGGACGCGGTCCACCAAGCCATCCAGCGCGCACAGGCCGGAGACAGCGCATGGTTCGCCCTCACGAAGCACCGGGCGCCCAAGCCGTGGACCGTGATCCACCTGGACGCGCAAGAGCCAGCCGCCGCACAACCACCGCAGCAGCCAGCAGCCAGGCCAGCGCCGGCGCCCGCGCCAGCAGCCACGCAGGAACGCACCGCGCAAGGCTGGATAGCGCGAGAGGCACCGGCAGCAGCACCACTGGCCAGCCTGCCACGGCGCCCGCTGGACGCACCGCAGCAGCGCCAGCTCGACGAGCCAGGAGGAGACGCCAGCCCGATGTACGGCGCGCTCTGCGCCGCGATCCGCACCGCAGCCGCCGCCGAGCGGTTCGCCGCCAGCATAGGCCGCCCACTCGCATTTGAGACCCAGGACATACGCGCCATTGCAGCCACGCTGTTCATCCGTGAGACAGGGGGCGGCCGATGACACACAGACAGAACGCCGTGGACCTCCTGACTCACTACCTACGAAAGGCCGTCGGGACATGGGGCCACGACAACGACCTGGAAGTACAAGAGCTCGTGGACTCGCTCATCGAAGCAACAAAGGAGGCACGGCAGGTAATGAAGGACCAACCGACACAAGAACAACTGAAGGCGCTCAGGGAATTCGCCAGCCGCAACGGCCGCAACTGGAAATCGGCCCTCAACGCGAAGTGGATGAACGGCGCGTACGACTGGGACGTAGACGACAGCGCCAGCCTGCAGCAGATCCGAAACAACCTCGGGCCATCGTGGCTGATCACTTACAAGCTCCCGAAAGGTGGCCGCTAATGCCAGAGCCCCGAGAAATCGACTGCACACCCAATTACCACGCCCTCTTCGCGCGTTTCCGCCAGGAAGCCGAAGATCGCGGCTTGAGCATCGAGCGCGAGCTCACATGCTGGCAGGGCTATTGGGAATCCAGCGAGCGCGCCTCAGCGCTCCGCACAATCCAGCGCCTCATACAGCCGCTTGCAGTGGCAGCCCAAAGCCTCACCGACACCGCCGAGCTACAAATGCTCCGCGACACTCTGGCCCGCATACTCTCGCACCTGGACACCACCGCCGAAGCCGACGAGCATCGCGCCGACACGGAGGCCGAGTGATCACACCCGCAGACCACCGCCGCTCGAGCGCAGACGACGCCGAGCGCATCCATGCGCAGACCCGCGACGACGAGCGCGCCAGCCAAGCGGACCGCGCCTACCAGCGAGAGCGGCTCAATGCAGGCACCCCGAGCGATCCACCGTGCATGTGCACCTTCAGCGGCGATACCGCAGACACGCGCGACTGCCCCGCCCACGGCACCACCCGCAGCTACATGCCAGCAGCCATCACGCTCACGCCACCGCGCCGCATCGCCTGCCCGCGATGCCACGCGGAGCCCGGCGCCAGGTGCGTCGACAAGAGCGGGGCCTACATGTCCCGCTACCACCGCGAGCGCACCGCAGCAGCCAGGCCCGCAGCAGCACCGCAAGCTGAACCCCCTACGCCAGCAGCAGCGCCCGAGCTGCCCAGCCTGGACGCCCAGGTGGAAGCCCTCGTAGCGCGCTATACTTGCGGCTCTGTGATCGATGCAGCTTGGGCCGCCTCAGCGCGGCTCTTCAGGCCGGGCCAGCGGAAAGGGGCAGCATGAGCCCCACCATCCGCCAGGCGCGGTGGGGCTTGCTCACAGATGACGAGCTCAGCCTGCTTGCCGACGCGCTTCTGTGCATACCGCACCCACGGAAGTACCTCGACGACATGTACGGCGAGGGGCTAGCCGCCGAGCTGGCCCTGCAGATCGGCGGCGAGCTTACAAAACGGGGCTACCTGAACTTCGGTGCGGACCCCACGAAGGGGTAGCCACCGGAACGGGGAGCGGCTGGACCATGGGCCAGTCGCTCCCCGACAACGGAAAAAGGCCCCGCGCTTTCAACCCCCTACAGCCCCCACGCTCAAACTCAGCAGAAACCCCTAGTACTTCGGGGGTAGCACGCCCCGCCCGAGAAGGTGGCGCCGCCGCGCTCCCTGGCAGCCGCGGCAGCACTGGCGATGCGCCAGGCCGCCGGCTGCACAGGCGCACGGCTGCGCACTTCCGGAAGGCAGCTTGCGCCCTCCGGTTGCTGCGGCTGCCGGGGAATCGCTGTACGCCGGCTCCGGGATGCCCTGCGCGGCAGGCCTGCGGCGCATGGAAGGGGAAACGCCCCGGATAGCCCTGCGGGCGGCAAGGTACTCCGGAATTGCTGTATGCCGGCGAAGCGCCGGCAAAGTGCGCAGAGTGTAGCGCTACAACCACACCGCACCACGCCCGCGGCGCAAAACAGCCACACTGGAGCCATGACCAAATCGGGATCCACAACCACGAAGTACCTGGGCACACAGCCAGCCAGCTTGCCGCCAGACAAGCCACCGAAGCCGGCCAAGCGCACCGTCGACCACCGCGATGCAAAGGGCAAATTCAAGCGGCCGGCAAAATGACGTAGGGGGTTTAAATCCGCGCGTAGGGGGCTCAGAGTTACCATCGACGCATGACAATCAAGGCGCTCTATGCGCAGATCACAGGCGACACCACGTCACACCAGCGCGCCATAGACGCGCGGCTCCGCAAGCTGGGCAAGCGGCAGATGGGCCGAATACGCGACTTCGCCGGCGGCGCCAACTACCACGACATCGCGACAATCGAAGGGGTGTCAGCGGCCAGCGTGCGAGATAGCATACTGCGCGGACTCGAGGCAATCCGGAAGGACCTCGCGCAAGAGCCGCGGTTCAACAAGCGCGGGCGCGCCCACGGGTACCACCGCAAAGGAGGCAGGGAGCCCAGCGCCGGCCAGCAGCACGGGCTTGCAGCCCAGGCGGAACCCGGAACCCACACCACCGGCCAGCCACCGGGCAACCCAATTATAGAGCGCGAGCCAAGGGATTCGACGCGGCAAAGGGGTCGGCGTTCCGCAGATACTTGCGCACCATCTCGACAGACCTATGGCCAGTAACGGCCATGATGGCGAGGGTATCGGCATGCTCATTGTGGGCGGCCGTGACAAAACCGGCGCGCAACGAGTGCCCACCGTACAGGCGGCCGTCCAAGCCGATCATCGAGACCCAACCCTGCACGAG
>Ga0182013_10007388_pt1 | contig 12135 bp, 8 predicted proteins | sample 612S2MmetaG_FD_120487 | JGI IMG/M metagenome (GOLD analysis project Ga0182013, IMG submission 120487) | Permafrost microbial communities from Stordalen Mire, Sweden - 612S2M metaG | ecosystem: Environmental > Terrestrial > Soil > Wetlands > Permafrost | place: Sweden: Stordalen | collected...
CACGCTGGCCAAGCAGATCCTCGGCATCGTCAGCCAGCAGAACACCCTGGACCGACAGCTCACGGTGTGGGAGAACCTGTACTTCCACGGCCGGCTGTTCGGGATCCCGGCCGCCGAGTCGCGGCGGGTGGCCGACGAGCTGCTCGCGCAGTTCCAGCTGGAGAAGTGGGCCAAGGCCTCGGTCTACGCCCTGTCGGGCGGCATGGCCCAGCGACTGATGGTGGCCCGGGCCATCTTCCACCGGCCGGCGGTCCTCTTCCTGGACGAGCCCACCGCCGGCCTCGACCCCCAGAGCCGCCTCGCCCTGTGGGAGACCCTCCGCCGGCTCAACGGCGAGGGCCAGACCATCCTCCTCACCACCCACTACATGGAGGAGGCGGACCAGCTCTGCGACCGGGTGGCCATCATGGATCACGGGCGGATCCTGGCCATGGACACCCCGGCCGCCCTCAAGCAGGCCGTCGATGCCGACACCATCGTGACGGTGACCGCCGGCGGCGACCCGGACGCCCTGGCCGCCCTGCTGTCGGCGGAGGTCCCCGGGGTCACCCACACCCGGGCCATCGACGGCGGGGTGGAGCTCCACGTCAAGGGCCACGACCGGTTCCTCCCGAAGGTGGTGGCGGCCGCCGAGGCCGGGGGCTTCCCGGTCATCGACCTGTCGGTGAGCGAGCCCACCCTCGAGACCGTCTTCATCAACCTGACCGGGAAGGAGCTCCGGGACTGATGGCGGTCGCCGAGACCTCCGCCGGATCCCACCGCATCGAGCCGCGGCCGACCCGCTCCACCTTCGCCACCAGCCGGGTGGCCCTGTGGGCGCTGATCCTCCGCGACCTGGTGGTGCTGCGCAAGCACATGGTGGAGTTCCTGGTCCGGACGGTGATCCAGCCCTTCCTCCTGTGCTTCGTCTTCCTCTACGTCTTCCCGAAGATCGGCCAGGGGGTCGGCGGCGGCGGGGGGCCGGCGGCCGAGTCGGCGTTCGCCACCGTGCTGGTGCCCGGGGTGGTCGGGATCTCCATCCTCTTCCAGGGGGTCCAGTCGGTGGCCCTCACCATGGCCCAGGAGTTCGGCTACACCCGGGAGATCGAGGACCGGGTGCAGGCCCCCTGCCCCATCTGGCTGGTGCCGGTGGCCAAGGTCCTGTCCGGGGCGGTGCAGGGCGCCATCTCAGCGGCCATCGTCCTCCCCATCGCCTCGGTGGTCCACGCCGAGGGGGTCGAGGCCCACATCAACCTGCACTGGTGGATCATCCTCACCGTGGTGCCGCTGTCGTGCGTGGCCATGACGTCGCTGGGCCTGCTGCTCGGCACCACCTTCGAGCCCCGGAACATCGGCCTGATGTTCGGCTTCGTGGTGCTGCCGGTGACCTTCCTCGGGGGCACCTACTACCAGTGGACCCGGCTGGCCCCGGTCCAGGCGGGCGGCTGGCACTGGCTCCAGACCATCGTCCTGGTCAACCCGCTCATCTACGTCAACGAGGGGATGCGGGCGGCCTTCACCGACGCCTCCCACATGCACCTCTACATCGTCTATCCGGTGCTGATCGGCTTCACCGCGCTCTTCCTCGGGATCGGGTTGCGGAACTTCCGCCGGCGGGTGCTGTCGTGAGGTGGTGCGCCGAACCCGACCACTAGGCTGGGTGCCGGTAGACGCAGGTCGACGACGAGTTCGGAGGTGGTTCCCACGGGACCCGAGGTGGCAGCGGAGCACACGGCATCGGGGGGGACCGGCGGGGGCGACGGGGAGGCCACCTTCGACCTGGTGGTGATCGGCGGCGGCCCCGGCGGCTACGCCACCGCCCTCTACGGCGCGGCGGCCGGCCTGTCGGTGGCGGTGGTCGAACTGGACAAGGTCGGCGGCACCTGTCTCCACCGGGGGTGCGTGCCGGCCAAGGAGTTCCTGGAGACCGCCGCGGTGTACCGCACCGTGGTCGGTGCCTCCGAGTTCGGCATCGGCCCCACCGACGGGGCGACCCCGGCCGTGGCGTTCGGGGTGAGCCAGGCCCGCAAGCAGAAGGTCGTGGACCAGCTGTTCAAGGGGCTGTCGGGCCTGATGAAGGGCCGGGGCATCACCGTCTACAACGGGACCGGCACCCTGCTGCCCGACCACCGGGTGCACATCGCCGGCAACGACGGCACCGAGGCGACGGTCACCGGCACCGACGTGGTGCTGGCGGCGGGCTCCGTGCCCCGGACCATCCCGGGCTTCGACATCGACGGCACCGTCGTGCTCACCTCCGACGAGGTGCTCGACCTGGAGGTGCTGCCGGCCTCGGTGGCGGTGGTCGGTGGCGGGGCCATCGGGTGCGAGTTCGCCTCGCTCTTCGCCGACCTCGGCTCCAAGGTCACCGTCTTCGAGGCACTGCCCGCCATCCTCGCCGGCTGCGACGCCGACGTCGCCGGCGTGGTGGCCCGCTCCTTCCGGAAGCGGAAGATCGACGTGAAGGTCGACGCCCAGCTCCAGGGACACACCCCGGACCCGTCGGGGCACGGGACGGTCGTGAGCTACGGGGACGGGGAGAAGCTGGCCGTCGACGCCGTGGTGGTGTCGGTCGGCCGCCGCCCCCGGACCGAGGGGCTCCTGGCCGAGGGCACCGGCGTGGTGCTCGACTCGCGGGGGTTCGTGGTCACCGACGAGTACATGCGCACCCCGGCCCCCGGCGTCTGGGCGGTGGGCGACGTGGTCGCCGACACCCCCCAGCTGGCCCACGTGGGGTTCGCCGAGGCCATCCTGGTGGTCAAGTCGATCCTGGGTGAGCCGGCCCTCCCGGTCGCCTACGACCGGGTGCCGTGGGCGATCTACTGCCACCCGGAGGTGGCCTTCGCCGGGATGAGCGAGGAGGCCGCTCGCGAGGCCGGGTACGACGTGGTGGTGAAGAAGGACCCCTTCGGCGGCAACAGCCGGGCCCGGATCATCGGGGACACCGAGGGGCTGGTGAAGGTCATCGCCGAGCGCCGCCCGGACGGGACGACCGGTCGGATCCTGGGCGTCCACATGGCCGGGCCGTGGGTCACCGAGCAGCTCGGGGCCGGCTACCTGGCCGTCAATTGGGAGGCCACCCCCGACGAGGTGGCGCAGTTCGTGCAGCCGCACCCGTCCCTCTCCGAGACCTTCGGGGAGACGGTGCTGGCGCTGACCGGAAGGGGACTCCACGTTGCCTGATGTGACCATGCCGCAGCTCGGCGAGACGGTGACCGAGGGGACCATCACCAAGTGGCTGAAGTCGGTGGGCGACCAGATCGCCCGGGACGAGCCGCTCTTCGAGGTGTCGACCGACAAGGTCGACTCGGAGGTGCCGTCCCCGGCCGAGGGCGTGCTCACCGAGATCCTGGTGGAGGAGGGGGACACCGTCGACGTGGGCGCCCGCCTGGCGGTGATCGGCGACGGCGCGGCGTCCGACGGCGCGGCCGCCCCCGAGGCCACGACCGCCGCCCCGCCGCCGGCGGCCCCGCCGGCCGCCGAGGCGGCGCTACCGGCCCCACCGGTGGCCGCCACCCCGATCGGCGAGCCGGCGGCCCCACCGGCCCCGGCGCCGTCCCCCGCACCGGTGGGCTCGGGAACCGGGCTCGTCCTGTCACCGGTGGTGCGCAAGCTCCTGGGCGAGCACGGTATCGACCCGGCATCGGTCACCGGCACCGGCCTCGGCGGCCGGATCACGCGCGACGACGTCGAGGCGGTGATCGCCGGAGGGGCCGCCCCCGCCGGGCGCGCCCCGGCGCCGGTACCCACCTTCGAGGCGCCCGCTCCGGCCCCGACCGCTCCAGCGGCTCCGACGGCTCCGCCCGCCTTCACCGGGGGGACGGGACACGACGAGGTCATCCCCTTCACCAACATCCGCCGTCGCACGGCGGAGCACATGGTGCGCTCGAAGGCGACGTCGGCCCACACCCTGATGGTCAAGGAGATCGACTATGAGCGGGTGGAGCAGGTGCGGAGGGCCCACGGCGCGCGGTTCCGGGCCGAGGAGGGCTACACCCTCTCCTACCTGCCCTTCGCCGCCCGGGCCACCGTGGAGGCCCTGCGCGAGTACCCGCACCTGAACGCCTCGGTGGGCGACGACGCCCTCATCGTCCACCACGACGTCAACCTGGGGATCGCGGTGGACCTCGACAACGAGGGACTGATCGTCCCGGTGGTGCACCACGCCGAGGAGCTGACGCTGCGCGGCATGGCCCGGCGCATCCGGGACCTCGCCGACCGGGCCCGCACCAAGCGGCTGGGCGCGGACGACATCAGCGGGGGGACGTTCTCGATCACCAACGCCGGCCCCTTCGGCACGCTGCTCACCGGCGCCATCATCAACCAGCCCCAGGTGGCGATCCTCTCGACCGACGGCGTGTCCCGCAAGCCGGTGGTGGTGACCCTGCCCGACGGTTCGGAGTCGATCGCCATCCACTCGGTGGGACTGGCCGCCATGAGCTTCGACCACCGGGCGGTGGACGGCGCCTACGTGGCCCGGTTCCTGGCCCGGGTGGCGGAGATCCTCCACGAGCGCGACTGGGCCGGGGAGCTTTGAGCCGACCGGCGGACGCCCCGTCGGACCCGCGGTGAGAGTCCGCTGGCTGGGGCGCGTCCCCTACCGGGAGGCGTGGGCCCTGCAGCGGGCGCTCTGCCGGCGGAGCACCGACGACTACCTGCTGCTGCTCGAGCACCCCGCCGTCTACACCCTCGGCTCCCACGCGGCGGCGGAGCATGTCCTGGTCGATCCGGCCTCGGTGGGGGCCGAGGCGGTCCGGGTGGACCGGGGCGGCGACGTCACCTACCACGGCCCCGGGCAGCTGGTCGGCTATCCGATCGTGACGGTGGGCCCGGGCCCCCACCACGGCGCCGCCCACGTCCACCGGGTGGAGCAGGTGGTCATCGACGCCCTGAGGTCGCTGGGGGTCCCGGCCGACGACGTCGGCCGGCTCGACGACTACCCGGGCGTCTGGGTCGGGCTGGCCGGCGGTGCCGTCCCACGGAAGATCTGCGCCATCGGGGTACGGACCACCCGGGGCCGCACCATGCACGGTTTCGCCCTCAACGTCGACCCCGACCTCGGCATGTTCGGGCACATCGTGCCGTGCGGCATCGCCGACCTGGGTGTCACGTCGTTGCGGGCCGAGGGGATCGAGGCCCCGATGACCGAGGTGGTCGACGCGGTGATGGCGGCGGCCGCCGACGCCTGGGGGCCGGTGACCGACGTGCAGCGGGTCACCGACGGCGCCGGGAGCGCCACCTCGACCCAGGCCGGAACGGGGTCGACGCCTGGGCCGAATACGGCAGGACCGAACGCGGCAGGGCCGAACGCGGCAGGACCGTACACGGCACCGGTGTCGACGACCGCCGCGCCGGGGGGCACCGGTCGCCCCGTGCCGGTGGCCTTCGGCCGGACCGCCGCCGCCGTGCCGGGGGAGCGATCCCTCGACCGCAGGCTCCGCCGGTCGGGGGTCGACCCGGCGGCCGGGCTGGCCGTCGGGGCGCGCAAGCCGTCGTGGCTCCGGGTCCAGGCCCGGATGGGCGACGACTACCTCGGACTCCAGCACCAGATCCGCGACCTCGACCTGGTCACGGTGTGCGAGGAGGCCGGCTGCCCCAACATCTACGAGTGCTGGGCCGACGGCACCGCCACCTTCATGATCAACGGCTCGCGGTGCACCCGGGCGTGCGGCTTCTGCCAGGTCGACACCCGCCACCCCCTGCCGCTCGACCCTGGAGAGCCCGAGCGGGTGGCCGAGGCGGTGGAGCGGATGCGGCTGGCCCACGCCGTCATCACCTGCGTGGCCCGTGACGACCTCGACGACGGGGGGGCCGGGGCGTTCGCCGCCACCATCGCCGCCATCCGCCGGCGCAGCCCCGCCACCGACGTGGAGGTCCTGATCTCGGACTGCAAGGGTGACGGCCGGTCGCTCGCCACCGTCTTCGACGCCCGTCCCGACATCATGAACCACAACATCGAGACGGTGGCCCGGCTCCAGCGGGCGGTCCGACCCTCGGCCGGCTACGCCCGGAGCCTCACCGTGCTGGCCCGGTCCAAGGGTGCCGGGCTCACCACCAAGTCGGGGATCATCCTGGGCATGGGGGAGCGCGAGGACGAGGTGCTGGCCACCCTGGCCGACCTGCGGGCGGTCGGGGTCGACGTGGTCACCCTGGGGCAGTACCTCCGGCCGAGCGTCGGGCACCTCCCGGTGGCCCGCTGGTGGCGGCCCGAGGAGTTCGACCAGCTCCGCCAGGCCGGGATGGCCATGGGGTTCGCCCACGTCCAGGCCTCGCCCCTCACCCGCTCGAGCTACCACGCCCGGGAGGCGGCCGCCTCGACGGTCGACGGCGCCGGGATGGGCGAGCCGGTGGCGGCGCGGTGAGCGGGCTCACCGAGGCAGCGCAGCGGTCCCGCACCCGGCGCATCGCCCGGGTCCGCGAGCGGATGGGGGAGCTCGGTGTGGGGGCCCTGCTGCTCTCCCACGGTGCGGACCTGCCCTGGCTGACCGGGTACCAGGCCATGCCGCTCGAACGCCTGACGGTGCTGGTGCTGCCCCTCGAGGGCGAGCCGGTGCTGGTGGTGCCGGGGCTGGAGGCACCCCGGGTGGCCACCGCCCCCGACGTCTTCGCCATCCGGTCGTGGTCGGACACCGAGGACCCGGTGGCCCTGGTCGGGAAGGTGCTCGGCCACCTCGGCCGCTCGCCGCGGCTGGCCATCTCCGACCGGGCCTGGGCCACCTCGCTGCTGGCGCTGCAGGCCGCCGTGCCCGACGCCACCTGGACCACCGCCTCCTCGGTGACCTCGCCCATCCGGGCGGTGAAGGACGCCGCCGAGCTGGCCGCCCTGCGGGCGGCCGGTGCCGCCGCCGACCGGGTGGCGGCCGACCTGCAGGGCGGCGCCATCGGGCTGGTGGGTCGGACCGAGGCCGAGGTCTCGGCCGACCTGGGGGCCCGTCTGGTGGCCGAGGGCCACACCCGCGTCAACTTCGCCATCGTGGGGAGCGGCCCGAACGCCGCCAGCCCGCACCACGAGCCCGGCGACCGGGTCATCGGCCCGGGCGAGACGGTGGTGTGCGACTTCGGGGGCACGCTCTCCCTCGACGGCGAGGTCGGCTACTGCTCCGACATCACCCGGACGGTGGTGACCGGGGAGCCCTCCGACGAGGTGGCCGAGTGCTACGAGGTGCTGCGGACCGCCCAGGCGGCGGCGGTCCAGGCCGCCGGGGCCGGGGTCCCGGCCGAGACCGTCGACGCGGTGGCCCGGGGGGTCATCGAGGAGGCCGGCCTCGGCGACCGCTTCGTGCACCGGACCGGCCACGGCATCGGGATCGAGGAGCACGAGGACCCCTACCTGGTGGCCGGGAACGCCACCCTGCTCCAGGCCGGGCACGCTTTCTCGGTGGAGCCGGGGATCTACGTGCCGGGGCGCTTCGGCATGCGCCTGGAGGACATCGTGATCATCGGCGAGGACGGGGGACCCGAGCCGCTGAACCGGGCGGACCATGCACTGACCGTGCTCGAGGCATAGGAGGACCGGTGGACCTGGGGATCGAGGGCCGCACGGCGGTGGTCACGGCGGCGTCCAAGGGCCTGGGGCTGGCCTCCGCCCGAGCCCTGGCCGCCGAGGGTGTGCGGCTGGTGCTGGCCGCCCGGGGGGAGGAGGCGTTGGAGGCGGCCGCCGCCGATCTCCGGGCCTCCGGCGCCGAGGTGGTCGCGGTGGTGGCGGACGTCACCGGGCCTGACGTCCCCGACCGGTTGGTGGCGACGGCGGTGGACACCTTCGGTGGCCTGGACATCGTGGTGGCCAACGCCGGTGGGCCTCCGGCGGGTCGGGCGCTGGAGGTCACCGACGACCAGCTCCGGGCGGCGCTCGAGACCAACCTGCTGACCTCGATCCGGCTGGTCCGTGCCGCGGCCCCCGTGCTGCGGACGGGCGGCTGGGGGCGGATCTGCTGCATCACCTCGTATTCGGTGGTCCAGCCGGTCCCGACCCTGTCGCTCTCCAACACCGCCCGCACCGCGCTGTGGGCCTGGGCCAAGACGGCCGCCCAGGACCTGGCCGCCGACGGGTCCGGGATCACCCTGAACCTGGCCCTTCCGGGGCCGCACGCCACCGACCGGATGCGCGAGCTGGGCGGCGCACCAGTCATGGGTGATCCGGCCGACTTCGGGAAGGTGGTGGCGTTCCTCTGCTCGGAGCCCGCGGGCTTCGTGAACGGCGCCGCCGTCGTCGTCGACGGCGGGCAGACCCTGGCGCTCTGAGCCCGGCGGCCGAGGGTGCCCGGTGCCGGTCGGGTCAGGCCCGGCGAGCGGTGTGCTCGGTCCAGGCGCTGCCGTCCCAGTAGCGGACCACGTCGGGCGCCCCGCCGGGGTCGGGGAGCCAGCCGGGTGCGGCCGCCGGAGCCGCCGGAGCCGCCGGCCGAGGTGCCGGGGCAGGCGCGGGGGCCGGTCGTGGCGCGGTGGGTGCCCCGGGCGGCGGAGGCTGCGGACCGGCCGGGGGCCCCGAGGGCGGCGGAGGCAGCTGACCGGCCGGCGGGCCCGGGGGCGGCGGAGGCGGTGGGGATCCGGCGAGGCCGGGGATGCCGGACGGCGGGGGCGGGGGCCCGGGCGTCGGGGCGGTGGTCCAGGCCCCGTAGGGACCGGGCTGGCCGAAGGCCGGGCTCTGGGCGGCCCCCGGAGCGGACGGCACCGGGGCGGTGGGGTTCGACGCTGCGAAGGTGGGCGCCAGCGATGTCCCGTCGCCGGAGCGGGCCGACGCCGCGCCGGCGAAGCCGGCCGGGCCCGCCCCGTACTGGGCGACGTCGGCGTCGTGGTAGCTGACCGAGGCGGCCTTGCGTCGCTTCAGGTTCCTCGCCTGCCGGATCCGTCGCACCACCAGGACGATCACCAGGACGACCAGGATCACCACCAGGAGCCCGTCGACCTTCATGGAGGTGGTGAGGGCGCCGGTCGGCGTGTCGATCGGCAGGGTCATGATCGGACCATCGTACCGACCGGGGTGTCCCGAGGTGCGGCCGCGGTCCGCTCAGCGGTCGGGGGAGCGCACGGCCACGTGCGGCGTCCAGGCCAGGCCGTCCCAGAAGCGGACCTGGTCGGGTGCGCCCGACGGGTCGGGTAGCCAGCCCGGCCCCGTCCCGGGAGCGGGCTCGTCGAGCCGCCCGACCGGTGTGGCGGGCGTGCCCGGCCCACCGTCGTCGGTCACCTCCCCGGCGGCAACTCCATCGACATCGACATCGACATCGACAACTCCATCGGCATCGGCATCGGCATCGGCATCGGGGGCCCCGGGCCCGGGCCAGGGGCCAGCCTCGGCCGTCCCCGGTGCCGGTGGCGCCGGTGGGCGACCGGCCGGAGTCCCGTCCGGCGGGGGAGCCTCGGGGACCCCCGCCGGAGCCGGCGTCCCGGCCGGCGGCGTCCCGGCGTCGACCGGGCCGTCGGGGGCACCCGGCCCGGGGTGCCCGGCGGGGATGGCCCCCATGGCCGCCAGGATGCCGTCGGGGGCGAAGGGGTCCGGGTTGACGGGCCGGCGCCCCTGCCGGTCCTTCCGGCGACGGTCGGCTACGACGAGTCCCCCGGCGCCGGCGGCGACCACCAGGAGGCCCACCAGCACGAACACGATCCAACCGTGGCCGCCTCCGGAGGGGGCCGGCGCAGGAGCGGGAGCAGGGGCCGGGACCGGCCTCCCGGCCGCCTTCCCGGTGGCGGTGAACTGCCGGAAGGAGATGTCGACGGCCTCGGCCGGGGTCAGCAGGGTGGGATTGGCGGCCTGTCGCGACGATGCCAGCTCCACGATGGCGACGTAGACGCCCGAGCGGAACACCACCACCTGCTCGGTGGCCGGGGAGGGGGAGGTGACCTCCGAGGTGTAGCCGGTGGCACCCGGGATGCTGGGGACCGCGAAGCGGGTGGCGCCCACCGCGTACTGCTGGCGGAGCTGCAGGGTGAAGGTCGCTGCCACCGCGGACTCGGGGATCCGGTAGAGGGTGATCACCACGTCGTTGGCCCCGGCGCCGGGTCCGTGGACGTCGGTCCACAGCCGGAGGGAGGCGGCGAAGCCCGGCACGGTGGCGAGCTGCTCGAACTGCCGGGTGGCCGTCTGGGGGTCGGGCGACTGGGCGGCGAACCCGGTGGCGGTGAGCGGCCCGTTGGTGGGCCCCGGGGGGGCGGCGGTGAAGCCCGGGAGCGAGGTGGCCAGGATCACGGTGCCGATGGGCGGGTAGACGGTGCGGGTGGCGCCGGCCGGGGCCACGGCGAGTGTCACGGCCGCCGCCAGGGCCACGGTCAGGACGGCCAGCACCCTCGCGAGGACCGCGGTACCCGCTCGGAGCGGTTGCACGGTGCCCCCGCCTACGCCACGAAGTACTTGGCTTGCGGGTGGTGGCAGACGATGGCCGTGGTCGACTGCTCGGGGTGCAGCTGGAACCCCTCGCTGACCTCGATGCCGATCCGGTCCGCCCCCAGCAGGTCGACCACCTTGGCGTTGTCCTCCAGCTCCGGGCAGGCCGGGTAGCCCCACGAGTAGCGCCCACCCCGGTACTTCTGACGGAACAGGCCGGTCAGGGTCGGACCGTCCTCGTCGGCGAAGCCGAGCTCCTCCCGGATCCGGTGGTGCCAGTACTCGGCCAGCGCCTCGGCCATCTCCACGCCCAGGCCGTGGAGGTACAGGTAGTTCTGGTACTGGTCGGCCGCCTTCAGCCGGGCCGCCTCCTCGGAGACGCGGAAGCCCATGGTGACCACCTGGAAGCTGGCGTAGTCCGGCTCGTCGGAGCCGACCGGGCGGAAGAAGTCGCTGATGCACAGCCAGGGGTCCTCCACCTGGCGGGGGAAGGTGAAGCGCGTCCGCTCGACGGCCCGGGTGTCGTCCTCCCAGATGACCAGGTCGTCGCCGTCGGCGTTGGCGGCGAAGTGCCCCCAGGCCACCTGGGGGACCAGGAGCTGGCCGGCCTTGGCGGTGGCCAGCTGGTCCCGGAGGAGCGACCGGATCCGGTCCTTGAAGGCGGCGTCGTCCTCGCCGGCCTCGGGCCGGTACCCCCACTGGTTGCGGAACAGGGCGGTCTCGTTGAGGTAGCCGGCGACGTCGTCGATGGGGATGCCCTTGGCCACCCGGCTGCCGACGAACGGCGGGGTGAACAGCGGGTTGTCGGCCGCCACCGAGGGGGCGCGGGACGGCAGGGTCTCCCCCCGCTCGAGGGCCTCGGCGGCCTTCTGCTTCCGCTGCTCGCTCTTCCTCGGGCCGAGGTTGCGTCCGCCCAGGGCGCGCCCGAACTCCGGGTCGTCCTCGCCGCTCCGCGACAGCTCCACCAGCCGGTCCATGGTCCGGAGGCCCTCGAAGGCGTCCTTGCCGTAGAAGAGGCGCCCCTCGTACACCGACCGGAGGTCGCGCTCGACATAGGTGCGGGTCAGGGCGGCCCCGCCGAGGATCACCGGGATGTGGGAGAGCCCGCGCCGGTTCAGCTCCTCGAGGTTGTCACGCATGATCAGGGTCGACTTCACCAGGAGGCCGCTCATCCCGATGGCGTCGGCGCCGGTCTCCTCCAGGGCTGCCACCATGTCGGTGATGCCCACCTTGATGCCCAGGTTCTTCACCGTGTAGCCGTTGTTGGTGAGGATGATGTCGACCAGGTTCTTTCCGATGTCGTGCACGTCACCCTTGACGGTGGCGAGGACCATGGTCCCCTTGCCGCCCTGGTCGGCCTTCTCCATGTGGGGCTCGAGGTAGGCGACCGCGGTCTTCATCGTCTCGGCCGAGCCGAGCACGAAGGGCAGCTGCATCTCCCCGGAGGCGAAGAGCTCGCCCACCGTCTTCATCCCGGCCAGGAGGATGTCGTTGACGATGGCGAGCGGCGTCAGCCCGGCGGCCATGGCCTCGTCGAGATCGGCCTCGATGCCGTTGCGGTCGCCGTCCACGATCCGGTGCTCGAGGCGCTGCTCCACGGGCCAGCCCGACCGGTCCTCCTGGGTGTTGACGGAGAAGCTCGAGGCCCCCTCGAAGAGGGCCAGCAGCTCGGTGAGCGGGTCGTACCCGTCGTGCCGGCGGTCGTAGATGAGGTCCAGGCAGACCTCGCGGGCCCGCTCGTCCACCTTGGAGAGCGGGAGGATCTTCGAGGCGTGCACGATGGCGGCGTCCAGACCGGCCTCGACGCACTCGTGGAGGAAGACGGAGTTGAGCACCTGCCG